>Ga0164297_10002767_pt1 | contig 17020 bp, 16 predicted proteins | sample GEODES058metaG_FD_113539 | JGI IMG/M metagenome (GOLD analysis project Ga0164297, IMG submission 113539) | Dystrophic lake water microbial communities from Trout Bog Lake, Wisconsin, USA - GEODES058 metaG | ecosystem: Environmental > Aquatic > Freshwater > Lake | place: USA: Trout Bog Lake...
AATCTTTTAAAAAAAGAACCCACCAAAAAAAACATCAGAAGAAAGCAAAAGATGGCTGCCATGGATAATAGCTACCTGATGAAGATTTTGTTTGCTGATCCCCTGCCCAAGTCATATGCGTAACCCCTGCCAAAATGCACAAGAATTGGTGCACCCTAGAGGACTCGAACCTCTAACCCTCAGATCCGAAGTCTGATGCTCTATCCAATTGAGCTAAGGATGCAACGGCCGTTTTTTTATCACTTCATCAAGATTTTGTACAGTTCCAAACCGAAGTAGCCGTTTTTTCAATTTGAATGGTTGTATGATTGATCTGGTACTTGGTTCGCAGAAGCTCGGTTGCACGGGAGAGAGTCTCTTGGGGAGAGCTCTCGGTGACGATGTGAACACTGAGAGCAAATCTTCCGAGGGAAAGGCTCCAGATGTGAAGATCGTGTATTTCTTGTACTTGAGCAAGAGATTGTAGATCCGAGGTGACTTCCTGGGGATTGATTTGTTTGGGGGTTGATTCCATGAGGATTGCCACTGATTCTTTGAGCAAGCTCCAAGAGCTTAAAAGCATGAGACCTGCAAAAAACAAGGTGATAAAAGGATCAATGAGATTCCACTTCGTGAACCAAACCACAGTTCCTGAAATCATCGCACCTAAGCTTCCGATGCTGTCGGCGATTACGTGTATATAAGCTGCACGCAAGTTGATATTGTGGTGCTGTGCCTGATGTAGATGGTAGCCATTATACCCATTGGCTAAAAGTCCTAAGCATGCTGTGGCAATGGTTAAGGGAGCGTGGACTTCTGGAGCAGATTCGATTCTGAAGAGGGCTTGTACAATCAGTACGCCTACGACCATCCAAATCAGAATGCCATTGAGCAAAGCACCTAAAATCTCAGCACGGTAGTACCCAAAACTCATCTGAGGGTTCATTGGCTTGCGAGCAATCCAAAAAGCACAAAGACTCAGAAGCAAGGCTGCGGTGTCTGTGAGTAGATGGGAGGCATCAGACATGAGCGCTAAACTTCCTGAGAACCATCCGCCTAAAAATTCTATGACCATTAAGCCAGTTGTGACGACAAGTGCGCGTTTGATGAGTCGGGGAGTGAGATCGTGGCTATGCATGGGATGCTCGTTGGAGGCGATCAGCAATAGCAAAGCCTAATCCTTGGGTGTTCAAGCAGGGTTCGCTGAAGATCAGTTCGCATTCAGAATCATCTAATGCTCGCATGGATTGAAAAAGATTCTGTGCTATTTCCGATAGATCTCCTGAGAGACTGAGGCTTTTGGCGATCACAGGTTTTCTTGTGAGTTCACGGAAGTTTCTTCCTAACTGTTCAGGATCTCCTTGGAGTAAAAGCAGTCCTACAGAAGCTGTCTGGGAAGCAGGTAAATGCTGAATCCATGGATAAAACCGTTCTGAGGTCAGAGTGTTCATTTTTTCTGGAAGCAGATAAAAAGGTTTGGTAGGTGCGTAGTGACTTTTGAGCATACCCGGCGCTTGAAGGGGGCCTTTTGCAACTAAAACGCGTTCTTGTAAAAAAGTTTCAAGCGACTCCAGACTCGTTCCTCCTGGTCGCAAAATCTGAGGGCCTTCTTCAGTGAAGCCTAAAATTGTAGACTCAATGCCCACGCTACAGGTTCCTGAGTCTAAAATCCATGCAATGCGATCTTTTAATTCTGAGAAAACAGCTTCAGCGGTGGTTGGACTGATGCGTCCAAAACGGTTAGCACTCGGAGCAACCAATGAGCAGCCTGAAATTTCCAGGAGTGCTTGAGCAATAGGGTGTTTGGGCATACGAATGGCAATTTGTGGAAGACCACTTGTGATCAGATCAGAAACTTCAGGGTTTTTGGGAAGTAAGAGGGTCAGTGGGCCTGGCCAAAACCGAGCGAGCAAGGCATCAATTTTTTGGATGAGTGAATAGCTCAGGGTTTTTGTGTCAATTAACTTGAGCGCTTCTAGTTTTGCACAGGTTTGAGCTTGTGTGCTGACATGCACGATCAAGGGATCAAAGCTCGGACGTTCTTTCGCTTCAAAAACGTAAGCAATGGCTTTGGGACTTGCCGCATTGCCTGCAAGGCCATAGACAGTCTCTGTAGGGATTGCAACGAGCTCGTCATTTTGAATCGCAATGGATGCTTTTCGGATCCCTTCCACAGTTGGATCAATGAAGGTAGTTTTCACGAGCCTTGCTCCTGAAGATTCCATTTGGTTTTGAGCCAAAGGATCAATGGCTCTGAAACATGTTGCATCTGCATACCACGGGAGCCTTTGATAAAAACGGCATCTCCAGGTTGAAAATCTTTTTGAAGAAAAGTATTCAATGCCTCGTGTTCTGTGAAGTGTTCGTGAGTGCCTGAAAAAAGATTTTTTTGCTGAAGCAAAGAAAGCTCCTCGTGGAGCCATTTCATCCGAGGGCCATAAAGAAGTACATGGTCTGCTTTTTTGAGTTCTTTGGCTAATTGTCGATGGTAGTGCATTTCTTCAGCACCCAGCTCTAGCATGTCTCCTAAGCAGACCCAGTTTTGACTCGAAGGGTTGTTTTTTTTTAGGCTTTCAAAAAGCTTGAAGAAGGTCTCCAATCCCGCTTCCATGGCAGGAGGCTGGGCGTTGTAATGGTCGCAGAAGACATAGGTCATGCTTATCCCATCGCTGCATTGACGTATTTGAGAGCGTCCTTCTAATGCTTGAAATCGAGATAAAGCTTTTTGGATTTCTTCTGGAGACACCCCTAGGTGTAAAGCAATGCTCGTTGCTGCAAGGACGTTTGAGGCATTGTGTTTTCCAGGAAGGGGTAAAGTTAAATGAAAAGACTCTTTCAGTCGCTTTTTTTCGATGAATGCTACTTCTAGGGTTTCTTCGCGAAGGCGCCCTAAGCATTGACCCGCCACAGGAAGCAATCGGATAGACTCAAATTTTTCAGGATCTAAAGAGAAGACTAAAGCCCTCTCGGATGCTTGGAAGTATTTTTGAATCCAGGGATCATCTAAAGCGAAGGAAGCTATTCCTCCCCATTGCAGGCAAAGCTGTAAAGCTTGGATTTCTTCTTGAGCGACGGTAGGAAGATCCTTGAGTTTTTCTAAATGCTCTTCTCCGATTGAGGTAACGACGGCAATGGTGGGGTGAACGGTGTGCATATGTTCTTGCATGGCGCCTTGACGATCAATGCCTACTTCAATCACTGCGACCTGGTGATGGCTATTGCCAGCAAGCAGTGTCGCTGGAATACCTTCGTAGCCATTTTGACTTGCTTGAGTCTTGAGGACTTCGGGGAATTTTTGCTGAAGCATGGAGGCTAAAAGTTCCTTGGTGGTCGTTTTACCTGCGCTTCCTGCAATGACAATAGTTGGAATAGGGTGACGAAGTCTCCAGGCTTGAGCAAGCTTTTGATAAGCTTGGTGGGTATTTTTCACGGGGAATAAGCAGGCTGAGCAGGCTGAAGGTGTCCAGCTATCGGGTTGATAAACGATGCCGCCTGCTTTTTTGGTGATCGCTAGTTCAATGAATGCATGTCCATCTTGTTGTCCCTGAAGCGCTACAAAAAGGTCTCCGGGTTGAAGTGTGCGTGAGTCCGCTTGGATTCTTGAAAAAACTTGGTGGGTCTGGGGAACTTCGCTTCCGATAGCTTCACTAATTTCTTTCTGATTCAGGGTAGTTTTCATGAGGTTCTCTTTTCTTCCAAGCAAGGCTAATAGATTTTTGGTAAAAATGCGATTACTTATGCAAAAGAATACGAGTCTTGAGAGAGCGTGGAATTTTAGGGAATCTTTAGGTTTTTTTGAAAGCACTCAGGCATTGCGTGTTTTCCATGGCGCTTCAGAAGGGGAGGGGGGTTTGCAATGCGTTGCGATTGATCGTTTTTTAGATCATTATTGGGTGACTTTTTGGGAAAAGAAGGGGTTTTCTGATATTCAGCAGGTCTTACCTTGTATTTTGGACTTTTTAGAAATGAAGCAGGCACGCTCTGTGGTGACTCAACTGAGGCCTTGGAAAGGAGCGATTCAATCTTCTCGAGTTCAACGAGGTCAGGTTCCTGAGCGGTTGGTCGTTGAAGAGGGTCCTTTGAAGTTTTGGATTCAATTAGAAAATACCCATCATCCCGGATTGTTTTTAGACCATGCTCCTTTGAGAAAGTGGTTAATGAAACATCAGGGGGGACATCGTGTTTTGAATACTTTTTCGTATACAGCAAGTTTATCGATGGCTGCTGCTTGGGGTGGTGCGAGTGAAGTGGTTAATGTGGATTTTTCTCGACCGACTTTGCATTGGGCAAAAGATAACTGGGAGCTCAATGCGTTTCAGACTCAAGCAAAGTGGGTCTGTGAGGATGTTTTAAGCTACCTTGCTCAGATGAAACGAAGAAAGGAAGTTTTTGATACGATCATTTTGGATCCTCCGTCATTTTCTCATGGAAAAAAAGGAAGATGCTTGAGCATGCGTGATTTTGTAGATTTGTATCAAATGGCTTTAGAGTTACTTAGTGAAGATGGAATTTTCATTAGCTCGTTGCATTTTACTAAAATGAGTCAATTGAAGTATGAAGAGGAGCTTTTAATGGCTGCTCAAAAAGCCGAAAAAAATTTGATGTTTCTCGCTCCTATCTACCTTCCAGAAACCTTTCCTGTTAAACTGGGTTCTCAGAGTTATCTCAAAGGAGGTATTTTTAAATCTTCAGGCAAGGGGTCTTCAAAAGTTAAAGTTTCGCCAGACATAGGATGGGGGAAAATTAAACGATGAGAGTGAAGTGCAAGTCTTGGAAAAGATACCTTGGCTCCGTACTTGTTGTCTCCAAGCAGGGGAAAGCCTTCGTGGGATGCTTGCACTCGGATCTGATGGGAGCGTCCTGTCTCCAATAGGAACTCCACGAATGTCAGTGTCTGATTTTGAAAGGAAAACTTTTGTCGGGGCATTGCTTGAAGGATAGCTTGCTTACCTGAGGCTCTTACATAAACATGATTAGTTTCGCTATCTTTATGAAGTAAATGCATCCAGCGGACGGATTTCGTTAAGTTGCCTATGACGATGCCTAAGTAGCTCCTGGTAAGTGTTCCTTCGATCAGAGCCTGTGTTAAGCGCCTTGCTGATTTACTTCTTTTGGCAACGACCATGATGCCTGAGGTATTGCGATCCAGACGATGAATCAGTCCCACATAATGGCGTCTTAAATACAGGCGCAAGCCTTCTACTAAATGGAAATCCCCCTGATGCTCAGCCTGACTGAGTAATCCCGAGGGTTTAGATAGCACGAGTAAATGGGTGTCTTCAAATAAAATCTTTGGGCATAGATACGAAGGAAAAGCTTTTTTAATACAGGCAGTTGACTCGAGATTCATCGTTTGTTCCAAGGGCTTGCTTCACTTGTCCTGATCCATCAGCACTGAAATAGAAGGTAGGGTACATGCTTGCAGCAGTATAGCTCGGATTTAAATTGGGATCACGACAATTAGGAAATCCAGCGGCTCCTGAGGAAGAACAGGTGTGATCGAGTCCCAGGACATGGCCCAGCTCATGAAGGGTGATGGATTGCAAGTCTGGAAATTGATTTCGAGTGAAAAAATTTTGATAGTTGATTTCCATGATGGCCATGTACATGGAAGGATAATTAGACTGTTTGGTCGTACAAAAACTGGTCAGAGCAATAGCCGCTCCAGGGTAGCTGCTCGGCCAAGATGTTAGTTTATAAATGACTACACTTCCCGTGAAGGTATTGCCTGTTAAAATACTCTGTGAGCAAAGACTTCCTTGAGTGTTGGGGTTTGATTGCGTTGACATATTAATATTGCCGTTGGTAGTCACACTGAGTTCCTGAGTCTTTTGCTTGGAGTCTTGAAAAAACGTATTCCAAGTGTTCACAGCAGCAACTATAGCATTTATTTCGGAGCTGTTGAAATCACCTTCATGAAAGGCGAGTGGAATAGGAGTTGTCAGCCAATGCCCTGAGATGGTTCCTGATTGATCGGAGGGAACGTTGCAAGTACTTATAACTTTTTTCGCTGTGTTGGATCCTCCGATCATGCAGCTTGACAGATGTGTAACAAAAAAAACGAGTCCTAAGAGATATTGCAGGGCGCTGTACCCTTTCATGCTTGTTTTTATTAAGATCATACAACTCTTTTCGACGCTTTTAACTTTTTTATTATTTTTATATACTGTGGATCAATGCTCGGTCTTTTGAGCAATTCAATTAATGTTGATAATTCGTCTTCTTCTGATAATATTTTCGAGTGATGAATCATAAAAAAAAGTATAAGACAGTCGTCATTACTGGCGGTGGTAGCGGGATTGGTTTTTCTGTAGCAAAATTTCTTATTGCAGCTGGATATCGCGTAGTTTTGTTAGGCAGAAGCAAAAAAAAACTAGAAAATGCATTAAAATCATTAGATGCAAGTTCAGAAGTTGCGAATTTTCTCGTATGTGATTTAAGAAATAAAGATCATATTCAAAAAGCAGTGCAGAAAATCACTAGCATCTACAAAAATGTATATGCATTAGTGAATAACGCAGGTATTTATTCTTTAGGAGGGCTTTTTGAGACGAGTGAGTCCACTTGGGATGAAGCTATGAGCATCAACCTGAAGGGTTCTTTTTTATTGTCTCAGTGTTTGGCTCCGATGATGGTTAAAAATTCTGACGGAGGTCGCATTGTGAATATTTCTTCCACTGCTGGAGTTTTGCCGAATCATTTAGCGCTTGCTTATTCTGTCTCCAAAGCGGCTTTGATTCAATTGAGTTTGACGATGGCTAAAGAGCTTGGAAAGGAAAATATTACTGTGAATTGTATTTGTCCAGGTGTTATTCGTACTTCTTTACACGAATTTTATCATTCCAGTAAATCTGAGCTAGAAGAATTTTATGCTAAGCGTGGATCGACTATTCCTTTAGGACGTGTAGGGAATCCTGAAGAAGTTGCGGCTTGTGTTGGCTATTTTTTAAGTGAACAAGCAAGTTGGATTACGGGAAATGTTTTCGTGATTGATGGTGGCAGACTCCTTCTTTAAATCATTAGTTGAGAGATTCGTATCCTTCATGAAAGTGGCAGAGACACGAATTAATGATTTCAATTGTTTGGCTTTAAGAAACTGCTTCTTCTCTTAAAAGCTTTGATGAAAGGGATCCAAATCAAAAAGGAAATAACTTTAAGGGCATTCAGTTTGACTATTCTTTTAGCTGATTCCAAGAGATTTCGACCATGAGAATTCATTGAAGAAGAACTTAAGAGGCTTTATGGGTTACTCTAGGGTGAGCCCTGAGGCGCTGCTTCGAGAGTAACCATATTTATCATCCATTTCTAGGCTATTTTAAATGCATGGGGAGAAATAAATCTAAAATAGCTCAGGCTTTGGTGCCATTTAAAAACTCGAATCTTTATTCTCAGGCAGGTCATTGAGTGCTTTTGAGACATGTTGTTTGAAAAAAAATCGAATCTTGAAATTTCTCAAAATCTCTACCGATAACTCTTGAAAATGCTTCTTTTTTTTTAAATTAAAAATTTTAATTTTTTTTTATTTTGGCATAGTACTTGCCTTGTTCTTTTTGTGTTCAAAAAAAAGGTTTCTGTGGTCATTTTGATACTTTTAGGGGCGTGTGGTCCTGCTATCCCATTACAAAAGAAGATGGATCTTTCTCCCATCAAAGAAGAGTGTTTAATTGATGCAATAGATCTGCAGATTGTCACTTCGAACAAACAAACAAAAAGTCAAAAAAACTATCCTTATAAAAGCGTTATTTTTGAAAATTCTATTCATGTTTTAGATCCTTTATTTTTTTTTATCAAACAAGAGAGGCTCTTATTTGTCTTTTCAAGTAAAAATTCTGATTTTGAAATAACAAATTTACAAGTACAGTGGAATGATTTAGATGAGTCTTATTGGCATGCTAAGTTTGATGAAAAAAAATGGATTGTTGATTTTTCTGAAATAACGAAAACACGCATTTTGCATTCATCTTATCAGTATACTTTTATTTTGTATTTTTTTCTCAATCAACATTCTGAGAAAGTAACTTTACTTTTTCAAGTTCAATATCCTTGAAGGATTTTTATGAAAATTTATTTTCTTATTAGTTTTTCTATTTTTTTGATTCATTGTTCAGTAAGAAATCCTAAAGCTTTTCATCCAAACTCTGATCTTGATCAAAAAAATAGAAGTGGTTCTTTTGAAGAAGACGCTTATATTCATGAAGAAAGTTCATCTTCCATCATTGAGAAGATGGAATTTCAATTAATGCAAGCTGATTACGATTCTATAGATATTGAAATATTAAAAATGGGTTTTTTAAACGCTTCTCTATTGTTAGAGCCGTGCTCTACGATAAGATATACAGTTTCAGAAAGTCAAATTTTAATTCACGACAAGATTTATCTTTATGATTCAAAAAGAACTAAGCCTGAAAGTAGAAAGTATTTTTTCTTTGTCTTTTATGAGAATATATTGGATTTTTCATTCGTTTCTATTCGTTATAAGCATGAAACTTTTAGGTTAGATCAGAAAGGAGTTGAGCATGCCCTGCTTTCTTTTGCTGATCAAGAGGCTTTTCATGATGCAGAAAACAAAAGATGGATCATCTCTTTAGATTTTTTTTTCGAAAAAATAATACAAGTAAATGCAAAAAATTCTTTGATTTTAAACAGCAAGCTTCATGCTGAAGATATTCATCAGTTGAACTTAGAAGTAGTAGCGTTGTCTTGTCCTATTTTTTTAATGAAAATTCGCTTTCACGCTATTCCGCCACTTGCAGAAATTGTAAACACTAAAAAAAGCATTAATTTTCGGCAGAGTATTTATGATTGCATCGAAGATGAAAGTAGGAAAATTTTAGTTTATCAGGAGGAGATTGAGAATCCAGCGCATTATGCAGTTTCTCTTTGGATTCGGGTTCCTCAAAAAAATAAAACTTTAACACTTGAAACGCAGTTTGTAACTTCTGATTATGTGGGATCAGCGCATGATCGACCCCAAGGACCTATTAATAAAACATTTTTTTTGAAAGCAAAGTTTACAGCTGATGCTCTGTATGTTGAGGATGAAAATAAAAAAATAAAAAATCTTGTTGTCAAGAAAAATGCTTGGTATCGTGTTTTCTTAGAGGCTCATGAAAAATGTACATTTTTTTGGTTTGCTAGGCCAGTGGATGGAATGCGAGATTGGATCCTTCCTCTTCCGACGCAAAAAACTTTTTTTTGGAAAAAAGAGCATCCTCAAACTTACCGTGAGGTATCTATTGTAGATGCTTATCGAGTTTTCTTTCCTAAGCTTCCGCTGATGACTGAAGCAGAACGGAGAGAAAAGCATCTCATTGCTGATCCTGTTCGTCCACCTGATTGCTATGCAGAAATGGTGAATACGAAGTCTGAATTGTCAGGATGGAGAATAACTGGGGAGTGGAGTCGTACGCTTCGTGTTGCCCATCCTTTTGTAGAAGAGATAGATGCACTTGAAAATGAAGATTACCAAGATTTAGGGATTGCTAATTATTCGAAGAAAATAGATATTGATCTTTGTGCGGGAGAGATTCATTCTCATGCAAAAAAATTTGAATATCAGTTCATTTTCCGTTAGGGTTCAGGGATGGCGTCTGCTTTTCACTTAAGACCTGCTGAAGAAAAGGATCTTGCTCGTGTCCTTCAGCTTGAAACGGGTGTTTGTACATGGCCTTGGACTCAAAAACAATTCGAGTCAGAGCTTGTACAGCCACATAGTCATTTTTTGGTGGTTGAAAAAAAGTCTACATCAATCGTGGTAGGCTACGCTGTTTTTTGGATGATGTACGATGAATGCCAGATGATTAATTTAGTGGTAGACAGCGATTATCGTGGATTGAGCATAGCAAAATGGTTGATTAGGAGGGGAATGTGGATTGCTTTTCAAAGCAATTTAGAGAAGCTTACGCTTGAGGTGAGAAAGTCCAATATTCCAGCTCTTTTTCTGTATCAGAATTTAGGTTTTGTTACGCTCGGTATCCGCAAGGGTATGTATCGGGATGGAGAGGATGCTTATTTCATGGAGGTTCTTTTAAGGGTCTGATATTTCAGGATTTCTTGCAAAGCGTAAAAAAATCAAGTATAAGGTGCCATGCACTTTCTCAGGTCTTTTTTTTTGAAAACAGGCACTTTTTTCTTTCTTAATTTGTTGGTAAGTTTATCTATTTATATTTCTGATTTACCTAAAGTTGATCCTACCGATGATTTTAGCATGGTACTTGCGCATTCTCCTACCTTAGACATAGATCAGGTGCTCAACTCGTATCAGATGCAGCGTGTGTTTCAAGATCGGTTGAAGCTGCCTGTTTCTGATTTAGAGCGATTTTCTCGTTATGTGATGCAGCTTTGTCGCTTTTATCGGTTTGATCCGGCTTTTCTCCTTGCTTTAATTGACGTAGAGAGTCGATTTTGCTCAGATGCCATTTCATCTGCGCGTGCTGTTGGTTTGATGCAAATGATTCCAGAAACAGCTTATTTTGTAGCTCGTTACTTAATTTTACCGAATGGATTGCATGCAAGAGAAAGAAAGCAATTCTTGAAAGCTTACTTTCAAGGAGAATCTTTTTCTGTGAAGCTTTTAAAAGATCCTTTTTTGAACGTAGTTTTTGGTATGACTTACCTTGCTTGGCTGACCGATAGGTACAGAGGAGTTCCTCAGTATATTTTGGGAGCTTACAATATCGGGCCTGGAAAAATGGATTCTCTTTTAAAACGAATTTCATTTCATCCGGAGCAAACGAAGATGTATTATCAAGCGATTCGACATAAGATCCCTGAGTACCGTTTTTATCCTTCTCAGCGTTCTATTTAATTGATCTAAAAGATTTTTTTGTGCGGGGGGCAACAGGGGGAGGACCTGGACTGCTGATGTGGTAGAATGAACGTTTTGGGTGTCAAATGGGGTGTTTTATATGGTGAGTTTTTTGAAAGAAGGTCCGGTAGTTGCGATTGACGGTCCTGCGGGAACAGGGAAGAGTTCGGTAACACATAGGCTTGCTCAGAGATTAGGATTTGTGCATATTGATACAGGGGCTTTGTACCGTGCAGTTGCTTTTTTGACTTTAAAACGCGATCCTTCTAGGGATCATGTGATCAAGAGTGCTTGTGAAGTCGTGGAGTCGGTGCATTTTGAGGTACAAAGTGTTGCTGGTGCGGTTTATCGGATCTTTGCAGATGGAGAAGATTTGACAGATAGAATTCGTACTTCGGAAGTCAGTGCTATGTCTTCTCAGGTGGCTGCTATTGCGCAGGTGCGTTCTGTGCTTTTGGAGTTGCAGCGTAGTTTGGGATTTCGAGGTAGGGTTATTTTAGAGGGTCGTGATATTGGCACGGTTGTCTTTCCTCATGCTGATGTTAAATTTTTTTTAACGGCAAATCTTGAAGAAAGAGCAAAAAGAAGGCTTTTAGAATTAGAAGCTTCCGGGTTAGAATTACCTTCTTTTGAAAAAATGAAGGCTCAGATTTTATCTCGAGATGAAGGAGATTTCAATCGTGTTCTAGCTCCTTTAAAGCAAGCTTCTGATGCGATTGAAATTGATACAAGCACGTTGAGTTTAGATGAAGTAGTTGAGATGATGGAGCATCGCATAAGAAAAATATTGAAATTATGATGTCTATTTTTAGGTTTAAAAATCGACTTTCTCAAATGAATACTAAGCGTTTCAGAATTTTAGTTGTTCGCGCTGATCGCATTGGGGATGTGATTTTATCAACACCTATTTTTAATGCCATTAAAAAAAATTATTCAAAAGCACATCTTACTGTTTTGGTTCAAGAAATGGTCGTTCCTTTAGTCAACGGTCTTTTGCCTGTTGATCGTTGTATGGTCTTTGATCCTAACGGAAGGCATGCTGGTATCAGGGGCTTTTTTAAGCTTTTGAAAGAAATTCAGAAAGAGCAGTTTCATATTGCTGTTGTCTTGCAATCGCATTGGAAAATTGCAGCTGCGTTATTTTTTGCACGTGTTCCATCTCGCATAGGTCCATGGAGTAAGCTTCATTCTTTTTTATTTTATAATTTAGGCGTTAGACAAAGAAGAGATCATGTGGAAATGCACGAGACTGATTACAATCTTCAGCTTCTCAGGAGATTGCAAATTCGTGTAGGAAGTCGAAGTATTTCGACTCAGGTGTCTATTTCAAGAGCAGTGCGTCAAAAAGCTAGGATTTGGCTTCAGAAAAAAGGGTGGAGTCCTGAGAAGAAGCTGATTGTGATTCATCCTGGGATGCAATCAGAAGCATTGAATTGGCCTGACTCGCATTATGAGGATCTTGTCATTGAGCTTTTGAGGGATCAAAGGCAGCTTCTTTTGTCCGGAGGACCTCGTGATGCTTTGATTTTGGATAAGATAAAAAGTAGAATAGAGGCTTTCAAAAAAGAAAATACGGTTTCTACTGATCCTATGTTTTATTACGGAGATAATCCTATTGATTTTTTAGGAGGTCTTTTCAGTTTTTCTGATCTGGTGGTTGCTCCCAGTTCAGGGCCGTTGCATCTTGCGGTAGCATTAGGTCGTCCCGTAGTGACTTTTTATTCCCCTATTAGAATACAAAGTGCTATTCGTTGGGGTCCGTACCTTGATGATGAAAAAAATGTGAGTATTCTGGTGCCTGAAGTTTATTGTGGACAGGATTTTCGTTGTTTAGGAAGCTTTTGTCATTATTACCCTTGTATGAAGGGGTTAACGGTCAATCAGACTTTTGCAGAAGTGAGACAGCAATTGTACGAATCCGAAAGATTTTAAATGTCAGATACTCTCGTAAAACGCAGAATTATTATTCTTTCTGATGGAACGGGTGAGACTGCTGCGCAGATGGTTCAAGCAGCTATGGTGCAATTTAGTCATCAGAAAGTACATTTTATAAGGCATAAAAGTGTTAGAAATGAGTCTCAAATTCAGGCCATTTGTGATGATGCTTGCAGCTATCACTCGCTTTTAGTCTATACGATTGCATCTACGCCGTTGAGAACTTTTTTAGTGAATGAAGCAAGGTCAAGATCTATTCCTTATATCGATTTACTTGGACCTTTATTGTTAGGTCTTGGAAACTATTTTGGATATCAGCCTTCTTTTGTGGCGGGTCTTTTACACGATGTGAATGAGCGTTATTTTCATAGAATTGATGCGATGGAGTATACGATTGCTCATGATGATGGACGAGAACTGGCAGGTCTGGATAAAGCGCATCTGGTGCTTTTGGGAATTTCAAGGACGTCTAAGACTCCTTTATCTATGTATCTTTCTCATCAAGGTTGGCGTGTTGCTAATATTCCTTTGATTGCAGGATTTCAAGTGCCTCAAGAGATTTATCAAGTAGATCCTAGGCGAGTGATTGGATTAACGATTAATTCTCAGGAGTTATCGATGATTCGTCGAGCGCGACTGAAGCGTTTAGGGCAAGTGCAAGGTGGTGAGTATGCAGATTTGCAAAAAGTGAATCAAGAAATTGAGTATGCTAATGAAATTTTTAGAAAAAATCGCAAATGGTTTGTATTTAATGTAACAGGCAAGGCATTAGAAGAGACCGCTTCGGAAATTATCAAGCTGATCACCTCGCGACAGTTAAGTCCTCCTCATACTTTAGAGTCTCATGCTTTTGGGTGTAAATACTGATTCAGACTCTTTTTTTGGGCGCGTGCTCCTGGCTTTTTTTAGTAAATGGGTTCAAGGGTTTTCTGCTGGGGATCTTAAGTCACTTAAATTCGAATCGATCAGAGGATTTTTCCATTAAGCGTCGCTTGTATTTTAATAAATATTTTTAATTTATTTTTTTATAGCAAGCCATCTACTGTGCAATTTGTCTGATCGAAAAGATCATGATTTGATTCAAATTTGACTATTTTCTTTTTTTTCACATACCCTTAGCACTTGCAAGGAGAGGTCCTTTTTTGGTGATGTGAATTCTCATCGGATTTTCATGGTCGATCTAATAGATTGAATAAGGTGTCATTCTTTTGTTTTGCTAAGAAGCTTCAGGTATCCTGTCTTTTCTCAAATGGGAGTGATTGGGTTTTTTTTCGATAAAAAGTTTTTGGAATCAGAATTGATCAATTGTTATCATCGAATAAGCTGATGGTTGATTCAAGTGGAGAAGTACATTTTTAGGGAAGCATTGACTTTTGCTTGACATTACTTTTTTTTTAAAGACAGTCACAGTTTTGTGTGGGATGATGTGCTTCTCTGAGAAGCGACAGAAAGGTTGCTATAGTTTTTTTTGAAACAATTTGATTGAATGGATATTTATGGATTTTCCAATTTTTCATCTCGATTTTTTAGGAAACCGCATGCTGATAGCGGGTATTGCTGTATTGCATACGATGATCAATCATCCGCTTGCAGTGGGTGGAATGCTCTTGATTACCATGATGGAGTGGTGGGGGTACCGTAAGGCAGATCCTGAATGGGATAGGGTTGCCAAACGTACGCTTTTTGTTTTTTTCCTCATTACTACTTCTATAGGTGCATTGACCGGAGTTGGCATTTGGCTTTCTGCTTCCTTGGTGAATCCGACTGCTATTTCGAGTTTGATTCGAGTTTTCTTCTGGGCTTGGTTTACTGAGTGGATTGTCTTTGTCACGGAAGTTTGCCTCATTCTTGCTTACTACTTGACTTGGGATCAATGGAAGGGAGAGAAGAAATCTCGTCACGTGCGATTTGGCTTTATCTTGGCTTTTGCATCTTGGATCACGATGGCTGTGATTGTGGCTATTTTAGGTTTCATGATGGATACGGGGAACTGGCTGACGGATAAATCATTATTCAGTGCCCTTTTGAATCCTATTTACTTGCCTCAGCTTGCCTTTCGGACTCCTCTTGCTATGGTGATGGCGGGAGCTGCTGTTTGGGTGGTGCTTTCTTTTGAGCGTCCTGGAACTGCGATTCGTGAGGCTACGGTTTCTTTTGTTTCCCGTTGGATGTTAGCTTGGTCTCCGTTTTTGATTCTGGGCTGTTTTTTGTATTGGAAGGCGATTCCTCCTTCTATGGTGGCTCATGTAAGTACAGCTTTAGTAACACAAGAATTTGAATCCTGGTATCAGGCTGTATCTCGAGTCATGGTGGGTGCTGTGGCCTTGGTTGCTCTTTTTGCTGGATTGGGTGCTTTTACGCCACGGTTGCTCCCCAGGGGGGCTATGGTGATTCCGATTCTCATTTTGGCTGCGCTTTTGGGTCAGTTTGAACGGGTGCGCGAGTTTATTCGTAAGCCCTATGTGATTGCGGGTTATCTTTATGCGAATGGATTCAGGAAAGATGATTATCCTTTATTGCAAAGAGATGGTGTCTTGAAGCACGCAGCGTTTACGTCTATACGTGAAATTACTTCTGAGAATGAACTAAAAGCGGGTAAGCAGGTTTTTGCTTTGACTTGTACCCGTTGTCATACAGTGAATGGTATCAATGGTATCAAGGCCAAGCTTCAGAATATGTATGGAGATCAGCCTTGGAGTGAAGAAACCGTTGCTTCGTATATTTCTTCGAGTCATTTAGCTCGTACTTTTATGCCTCCATTTCCTGGCAGTGATGAGGAACGTAAAGCCTTGGCTAAGTACCTCACTTCTCTTCAAACTCAAGACGACTTCTTAGAAGGCGTACAAACGATAGGATTAGGACAGTGATGACCCCGCATGATATTCCTTTGCCGTTTCCTGCTTCTGAACTTTTAATGAAAGTGTTGGTTGTATTCTCCTTTCTTGTTCACATTCTCTTTGTTAATTTGATGGTGGGTGGGAGCATACTGACGCTTTTTTATGAGTGGCGAGGTCGTAAGCAATCAAAATTTGACCGAGTTGCTTTTGAGATTGCCAAGACTGTTACCGTGAATAAAAGCCTTGCAGTCGTGATGGGGGTGGCTCCTCTTTTGTTGATTAATGTGCTTTACACGGTTTGGTTTTATTCAGCAAATGCCTTGACGGGCACTGCTTGGATCATGATTGTGCCCTTGGTGACTTTTGCATTTTTACTGACCTATTTGCACCAGTACACTTGGGATCGACTTGCTGCCTATAAGGGAATTCATCTTTCTATTATTTTGGCTGCGGTTTTGTTATTTTTATCAATTCCTTTGATTTTCTTAGCTAATATTAATTTGATGCTCTTTCCTGAGCGTTGGAACGAAGTGCATGGTTTCTTTTCAGCTTTGGCGCTTCCGAATGTTTTTCCTAGGTACTTTCATTTTATTTTAGCATCAGTTGCGGTCACCGCGCTTTTTTTAGTAGGCTGGATTTCTCGTGAAAATGGAGCGCTTAAGAAAGCTTTAGGAAGTGATTGCGAATCCCTGCGTCGTGAATTTTATTCGATTTGTTTGTGTGCTTCAGGCGCTCAGTTCGTAGTAGGTCCACTTTTACTGATGACACTTCCGAGTCAGGGTATCAGTTGGAAGTTACTTTTGATGATTTTTTCAGGTGCTTTTTTAGCGATTCCTGCTCTTGTTTTGCTTTGGAGGCAAGTTCAAGGTCCTTTTTCCTGGAGAAAATATGTTTCGATTGTCTCTTTTTTAAGTGCAACGGTGGTTTTTATGGCGACAGGCAGGCATTTTTATCGGGAGTCTGCTCTTCACAGTCATAATCAGGCGATGAAGGCAAGAGCCGAAAAATATGCGCTTGCGGTAGAAGAAGCTAAAAAACAGGCAGCTTTGGGTCTTAACTCCAAAGCGGTAGAAAGTCGTGGAAAGGTAGTTTTTAGGACCTGTGGTGCTTGCCATGGTCTTAATCAGCGCATGGTAGGTCCTCCGTTAACAGAAATCGCTCAAATTTATGCTGGCAATCCTCAGGGAATTGTTCAGTGGGCTAAAGCTCCTGGGAAGAAGCGTCCTGACTATCCTCAGATGATTCCGATGACGATGTTTTCTGATGCGGATTTGATGGAGTCTGCTAAATATATGCTGGAAGCTGTGGCTCGTGGTTCTTTGTAGCAGTCTTGCTGACGGTATGTTTCAGGATAGTTGTCGCCTCGACCGCTTGGTCACCCTACATCATTGAGTCTAACAAAATTACGCATCACTTTCAAGCCATGAAATTCAACGGTGTCCATTTTTTCCCAATTTCTAGT
>Ga0164297_10002772_pt1 | contig 16997 bp, 14 predicted proteins | sample GEODES058metaG_FD_113539 | JGI IMG/M metagenome (GOLD analysis project Ga0164297, IMG submission 113539) | Dystrophic lake water microbial communities from Trout Bog Lake, Wisconsin, USA - GEODES058 metaG | ecosystem: Environmental > Aquatic > Freshwater > Lake | place: USA: Trout Bog Lake...
TACCACTTGAGGGTGGTGAGGCCGCTGATTAGTGCTAATTGTTCAGCAACAAGGTTGCTGGGAAGGTCATTACGTTGCCGTGCGGTGCACGCCGCGGTACAGGTTGCTGCCACATTAATTCGCGGTGTTCCCGCGTAGATCACACCCACGTCTGCCAGAAAACTCCAATGTCCCTTGCTCGCCTTGGGTCCAATCACATTTCCCCAGCCGACGCCAAGGTACGGGGCGACGGAGTTTCCAAGTTTGAGGCTGGCGTTCAAGGCGGCGAGCTCACCGGTGGCGTAGGTTTCGTACTCGGTTTTGGTGGGATCTTTTGGGTCGATATGGTGTAGGGAGTAGCCACTGCTGGATGGGGTGCCCACCGCTTTAATATTGCTGTTTGCGAGGAGCGCACCCCCCGTGACCCTAAATCCCCCCACGATTCGCCAGTCGATGAGCGCATACGGGTTATCGAGATGAGCAGTGCCCTCATAAGTCACCGCGGTTTTTGTCAAGGCATGCTGTCTTTCAAGGCCCGCGTAGCCCAGCCTGAGACTCAATTCATCCGTCAGCCCCACGTCAAAGTCCCCTCCGACACCCAAGCTACCCACCCGGACAGCCAGGCCGGTATTGATGTCGCCGAGTGCCGTGCTGGCAAGCGCCGTAGTGGTGAGACCCGCCCCCAGAAGCGCGGAGGCGAGCAGATGGCTGATTTTCATGAAATTTCCTAGGGTTAGGCGGGATGTTGTTATGTTAAACGGCGGTGCTGATCTTGAAATCCTTGCTCATACCAAACCGTGAGCGGCGTCACAGGCCCGTCTTGCCGATGTCAACGGCGTTGCCTTGCAGGCGGGAAGGGGGCTGTGGGAGGGAGGCGTTTTGACTCGGCCGTCATTGACTTGTCATCCACCTTGAGACGGTGGGCCGATCAGGCTAGAATGCGCGGCTCTTAAGGGATCACATACAAGTCTTTGAGGAAACAGGTAAATGCCACTCGATAGCGCCGCCAAAGTCGGCATCGTCGCGAAGTTCAGTCGCGGCACGAATGATACGGGCTCGCCCGAGGTTCAGGTTGCACTCTTGACCGAGCGCATCAACGGACTCGGCGTGCATTTCAACGCTCACAAGAGCGATCACGCCTCACGCCGTGGTCTTTTGAAGATGGTCAACCAGCGCCGCAAACTGCTCGACTACCTCAAGCTCAACGCCCCCGAGCGTTACGCCAAAATTCTTGGCGAACTGGGTCTGCGTCGCTGATCCATCGCTTCACGTCACGGCCCACCCTTCGGTGGGCCGTCTCGTTTCAACGCCCATATTTTTAAGGAATTCCCGTGTCCGTTCATAAACAGACTTTCAAGTTCGGCCCGCACGAGTACTCGATCGAGACCGGTGAGATGGCCCGTCAGGCCGATGCCGCCGTGGTGGTCTCGGTCGCCGAGACCGTGGTGTTGGTCACCGCGGTGGGTGCGAAATCCGCCGTTCCGGGTCGCGACTTCTTTCCGCTGACCGTCAACTATCAGGAAAAGACCTACGCCGCCGGCAAGATCCCGGGCGGCTTCTTCAAGCGCGAGGGACGCCCCTCGGAGCGTGAGACGCTGACCTCGCGGCTGATCGACCGGCCGATTCGTCCGCTGTTTCCGGAGGGCTTCAACAATGAAGTCCAGGTGGTGGCGACCGTCGTCTCGCTGAACCCCGATGTCGCGGCCGACATCCCGGCCCTGATCGGAGCCTCGGCTGCACTTGCCTTGTCCGGCATGCCCTTCATGGGTCCGATTGGTGCCGCCAAGGTGGGCTACAAGGACGGCCAGTACCTTTTGAACCCGACCGTCAGCGAGATGAAGGGCTCACAGCTTGATCTCGTCGTCGCCGGTACCAAGGACGGCGTGCTGATGGTCGAGTCCGAGGCCAAGGGGTTGTCGGAGGAAGTGATGCTCGGCGCCGTGACTTTCGGTCATGACGCGATGCAGGCGGCGATCCAGGCGATCAACGCGCTGGTGGCCGATGCCGGCAAGCCCAAGTGGAACTGGCAGGCGCCAGCACCCCACACGGAGCTTGATCAGGCGGTCCACGCGCTGGCTGCTGCTTCGCTCAACGAGGCCTACAGCCTTGTCGTGAAGCAGGAGCGTCGCGACCGCATCGCTGCGATCAAGGAGAAGGTGGTCGGCGAGCTTGCGTCGGGTGAGGCCCCGAAGTACGCCGCGGACGCCGTCAAGAAGGTGTTCGGAGATCTCGAGTACCGCATCGTGCGTGACCGGATTCTCTCGGGCGCGCCGCGTATCGACGGTCGTGACCACAAGACGGTGCGTCCGATCACCGTGAAGGTCGGCGTGTTGCCGCGTACCCACGGGTCGGCACTGTTCACCCGTGGTGAGACCCAGGCGCTCGTGGTCACCACTTTGGGCACCGGACGCGATGCGCAGATCATCGATGCGCTCGAGGGTGAGCGCAAAGAGCCTTTCATGCTGCACTACAACTTCCCGCCGTTCTCGGTGGGTGAGACTGGCATGATCGGAAGCCCGAAGCGTCGCGAGATCGGTCACGGCAACCTGGCCCGTCGTGGTATTGCCGCCGTGATGCCGGATCTTGAGAAGTTCCCTTATGTCCTTCGCATCGTCTCGGAGATCCTTGAGTCGAACGGCTCAAGCTCGATGGCCTCGGTGTGTGGCTCCTCCTTGGCGCTCATGGACGCAGGTGTGCCCTTGAAGGCACCGGTCGCCGGTGTCGCGATGGGTCTCGTGAAGGAAGGCGATCGCTTCCAGGTGCTGACCGACATCCTGGGTGATGAAGATCACCTGGGCGACATGGACTTCAAGGTGGCCGGTACCCAGGCGGGCATCACGGCCCTGCAGATGGACATCAAGATTACGAGCATCACCTCCGAGATCATGAAGGTGGCCTTGGCCCAGGCGAAGGAGGGCCGGCTGCATATTCTCGAGAAGATGAACGCCGTGCTCGATCGCCCGCGGGCCGAGATGTCGGAGTGGGCGCCGACCATCACCACGATCAAGATCGATCCGGAGAAGATCCGCGATGTGATTGGCAAGGGTGGTGCGGTGATCCGTGCCATCACCGAGGAGACGGGTTGCACGATCGACATCGACAACGACGGTACCGTCAAGATCGCGTCGGTCAACGGCGTTCAGGCGCGTGAAGCGCAGCGTCGCATCGAGCTCATCACGGCGGATGTCGAAGTCGGTCAGATCTACGAAGGCAAGGTCGTGCGTCTGATGGACTTCGGTGCCTTCGTCACGATCCTGCCGGGTCGGGACGGGCTCGTACACATCTCGCAGATCTCGAACGAGCGCGTCGAGCGCGTGGCGGACAAGCTCGCCGAGGGCGATGTGGTTCGCGTCAAGGTGCTCGAGGTCGATCGTCAGGGTCGTGTGCGGCTCTCGATGAAGGACGTCGATGCGTGATTAGCCTCTGTGATGGAGGTTGACCGAACGAGGGGCCTGCGGGCCCCTCGTTCATTTTTGGGTTCATTTCAGGTGCATTTTCAGGTTCGGTTTCGGGTGCCGGGCATCCCTGTGGTCCCGGTCGTCGTTGGTTGGCGGCTTAAGGAGCCCAGCGGATGGTGTTTGCGCCTATAATTTAAGCATTGGCTCGGGTTCTGCCCGGGTGAGGTTTCACCGATCTGATGGACCAGAGGGTTGATGACAAATGACCACACCGGTAGAGCCCAAGGAAGCCTTTCCCTACCAGCCGCCCTCGGATGAGATCCGGCAAAAATACCGACATATCTTTGAGCTTAAGGGCCCGTTGGCGGCACGGTTTTTCAAGGTGCTGTTCGACAAGGTGGTGGCCATCATCATGCTTGCCGTTGCAGCACCGATTCTGTTGGCACTCAAGATTGCGTTTCTGATCGAGGGATGGTTGATTCCAGAAAACGCCGGTCCTATGTTCTTTTATTACAACGCGGTCAGCGCGGGCAAGATCATCCCCAAGTACAAGATTCGGCTGATCAAGCAAAAGTACATTGAGCCGGAGGGTGCGAAGCGTCACGACTGGATTGCGTTTTCGGCAGAGTGGACGCCGGACAGTCGAACTCATGTGGGTGAATTCGTCAAAAAGTTCTATCTCGACGAATTGCCGCAGTTCTGGAGCGTGCTGGTGGGCGACATGAGTGTCGTGGGGCCTCGTCCGATCGCCATACTGCATTACGAGCGTGATCGTGCGCAGGGCAACGTCACCCGCTCACTGTTACGCGGGGGGGCTTTTGGGCTTGGGTCATATCAACAAGGGTACGCCTGAAATGGGTAACCCGATTTACGAGTACGAGTATGTCGAGGAGTATCAGAAGCGCTCCTCATTCGGGCTTTTGATGCTCGATCTTTGGATCATCTGGAAGGGTATCCAGGTGATCGTCAAGGGCGGAGGTCATTGAGGCCGCGGGCTCCTCGCCTACATCAGGTCGTCATCTAGCCTCAGCCTTAGCCTTGGCTTTCGATGGCCTCGGGCTGCCGTTTCCGGATCGCGTTGCATACCACCACGAGAATGAACGCACTCACGAACCATGCGAGGAGTTCCTGTGACTCGGGCGTATGGGCGCGTTCCAGCGTGAGGCCGATGGTGCCAAAGAGTGCGGCACAGCCCATCAGGAAGACAAACACGGCCCTGACGTTGAATCCACCATCGAGCAGCAGGTGATGGAGATGTCCCCGATCCGGATAAAACGGCGATTGTCCGCGTGACAGTCGTCGAGCGACAGTCCATACGAGGTCGGTGACCGGTACCGTCGTGAGCCAGACCATCGCGATGGGGGATGCGAGCTTCGAGGTCCCTTGGCTCAGGCTGATCATGAGCCAGGCGAGTGAGAAGCCAAGCAAGGTGCTGCCCGCATCACCCATGAAACAACGGATGCCGGCATTGATCTGTACGGGTGCGTTGAATACCAAGAACCCAGCAATGACGCTCGCAAGGATCACGATCAACAGGAGACTTTCGGGATGCTCTGAAAGACCGGGTAAGGTCAACATCAAAAGGAGCGTGATCAAAGCCACACCACCGGCGAGACCATCGAGGCCATCCAGCATGTTGAAGGCATTGATCGCCCCCAGGACCACGATGGCGCTGGCCAGAATCGAGAGCCCACCCGTCAGGAGCGGGCCGGTGCCGAAAAGATCTCCAAACGACAAGAACTGCACGTGCGCGCCGTAGAACATCGGTAGTAACGCGACGAATTGCACGACCAGGCGGATCTTGTGATCGATGCGAAAGCGATCATCGATGATGCCGGTGACGGTGATCAGGATCGCTGCATACATAAAATGCTGAAGCCCGCCGAGCACTCCATGATAGGAGCTCAGGCCGTACAGGGCGCCTAGCAGCATGCAGATACCACCCACCACGGGCACGATCCCATGGTGGCGCTTGCGTCCGCCCGGCTTGTCGACCAGGTCGATGGCAGCGGCGAGGGGTCGCATCGCAAAAATGGCCGCCACCGTGATGATGAAGGCGCCGGCCGCTGAGGCGAATACACTGAGACTGTTCATGACGCACCCTCCTTGGCTGACGGCGTTGTCGGTCGGGACGTGGGGCATCTCGGCCCATTCCCTGTTGCGTGGCCAAAGGCCATCACAACGCATCACCGGTAAATACTCGGTCACACTCGTCGTTGACTACACTTGCCGTCACCCGTCCTTGGTGGCCCGGCTGGCGTGATCGGGAGCAGGCGGCTCGCTCCAGTCACGCGATCGACGGGTTGCCAAAGACGCCGCGTAGTATCGTTCGGTTCCCCCTTGGCGCCATTGTACTGATTAGCGCACGCTTCAAGCAATGATTTTCGTCTGGGTTCGAACGCCGTGGGGACAACATCACAATGAACCTTGCGAGGGAGTTCATCACGGTGTGGCGGTGACGTTCGATAGTGGGTTTAGGTGGTGGTGTTTCGGAATCCCCCGATAGACCCGGGATCATCCATTGAGCTTTTGAGCGCAGGGCATCGAATTCAAGCGGCGTTCATCGATGGCACGGCCCGTCGGTGAGGCATCGTACGGGTGAGCGGCGTCACAGCGTGTCGCGATCCCGAGGGCTTGCGACCCGGACTCGTGTGACAACCGGATGACGCGGCGTGGGGCTCAGTCGAAGGTTTCGGCGTCGGCCCAGCGCTTGCCCGCGGCGTCTTTCGCGGCCAGTTGTGGCGCGCCTTCCAAGGGCCAGCGGACACCGACCGTGGGATCGTTCCACAGCAGGCTGCGCTCGAACTCCGGATGCCAGTAATCGGTGGTCTTGTAGAGGAACTCGGCCATCGGTGAGGTGACGACGAACCCATGGCCGAACCCCGGTGGCACCCACAGCTGGCGCTTGTTCTCGGCGGAGAGCGTCACCCCCGTCCAGCGTCCGAAGGTCGGTGAACTCCGGCGTAGGTCCACGACCACGTCGAACACTTCGCCCAGACTGACGCGTACCAGTTTTCCCTGCGGGTGCTGGATCTGATAGTGCAGACCCCGGAGCACGCCCTTGCCGGAGCGGCTGTGGTTGTCCTGTACGAAGTCGACGTCAAGTCCCGTGCAGTGCTTGAAATCCCGCGCGTTGAAGCTCTCGTAAAAAAAACCTCGATCGTCCCCAAAGACCTTGGGCTCGAGGATCAGGACATCGGGGAGTTCGGTCGGGATCGCGGTGAAGGGCATGGCGTGCTCTTGCGTCGGGCGTTACTTGATCAAGTTGAGCAGGTACTGGCCATAGCCGTTTTTGGCGAGCGGAGCGGCGAGTTCTCTGATTTTTGCCGCGTCGATCCAGTTCTGGCTGAGGGCGATCTCCTCAGGACAGGCCACCATCAGGCCCTGTCGTTTCTGGAGGGTGGAGATGAAGCTTGCCGCCTCGTGCAGACTGTCATGCGTGCCGGTATCGAGCCAGGCGTAGCCTCGGCCCATGATCTCGACACTGAGCGCGTTTTGCTCGAGATACACGCGATTGACGTCGGTGATCTCCAGTTCGCCGCGCGCCGAGGGCTTAATGGCGGCAGCGATGTCACACACCTGGTTGTCGTAGAAGTAAAGGCCGGTGACGGCGTAGTTGCTCTTCGGCGCCTTGGGTTTTTCTTCGATGCTGATGGCCCGTTGCATGGCATCGAATTCAACCACACCGTAACGTTCCGGATCCTGCACGTGATAGGCGAAGATGCTGGCACCGCTCGCACGGCGGTTGGCATTTTGCAGTTCGCGTACCAGATCGTGACCGTAGAAGATGTTGTCGCCAAGCACCAAGGTGCACGGGTCGTTGCCGATGAACTCTCGGCCGATGAGGAACGCCTGTGCAAGTCCGTCCGGCGAGGGTTGTACGGCATAACGGATGTTCATGCCCCACTGACTGCCATCGCCCAACAGGTCGGTGAAGCGGGGCGTGTCCTGTGGGGTCGAGATCACGAGGACGTCACGGATCCCCGCAAGCATCAGGGTGCTCAGGGGGTAATAGACCATCGGCTTGTCATACACCGGCATCAGCTGTTTCGAGACCGCCTGGGTGACGGGATACAGCCGGGTGCCGGAGCCGCCCGCCAAAATGATGCCTTTACGCATGGGAAGTCCTTGGGGTCATGTCATCCGCCGAGCGGGGGTTAGAGGATCTGTCGCAGGATCGCACGCACGCCATCCTGCCAGGGCGGTAGCTGCCCGAAGGTTTCGATGAACTTGCGGGTCGAGAGTCGCGAGTTGGCGGGGCGCTTTGCAGGCGTTGGGTACTCGGGCGTCGTGATCGGCAGGATGCTGTCCGGGGTCGCCTTCATGGGTTTGCCGGCGGCGATGGCCTCGGCGATCACAAAACGGGCGTAGTCACACCAATGGGTCTCGCCGCGTGCCGCGAGGTGATAGGTGCCCTTCGGCAGGGCGTTGCCCCACGCCTGGTACTTGGCGACGATCAGGGCGGTCTGCTCGGCCAGAAGCCTGGCCGAGGTGGGCGCCCCCCACTGATCGGCCACCACCTTGAGGGACTCGCGCTCCGCGGCGAGTCGCAGCATGGTCTTGGCGAAATTATTGCCGTGTCGGCCCACCACCCAGCTGGTGCGGAAGATCAGGTGCTGATCGGTGGCAAGCGCGAGGGCGCGCTCACCCGCGCACTTGCTCTCGCCATAGACGCTTTGTGGATGCGTAGGGTCTGACTCGGTGTACGGCGAGGATTTCGTGCCATCGAACACATAGTCGGTCGAAAAATGCACCACCAGGGCCGAGAGGCGCTTCGCCTCCTCGCCGATCACCCCGGGGGCGATGGCATTGATCGCAAACGCGCTGTCCCGATCGGACTCCGCCTTGTCGACCGCTGTGTAGGCCGCCGGGTTCACGATGACCTCAGGTTTGAAGTCCCGGATCACCGTCCGGATCGCGTCGGGGTCGGCAAGGTTCATCCGAGCACGATCGACCCCGAGGAGATCCCCCGCGGCCACCTGTGGGGCGAGCGTCTCCATGAGCTCAAAACCCACCTGACCTGTCGTGCCGGTGACGAGGATTCTCATCAGGTCCCGTAGTGCTTGCCGACCCAGTCGCGATAGGCGCCACTGGTGACGTTTCGGACCCAGTCCTGATGCGCCAGGTACCAGGCGACGGTCTTGCGGATTCCGGACTCGAAGGTTTCGGCGGGCTTCCAGCCGAGCTCACGCTCGAGTTTCGAAGCATCGATCGCATAACGCCGATCGTGTCCCGGTCGGTCGGTCACGAAGGTGATCTGGGTCTTGTAGGAGGCGCCATCGGCACGTGGGGACAGGTCATCGAGGATGTCGCACAAGGTGTGCACCACCTCGAGATTGGCCTTCTCGTTCCAGCCACCAATGTTGTAAACCTCACCCAGCGTGCCGGCCTCGAGGACTCGACGGATCGCGCTGCAGTGATCCTGCACATACAACCAGTCGCGGATCTGCTGGCCGTCACCGTAGATCGGCAATGGCTTGCCGGCGAGTGCATTGTGGATGCAAAGCGGAATCAGCTTCTCGGGGAAGTGATACGGCCCGTAGTTGTTCGAGCAGTTGGTGGTGAGTACCGGCAGTCCGTAGGTGTGGTGATACGCCCGCACCAGGTGATCGGAGGCCGCCTTGCTCGCCGAGTAGGGGCTATTCGGCTCGTAGCGGTGGCGTTCGTTAAAGGGCGGGTCGGACTTCGACAGCGATCCATAGACTTCGTCGGTCGAGACGTGCAGGAAGCGAAAGTCTCGCTTTGCCGATCCATCGAGGCCATTCCAGTAGGCCCGCACGGCCTCGAGCAACCGGAAGGTGCCGACGATGTTGGTTTGGATGAAATCCTCCGGGCCATGGATCGAGCGGTCGACGTGCGACTCGGCGGCGAAGTTCACGACGGCCCGAATCGAGTGTTCCTTCAAAAGCGTGGCGAGCAGGGCGCCATCGGCGATGTCGCCTTGCACAAACTGATGGTGATCCCGGTCTGCCAGGACCTCCGAGAGGTTTTGCAGATTGCCGGCGTAGGTGAGCTTGTCGAGCGTGATGACCGGCTCTGTCGACAGCCTGAGCCAGTCGAGCACGAAGTTGGAGCCGATGAATCCCGCGCCGCCGGTAACCAAGATCACAAGTTGTCTTCCTTTAACTACCAGACCGTTAGTCGCGGGCGCCCCTCGGCACCAGCCCTGCCGATCGGCAGGTGCGGCGACTTATTGTAAAACGGTGTGATTTAAAAGGAAAACCGCGACGTCATCTGAGACGTCGGTCGCAGCTTCGGCCGCTTCGTCTACTTCTGCTCGTCGTCCGGCGTGCGGGCGCCGCCGCCCATCGATTTCAGGAAGTTCTCCTGCAACTGCGTCCACTGACGGAAGTTTTCCTGGGCGAGGTTGGTCATCGTGCTCATCGGGTCGAGGCCCACCATCGAGCGCATGCGATCGCGGATCTGCGTTTGCTGCGCGGTAAAGAGCTTCAGGCTCTGCTCGAGGTAATCACCGGCCATGGTCTGCATGGTGCCGCCGTAGGCGCGAATCACCTGCGACAGAAAGTCCTGACTCATCATCGGATTGCCGGTGTGTTCCTGCTCCGAGATCACCTGCAGCAAAATGGTGCGGGTGATGTCTTCCTCGGTCTTCTTGTCGATGACCACGAACTCCACCTTGTCGGTGACCAGCTTGCGAATGTCATCCAGCGTGATGTAGCGGCTCTCGACGGTGTCGTAGAGGCGGCGGTTCGGGTACTTCTTGATGATGCGTGTGTCGCTCATCGGCAATCCTTTGATTTTTGGCATCGATCCCGTACGCACTGCATCATACGCCCGTTTCATTGCAGAGCAACATCAGGGGCGAAACGGTGCCCGAATGCTCACAATAAATCGTAGGAGATGTCTATAACTCCTCGTAAACGCTCGGGATTCCAAAGTTCAATCGCCGCTTCGAGTTGCCGGTGCACGGCCGCATGCTGCAGCTCCTTTGGCATCGGGATGGCCAGAAGCTGCAGTATCCGGCTCAAGAGCTCGGGTGCTCGAGCGGGATCGGCGGGTAAGGCCTGGTGGGATTTGGAGAGCTTGTCCTTGCCCTCGAGGATCAGCGGCACATGCAAGGTGGTGGGGGTCGGCAGCCCCAGGGCTTCCTGCAGCAAGCGTTGGCGGGGGGTGTTGTCGAGTAGATCCCGACCCCGCACCACGTCGGTGATTCCCTGATGCGCATCGTCCACCACGACCGCGAGCTGATAGCTCACGAAGCCATCGCGGCGCTTGAGGATGAAATCCCCCACCGACCGATCCACCGCTTCCTCGAACACGCCCTGCAGACGATCGTCGATCCTGACTGAGGCGTGAGCGGGTACCCGCCTGAACCGTAAGGCCACTGGCGTGTCTGGGAGCGCGGTGCTCTCGAGGTGCAGGTCGCGGCAGTAGCCCGGGTAGGCCCCGTGTTCCGAGGCCCCCGCCCGGGTGAGATCGCTACGACTGCAGCGGCAGGCGTAGAGCCGCCCTTGGGCGCGTAAACGCGCCAAGGCCGCTTCATACGCCTCGGTGCGCTCGGACTGTCGAAGGATCGGTCCGTCCCATTCGAGACCAAAGGCTTCGAGGGTGCTGAGGATCGCGCTTTCCGCCCCCGGCCGGGTGCGGGTGCCATCGACGTCCTCGATGCGTAACAGCCACTCGCCGCCTTGGTGTCGAGCGTCGAGAAAGCTGGCCACGGCCGTGTAGAGCGATCCAAGATGCAAAGGACCCGAGGGCGAGGGCGCAAAGCGCCCGCGCCGATAGGTTCCGTCTTGAGTCTTTGGGGCCTCGCTGCCCATCTGTCCCGTGACCGTACGGGGCGCGATCGAGATCGCTGGCGTGGGTGTCAGCGGTAGCGATCGTCCCGATCGCCGTACTGCTTTTCGCGACGCTCGCGACGCTCCTGCGCCTCGATCGAGAGGGTCGCGACCGGGCGGGCCTCGAGCCGCTTGATGCCGATCTCCTCACCGGTCTCGAGGCAATAGCCGTAGGAGCCGTCCTCGATACGGCCGAGCGCCTCGTCAATCTTCCTGATCAGCTTACGCTCCCGGTCGCGGGTCCGAAGCTCGAGGCTGAACTCGGATTCCAGGGTGGCGCGGTCATTCGGGTCGGGCGGGTTCGCCGCCTCATCCTTCATGTGGGTCACGGTGCGATCCACTTCCTGCATCAGATCGCGCTTCCAGGTGGCAAGGATGCTCCGGAAATGCTCGATCTGCGTCTTGCCCATGTACGCCTCGCCCTTCTTGGCCATGTAGGGCGTGACGTTGCGGGGGCCGGACAGCAGGCTCAACGAAGAGCGATCCAGGCCGTCCTCGTCCTCGTTCATCATCGGCCGGACAATCCCGCGGCGGATCGTGGTGACGATCGGGCCGGTGGGCTTTTTTGCCTTGGCGCTTTTCGCGGACTTGTCGGCCGCCTTGTTCGCTACGTTGACCGAAGGCTTCTCGGCGGTCTTGGGGAGGGCTTTGCTCGCAGGGGTGGGCGAGGCGACGGCCTTGAGCGCGGCCTTCGCCGGTGCCTTGGGGGGTGTTTTCGCAGGGGTGGCGGCGGATTTCGGCGTGGCTTTCGACGGGGCGTTCAATGGGGCCTTTGACTTCGACGACTTCGAGAGGACCGCGGCCGGTTTGGCGGCGGGCTTGCTGACCGGTTTGGCGGCCGCCTTGGTAGGCGCCTTCACGGCGACCGGCTTTGTTTTCGGCGGCGCCGTTTTCTTGGCCACAGGCTTTGCTGCGGATTTGACAGGCGTCTTGGGGTTCTTGGTCTTGGCGGCGGGTGCTTTGGGCTTCGCAGCGGACTTCACAGGGGCTTTGGACGTCTTGTTCGGCTTTTTAGCGGCCATGACAGGCTCCAGACCAGAAATTCAATCGGAGGAGTATACCCACAATGCCTGTCGATCAGGCGATGTCGGTGGTAGGTAGAACTACGGGTACGGGCGCGACCCAACCCGGTGCGCGATGTTCCGCGACCACCGAGGTGTAGATGCCGCCGCGCACGTTGAAGACCCCGGTCAGACGCATGAATTTGGGAGCGGTGGCGCTCACCAGGGTCTCGAGGATTTCGTTGGTCACCGCCTCATGAAAGCAGCCGCGCTCGCGGAACGACCAGAGGTAGAGCTTCAGAGATTTCAGTTCCACGCAGCGCTCGGCCGGGACGTACGCCAGATGAAATTCCGCAAAGTCCGGCTGGCCGGTCTTGGGGCACAGGCAGCTGAACTCCGGCATGCGCATGTGGATCGAGAACTCCCTGCCGGGGTTCGGGTTTGGAAAGGTCTCGACGTGTGTCTGGGGGGTGGAACCGGCCATCCTCAAATCCTCATGCGGCGGGGTGTCTTCAAGGGCCGCGTACTCTACACTACGGTCTGGTCCCCGGGTATGTCCGAGCGAGGGTCCCCGCGTCGCGTGAGCGGCGCTGCGACCTCTCTGCGCGCCGTACCCTCTCTCGATCTTTGCAAGGGTTGAAATGCGTTTATCGAAGCTGAAGCTCGCCGGATTCAAGTCCTTCGTCGATCCCACGACGGTGATCCTGCCCACCAACCTCACGGGGGTCGTGGGACCCAATGGTTGCGGCAAGTCGAACATCATCGATGCGGTCCGCTGGGTGATGGGTGAGATCTCCGCGAAGCATCTTCGTGGCAATGACATGACCGATGTGATCTTCAATGGCTCCGGCGGCCGAAAGCCCGTCGGTACCGCGTCGGTGGAACTGGTGTTCGACAACGCCGACGGCGGACTCGCGGGGCCCTACGCAAGCTATGCGGAGGTGTCGCTGAAGCGCCAGGTGTCGCGCGACGGTCAGTCGACCTACTTCATCAACGGATCGAAGTGCCGACGCAAGGACATCACGCAGCTGTTCCTCGGCACCGGGCTTGGCAGCCGCAGCTACGCGATCATCGAACAGGGCATGATCAGCCGCCTGATCGAGGCGAAGCCCGATGATCTGCGCGCCTTCCTCGAGGAGGCGGCGGGCATCTCGAAGTACAAGGAGCGGCGTCGCGAGACCGAGAACCGCATCAGTCACACGCGCGAGAACCTGGATCGCCTGAACGACATCCGCGAGGAACTCGACAAGCAGATCCGTCATCTGCAGCGCCAGGCCGCCACCGCACGCCGGTATCAGGAGTTCAAGGAGCAGGAACGCAAGCTCAAGGCAGAACTTCTGGCGTTGCGACTGCAGGATCTGGACTCCGAGTCGGTCACCCGTGCGCAGGCGGCGCGCGAGCGCGAGGTGGCCCTTGAGGCCTCGATCGCGGCACTGCGCGCCAAGGAAGCGACCATCGAGAAGGCCCGCGAGGTGCAATCGCAGGCGCAGGAGGCCGCGGCCGCGGTGCAGGCACAGGTCTTTCAGATCGGCGCCGAGGCGACGCGACTCGAGCAGGCAATCAGTTATGCCCGCGAGCTGCGTGCGCGTCAGCGCACCGATCTCGAACAGTCGGAGTCGGCGCTCGCGGAGGCGTCGGGCCTGCTCGGCCGTGATGAGGCGGAGCTTGCCCGCTTGACGGGCGAACTTGCGACACGTGATCCGGCGCTGGCCGCCGCACGGGCTCGTGAGACCGAGGCGCGTAGCGCGCTCGAGTCCCAGGAAGGGGCCATGCAAGCCTGGCAGCAGCAGTGGGAGGCGTTTACCCGCGAGGGCAACGAGGCCAGCCAGAAGGCCATGGTCGAGCGCGCCCGCATCGAGCAGTTGGACAGTCGTCTGCGGCAGAGTTTGCAAGCGGCGGAACGGGTCGAGACCGAACGTCAGACGCTTGCCGCGGTGGATGCGGAGGCGGAGATTGCCGCCCTCAAGGCCCGTAGCCGTGAGGCGGAGGCGGCCGACGCGGCAGCCCAGGCGGCGCTCACGGCACTGCTCGCCGAACTGCAGACGCTGCGAGAGGGTGAGCGCACCCTGCAGGGCAATCTCGATCGTAGCCGGCAGGAGCTCAGTCGTGCCCGCGGGCAGGTGGTGTCGCTCGAAGCGCTGCAGCAGGCGGCGCTCGGCCAGGTGAAGGGCAAGGTGGTCGATTGGCTCGCCAGTCATCAACTGGCCGGTCAGCCGCGCCTCGCGCAGCAGCTGACAGTCGAGAGCGGTTGGTCGCGTGCGGTCGAGACGGTGCTCGGTGGCTATCTTGAGGCGGTGTGCGTGGATGGTCTCGATGCGGTGAGCCAGCTGGTCGGTGATCTGACGGTCGGTTCGGTGACCTTCCTCGGTGGCGGCGGTCAGGTCGAGGCGCGTGCCGCGGGCTCACTCCTGTCGAAGGTGCAGGGTCCCGGTGCGCTCACGGGCCTTTTGAATGGCGTGTCGGCCGTGGATGACTTGGCGGAGGCGCTCGCCAGACGCGATCGTCTCGCGCCGGGTGAATCCATCATCACGCGCGACGGTGTCTGGATTGGTCGTGACTGGTTACGCGTGAGCCGCGACCAGGATCATCACGCCGGTGTCCTCGAGCGTGAGCAGGATCTGCGTCTTCGGCGTGAGGCGGTGAGCACCGCGGAAGCGGCCCTGACGACGGCGGAAGCCGCGCTCGCGGCGGCTCGCGAGCGCGTTCAGGTGCTGGAAGCCGGGCGTCAGGACGCTCAGGAAGCCGCCAATCGTCTGCATCGTGCTGCGGTCGACGTGCGTGGCCAGGTCACGGCGCTCGAGGCGCGTAGCGCCCAGACGGTGGCTCGGCTCGGGCAGCTCGCGAGTCAGGCGGAAGAACTCGCACTGCAGATTCGGGCGGCGGAGGAGGAGACCCGGGCCGCGCGCCAGCGTCTTGAGACGGCGATTGCTGCGATGGAAGTGCTCGAGGCACGCCGGCCCGCGCTGGAGGGCGAACGCGAAGCCTTGCGTGCCGCGTTGCTCGCGGCACGCGCGCGCGCCGATGAGGCCCGCGGCCATGCTCAGGAGGCGGCCATTGCGGTGGGCGCGCTGCGTTCCTCGTTGCAATCGCTCGAGACCGGGCTGACGCGGGTGCGCGCGCAGTTGTCGAGTCTGACTGCGCGACGCGAGGAGCTGACGCGAGAACTTGCCGCCGGTGAGGCGCCACTCAGTGCCTCCGCTCGTGAACTTGAGGAGACGCTCACCCGCAAACTCGACGCCGAGCAGGCGCTGCATGGCGCGCGCGTAGCGGTCGAGGCGGCGGAGACGACCTTCCGAACGCTCGATGGCGAACGCCAGGTTGCGGAGACCCTGGTGGAGACCGAAAGGCAGGCCGCGAACTCGGCCGCACTGTCGGCGCAGGAGACGCGCGTTCGCCGTGAGTCGCTCATGGAACAGTTTGCCGCGACGCGCTTTGAGCTCGAGGCTGTGGTCGCGGGCCTGGTGCCCGAGGCCAGCGTCGTGGCGTGGGAGGCGAGTGTCGCCGAGATCGAGGGCAAGATCGAACGCCTCGGTCAGGTAAACCTCGCGGCGATCGACGAGTTCAAGGAACAGTCCGAGCGCAAGGAATACATCGACAAGCAGTTTGCGGATCTGACCGAGGCGCTCAACACCCTCGAGCAGGCGATCCGCAAGATCGATCGGGAGACGCGCGAGCGTTTCCAGGACACCTTCGACCGTGTGAACGCGGGGCTTCAGGAGAAGTTCCCACGCTTGTTCGGTGGCGGTAACGCCTATCTCGAGTTGAACTCGGAGGATGTGCTCGCCGCCGGGGTCGCGGTGATGGCGCGTCCACCGGGCAAGCGCAACTCGACCATCAGTCAGCTCTCGGGTGGCGAGAAGGCGCTCACGGCGGTGGCACTCGTGTTCTCTATCTTCGAACTCAACCCGGCGCCGTTCTGTCTCCTCGACGAGGTGGATGCGCCTCTCGACGAGAACAACGTCGGCCGCTTCTGCGACATCGTCCGCGAGATGTCGGAGCGTGTGCAGTTCCTGTTCGTGACTCACAACAAGAACACCATGGAGCTCGCCCGGCAGTTGCTTGGCGTCACCATGAATGAGCCGGGGGTCTCGCGGTTGGTGTCTGTCGACGTCGATGAGGCGCTGCGTCTTGCAGCGGTAGGCTAGATGGGTAGTGAGTTACGTCTGATTCTTCTCGGGCTCGGGGCGGTCCTGATCGCAGGCCTCTGGTTTTACGAGAAGCGCCGATCGAAGGGGCCGTCGAAGGTGTCGATGTTGCGTGCCAACGATCGCTTTGATCTCAACGTCGAGGTGGGCGAGCCTGCCCGTGCTGCGACGGCGAAGGAGGGGCGGCGCGAGCCGTCCTTTGATGACCCGCCGCAGAACTGGGTCGCCGAGCCGCGTCATGCGGAAGATCGTCCGGTGCCGGGCAACGATCCGCCGATCATGACGTTCGACGATCTGCCGGCGAACACCGACGAGGTGATGCTCGCGGAAACCCCTGCCGAGGCGCGCCCGGGGCGCATGACGGATCCGGGGATTCCGCCCTTGTTCGCTTTGGGTGAAGACGTCGAGACCCTGACGGAGCAGGAGCTCCTGAAGGCCGAGACGTCGGTGCCGACGCCGGCGGCGTCAGCGCCCGTTGTCGCCCCCGAACCCGTCGCTGTCGCGCCGGTGAGGCCGGTACCGACGCTGAAGCCTGTTCCCACCCTGAAGCCTGTGTCCGCCGTGGGCGACACCGGCGTCCGTGATTCGGCTGCCGAGTCGCGGCGCCCAGCGGAGCCGGGACGTCGTCGTGAGCCTGCCGCACGGACCGCCGCGCCTCGCGCGCTGGCCACTGAA
>Ga0164297_10002774_pt1 | contig 16994 bp, 17 predicted proteins | sample GEODES058metaG_FD_113539 | JGI IMG/M metagenome (GOLD analysis project Ga0164297, IMG submission 113539) | Dystrophic lake water microbial communities from Trout Bog Lake, Wisconsin, USA - GEODES058 metaG | ecosystem: Environmental > Aquatic > Freshwater > Lake | place: USA: Trout Bog Lake...
AATTACTAATATTTTAGATAAGAAAATAACAAAGGAACATCTAACAAATTACCTTAAACATAGTTATAAAATTTATAAATCATAACTGCGTTTTGTCTCATTTTTCTTTTTGGTCGGTGTAATTATATAATTAAATAATATGTCAAATTTAGTTGTAACTATTCTGGCAGGAGGTGAAGGCAAACGTATGCGTTCAGACACTCCGAAAGTTCTCCATCTTTTTAGAGGCCGTCCTATGTTGGTATGGGTTCTCGAAGCCGCTCTTGCCCTTTGTCCTAAAAAAATAATTATTGTAACAGGTCGATTTCATGACCTTATTATAAGAACAATTGGAGAACATTTAGATGTTTTTGGTATTGAATTTGTTCAACAACCTATCCCGCAGGGAACAGCAGATGCCATCAATTGTTGTTTAAGACACTATGACCAAGATGATCAGGTTCTCATTTTGAATGGGGATACTCCACTTGTCACAAAGGAATTATTGGCTTCATTTATTCAATCAGCCAAAACACAATGTGTTGTTTTATCGACACTTTTAGAGAACCCTACTGGATATGGTCGTATTATTGCACCGGATTTTATTATTGAAAGAATTGTAGAAGAACGCGATGCAACACTGGAGGAAAAGACCGTCAATCAAGTAAATGCAGGGATTTATTTGATTAATGGCGAAGTTCTCCAAAAATATATTCCTTTAATATCCAATAAGAATGCTCAAAAAGAATATTATTTGACGGATATTGTTCAACTCGTATATGAATATCCGACTATAGCCCGAGTATCAACTGTTCTTATGGAAGATAGCAGGCCTCTTCGAGGAATTAATACACCGGAGGAATTGGCACAACTTGAATAATTATATCTTTATGACAAATATAAGAGAACAATTATATAGAATGAACACATCTGGTTCTCAAAAATACGTCGTGAAAACCCGCGAATTCGAAACCCAAATGAATTGTGAAACCTGTCAAAAAGGAAATAATATATGGGTTCTTTGTGACTTGGAAGAAGGCCCCTCCGACAATGATGTAAAGAAGACCCTCGAGGAAGATGTTAGCACCAGTGGGGAGGACGGCAGTTTGTTCTGGGCCGTTATAAAGTTGGCAATAAAATGTTTGAAGGCCGCTGAAATAGCCTAGGGCGTGTTTCATTACACCCAATATAAAGAGAACATACACCAATGGCTTCTTTATGATAAACGCGAGAATACTATATAAAACCAGAGAATAAACGCCTATAAAAAGGGCTTCTACACCATTGCACATTCTAAACGCCCACCTTTAGGTGGGCATATTTGAATGTGCTTTGGCAACTGTTACTTTGCAACCGATAAATTACCTTTTATATAGATAATTCTGCCGAAAGGCAGAATTATCATATATAATCGGCATTTTAAAGGTGCAAAGGTGTAAAAGAAGATTGATACGATTGTCATAAAGATACATGTTGATAAATATCGATATGGGTATATATAACATGTATATATAAGTGTTAAGGATGTCATTTTACGTTTATCTATTGGAATCAACAGATAAAAGAACATATGTGGGAGCAACAGTCGATTTAGACCATAGATTACGACAACATAATGGCGAAATTTCTGGAGGTGCTCATGCTACTACTGCTCGACTGGCTCAGGGAGCCGCATGGGAACGGGTGTGTCATATTAGAGGTTTTCCTGATTGGAAAACGGCTCTATCATTCGAGTGGGCATTTAAATATCATAGCCGAAAATTACCGGCAAGATTGTATCCTTTAAAGAGACGTATGATGGGATTGAAAGCCCTCATGGGATTAGAACGAGCTACATCTAAATCTGGACTTTATAGGGATTATCCTGGAGGTGGGCCGGAAATTGTTTGGGAATCAGAGGAAGCGAAACGATATTATGAAGAAGTATGAAAATGTTCTCGTAAATTAGTTTTTAGAGCTTCAATAAATGTGTCATCAAACATAAAATTAAAAATACCATATTTCATCATCCATGAATAATGTTTGCTAGAATAACAAATACATGTAATCGCAAGCTGTAGTTTTAAACCTTTATCTCCATTAAACTCATCAAAGTCATTCAAAGTTAATTTTTCATCAGTTAAAATGAACTTTCTCAAAAAATTGTCTATAATTTCATTATCTAAAATAGTTTTAGGTATGCCAAGCCTTAGTAATATAGATTTATAAGAATCAAACACATTTTCCGGTGTAGTTTCTACTGTGAAATGACTATCTATAGGTAAGTTTAATCCTTTTTCGCGAGTCTCGACCTGTCCGAAATCAATCATTATTGGCTCTCCATCTGGTTTAACAATTATATTTGTTTCGTTACAATCAAAATTGGCATATCCATTCATATGAAGTCGAAGTATTAAACTTACAATTTTTACAGAAAGTTCTCGTATTTTGTTATGTGGTATGTGTCTCCAATATAAATATAATGGTTCTCCGTCAATATATTCCATTCCAATAATGCCATATTTAACTTGCATTTCTGGATTTGATTTTATTACATCCCGCATATCTTGAAAAATATTAAATAAGACAGTATAGATTTCTTTATCAGGACGAACTGTTAATTCTTCAGCGATTTTCTTCATTATTTTTGAAATGGGTTCGACTTGATAATCATAAATTTCCATAAAAAATGGTTCAGGACAAATCCCAATCATACTGTTCTCTTCTAAATAGCTATATTCTCTTTTAAATTCTTCTTCAGAAACGGTTTCTTTATGTAATGGAAGTTGTTTGTCATCTAAACGAGCAACTGTTGGTAATACAACCGTCTCAGGAGTTATTATACATAATTTTAATATAATGCCATTAATTTCAGTATCAATAAGAAATACTCTAGAAAATACAGATTTCGTATATATCTTTTTAATATGAATAGTGGATTGTTCTAATACATATTTTGGTAATAATGTTCTCCATGAATTTCTTGAAAAAAGTCTTTTTACTTTGTCTGAAAGTTTATACTTTTTTTTATTTACAATTATTTTATCTTTTTGAATAAGTGATTGCTTTGTAGGTTGTCTTTTTTGAATAACCCCTCCAATTTTACGAGTTTTATTTTGTTTTTTTATTGGTTTTTTATTTGTTTTCTTCATTAAAATAACATGATATATTCCTTTATGACACCAATGAGAAGTTACAATAAAAAAGTGATTATATCTATTTATACCAGTGAAGATTTAAAATGGGACGCCCTTTAGGGCGTCATTTCATTCATAAACGGCGTTAAGCCGTTTATGAATATACAAAATTGGCTTTTGCCAATTTTGTATCAAATCGTTACTGATATCCGACCCTTGGAGAATTAAAATGTACTACGAAGTGCCATTTTAATTCTCCAAGGGTTTATATAACTACCTAACTATCTAACTATCTATTTATTCATCGTCATATTCATCTTCATCGTCATATATAGGATATCGTTCTTGTAAGGCAATGATGTCAACTTCATCATCATCGACGTAATCATCATATTCGGCAGAAACATAAGTGTCACAATCGTCATCGGTTAACTCCTCTATATAATCATAATGTGGATCTTGAAATGGAAAGAAAGTTCCGTCTTCGAACATTTCTTGAATTGTTCTCTGGTTCTCAAGAGTGTCTTCTGGATTTGCGTCAATGTCTCCGTAGTTCTCAAAATCAATTTCAGCAGATCCTAAATATTCTTTGTATGACTTACCGCAACTATTCGGGTCTTGAACTCCATGACCATACCAGCCTTTGCCTCTTGACTCGTTGTATGTGTATTTAGAACAATTACCGCAGTAGCCAAGAATGATTCCACGCCACATCGCATGTCCATCGTGTGATTCTCCAACACAATTTACACATTGGCGTCCGGTTCCTTCGACCTCGCTAATCATCCAGTTCTCGGGGAAATTCAAATGGTATTTGAAACCCTTGTATGTCTTGTATTCAGGATAGAATACTATCGCCTCATTGGTTGTCTCAATCATTGCGCTCATTTGTAATACTTTAAGTCCCAGGGGGAATTGTGCCGGTAATTCCTTCCGAAAAAAGTAAATCAATTTTTTCATAAAGAGAACAACTACCCTGTGTTATCAAAAACTTAAAGAAATGTCATAAAGAAATATATGAACCCTATTCGAGCAATAGCTGTTTTTGATAATGGACCTATTCGAGGAACTGTCCGATTTACTGAACAACGTGGAAATGTTCTCATTGATATTGATTTGAAAGGGTTGAAAAAGGGTCTTCATGGTTTTCACATTCATGAATGTGGCGATATGAGCGATAAATGTGAGAGTATGTGTGCGCATTTCAATCCTTTTGGACAAAACCACGGAGGTCCGGATGATAAGGTGCGTCATGTAGGTGATTTAGGTAATCTAATAGTAGATGACCGTGGTTATTCTAAGTATAGTTTTACAGATAATCTTATTCGCTTACGAGGAATTAGAACGAATATTATTGGCCGTGGATTAATTATTCATGCAGATGAGGATGATTTGGGTAAAGGTGGTCAAAAAGATAGTTTGACTACGGGTCATGCCGGAAAGAGAATCGCTTGTGCTGTCATTGGGTATGCGAAACCTGTATAAAATATATAAAAAATTATAAAAATAACATAGAGAATTTGTCATAAAGGAATATATATGAAGCTTCTTTCTTTTTTTCTTTCTCTTCTTTCTCTATCAAGTGTTATTCGTGGAGAACAATCTTGTGTAAATACAACTGAATCTGCTAATGGATGTGTTCAATTCACGGTTTCTTCTGGAACTGGGTGTGCTTGGATGTGTTCTTATTGTGCCGGTCAATTAGGAACCAATAATTATTATTTCCCGGATGGTGTATGCACTTATCAGGAGGGGCAAGGATGCGTCGGTAATCCTATTGCTGGTAAGCAATATTCTTGTTGCTCGGTATAAGCCATTTTAACCTTTGTTGAAAAAGAAATAATCAAAAAGATATAAACGCATATTATTTATTATAATACGTATAATGAATAATATTATTCATCTGCTTTCTTCTAAAAACATAAGCGAACAATCTGAAGCACTTGAGGTTCTCAAGACCCATCCTATTGATGTTTCGAATGAATATGAATGGATCGAAATTATTTCTGTTTTATTGGAATTAGGGTCTGATAAGACACATCAGGCCAATGTTGAGAACATTTGTTCTTCATTGGTTCAAAAAATAAATCCGTATTCTTTCGAAACTGTTTTTCGAGAAATTGCAAAGGTCTTTCTTCAAGTAAAGTTTCAGTCGAAATTGATAGGTCTTAAAATGGTATGTCAATATGCTGAAATATATCCCGAGGTCATTTCTTCTAATCTTTATTTGGTAACGGAATCATTGATAGCACTTTCTTCGGATGTCAAAAAAGAAGTAAAAATGGCGGTTCAAGAATGTTGGTCAGCTGTATGTAAAACAATTGAGAACGTTGATATCCAGCCGATTATTCCTGTTATGATTGATGCCTATATGAACCCCGCTACAAAGACGGAACATGCGTTGGAAGTTCTCGCTTCTACTCCTTTTGTGAATGATATTGATATTCCTACACTTAGTTTGCTTATTCCTATTTTAGTTCGTGCTATGAGAGAGAAGAAAGTAGTGTGTCAGCGAAAAGCCGCCGTTGTAATGGACACTCTATGCAAACTAATCAAGAACCCAGTATATGCACGTATTTTTTATGACAAACTAACATGGATTTTAGATAAGGGTATTAATGAAATCGCGATTGAGGAAGTGCGTAATGTATGCACAAGATCGAAAAACACACTTAATAAGGTGTATGAACAGGCCAATACTAAATTGGTCGATGCAATCACATATGATAGTTGTTTTGCATTATATCGCGAAGAATTGTCAAAAAGAAGTATTGAGGTGGATGTAGAGAACAAGACCATCCAATATTCGATAGGGTTGGTTTTGAATTTGGTCAAATACGAAATACGCCAGATGGACCTTTATGACAAATGTATCGGACCTTATATTTCGAACTTGTCTTCAGACGATTTATCGGAAGTAGTTTCTACGATTAGTCAAAAACTGATTGATACGATTACTGTTTATGAACATGACCCAGAAGAAAATGAAGAGAACTTGTGCGATTGTATGTTTTCATTGGCTTATGGAACCAGGGTTCTTCTTCATCAGACACCGTTAAAATTGAAACTTAATCATACATATGGTATTTTAGGACACAATGGAGCGGGTAAATCGACACTTTTGAGAGCAATGGCGAATAAGACACTACAGGGATTTCCCGATATTGAGGCGACTTATATCGAACATCATATCCCGGAAGATAAACACGATATAATTACTCTGGATTATATTGCTACTAATCCGAAAATTATGGCTAAGGGGATTTCGAGAGAAGAGATTGCTAAAAATCTGGCCGAATTGTATGTCACAGAGCATATGATGAATTCGCCTCTTTCGACATTATCGGGTGGTAATGTGCAACGTGTGAATTTGATTTTGGCCAAATTGGCGGCGGACCCGTTGATTTTGATGGATGAGCCGACAAATCATATTGATGCTCTCAGTATTGTTTGGTTGAAGAATTATATTAAAACCACTGAAAATACTACATTCTTGATTATTTCGCACGATATTAAATTTATGGATGAAGTATGCACAAATATGATACATTATGAGACATTGAAATTGAAAGTATATCGTGGAAATGTGAGCGAATTTGTCAAACAGAAGCCAGAAGCAGCATTTTACTTTCAGACAACCTCACAAGATGTGCTTTCGTTTAGTATTCCTGACCCCGGACCATTAGAAGGCGTGAAATCTCTTACGAAATCCGTATTGAGTATGAAAAATTGTTATTTCCAATATCCCAGTGCTCCTAAACCGCAATTGACAGGAATAACTGTTCAAGTCAGTCAAGCCGCACGTATTATTATTGCTGGTGTGAATGGTGCCGGTAAATCGACACTTGTTAAAATTTTGGTGGGTGAGTTAGAGCCCAATGATGGGATTATTGACCGCCATCCTAATTTGAGAATGGCTTATATTCCACAGAATATTTCGGCATCTCTTGAACCGCATAAACAACTTACTCCGATTGAATATGTCATGTGGAGATATAGATTGGGGTCAGATAGAGAACAAGCGAATAAGAATACTCTTGTTATGACAGAAGAAGAGATCGAGGCAATTAAACAAAGGGCGAAATTGAATAAGACCTTTGTGATAAAAGAGTTGGGTTCTCGTAGAACCGGAAAGAGAGAACATGAGTATGAGGCCAAATCAGAAGGTGTCGTTGAATTGGTTCAATGGTTCTCTAAATCGGAATTGATTGAAATGGGTTATGAGAAGATGGTGAAGGAGTTTGATGAGAAGATGGCAATGGAGAGCATGATGGGTCAGCGCAAATTGACTACTGGCGAAATTCAAAAACATATGAATAGTTTTGGGTTGGAGCCAGAAATTGCGCAACATACAAAAATCAATGCTCTATCTTCGGGACAGAAAATGAGATGTTATTTGGCGGCTGCTACATTTTATTTGCCACATGTGATTATTTTTGACGAGCCTACTAATTTCTTGGATAGAGAAAGCACGAATGCATTATCAGATGCTATTAAATCATTCAAGGGAGGTGTTTTGGTGATTTCACATAATGATGATTTTTATAATGCTATTACACGTGAAAAATGGTTGTTAGAGAATGGAACTATGACGGTGTTTGGAGACAATATGATTGAGGCTTTAGAAAAGGAGCGAAAGCGTCAAGAAAAGGAGAACTCGAAGAAGTTGAAATTGGATGAGGCGGAAGATAAATATGATTCTTTGGGAAATAAGATCGAGGTAGTGAAGGAAACAAAGGAACTTACAAGGGATGAAAAGAAGAAATTGCTAAAACAGAAGAAGGAAATGGAAAAAGCGGGACAGGATACTTATGAGATTGATGTTTTGTTGGGTTTGGTGTAAATGTATGTTTGTTTGAGTTTCAGGAATATCATACAGAAGGATATCATAAAGGATAATATATGAATTATCCTTTATGGATGGCAAAAAAAAATTTTTTTGGGTGTTTTTTTGAGAACCATTTTCCTAAATATTCTGTTTTGTTTTTGGGAGGGTCCAATGAATTTATCTTTTTTGGTTCTCCATTTTCCTAAAAAAGACTAATTAGTTTTTGGGAGGGTCCAAGGAATTTCTCTTTTTAGTTCTCCATTTTTCCTAAAAAGACTAATTAGTTTTTTGGAGGGTCCAAGGAATTTCTCTTTTTTGGTTCTCCATTTTCCTAAAAAGACTAATTCGTTTTTAAGAGGTTCCAAAGAATTTCTCTTTTTTGGTTCTCCATTTTTCCTAAAAAGACTAATTAGTTTTTGGGAGGGTCCAATGAATTTATCTTTTTTGGTTCTTCGAAATCCCTAAAAAAGACTAATTAGTTTTTTGGAGGGTCCAAAGAATTTCTCTTTTTTGGTTCTCCATTTTTCCTAAAAAAGACTAATTAGTTTTTGGGAGGGTCCGATGAATTTCTCTTTTTTGGTTCTCCATTTTCCTAAAAAAGACTAATTAGTTTTTAAGAGGTTCCAAGGAATTTCTCTTTTTTGGTTCTCCATTTTCCTAAAAAGACTAATTCGTTTTTAAGAGGTTCCAAAGAATTTCTCTTTTTTGGTTCTCCATTTTTCCTAAAAAGACTAATTAGTTTTTAAGAGGTTCCAAAGAATTTCTCTTTTTTGGTTCTCCATTTTCCTAAAAAAGACTAATTAGTTTTTAAGAGGTTCCAAAGAATTTCTCTTTTTTGGTTCTCCATTTTCCTAAAAAAGACTAATTAGTTTTTGGGAGGGTCCATTGAAATATTCTTTTTTAGTTCTCTCATTTTATCCTAAAGGATTCGATGGTTTATTCTTTATGACTATATTTTGGTTTGCTTTTATAAAAGTTATTTTCTCATTTACGTGAATAGATATAAACATATTGTGTTAATGATACTATATGTATTACATTACAAGTATTATTAAAAATATTAAGAGCATAAGAACCCTTAAAAAATTCCTACAAAAGGACGTTCCAAACCCAATCGGTAGATGGAAAATAGAACAATGTAATAAAAAGGTAAATCATAAAATAGATTTATCAAATGAAGATCATTGTGGTCCTTGTGGTGAATACGCTTTGGGAATGAGAAATCAAAAAGAAAAAACAAAAAAATAGAGAACAATTATTCAATGAAGAATATGAAAAATACAGTATAAACTGGATATAATGTTTATGGAAACATACTTATGAAGATTTTTTCTTAGGTAGGGGTTTATATTTCTTTCCCTCTTCACCACATAAATTTTCATAACTTCTTGCTGTAGAGCAATATCTATACTCGTCTAAAGTAATTTTACCATCAATGATATAATTAGTATTTTCTTGAGGAAATTGAGAACATTTTGAAAATAGATTATTACCATTAGAAGGTGGAATAAAATACTTACAATTGATACAAAATTTCGGTTTTACAGATGATACTAAAGAAATCATCCAAAAATAAATAAAAAACGAGAACTGCATTGATTATATTTTTTATAATGTAGTCTTTATTATGTTTATTTGTATAAATGTTCTCAAATAACCATAATATATTAATCCTTTATGACATCCGATGAGAACCTACAAAAGAATAATAGCATGATGTCCTATAGAACCAACTATATGCATACAAGCATGAAACTGGTTTCCTATATTACAATCTGGATGGAAACAAAATTGGTTTGTAAAAAATCCGTAGATATAAACCATAATACAAAACAAAAATGTGAGAACACAAAAAATAACAGCAATTGGGTGTGATGTTGTTCTCTTTTTATACAATGTATATCCTCCAAATAAAACGATACAACCAATGAAAAACTTATCTATAAGATTTGTCGTTAAAGTATGATAACTATGAACAAATAGAGAACTTATTGTTAAACAAGCAAATAAAATAGAATATATAAACTGACCTGTAAAATAAGCGGTCATTGTATTTGTCGAAAAAATTAAGGATGTCCATAACAAGGGATTAGAGAACAATGGGTTTTTTTCGGTGATAAAAGGAGCCATCTGAGGAACTTCTTCTAAAATGTTCTCTTCATCTTCTAAAATAGATGTCATTTATAAATATAAATCACAAATCATTCTTTTTGACAAACCGCAAAGACATTATTTATAGACCATTTAAGTGGCTAATAGCAAAAGGGTTTCCTTTCAATTGAGACAACATATCAGGTGAATTACGGTCCAGTTGGATACCCGAATTGAATGATTGACTCTGAGGTCCTACAGAACGTCCCATCAAAGCCGGGTCGGGGCTCTGAAATGGCATTGTAGGCGAGTTATCACGATTATTCACTTGGTATTGGTCTCGTTGTTTTGCCGACATATTCACATAATTAGATGTTAGAGGTAAATTACCAGCAGGTGTATAAGAAGCAAGCGTGGATGATTTTACATCATTATTACGTTGGTTATATTCAGCATTATATGTTCTCGGTTTTTGACCACGGTCTCCAGCAGATCCTACACCAGCATAATAGAAATCACTTTGCGTCATACGATTGTTTATGACAGGTTGTGTATCCGTTACCATATATCCTCCCGTTTGGGCTTGATTGCGGTCAATGAAAAGATGCCCCTTACCATCTTCAGTGGTTTCTTTGATGGTGGTAGCAGGACGGTCAGCCGGATTGAAAACATAGGAATTCGAAACAGTCGAACCGGGGTTTTGGTAGGGTCTTAAAGTCCCCACAGTGTTCTCTTTGCGACTGGGTCGAAGAGCGTCCAAAAGAGGAGCAACAACAGCACCAATAGCCCCACCGAAAGAACCAAAATAAGTATCTTGCTGGTTGGCAGTGCGATTGTTCTGGTAAATCATTCTGGATTTATTACCGAAATCGCCTTCATTAGCACCAGCTGCGTTTGTCCTATAGGCTGGTGCAAGAGGGACCTCGCCTAAATCAATATGCTTCGAAGGCATATATTCGCCATCAACATAAGTGGCATCATTCGCAGCACCAGCACCTCCAATATAAGCCTGTGCAGTGGTCTGACGATTAACGTCTTTAGCGGCATCAATCGTTCTACATGTAGGAGCAGTTGCCATACCGACAGTGGTGAATAATCGGTCAGGACCCATTTCAAAAGAAGTATCCACACGGTTCTTCTGTTGTTCTCCTTGGTCTGCTCTATATTTTACATAAGATGTAGAAGGACCTTCATGACCGGCTAAACTAATACCACCGGCTTTTTGATGGTTCAAAGTTCTCAATTCATCTACTCCACGATCTAAATACGTATCACGAGCAAATAAACCGGAGTTATATCCACCCGAACCTTGAGAACCATAACCGGCATTTAGACCAGGAGCAACATATTCTTCAGCAAAAGGTTTGACATTTGACTGCTTCATAGAGGGGTTCATACGAGAACGTTCGAAATCCGTTGTATTCGGTGCGCCATAAGCCCATTGATAATTTTCCTGTGGGGCAAAGAGTGGTGCTCGCTCTGTTTTCGAAATAATTTGAGAACCAGAACCGGTATAATTATCCATAATACTTTCTGTAGAATTTGCATCTGTTCGAATGGTTCTCAAATGACTTCCGAAAAAAGGTTGCATATTCTGATGCTGGAAATAATCAGCGCCGACCATTTGTCCTGTTAAAGAAACATATTGAGCAGTAGTAGGATTAGGAACTTGAGAACTAAACATATTACTATTTTGTGATGATGTGGAACCGACTAAAGAAGTCGGCGCATTTGGATTGAAATATTTATCAGTATAGACACCTTTACCATCATATGTGTTAACAGTCGATAATTGAGAAGTCAAGTCATTAGGCGGATTTTGAACAGGATATTCTTCGGGATAATTCGTGTTTGGGACATCGATATTCGGCAATAAAGAGTTCTCATATCGCCCCGTTCTTCCACTGAAGTTCTCTGTTTTTTTATCTTGTGTATATGCCAAATACAATCCGGCCATGGCTACAACGGGAATTGCTATAATATCCATTTTATACTAAATATATATTATACTAGATACTTTGTAGGGGGCGGTTCGAAGGTATTCATCAGAATCATATAATTCTTTTTATCGGAGTTGCTTGAAATAAATATCAGAACGTTCAACACCGAGAACCTGAGGGACTTTTGGTTTATAATAATCCTTCTCTAATACACGTGTCTGAATATTCCAAGGGAATTGTTGCTCGAAATTATCCTGAGGATTAATAAAAGGATGTTCCCATCTGACATGTTCGGCCTCTCGAAACATCCATGCAGGATGGGTTGCTCGTGATTCATCTACAATCGGTGCGGCAGTGTCATAAATATAAGCATCAGTAGAGGCCTCGTGTTTTTTATATTCGTTTTGTTCAGGCAAGTCTCGGGTCATCTTTCTAGTTAATCCGCGAAAATCACTCTCGAGATTAATAGCATTCGTGCATAAATTAGCACCCCATCCTTGAAGTCGTAATTGTGGGTCCATTTGAAGTGGCATATTGACACCCATTCCAGGAGTATTCAAAAAATAACGGCCAGAATATGTGCTTATCTCTAATCCAGCCCGAATTCTAGCAGGATCATCGTGAAATCTTGTAAATGACATAATAATATAGTATCTACAGAAAAAATAAGAGATAGTTTCATTTTTTCATATGTGAAAAGTATAAAAAAAGAGTATAAATATTATTCAATCCTTTTTGACATATGTCTGCACCTTTTTTTGAGAACATTGTCATAAATATGAATAATCCAACGCCTACTATTTGTCTAAATATGATTGTTAAAAATGAAAGTAAAGTTATTTGCAGACTATTACAATCAGTTCTCCCATTAATAGATGGATATTGTATTTGTGATACCGGTAGCACGGATGATACAATCCAAATTATAGAGAACTTTTTCGATAGTAATAAAGATAAATATCCGAACATTAAAGGCAAAATAATTAGAGAACCTTTCCGGGATTTTGGATACAATCGAACTTTTGCGGCCAAGGCTGCGACCGAAATCCCAGGAATGGATTACCTACTCTTGGTCGATGCCGATATGGTATTGACAGGAACAGCGTTACAACCATCGAATATTAATTCCTTTAAGACACTTTTGAAAGCCGATTGTTATCATGTATGTCAAGGCACACCGGGATATTATTATAAGAATGTCCGTCTTATGAAAAACTATAAAGGATATACCTATTGGGGTGTCACACACGAATATGTAAGCACGCCTCCTGGCACTTTATATGAAGCCATCCCATTAGAAACTCTTTTTATTAATGATATTGGGGATGGCGGAGCAAAGACGGATAAGTTCGAACGCGATATTAGACTTCTTACAAAAGGTCTAGAAGAGAACCCAGGTTCTGATAGATATACTTTTTATTTGGCAAATAGTTATAGAGATGCAGGACACTACGAAAAGGCCATCGAGACATTCCGAAAAAGAATTGAAATCGGTGGATGGATAGAAGAAGTCTGGCATAGTCATTATAGCATTGGTAATTGCTATAGGACAATGGGACAGATGGAAAAAGCCATTTGTGCTTGGGTAGAGGCATTCGAAGCACATCCTAAAAGGATCGAGAGTCTTTATGAAATTATTCATTATTATAGAGAACAAGGTAAGAATGAGTCGGCATATTTGTATTGTATGGCGGCTATCGATTCACGTAATAGATATGGTGCTTCGGACGATTTCCTGTTTCTTCAAAAAGATGTATATGATTACAAACTCGATTATGAACTATCTATTATCGGTTATTATGTCAATTACCGAAATTATTCTATGATAGATACATCGATGAAAGTTCTCTTATATCCCCATTTGCCGGATTTTACCTACAATAATATTTTCAGTAATTATAAATTCTATAGGACAAAGATTGCGGAGTATGAAAAAACCAAGATGATAACACTTGAAACCAACCAACGAGTTCTTTTGACAGCAACGGATAGTCTCGGCATAGCAACCGATGGAACTTTTGTGAAATCGACACCATCTATGGCATTAAGAGGCAATCATCTTATTGTAAATGTCCGATATGTTAATTACAGGATAGATGAACAGGGGAATTATGTAAATAAAGAAAACGTCATAACCAGAAACGCCATCGCCGTAATTGATATTTCCAAACCGCTTTGGGCAATAGTCCAAGAATTTGAACTTCTTTATGACAAGACAAAAGACGGCTATTATATGGGTTTGGAAGATGTCCGTTTATTTGTAAATGACAACCAGATATTGTATAACGCTAATCGTGGATTACCTGATGGGACGATGACAGTGGAACATGGAAAAATCGCGCTGGATACGCAAGATGTTCAATACTGTTTATGGCCCAAATGGGAAAAAATACACAATAATGGTCTAGAAAAGAATTGGGTTCTTTTACCAAATAATACAAAAGAATTTTCGCCAAATTTCATCTATCATTGGAATCCGGAGGTTATTATAGGCGCGATTGTCACAAAATCAGTATCAACTAGAAAAAGAGCCCAAGCACCCCCATTTTTTAAATCACTACGAGGTTCCACAAATGGAATAGTAGTAAATGGCGACATCTGGTTTATCTGTCATGCAGTTAGTTATGAAGACCGCCGATATTATTATCATATTGTAGTCGTCCTGGATGGCAAAACGAATGAACTCAAGAGTTGGACACCGTTCTTCACATTTGAAGGTGCCCATGTCGAATACACACTTGGATTTGTCTATTTAGAGCAGTCGGATGAATTATTAATCGGATATAGTCTTTATGACAAATGTGCAAAATATATCCAGACCCCACGTAGTTATTTTGAGAACCAGATGATAAAAATGTGAAAAGAAAAATAGACCGAGAATATATATGCCACAAATACAAACATCATTGGCCAATTTACAAGCAGAAGAGAATAGTTATGTTGGAATAAAAGTCGCAAGTTTCATAATGATTATCATTATTGCTCTTATTGTCTTGGTAAAAACATTTTATTTCAATAGCAAAAGGAAACCAACTGAACCAGTCGAATATTCTTATCAAAAAATAGCCATGATTGCTATAGCCACAGCCATTTTTATACATTTTTTTATCCGAATTATTTTCTAAGATGTCTCAGTAAGATGAGCAACCTTAGCCCCCGAGCACCTAGCATAAGACACCCGATGCCACTGCGTTATACCATGCTCAACAATCCCCTCCAAATGCGCCCGAGTGCCATAGCCCATATTCTTTTCCAAACAATACCTTTGTGACAATTCCGGATATCGTTGGCATAAATCCTCTATATATTGGTCTCGTGCGCATTTAGCCAAGATAGATGCGGCGGCAATGGCTTCAAACCTGTTATCACCTCCTTCGACAGTTTCAAAAGGCAATGTCATTAGCCTATCCGTTGCATTGTCAAAAACGGAAAATGGCTTGAAATCATTTCCATCAATTAACAAGAATGTTTTCGAAGAAAACACATCAATATTATTCTTTGTGACAATCTCGCGGATACATTCATGCATTCCTTGGAAAACGGCTTGCCGAATATTTATTTTATCAATAACATCGTGTTCGATGTATTTGATGGCCCATGATCGCGAATTCGTTTTAATGAATTCAGATAACTCCGACATTTTCTTTTTGGATTTTATCTTTTTGGAATCTTTTATTCCAGGGTTCTGGAAACCTCCTTGTGGAACAATGACAGCGGCCACATATAATCGACCGAAAAGAGGCCCACGACCGGCTTCATCAACGCCGATTTCATAGGCGTTTTCTTGGTTATAAACGGTTTCTAATAAAGACATTTTAGTAAATAAATATTAAAGTTCTTGACAAATCAATTTTATTATATGATTATAAATATATAATGAAATTTATAAACAAATCAATATCTTTATTCAATTCATATATTAGTAGAATATCTCAAAAACAAGTTATATTATTGGCTTTTATTACGATTTTATTAATAATATTTGTTTATAACTTACTTACCTATTTTAAAACAACTGAAGGATTACAAACATCTACACCTGTGCATATTCAATTATCCGGTTCGGACCCTATAAGTAGAATACAAATAGCAGGCAATGGTAATAGTGATTATTTAACTTTGTCGCAATTAGTATTAAATGATATGAGTGGAAATCCTATCCCATATTGGAATAAGCCAAATCAAATATCAAATACAAGTGGGTCATATCAAAATAATGATGTTATATGGGGAATTAATAATTTATTTATGAACGTAGGTGCTAATCAATATCATTTTTTTAATTCTGGTAAGCCAAACGATACTTTAACTATTACTTTATCACCTCCTGTTAATATTCGTTCAATTATTATAACAAATAGACCCGATGGACCATCCCAAGGAAGAATTACAACTTACACATTAAAACTATATAACTCAGCAGGAAATATTCTAGCAAGTCAATTATTGAACGATCCGCCTCTTTGGACATGGCCTTATTATTCAGCATTATATGTTCTTGACTTTTATTTACCTCCAGTTCCAGGACCCGCTGGCAAAGATGGCAAAGATGGCAAAAATGGCAAAGATGGTGTGGCAGGTCCAGCAGGCCCGGCAGGCCCAGCAGGCCCGGCAGGTCTGGCAGGCCCAACAGGCCCGGCAGGTCTGGCAGGACCAACCGGCCAACAAGGAATGCCAGGTCTTGCCGGAAAACCAGGTTCAGCCGGTCCGCAAGGAGCAGTCGGTCCAGCAGGACCAGAAGGGCCAGCAGGACCAGCAGGAATACAAGGTAAATCAGGTAAAGATGGAAAAGACGGCCAACAAGGACCTATAGGTCCAACTGGTCCTTCTGGACCTCAAGTCCAACTTCAAGGAAGCGTAGTACAAACAACCATCGAACACTTTACTACACAAAACTCTTTTTCAATGAATCAGTCCTTAAACACTCTGTCTTCACCAGCCGAATACATCTAACGCATTTAGGACCAATTCACTTCGCAGAATATTTTTTGCATACATAAAAAATATCCTCTTATAGAATATATCAAAAAGGATGAAACC
>Ga0164297_10002775_pt1 | contig 16994 bp, 16 predicted proteins | sample GEODES058metaG_FD_113539 | JGI IMG/M metagenome (GOLD analysis project Ga0164297, IMG submission 113539) | Dystrophic lake water microbial communities from Trout Bog Lake, Wisconsin, USA - GEODES058 metaG | ecosystem: Environmental > Aquatic > Freshwater > Lake | place: USA: Trout Bog Lake...
GGGCGCGGTTCAAATCGACATGTCTGACGATATTGTTGCCGCTTGTTTGGTGACACAAAACGGCGAAATCAAAAGGAATTAAAGTCATGGAAATAGTTTCACATACGCTCACAAATCTTGTTATTTTTGTCCTTGCCATTTATGTGGGATACCACGTGGTTTGGACTGTGACCCCTGCCCTTCACACGCCGTTGATGGCGGTAACCAATGCGGTGTCGGCAATCGTAATTGTGGGCGCAATGCTTGCTGCTGCAATGACTGAGACGACCCTAGGCAAAACGATGGGGGTTCTTGCTGTAGCGCTAGCGGCAGTGAACGTTTTTGGTGGTTTTTTAGTGACCCGGCGAATGCTTGAAATGTTTAAGAAAAAAGATAAAAAACCTAAAACCCAAGAGAGCAAAGGCTCAGAGAAAGGGGTCTCATAATGAGCATGGATCAAGTCACAATTCTTTATTTGATTGCCAGTATTTGTTTCATTCAGGCCCTCAAAGGGCTTAGTCATCCAACAACGTCTGTAAGGGGAAACGTCTTTGGAATGATAGGTATGGGGATTGCGGTCGTTACAACCGGTGCTTTGATTTACAAACTATCAGGCTCACCAATGGGTCTCTCCTGGGTCTTGCTGGGTTTGGTGGTTGGGGGCTCCATTGGGTCTGTCATGGCCCAAAGAGTTGAGATGACAAAAATGCCGGAGTTGGTTGCATTCATGCACAGTATGATTGGGTTGGCTGCTGTGTTCATTGCTGTTGCTGCAGTAGCTGAACCCGCCGCTTTTCAGATCGTCACCTCAGCCGATCTGCCTATCCCAAGCGGGAACCGCTTAGAGCTCTTTTTAGGGGCGGCCATTGGTGCCATCACATTTAGTGGCTCTGTGATTGCGTTTGGTAAGCTTTCGGGTAAGTATAAGTTTAGATGGTTTCAGGGCTCACCCGTTGTGTTTCCTGGCCAACATTGGCTTAATTTAGCGTTGGCTTTGGGAGCAGTTGCACTTGGGTGCGTATTTGTGGCTACTCAAAACTGGGCCGCATTTTTTGCGATGCTAGCGGTTGCTTTTGTACTTGGCTTTTTGATCATTATTCCCATTGGAGGGGCGGATATGCCAGTGGTTGTATCCATGCTCAATAGTTACTCGGGATGGGCGGCGGCTGGGATCGGTTTTTCTTTAAACAACAGCATGCTCATCATCGCAGGCTCACTTGTTGGCTCTAGCGGAGCGATCTTGTCCTACATCATGTGTAAGGCGATGAACCGCTCGTTTTTCAATGTGATCTTGGGCGGTTTTGGTGGGGAGGCCGCAACGACAGGGGTCGGTGCACAAGCGCAGCGAAATGTCAAAAGTGGCAGCGCAGATGACGCAGCGTTTATGTTGATGAATGCAGAGACTGTCATCATTGTCCCTGGCTACGGATTGGCCGTGGCAAGGGCGCAGCATGCGGTGATGGAGTTGGCAGAAAAATTGACTGAACACGGCATTAACGTTAAGTATGCAATTCATCCCGTAGCGGGTCGCATGCCGGGACATATGAATGTGTTGCTCGCAGAGGCCGAGGTCCCCTACGATCAGGTCTTTGAGATGGAGGACATTAACGGGGAATTTGGCCAAGCTGATGTAGCCATTATTTTGGGCGCTAACGATGTGGTGAATCCTGCTGCTTTGGTAAAGGGCAGCCCTATCTACGGAATGCCTATTTTAGATGCCTATAAAGCTAAAACGGTGATCGTAAACAAACGCTCTATGGCTGCTGGGTACGCTGGATTAGACAATGAGCTTTTTTATATGGACAAGACAATGATGGTTTTTGGTGATGCAAAAAAAGTAGTTGAAGATATGGCAAAGGCTATAGAGTGAGTGCGTTGATTGCCTGAGTCCATCAGTTTTTTTAAATAGGCTCCACTTTGGAGCCTATTGCATTTGGTGACTCAGGTTTAAGTGTAAGTTTTGGAATCTTGGGGTGAAAATAAAGGGGGAAATTTTTACAAATCATGAATCTACGAAAACGTGTGGCAATTGTTGCAGCTTTAGAGGATGAGATTGCTCAAATCCTTAGCAACATGACGGTTACAGATTCAAAGCTTTTGGCGGGGCGCCAATTTTGGCTTGCCCTTCATCACGGACGAGAGGTGGTAGTTGTTTTGTCAGGCATAGGAAAGGTAGCTGCGGCAATTACAACCGCGTGTTTGATTGAAAACTTTGAGGTGTCTCATATCGTGTATACCGGGGTGGCAGGGGCCGTTAGCGAGGCACTAAACATTGGAGATATCGTTGTTGGCACCAGATTCATTCAACATGACATGGATGCATCCCCGCTCTTTGAGCGATTTGTGGTGCCTGGATATTCAAACCATTATTTTGATTCTGAACCCCAAATAGCCGTGAATTTAAAAGAGGCCAGCGAAAGAGCTTTGATGGATTTAGTCAATCTGGTGCGTTTGGAAGGATTATTCAACCTAAGGAGCGCTCAAGTGCACAGTGGCACGGTCTTAAGCGGCGATCAGTTTATCTCAAGCTCAAGCGATAGAGACAGGCTGCGCCTTGAGCACCCAGGTGCCTTAGCAGTGGAGATGGAGGGCGCCGCAGTAGCCCAGGTATGCAGCGATTACGGGACTAAGTTTGGGATGTTTAGAACCATATCGGACTCTGCAGCAGAGCAGGCAGAGAAAGACTTCAGTCTTTTTCTAGGCTCAGTTGCGAGCCACTATAGCGCGATGATCATAAAAGAGTATTTAAAGCTTTGCTGATCAGCAACGCGCGCTCCTCCTTTCTTATGATTTTTATTTGAGCCAGCCCCTTTTCCTGAAATACCACATGGGCACCATAGCACTTGCGATCATCAAAACAAGCGCGTACTGGTAGCCCCAGGATAGATGTAGTTCAGGAATAGAATCAAAATTCATCCCGTATATGCTGGCGATCAAAGTGGGGGGGAGCAATGCAACGCTTGCAACAGAGAAAATCTTGATAATTTTATTTTGATTGATGTTAATAAATCCAACCGTTGCATCCATTAGGAAGTTTATTTTGTCAAACAAAAAGGCGGTGTGATTATCCAAAGACTCTATGTCGCGCAAGATTTGGCGAGCTTCCTCTAGTTGCTCTGAGTTAAGCATCCTCGCACGCATCATAAAGCTGACAGCACGACGGGTGTCCATGACGTTTCTTCTGATGCGCCCATTCAAGTCCTCTTGTCGAGCGATCCTACCAAGCACCTCGCTTGCAAGCTCATCTGTGACATCCTCAGAGAGCACCATTTTGCTGGCCTTTTCTAGCTCATCGTAGATGCCCTCTAAAGTATCTGCGGAGTACTCAGCGTCAGCGTCAAAGAGTTTTAAAAGTACGTCTTTTGCATCTGTGATCAAGTTGGGATCTCTTCTTGCCCGAAGCCTAAGCAGTCGAAAGACGGGAACATCCTCATCGTGAATGGAGAAGAGTACGCCTTGACTCTTAAGATTATCATTGTGTTGGTTTAATATGAAAGCAACACGCACAGTTCGTGGCTCTTCATCATCAGCGATTAAAAAGTCGCTTCTGATGTGCAGTTCCCCGTTATCTTCTTGATAAAAACGAGCTGATTCTTCAATATCCTCGTCCATTGCATCGTCTGGAATAAGGAGCCCGTAATACTGTTTGACCCATCGCTTTTCTTCGATACTGGGCTCGTCTAAATCTACCCAAATGGGTTGGAATTTGGACAGCTCCTCCAAAGATTCAATCTCTTCTTGAAACAGGCGACCGTTTGCGAGTGTGAATATATTGAGCATGACTTTTTGGGTGCGCAGCGCACCGGTGTTGAGGTTCGAACTAAAAAAAGCGGCTTTCGAACCTCGAAACTATGCATCAGCGTGCAATATGCCCAAAGAGTCGAAAGCTACCAACTAGGGTAGGGTTCCAAGGAGGTGTCTCCGTTGTTAAGATTGAACTATTATGACACTCAAACAATACAAATGCACGTTAACCCTAGTGGATTTTGGAATCTAGGTTTGTGGATGGACACGGTTGCCCAGACAGGGCTTTAGCCCAAAGGCTAGGCTTTAAGGTAGCGCCTAAATTGGCTCCTAAGTTGGCCCTTAAATTTACGATTTGATAAAGTAAATTAAATTAAATGGAAAGCAAGGGAAGGCGCTTGAGTGAGGATCTGTGTTGAGTTGGCAAAGAGTGAGTGCCTCTTCAAGTTACTTTGCTAGTTTACACAATATTTGTCCCCTTCGTCTACTAGGGAAGATGCCTCAGTAAATTAATGGCTTTCTTCCCGCGAGGGCTTGCAATTTTGGTTCGCCAGGCGCATCATGCAAATGCGGGCTTAAATTAATTTGGAACCGCAAGCATCCAAGACGTAAGTAACTAAACGGTAAAAGGGTCATCTATGAATTTAACAATAAGTGGACATCATTTGGAAGTAACTCCATCACTAAGGACTTACGTCACTGGTAAGTTAGACCGAGTCATTCGGCACTTTGATCAGGTCGTGGACGTCAAAGTTTTGTTATCAATCGATAACCAAAAAGAGAAGGAAAAAAGACAACGCGCTGAATGCAATATCTTGGTTAAAGGCAGCGACATTTTCGCTGAAAGCGCCCATGAGGACTTATATGCGGCGGTGGACGATTTGGTCGATAAATTAGACCGACAGGTGGTTAAGCACAAAGACAAAATACAAAATCATCACCATGAAAGCGCCAAAAGAACGCTTCAGTGAACAAAAGCGTACTTTGTAATTAAACAACAACCCTTAAGAAGTGAATACTCAGGTGCATAATAGGCCCTGAATATGAACAGACTAACCTCCATTTTGTCGCCCGCGTTGGTACAAGTCAACGTTGATGCAACTAGCAAAAAAAGAGCCTTTGAGGAGGCGGGGTTGTTGTTTGAAAATTTGCACGCTCTGGGCAGATCGCTCGTTGCAGACAGTTTATTTGCCAGAGAGCGACTGGGCTCAACTGGCCTGGGACACGGAGTAGCAATCCCTCACGGGCGAATCAAGGGATTAAAAAACCCATTGGCCGCGGTCTTCCAACTTGCGAACCCAATTGGTTTTGATGCCCCCGATGAGCAACCGGTCTCGTTGTTGATTTTTTTGCTCGTTCCAGAGGCCTCAACACAAAAACATCTAGAGATCCTGTCTGAGATTGCAGAGATGCTTGCGGACGTAAGCGTTAGGGACCGCCTTAAAAGAAGTCAGGACGCAGGCTCTTTGTTTGAAGTAATCACATCTTGGAAATCAACTCTAATTGCATAAATTTATGCATGGTTTCTTAAAGGGATTTTTAGTAGCTTGGGCCCCTTAAATCTTTAACACTCATAAAAAGACCGCCTCTTTGTGAAACCCACCGTCATCAGCGCTCAGGTTTTATTTGAAGACTTTAAACAAAAGTTAGCTTGGCAGTGGCTTGCAGGCCAAGAGGCGCTAGACAGGCACTTTGACAAAGAAGCAATTCAAGAGGCCCGCTCTGGCGCAGACCTGGTTGGCTATTTAAACTACATTCATCCCTACAGACTGCAGCTAATTGGTAAAAGAGAGATTGATTATCTGTTGGCGGGAACTGAGGAGGAATCGAACGTCAAATTTGAACAGATCGTCAGTTTAGAGCCTCCAGCGCTCGTCATCGCAGAGGGGCAACCGGCACCTGAGCAGTTGATTAATATTTGCAAAAAAGGGCGTATCCCTTTGTTTGCGACCCCCCATCCTTCTGCGTTTGTGATTGATGTCTTAAGCGCGTATCTATCTAAACACTTTGCGGAGCGAGCAACCGCGCACGGCGTGTTCATGGATATTTTGGGCATGGGCGTGCTCATTACGGGTGAGTCAGGTCTTGGAAAGAGTGAGCTGGGTTTGGAGCTTATCTCTAGGGGTCACGGCCTGGTTGCGGATGATGTGGTGGATTTTTACAGAATAAATCAATCGACCATAGAGGGAAGGTGTCCCGAGCTTTTACTTAACCTTTTAGAGGTCAGAGGGATTGGGCTTTTGGATATTCGAGCCATATTTGGGGAAACCGCCGTAAGGCGCAAAATGCGCCTTAAATTGATTGTTCATTTAGTAATGCGCGAGACCTTAGAGCGCGACTATGACCGTCTGCCCCACGAGCCCTTGACGCAAGAGATTCTTAATATGTCGATTCGCAAAGTGGTGATTCAGGTGATTGCTGGGCGCAATATGGCGGTTTTGGTGGAGGCTGCGGTTCGCAACACCATATTGCAGTTTAGAGGTATCAACACCTATGAGGAATTTGTGAGCAGGCACAAAAGGGAGATGGATAAAGCCTTGGATCCCAAATACGGCGAATCCCTGTAGCCTTAAATAAGCGGGATTATTAGTTCATCAAGCCTTATAGGGGCAAGGTTGTTGCTTGCAGTGAGCGTATAAGCTCAGGGAGTGATCGGCAATCTCAAAACCCTTTAAAAGTGCGATTTGGTGTTGACGATCCTCTATTTCTGCATCAAAGAACTCCTCCACGCGCCCGCAGTCTAGGCATACCAAGTGGTCATGGTGCTCTCCCTCATTGAGTTCATAGACCGCCTTTCCGCTTTCAAAGTTACTTCTCTTTAAAAGCCCCGCTTGTTCGAACTGAAGCAATACACGGTAAACGGTTGCAAGCCCTATGTCCGAACGCTCTTCAAGGACGGCCCGGTAAATGTCCTCTGCGCTTAAATGACGAAGATTAGACTTTTGAAAAAGCTCAAGAATTTTTAATCTGGGTAAGGTGGCCTTGAGTCCCGTATTCTTTAAGTCTTCTTCGATGGGGGTCATGTTGAATTGTCCTTGTACGGTCTAATGATGAGGGGGAAGGGACACGGATAATTTTGACACGAATCGGCGTTGAAGTGAGAAGAAATCACGAAATTTAAAACTTTCTGTGAATATTTCCCTTCTGCCAGAGGCGATAAACAGTGTGATGAGTTTTGAATAGTCACTGTTGGTGCGCGTAGGAGTGGTAGGGTGGCCAAAGTAAGATGCCATTGAGGGAGGCAACTAAGCGCGGACTAGAAAAAAACAAAAAGACAATTTGACAGATCCGGTTTTGTAGGGGGGGTATGGTTGCAGTAAAAAGGGGGGGAGTTACAATAAGACGATGACTATATTTACTAATTTAAGTGCTTCGCTCCGCTCTACAAGAGTAAGTTTGGCATTGTCCCTTTTGTGCGCCGCACTCAGTTTGAGTGGCTGTATAACGCCCTATCACATCGAGGTTGTCCAAGGCAACTTTGTTTCCCGCGAACAACTCCAAGCCCTCAGTCCGGGGATGACGCGCAATCAGGTTCGCGACATTTTGGGGACGCCTTTAATTACCAGTCCTTTCCATGCCAATAGGTGGGACTATGCTTTCACGATTCGCCGTCAAGGAGCTGAGCCGCAGCAGCGGAAATTGTCTGTTTTTTTCAAAGTCGACCAATTTGAGCGTTTGGAGGCTGATGAGCTGCCAAGTGAGTCAGAGTTTGCCGCCAGAATTGATACGCAAAAAATAAACACCTCCAAGGCCACCAAAATGGAGGCTACCGAAAAGGAGTTGAACGCTTTTAAAACCAAACCCTCCGCGCCTGCCCCCTCCCCAGGTGAGGGAGCTGCGGCCTCTATGAACTACCCCCCCCTAGAGCCGTCCTCGCGTTAAGAAAAAGTTAAATAAATGAACTCTACTAAAAAAATAGCCGTTGCACTGACAGGCGCAAGTGGTCGAATGGGCCGGATGTTGATAGAAATAATTTTGCAGTCCAGTGACCTGCAACTGGTGGGTGCTATAGATCTTCCCTCCAGTCCTGTGATTGGTAACGATGCAACTGGATTCTTGGGTAAAGCAAGTGGTGTGAGTGTAGTTGCCGACCCATTGCATGCGCTAGAACATGCGGATGTGCTGATTGACTTTACCCGTCCTGAGGGGACGATGGAGTATTTGTCGGTTTGCAACAAACTTGGCGTAAAAATGGTGATTGGAACCACTGGATTTACAGCTCAACAAAAACTCGATATCCAAGGGGTATCTAAAAACATTTCTATCGTCATGGCCCCCAACATGAGTGTGGGGGTTAATGTGACGCTAAAGCTTTTAGAGGTCGCAGCCAAAGCGCTTTCATCCGACTATGACACAGAGATTATCGAGGCGCACCATCATCACAAAGTGGATGCGCCCTCTGGGACTGCGTTGAAAATGGGGGAAGTAATTGCGCACGCACAAAACAAAGACCTCAGCGAATGCGCAGTTTACGCACGTGAGGGGCATACGGGGCCAAGAAAGCCTGGGACGATAGGATTTGCAACAGTAAGAGCCGGTGACATTGTGGGAGATCACACGGTTTTGTTTGCCGGCGAGGGGGAGAGAATTGAGATTACCCACCGCTCCTCTAGTAGATCCAACTATGCCCAGGGCAGCGTGAGGGCTGTTCGGTTTTTAAGGGATAAAGACAACGGTTTATTTGATATGTTCGATGTTTTGAAATTGAGGTAATTTTCGGTCGAGTTAGCTCCGACCTGCTAAATTGCACCTGCAAAGCCTCTAAGAAGGAGGCTTTTTGTTTTTTTGATTTTTTGTACGTTTATATTCTATGCAAGACAAATACAACCCATCAGAGATAGAGATGGCGGTGCAAAGCATCTGGGGTCAAAAAGATGCTTACCGAGTGATTGAGGACCCCTCAAAGAAGAAATATTACGCCTGCTCAATGCTTCCCTACCCCAGCGGCAAGTTGCACATGGGGCATGTCAGAAACTATACGATCAATGATATGTTGACCCGTCATTTGAGGATGAACGGGTACAACGTTTTGATGCCAATGGGTTGGGATGCATTTGGACTGCCTGCTGAGAATGCGGCTTTAAAAAACAACGTACCTCCAGCCAAATGGACATACGAGAACATCGCTTATATGAAAAAGCAGATGAAAGCGATGGGCCTGGCGATTGATTGGTCTAGAGAGATTGCGACATGTGATCCCTCTTATTACAAGTGGAATCAGTGGCTTTTCTTGAAAATGTTGGAAAAAGGCATTGCCTACAGGAAGACGCAAACGGTCAACTGGGACCCGGTTGATAAAACTGTGCTGGCTAATGAACAAGTGATTGATGGTCGAGGATGGAGGACGGGTGCTGTTGTTGAAAAAAGAGAAATACCTGGGTATTACTTAAAAATCAGTGACTATGCGCCCGAACTCTTGGAGCATGTTCAGCACAAGTTGCCGGGCTGGCCTGATAAGGTCAGGCTGATGCAAGAAAACTGGATTGGAAAGTCCGAGGGGGTGCGCTTTGCCTTCACGCATGATATAAAAAATCAGCAGGGCCATCTATTAAATGATGGCCGGATGTACGTATTTACGACTCGTGCAGATACGCTAATGGGGGTTACTTTTGTGGCCGTTGCCCCTGAGCACCCTTTAGCCGAGTATGCGGCGCAAAGGGACGTGAAAACTGCTGAATTCATTGCTCGCTGCCAGCAAGGGGGGACGACAGAGGCGGAGCTGGCGGTGAAGGAAAAAGAAGGTATCAACACGGGCCTATTTGTCAGGCATCCCCTCACCCAAGAGAGCGTGCCTGTATGGGTTGGTAACTATGTACTGATGACCTACGGCGACGGCGCAGTGATGGGCGTGCCTGCGCACGATGAGCGTGACTTTGCTTTCGCCGTTAAGTACAGCCTGCCCATCAAAGATGTGGTGGGCGTGCAGGGCAAGGAGTTTGATGAGACGCAGTGGTGTGAGTGGTACGCAGATAAAGGCGCTGGAGTGTCAAAGAACTCAGGCCGTTTTAACGGATTAAGCTTTGAGGACTGCGTGGACAAGGTTGCTAAAGAGTTGGAGTCTTTAGGGCTTGGGGAGAAAAAAATAACATGGAGACTCAGGGACTGGGGCATAAGTCGACAGCGGTACTGGGGCACACCCATTCCAATCATCCACTGTGATGACTGTGGCGCCGTGCCCGTGCCAGAGAAAGACTTGCCGGTGTTGTTGCCTCAAGATTTAGTGCCTGATGGGTCTGGTAACCCTTTAAATAAATGTGAATCTTTTTTAAGGGTTGCTTGCCCGTGCTGCGCAAAACCAGCCAAGCGCGAGACCGATACGATGGATACATTTGTGGACTCATCTTGGTATTTCATGCGCTACTGCGACCCAACCAATGAGGACAAAATGGTCGACCAAGGGGCGGCGTATTGGATGCCCATGGATCAATACATAGGGGGTATCGAGCACGCCATTTTGCATCTCTTGTACGCGCGGTTTTGGACCAAGGTAATGCGAGATTTGGGGTGCGTTCAAGTTGACGAGCCTTTTACAAAACTGTTGACTCAGGGAATGGTGCTCAACCACATTTACTCAAGGCCGAGTGAGAAAGGCGGGGTGGAGTACTTTTGGCCCAATGAGGTGGAGAATGTATTTGACGATCAGGGGCGAGTTACGCACGCCGTTTTGATTGCCCCGAAGGACGCATTGCCTGCTGGCACGCCTATCAATTATGAGGGTGTGGGCACGATGAGTAAGTCTAAAAATAACGGAGTCGATCCACAGGTCCTGATTGAAAAGTTTGGTGCTGATACAGCCCGTTTGTACACTATGTTTACCGCCCCTCCCGAGGCCACATTAGAGTGGAATGATGATGCCGTGGAGGGGAGCTTTAGATTCCTTAGGCGAGTATGGTCATTTGCGTTTCAACACCAAAGTGGATTGCTGGGTTTTGTAAGTGAGAATCAATCTTTGAGCGCGGCTAATCCGGCGAATGCAGCCGGTTTAAGCAGTGCCGCCAATTTGTCTGAGCAGGCCAAGTCACTCAGATTCGAGATCCACTCTGTGCTTCGTCAAGCCATCTTTGATTACGAGCGAATGCAGTACAACACGGTTGTCTCTGCGGCGATGAAAATGCTCAACACACTTGAGAGCGCCAAACTCTCCTCAGATTCCGAGGATAGGGCAGTTTTGTTTGAGTGTTTATCTATTTTGCTTAGAATTTTGTACCCCGTTTGCCCGCATATAGGATGCGCGCTTTGGGAATCTTTGGGGTTTTCCAAGATTTTTGGAGACCTGCTTGACGCTCCCTGGCCCCAGGTGGATCCGGGTGCGTTGATCCAAGATCAGGTGGAGATGGTGCTGCAGGTTAACGGCAAATTAAGGGGTTCGATTAAAGTCTCCTCTAGTGCAGTCAAGCAGGAGATAGAAGAAATTGCCACCCAGAGCGAGGCGTTTAAAAACCTGTCTAAGGGGGCGAGTCCTAAAAAGATAATTGTCGTCCCGGGTAGATTGGTCAACATTGTTTTGTGATTAATATGTCTCAACCCTACAGGCTCATTTATTGGCTAGTCGTTTTAACCAGTCTAGTACTGAGTGGGTGCGGGTTTGAGCTTAAAAAACCAATTGAAATTCCTTTTAAAACCATTTACGCAAACTTCTCTGATCAAACCCCTTTTGGAATAGCTTTGAGACGGGTGATCACAGCCACGGGCCAGGTTGAATTGATAACGGACCCCAAACGGATGGATCAAGCACAGGTCATACTTGAGATTATCCATGACCAAAAAGATAAAGTCATTCTTGGAAGAACTGCAGCGGGCACCGTGAACGCATTTCAACTGAGGTTGAATATTTCTTTTAAGCTGCGAACCCAAGACGGGGTAGAGTTGATCCCTGAGACCGAAATCTCACTCTTTAGAGATATCAGCTTTAATGAGACCATTGTTTTGTCCAAAGAGGCCGAGGAGCAGCTCCTTTACCGCAACATGCAGTCCGACATAGCCGAGCAAATGATGCGACGCGTGGCCAGTGTAGGCAAGCAATGGTTCAACTCCAGATAATCGGCGTAAATTAAAGCCCTTTTCTCAAAATCACACCAAAGCTAATCTTGCAAGTACTACCCAACAAACTAGCGGATCATCTCTCCAAGGGGATGGGTAACCTATATGTCTTTCACGGAGATGAAGCTTTGTTGGTTCAAGAGGCAAGCGATTTAGTCAGGCAACGGGCCCTGCAAGAGGGCTACACTGATCGCCACGTCTTTTCAGTTTTTGGGGCGCACTTTGATTGGAGTGAAGTACTTGCCAGTGCGGGCTCCCAAAGTCTTTTTGCGGATAAACAAATCATTGAAATTAGAATCGCCAGCGGTAAACCAGGCAAAGAGGGCTCTGTTGCGCTTCAAAACATGGCCTCCAACAGTGCACACGAGCAAGGCGTGCTGACCATGGTTTATTTGCCTAAAGCAGACAAAATCATGAAAAACTCAGCTTGGTTTATGGCCTTGGAGAGCGCAGGCGTTAGTGTGCCAATCGAGCCTGTCTCAAGGCATGAGTTGCCCACTTGGATCGCTCAGCGTTTAAGCGCCCAAGAGCAGCGCGTACCCAGTGGAGAGGCTGGACAAAGGGTGTTGAAGTTTTTCTCTGATCGAGTCGAAGGCAACTTGTTGGCAGCGCACCAAGAGGTTCAAAAATTAGGCCTCCTCTACCCCCCGGGAGAACTGAGTTTTGAGCAAATTGAGATGGCCGTTTTAGATGTAGCGCGTTATGACGTTTTTAAATTAACCCAAGCCATTTTGCAAGGCCAACCTCTCAGAGTTCAAAAGATGATGGATGGTCTAAAGGCCGAGGGGGTCGCTGCCGTCCTCACCCACCACACCTTGGCAGAGGAGATTAGGAGTCTTCGACGGGTCAAAGCGTCTATGGAGCAAGGTAAATCTATCGGTGTTGCTTTAAAAGAAAACCGGATATGGGGAGACCGTGAGAGGCTTTATGACAGAATTGTCCCAACCATTCGCATCAACCATCTTAATGTTTTGATGAAAGACGCTCACATCGTGGACGGTGTTATTAAGGGTCTAAAGTCTCCCCTATGGCCCGAGGATCCTTGGCAAGCGTTGCACCGCCTTGCGCAGCGCTTGGGGAGCATTTGCAAGGCTTAGTTGAGAGCTGTGGGTCGACCTTTGGCTTCCCCTACTCGCAAACGCAAGCGCGCTTTCCTGTCTTAGTTGCTGCGTTGTGCGACGTTTTTTTAGTCCTTGTTGATAGAAATCAAGGATTTCATGCAAATTCAAACAGATGGTGAGAAAATAGTCCCATGAATGCAAATAATCTTTTTGAACAAATGCAGGAGCTAGGAGTTCGGGCCAGACGAGCAAGTGCGTTGATGGCCAAAGCTTCGTCTCACAAAAAAACTCGAGCTCTCAGGCTTATAGCCGAAAAACTCAGGAGTGAGTCTGCCAATTTAATGAAGTCCAACGAAGTCGATTGTGCAAAAGCCGAGGCAAACCGCATCTCAGATGTACTCTTGGACCGTTTGCGACTGACGCCAAAGACCCTAGAAACCTGCGCACTTGGGTGCGAACAGTTGGCAACTATGCCTGACTTGATCGGTGAAATCGTCGGTTTAAAAGAGCAACCTAGCGGCATTCGTGTGGGACAGATGCGCGTGCCCATAGGTGTCTTTGGGATGATCTATGAAAGTCGCCCAGGTGTTTCCGTGGAGGCAGCTTCCTTGAGCATCAAAAGCGGTAATGCTTGCATCTTACGCGGAGGCTCGGAGGCACTTCAGTCCAACCTAGCCCTTATTGTGATCGTGCAAGAAGCTTTAGAGCAGGCTGGACTGCCCAAGGATGCGGTGCAATTGGTTGGAACGGTTGACCGAGACGCTGTCGGGCACCTAATCAGCATGCCCGAGTATGTGGACGTCATCATCCCCAGGGGCGGTAAGGGTTTGATTGAGCGCATCAGTGCACAGGCAAAGGTCCCGGTGATTAAGCATTTAGACGGCAACTGTCATACTTTTGTTGACGAAACGTGTAATGTTGAGATGGCTTTGAGAGTTTGTGATAATGCCAAAACTCAAAAATACAGCCCCTGTAACGCTATGGAGAGTTTGCTAGTGGCGAGGGCAGTTGCAGAGCCATTTTTACCTAAGATGGCCTCTATATTTTGCTCAAAAGGGGTGGAAATTAGAGGCTGCGCTCGCACGCTTGAGATGCTTGCAGGAGTGAGTGGACTTAATTTAAAGGCTGCAAGCGAGCAAGATTGGTACGAGGAGTATTTGGCCCCCATCATCAGCATCAAAATTGTCGACACCTTAGATGAGGCAATTGATCATATCAATCGGTACTCTTCCCACCATACGGATGCCATATTGACGGAGCACTTCTCAAACGCGCAGCGGTTCCTTCGCGAAGTAGACTCGGCCAGCGTCATGGTCAACGCAAGCACCAGGTTTGCTGACGGGTTTGAGTACGGGTTAGGGGCAGAAATAGGGATCTCAACGGATAAATTTCATGCAAGAGGGCCAGTTGGGATTGAGGGGCTCACTTCGCTAAAATACGTGGTGCTTGGAAATGGTGAGATTCGCATTTAAAACCCACAAAAAGTTCATTCGGCTATTTGCACGCTGCACGGTATTGAGTGAACCAAATAAAGTCAAAAAAATCTAGACCAAGCTGGACCAAGTTAAAGCCTAAACAATCGATCTCACCTCCCTCCCCTCAAGCTTTATAAGTTTAGCTAAGAAAAGTAATTCAATTAACGAAAGTAAGCATGGTTCCACATCTGATCACGGCCTTAACCGGGCCCATTAACGAATTAGAGCAGCGCATCATCGACTCGATGCCTGCCATAGAACGGTGGTTTAGGCTAGAGTGGATGGAGCACACCCCTCCCTTTTACACCTCAGTGGATATTCGAAATGCTGGTTTCAAACTGGCGCCCGTAGATACCAATTTGTATCCCGGGGGCTGGAACAATTTGACCCCCGAGATGCTGCCCTTGGCCGTTCAAGCAGCCATGGCTGCAATTGAGAAAATATGCCCTGAGGCGCGCAATTTACTTCTTATTCCAGAAAATCACACGCGCAACACTTTTTATCTAAGCAACGTAGCGCAGCTTCAGCGCATTTTCCACATGGCGGGCTTAAATGTCCGTATCGGCTCCATCAATCCAGAGATCAAAGAGGCTACACCGATCACGCTGCCCAACGGGGAGACCGTTTTACTTGAGCCCGTCATTCGCAACAAGCGAAGGTTGGGCTTAGAAAACTTTGACCCTTGCACGATTTTGCTTAATAACGATTTGAGTGCTGGGATACCTGGAATTTTGGAAGACCTAACCGAACAATATTTACTCCCGCCCTTGCACGCGGGTTGGAGTGTGCGCCGCAAAAGCTTGCACTTTGAGAGCTACGAGGAGGTCAGCAAGCGCTTTGGCAAGCTCCTTGGAATCGATCCGTGGCTGATCAACCCCATGTTCGCTGCCTGTGGTGAGGTGAACTTCAGTGAGAGTTTGGGTATGGACTGTTTGGTGAGCAATGTGGACTCGTTGCTCACCAAGATTAAGAAAAAATACAAAGAATACGGCATCAACGAAAAACCTTTCGTAATCGTTAAAGCCGATAACGGCACTTACGGCATGGGCATCATGACGGTGAGGGACGTTAAAGACTTGGATACACTTAACCGCAAGACACGAAACAAAATGAGCGTGATTAAAGACGGAAAGGAAGTGGACCAGGTCATCATTCAAGAGGGCGTGCTGACGCACGAGAGAATCAATGACGCGGTGGCCGAGCCTGTTGTTTATATGATGGACCGCTACGTGGTGGGCGGCTTTTACAGAGTCCATGCAGACAGGGGCATTGATGAAAACTTAAACGCACCTGGCGCTAGTTTTGCTCCTCTTGCGTTTGAGCAAAATGCACAGCTACCCCAACCCGGCGTTAAACCGGGTGCAAGCGTGCCCAATAGGTTTTATATGTACGGGGTCATAGGACGTTTGGCTATGCTTGCAGCCAGCTACGAGCTAGAGGCAACAGATCCTAACGCTGATTTGTATGAGTGAGCCTCAGCGCGGTTTTATGAAAAATATTTTGTTTGTTGCCGATCCGCTACCCTCCTTTAAGATCTATAAAGATTCAACGTATGTGATGATGAGGGAGTGGCAGATGCGAGGTGCAAAGGTCTGGAGCTGTGAGGCTAAGGATGTGTTTTGCCAAAGCGCAGGTAAAGTAAGTGCCAAGATGCAGCCTGTTGAGATCAAGTTAGAGGCGCCCGCTTTGGAGGACTGGTACATCAGCGGCGCGCACGAGTTGAGAACTTTGCAGGAGATGCACGCTGTTGTGCTGCGGGTTGATCCGCCCTTTAATTCCGAATATTTTTATCTCACCCATTTACTTGAGTTATCCGTCAAGCAAGGGGCAAAAGTATTCAACGATCCTAAGGCCGTTAGAGATCACCCTGAGAAACTCTCTATCCTTGAGTTCCCAGAGTTTACGGCCCCCACTTTAGTGAGTCGGGATCCTTTGAAAATTCGCGAGTTCCATGCGCATCACAAAGATATTATCCTCAAGCCCTTGGACGGTATGGGGGGAATGGGGATTTTTAGAGTTAAAGAGGACGCTCTAAATTTAGGGGCGATTTTGGAGTCACTGAACAAATTTTCCGAGCAAACCGTAATGGCCCAAAAGTTTATTCCAGCCATTGAGCAGGGTGACAAACGGGTGCTGTTAATCAACGGACAAGCTGTGCCCTACGCTTTAGCAAGAATTCCCCAAGCCGGTGAGGTGAGAGGCAATTTAGCTGCGGGGGGCTTGGGGGTAGCACAAGAGTTGACAAAGCGTGAGCGAGAAATCGCCGACTACTTAGGTCCCATCCTCTGCAAAAGAGGTCTCTTTTTGGTGGGACTCGACGTCATTGGGGATCACTTAACCGAGATTAATGTGACTAGCCCAACCTGTTTTCAAGAAATCAAACAACAAAAGGGCTTTGACGTGGCCAAGGCTTTTGTGGATGCGATGGACAAGCAATTGAAATAGAGCAAAGCTCAACACAATTTGGGTAAAACTAATTTTTAGGAGCTAGTTTTGCATCTTCCACAAAATAGGCCGTCTCGCCAAAACACTCAGGTAATCCGGGGTGCTGAGCGTATATCAATATGACTCGCTCTCCGATGTTGGCGTTGATTTTTTCAACTACAGATTCATCGCGAACGGTAAAGTAAAACTTCTCACCCGCGCTGGGTTGGAGAGAGATCGTTCTAAGCTGCTCGCCCTCCCAAGTTTTGCA
>Ga0164297_10002777_pt1 | contig 16990 bp, 23 predicted proteins | sample GEODES058metaG_FD_113539 | JGI IMG/M metagenome (GOLD analysis project Ga0164297, IMG submission 113539) | Dystrophic lake water microbial communities from Trout Bog Lake, Wisconsin, USA - GEODES058 metaG | ecosystem: Environmental > Aquatic > Freshwater > Lake | place: USA: Trout Bog Lake...
ATAACCATTATCTTGCAACCATTGTTTATCTTGAGGAGTCATCTTAGCTACATCAACATCAATGGCTGCCCCTTTTTCATGCATACTGGTTCCGGGTTTTGCAACAGGAAGACCGTTTGGCTGAGTCCCAGGAGTGCCGTTTGAAACACTATCGGCATATAGTTTATCATTTGATCTTAAACCACTAATCACAGGGACACCTGCATTTCTAGCCCCTACTGCAGGATCAGAAAAAGTAGACTCAGTACGAGTAGTGTGAGGACTAGGAAGACCAAGCATAGATCTATAAGCATCTATATTAGCAGTAAATTCTCTCTTTTGGTCAGGGCTCATATTAGCAGTTGCTTTTGACATATCAACGCCTGAGTCAAGCATCTTAATGGCATTTTCCATGTTCTTTTGCTCGACTTCAATGCCTGACTTTAATGCGTTACCTGCGTCTTTATCAAAGTACATTAAAGAAGCTAATTGCTTACCATTGGCAAGGCGGCTAATTCCGGCAGGAACATTCCCTGATTCCAGTGATTGCCTAGCAGTATCTGGGTCAGTGCCTAAAATGCTACCAAGAATCTTATTGCCTTGCATTTGTCGACCAACTTGGTATTGCTTACCAAGAATTTCAGCTCTCATCTGCGCTACTGGAAGTTCTTCACGTCTTTGCTGCTCAACTTGTTGACCTACTACATCCGCAGCATTTGAAACGCCCTCACTCCAATTGCCTGTACGACCAGGTTTAAGAAGTGCACCAGTCACACTAAACCAATTCATCGGTTGGTTAGCACGTTGGTTCAGAGTTTCATTGATTTTATTTAAGGCATCGATATATTTTGTTGAATAGTCGGTGTCTCCGCCTATTTCTGACGGTACTGCCGTGTCTTTTAAAGCATTTAGTGGTGATGTTGCCATAACTTAACCTTTAATTAAGGGATAACTGAATTAAATACACAGCATCCTGGAATTCCACATGAACCTGTTGAATAACCTGAAGGAAGTTGAGAGTTAGTATTTCCAAACAATAATTTAGATAAAGTAGTCATGCCTTGACTAGCTGCACAACCAATTGATTTTCCAAGTGCTGTGCAGCTGATACCGGCGGCTAATGCGCCTAATCCTGCAACTTGCTGTAAAGGTGAAGCCTGATAAGCACCAGGAATCGGACCTGTGTATGAAGATGCAGTAGAAGTTGGCATTGTATAGCCGCGTAATAATGCAGATTCATTTGTTAATTGCTGCATCGGGAATAATTGTGCATTTTGTTTAATAGTTTGGCATTGAGCGCCTAAGGTAGATAATGCATTTACACAACCTAGTCCTAAGTTCTGAGTAGTTGTAGCTAAGTTACCAAGTGTATTAGCAGCTGCTAGTTTATTAGCTTGACATTGCTGTAATGCCTGCTCTTGAAGCTGTGTAATGCCTAAGTCTGCATTAGATAAGTTTTGTGCTAATGCACCTGCACCTCTTGAAGAGCCAAACTGACCTGCGCCTACAATTCCTGATGTAGTTTGTGGTGCCAAGTTCATAGCAATATTGGATTGACCATAATTGCCTACAGCGCATGCTAAATTAGTACCTTTAACTTGTTCAGCAGCGCATACTGCAGCGTTTAATGCAGGTTGATAATTTCCTGCATTCTTAGCAACTTGACAAAATGCTTGTTGCTGTAAAGGAGTAGCACCAACATACTGAGCACCAGTGGCAGCAGTTTGACCTTGTTTTGCCAGATTACTTAAATAGCAAGTATAAAACTGAGGGGCAGCTGTTGCTGAAGTCTGAGTGGTTGTAATATTAGGAAGCGCAGCTCCTTGTGTAAAGGATCCTCCTTGAGGAGAACCAGGGGTTGCTCCTATACAAGGAATTGCAGGTGATGCTGATGGTAGTGCCATAATTAACCTTTCGAATGCCGTTTCAAGGCTTCTTTCATATATGCCAAAGGTGATGCCTTAGGCGGTATTTTATCGGAAGCTGCTGATCGTTTATGTTCACGTAAAGACTCTCTAAAATGATCTAAGAGTTTTGCTCCAGCATCGCTAGAACCATTACCAAGAGCGGCAACAGTATCAGCATCAAACACATATTCGCCATCAGCAAGCATTGCAGGAATGTCATCTGACTGTCCATCACCTTTACCTTTTACATAATGCCCAGTGGCTCCAGTAATGAATTCAGGAACATGCTCATGTTCGCCATGCTCTTCATGCTGTGCGCCACCTTCTTTTTGTCCACTGAGTAATTTTAATCCGGAATTCATAAGTGCGCCAGATCTATTTCTTGAATTTTGATCTTGGAATCGTTGCATAATATCAGCTTGACTGCCACCTTCTGCAGCTACTGGATAGCCAGGTGAAGGGTTGACATCATTTTGACTGCCTAATACTGTTTGCATTAATGCTGCATATGGAACTGTCTGAGGAGTTGCACTAGTGGCTTGAGTGGGCATACCAGTAGGGTCGCCTACTCTTAAATTCGTAGGTGCTAGAGTTTCTGTAGAAGACGGCGTTTGAGATGATGAGCTGCCTAAATTCTCTAATTGCGTCAATGGTTTAAGTATGCTAGTATTCGTATTGTAAACAGGAGCTGCCGCTAATCCTGGGCTTTGTAGTGGAGTAGGCAATGCCCCGCTTCCACTGCTGCCCCCTGATGTTCCACCAACCATACTTGTTCCAGCTGATGTCAATGCACCACTAACATTTTGCTGAGTTTTGGCCCCTTTACTAGCCCCGCATGGGGATAATAAGCCAGCCAATACTTGTTTACCAAATGTTGTGCCTGCTGTTGTACCTGCAGCTTTTAGTGCTGCTTGCTCAGCAGGTGTTAATCCTGACGGATTACATGCAGATGTAGGGCCGCAATATGGAGTACTGTTACAGTGAACAGGGGCAGGTTGACATGCAGTCTTGGTAGGTGTGCAAGTTGGCTCGGTAGGTGTGCAAGGTACAGCCCCACAACCCGGAGTACTTGTAGGTCCGCATGTAGGAGAAGGCGAGGAACCACTTCCTCCACAGAATAGACAGACTACATCGCATATTATTCCGCCCCCGCCACATCCTCCAGTTACTGCACACACAAGATCAACTGCTGTACAAACGAATCCGCCCATAATTTACTCCATCACTATTGTGTATATTTTTTCAAAAAAGTTTGCCCCTATGCGCTCAAGAATTGGACTATAGTCTAATGACGGTTTAACATGAAACATAATTCTTTGAGGATTACGTTTTTTAATTTCTTCAGTTGTCCACTTAATAAATTTCACGCCTGTCATACCTTTTCTATAATCTGGACTGATATACAACACATCTGAATTAGCAGTAACACTATCGGCATAATGAATATGATTAGTAATAAACCATAAACTGTACCCAATTAATTTGCCGTCATCTCTAATTGTGTGTATTTCCAGTTTTCCTCTTTCGTATAAAAGATTATATTGCTTTAAATTCGGTTTTAATTTAATTACATCTTTACGTTCTGCTATTTCTTTATAGTGCTTTTTAAATAACTCAATTGCCTCTGTAGTAAAAGGTTCAGGAGATTCTTTCTGAAATGTTATCATTTAAATTTTGGTCCAAAATTTTCGAATGCGTTTCACCGTCAGGATCCCCAATCCAGTTTAATACTACTGAATCAGGCTCTTTTTCTTTCCAATGCTCAAAACTTAAAAATGCACCGCCTTCATTAAACGTTCTAACAGAGTGTAGCATTCCGTCAGGCGCATCTGCTGATTTGCCTAACAGCATATGTGCACCATTATCTTTAGGCTTCTGAAATTCAGATAAGTCAGGAAATGTTCCGTCTTCTAATCCAAACTCTAGATTTCCGCCTAAGTAAATAAATGTAGAATCAACGCCTGGGTGCGAATGAAAAGGGGCAGTACTATTAGGCTTGAGTATATACAGCTCAACCTGAAATGCGCCTTCTCTGTACAAACAAAGAGAATAAGCTAAGTCAGTAATGAACGATGCTTGATCAAATGGAGGTCGCAATGGTCGGTTCTTTAACCACCATTGTCTAAATTCAATTACATTAGACCACATGTTTAGCCTCTACCGTCTTTGCATGCATTGGTCCTACATATTCACCTTCCCAGTGCGTTGTTACTGATGATGGATTGTCTTTTAACCAATGTTCAAAAATCAAAAATGAGCCGCCTCTTAATCCAGTTTTCAATGCATGAGGTGTTCCATGATTTCTATCTGCAGTCTTTCCTAACAGCATATGAGAACCATCTTGTGCAGGGCATTGATATGCAGATAAATCAGCAAACTTGCCTTGGCTATCTGAAAATGATAAGTCACCAGTTAAATACATAGAAATTGATTCTACATTTGGATGACTATGCATTGGTGACTCAGTGCCAGGCTTACAGACATATAACTCTACTTGATACTGACCTTCTCTATATAAGCATAAAGAATATGCAATATCAGTTGTATGAATACAATTCTTAAAAGGCGGTCTAATCGGTCTTCCTGATTTAATCCACCAATCTTTAAATTGTTCTACAGTTTTAGTCATTATAGAATTATAGCCAACTTAGAAGGGTTATGAGGAGACGGCAAAATATGCGCATGACTTGCTTTTAATGCTTGCATTACTTTAGGATTTCTAGAAGTAGTATGAAGCACTTTAATTCCATGCTTTTTAGCAATATTTAAAAAATAAGCAATAGACTTTGCTAATACTAACGGGGCATCCATTGTGATGAAGAATACATCGGCATTATGGTCATCAATTCTTTTCAAATACATCAATGTATCATGGTGTTGTAATAGATTTGACTGATGTTCATGAATATCTTTTCTTAATTTAGACAAGATAATTGCAGAATTCATGCCTTTACGACCAGTTTCATATGTAATAATTTGTTCGGGTGTCATATTAAAGTTGCCTTGTGTCTACATTCATAATGCCTACTAAGCTTTCAGCCCATTCTTGCCATGTTCCAAAATTTCTAGGATCGGGAACTGCCGATTCTACAAAATATCCTATTCCTTGCATACCATCAGCCCAGTCTCTCCATTTATCCTCAGGAACAGTCCCAAGCTGATTTGAAGCAAATGTCTGCGCCATAGAAGCGCACCAAAAGTCCCAAGACATTCCACGAGGGTCAAATGTGACTGACATTATGGATTACCTGTAGAGCGTACATCACCAACGTCAGCGCTTAATAGAACATTACCCATCTGATAGTTACCATTATACGTATTACTTTCAAAACGTAACCTCATTTCTCGATATTGTTCTTTCATATCGATTTTAAGTGTATTGGGTGAAAATACATAAGGGCTGTATTGGCTAACAACATCTGCATCATCTGCATAGCCTTTACCTTTAATATATAAATTCATATTTCCAACTTGGACAAAATCAGGCTCAACACGTTCTAAACGAATATAGTTATTAGGCCCTTGTAATTGCGCAACTCCTGGACCGCCTTTAACCCAACCAATGCTATTAGTTTCAATGTACGACTGTATTGCATCTACCTGCGTTAAATAAACTTGATCAACGCCTGTTTCATGCTGCCAAATAGTATACGTTCCTGAAGTATTAGCGGTTACATCAGCCCAAACAGGATATTTAAAAACTTCAGAGAACACGCCTGCCGAGCGACTAGCACCTGGCGCAAAACCTGCATCATACCAAGATTTTTCTCTTACATTATAGATAATGGCATTATTACATTCTGTTGAGCTACCTGCAGGATAGAACCACCAGATTTCACCCCAACGAGGAATTTTCATTGCCCAAACTTTTTGTCTTTGTGCAAAGTTTAGATTGTCAAAGAAATAGTTTTGATTCACGGGGTTTGGTATTTCTTGAACCACACCGTTATACATTAAGAATCGATCTACACCAATCCAATAAAAAATACCATCATACTCAATTACACAATTAGATGATAAGATTGATGTTTGTGTAGAGATAATGTCATATCTCCAATATAGTACTGATGTACCTACAGTCTGCGGAGCATATGTCACACGAGTTAATTGGTCCAAACTCCAAAATAAACCAGCAGGAGATGTTGTACCACCACGTAAAGGCATACCTCTGACAACTTTAGTGGAGGACACTGTATTACTGTTTGCATCAGCCCCTACCCAGTTATTTAAGTTTCCTGCAGAGTTGTTTTGGATTAACCCATTATTACCATACACAAACAAGTAAGGATATAAATAGCAAGCGCCACCTGATACAGAAATATTATTATCAAATGTTAGAGTTTGAGATCCAGATGAGCCACTAGTTGACAGAATAACAGTAGTTACTGTACCTGCAACAGACGATGATACAACTGTTGTTCCTGCACTGAACCCACCGCCTGAGACTGTTTGGCCTACGCCAATTAAATAATTTCCAGAGCTAATAGTAAATGTTGTGCCTGACACAGTTCCTGTTGCAGTGAATACTCCTACCTTAGATAAGGATCCACCAGGGAACTGACCATATAGAACATTGGTATTAACAGTATTGTCAATATCACTTAAATTTTGCCCTGGGTGCGCAATAACATTTAGATTTCCAGTACCGTTTGGGTCAAAGCCAATATCAAATTGCCATAGATTATTAGCAGATGGCACAAATAAGTTCGTAGCCGTGACTGAAAGAGTAAACCCAGACCCTGTTCCTCCAATACTTGAAGCAGCTGCACTTAGAATGTCAGTTGTAGAGTACCCAGATCCTGCAGATACAACAGTAACCGTAATAACGCTATTTCCAAATACAGTAATATTTGCGGTAGCGCCAGTCCCTGATCCGCCTGTAAGAGATACGCCTGCATACGTGCCATTGGTATAACCTGATCCGCCTGACTTAATTGTACTTCCTGTAATAGAGCCTATAAAACCAATCTGATAAGGACCACTACCAACACCATTAGTATTATTGGTTTCCCACATTTGCATGTAGGTTTGTCCACCTGAATAAAAATAGTTTAGACCAAGCTGTGATTGCATGGTCATACCGCGAGATATTTCAACAGAATTTAAGAATATTCCATTGTATCCGCCAATTTTACGTGGTCTACCTCGTTGAAAACGAACCCACATGCCGTCAACGTATTTATCAGAGTCAAACTGAGTACCGTCCCGCTGAATTCCCGGGTTGATATTCAGAGATATGACATTAGCTGTCAAAATGTTCCTCCACTAATACCTGAAGTAAATGTGCCTGAACCATTCACTATAAGACCTGCTGCACTAAAATATGCAAGCTCAGTATTAGTAATGACAATACCCAGTTGACCGCTTGCAGGTAAATACAGACCAGTATTTAAGTCTCCTAAAAACTTAAGAGAAGGAACTGATGTAGAACCATTACCAAGCGTTAAAGATGAAATTGAACTAGATGAACCTGATGCAGCATTGTATACATTCGTCCCATCACAAATTAAGATCAATGATGTATTTTGAGCAATGACAACAGTTGCACCGCCTGATGCAGATGTCTTTACAGTAAATGTATATGAACCTGTCGTATTATTTGTAACTGCATATAATTGAACAGTAGACGGAACCACAATAGTTTGATTACTTGTAAGTGTTCCAGTATAAATCTGAATTGTATTTGAAGCTTGTGTAGATGTTAAAGTAGTTGTCCCACCTGTAACTACTAAAGCTAATTCTGTATAGACAAATTGGTTGGATCTACCATACGCAAAAGAATACCAACCTGCAGTACTGCCGCTTGACACAAGAACAATTGACTCGTTTAACTGAAGTTGCTGATTTGAATTTCCATCAATGGTGTCAGTACCGTTAGGAGTTAAGGTAAGAATACCTGCACCATCATTTTTAAAGATAGTGAACCAGTTAGCGCCTACAGTCGATGCAGATGGAAGAGTAATTGTTCCTGCGCCACCTTGCCAGACATTCATCTGTGCTCTAGCAGATGCAGATAGTGTTGTATTTGTTGAATATGTTATTGCATAGTATTGTTGATTTAACGTACTTCCGATTGCAGTAAGACCATAACCAGCAAGAGTAGCAGCATTAGCAGCTGATGTACCTGCACCAAATGTGACAGTAGACCATGTGCCTGCAGCTGTTGAGTTGCTAGTTAGATAGACATACTGAGCAATGCCTGATGCAATAGAAACAATGGTTCCACCACTACTATCTGTAACAGTAAATGCATTTGATCCAATATTTCGAATGATAACTGCTTGTCCTACGGATACTTGAGATGCAACTGGCATCAATAAATTTAATCCGGTAGTAGTTGCAGTGACTTCAATAATGTTTGCTGTAGTCAATACAGAACTTGTACCATTCACAGGCCACTGTAAAGTGGTGTTTGTTGAAATAGTTAGTGATTCATAAGAAACCTGAGCAGGGGATACAGTCTGCCCAGTAAATGGATTAGTGTATGTAGTCATGTTTAACTATCCTGTGCAATTGCTTGTCTATCTGCAAGACGAAGTTGGTCTTCCAACTTGAGAGCTTGTATACCTTCAGTATACTTTTGTTGAAATATTTGACGTTGATCATTTTTTAAGAATGGCATCGCTTGGAGCAGCGTTCCATATAGCATCACATTTGGTGCATTCTGTGTGATCCAATTTGTCTGGTTTGCTGAAGACAAAGGAGGAATCCTCTCATAATAAAGAACTTCAAATGTGTATGCTTGATCAGGTGTTGGTGCAACTAACCAATTATCGTAATTATAATCACAATAGTATAAAGGAGTACCTGTTGCAGATCCATTTGATGCATAATTTCTTAAATATTCATACTTACGCAAATAGACAGGTTGTATTACTCCAGAATTAGTCAGATTAAATGATGTAGTTTTTCTCCATCTTGCAGGCTTCGGAATGACTGGATTACCGGCATTCATAGTACTTTCTACTACATTTAACTGACCAAGTGTTTTAATTTCTTGTGCAATCTCAAATTCAGCCAGCATAATGAACTGAGGAATTTGATTGACAACTGCCATATCATTTCGCTCTAAGTACTGAGTCACATCAGTAATTAGGCTGTTATAAGTCATTGCCGCTGCTGCGGTACATGCTGGAGTGCAAGAAGTAGCCATTTTTTATCCTAACATATTACTAGCATTGACACGAGCTTCATCAACACGTTTTAACCACCCTTCGCCAAAAGTAGCAAAGGTAGGCAAAGATTCATAAAATTGTTTCTTTTCATCAGAGAATCGAGTAATCAATTCTGTTTTATCTGTAATATCAATGTTTTGAAGTGTGACAGGGCCTATAACTCCATCTTCTGGGACTGATAATGTTTTTTGAAGAGTCTTAATAGATCTGCCCGGTCCTGCATTTACAGCAAAATCGAATACAAGATAATCAATACCAGAAGGTAAGACATCACAATTACATGCATCCCAATATTTCTTTTCATATAAAGGTGCTACATCTTCTGGAGTTAATGACATCATTTCTTTTTTAGTAGTGTTTCTACCTTTAAAGTTTGCCCATGTAATTGCAGTGACGCCTAAATTTGTCATACCGCCAGGGTCTTTAGGGTTGTCAACAAAGCCACCTTCTGACTGAAGAACTAAATCAAGAGAATATTCAAAATTAGTTTGCATTTAAGGCATTGTATTTATTAATTACATCATTGCGCTCTAATTCGGTGTTTGAGCATTCTTTTGCAAATTGTTCAAGAAATTCTGCATCCGATTCCAATAATCGGAGTCCTTTACTTGGTATTGCAAAGGTGGTGGGTCTTGTGGAGGAGGAATTTGACTGGCGCAAGCCCCTAAGCTCAGCAACAGCGACATCATACTTAGCTTGTAAATCATCTTTATCTTTCTGTGTTGTTTGAGAAATAATAGCTTGATTACTAACAACTTTAGTTTCATGCTCTAAAGCATGTTGAGTCATCTCTAATTTCTCTTTTTCCGAGTAATACCCATCTATATGATGCATGACATAAGCGCTTGAAAGAGACATGAAAATGCAAACATAAACACTAATAGGCAAAGGAAACATTATTGTTCAACTCCTACTGTTGGATCAGGCTCTGCATCTTTTTTCATCATGACAGAAGCTCCTCCTGCACCAGAAACAATGCCTAAAGACTCTGCTAACTCTCTAAGAGAAATCGGGCCTTGAAAAACTTCATAAATAGCAATCCCAAGAATAACAACAAATCCAATAAGCCAAGTTACTCGGCCTATATCATAGGTTTTATTGTCTTTTCCTGTTACGAGATTGTTAATAAACTCAGTCATTTGCCTAAAAAACTTTCTAACATTTTTGCTGCAAAGTTAGGGCCTAGTAATACAGCAGCTATTACAGCATAAAGAAGATATTCAATTTTTTGCATACGCTTTACACCTTTAGAAAGTGCATCTTGAATACCTTCATAACGCTCAGCACAAACAGCCTCATGGACCATTAGTCGCTTATCAGTAGCATTAAGTTGGGCTTCTATTGGATCCATGATGATACTTTCATTACTCAGCAGTTGAAGGAGTACAAGTAGTTGGGGCAGGAGTTACTTCAGCTTCTACTGTAGTCTCTGCAGGAATATCAACTGTTGTTTCTTTAGTCTCTGTTTGAACGGGCTCAGATTGTACAGGTTCTGGCTCAACTGCTGGAGGTGGTGTAATTGTCTCAGTAGCAGTGAAAACAGGTGCAGGAGTAGGAGTGCTCTCATTTAATGGTGCAGGAGGTGGCACAACTGCATCTGTCACTGGTTGATATTTAGAATGTAAGTATGAAATAAACTTCTGAATTTCTTCTTTAGCTGTTGTTTCAAAACTTAATAAATGCGCTTCAATTTCTTTTAAGAATTGCATAACTACTCCTTATTGGATTTAATGGTGATTAAAGATTCGTCTTTATTGATTTCCATATAGCCATAACCACAGAGAGACCAGTCTTCACCGGCTCTCTCATCATGAACAGGAACTTCAATCTTGACATGCTTACATAAAAACTCTTTGCCGTTTTCAAATACTCTCCAAACATGATCTGGAGTACCACGACCGGGCTGACCTCGTGACTTATTAAACCGAACTAAGTACTTGTTCATCATATAATAGTTGCCTGTGCTTGAGGAGGTGATTGCTGTACAGACAGATTCATATGAATAAACTTGAAAGGCTTATCATTTCCATGCCTAGAAAATGAATGAGCCAACCAAGCATTTGTTAAGTACAGTTTTCCTACTTCAGGCTTAAAGCTAATATGAGTTGAGGCCATACTTATCTTGGTAGGATCTGCTTCTACCATGTTAAGTTGGTTCTTTCCGATCCGAGGATCAGTAAAGATCATTTGTGAACTATTTTCAGGGCAATCTAAGAAATAGAACCCAACAATTTGCACACCATCATTATGGACATGTTCTTCCATATTTGATGTTTTATGGTGCTGTTGTCCCCACATAGAATGGAAATAAGTCATCTTATCATCCATCTTATAACCTTGTGAGTCTAGAATATTCCAAGCAGTTGATGCTATATAGGTGCTGAAATCATTTAATCTAGGATCCATATACAAGTGACCTGTCATATAGACAGGATATAGCTCATTCATTTCTTTTAATTGCTGCTGATGTTTTACAGCTTCATCGAAAACAGCAAGTGCTGCAGGCAAAAAGTCCGGCTTATCAATACTATAAATAGCAGTTGCAAAATGCACTGAAGTTTTTAGATTATCTTGCATTATTGAGCAGGCGTATCAACTACATCAGAAGCAGATTTGTTCAATGACTCTTCAAGAAGTTTGATAAATGCTTGTTTACCAACTTGAAGTTGATCAATGTTAAAAGCTGCAGAACTAATCTTGCGATCTAAATCGATACAATGATTAAACAACGCCTGTTGCTCTGCTGTTAAATCTTCATATTGATACTCTTTGTCATTAATGGTAATGGGGGTCTTTTTGTCTTGTCCCATGTCATTCTCCTATGTTTTACTGCGGTTAAAAAAACTTATGCTGTTGCCCAAGGCAAAGGTGTTACTGCTGGGCTAACAGGTGGATTGACGATTGATGCAATTTGCCCATCAATACAAGCCTGTGTGTTAGTTACCAAGTTAGGTTCAGCTTGAATCCAGCCTAGAACTTCTGCTTGGGTAAGCTGTGCGTATGGTGTTGGGGTAGCTGTTGTATCAATCGTAAACTGGCTTGAACCAGCAATTGACGCTGTATTAGTTCCGTCTGTACCTGTTACTAAATACTGAGCTAATACTACATACTCATTGATTGGTGCAGGAGGAGAAGGAAGGGTGGACATTGAAGTAATTGTCCAAGTGTAAGTTGTTGCCATTTTATGCTCCTACTTTTGCTTGTAATGCGGCTATTTGCGCTGCTTGGGCTGTAACTGTTGCGTTGAGTTCTTTGATGGCTGCTACAAGAAGTGGGATGGTTTCTGTGTATTTTAAAAATAAAGTTTTTTCTTCATCTGTACCAATATCAACAGCTTCTGGTAAAACTTTTTGAACATCTTGTGCAATTAAAAAAGAACGACTAACAGTATCTGCGTCAGTTAAATACCTACCAGTAACAGTTCTCAATGTGGAAACTTTGTTTACTGCATCTGTAATTGGAACTAAAGCAGTTTTAATTCTTTCGTCAGAATATGTACCCCAAGATGTTCCGCCAGCAGAAAGATTTACTCCTGATGTATTTGTTCCACCTGAATACATTCTTAGTGAACGAGCATTACTATTTTGACCGATGTAAGCCGCAGTTCCGTCTAACCAATTAAGAAGAGAATAGCCATTACCATAAATTTGTAATTGTGCTGTAGATTCTGTTGTATTAGCATTAGAGTTAATTAAAAATTTATTATATCCAAATGTTGCACCAGTAAATCCACCGACAACAAAATTACCACTACCATCAAAAACACCTCTAGGATTACCAGCACCATCAGATAACACAATGTAGTTACTTGCTGTGCGGATGTCTAGACCGCCACTATTTCCGTTGTAAGCTCCAATGATGACATTATAAGAACCTGTAGTTACGGCGTATCCAGCATTGTAAGTATTTGATGGATTAGCTCCACCAATAAAAGTATTTCCAACACCTGTTGTAAGATTAAATCCAGTAAACCAACCTAAACAAGTATTTCCAGTTCCACTTGCAGTGTATCCAGCTTGATAACCAATATAAGTGCTGTATGCTCCAGTAGTATTGGTGTAACCAGCTTGATAACCTACTGCTGTATTGTTAGATGCGGTGGTGTTTGAGTAAAGGGATTGCGTACCATGCGCTGTATTGTAAGAGCCTGTAGTGTTTGCGGTAAGCGCACCAACACCAACTGCCACATTTTGCTGACCTGTTGAATTTGCATATAAAGCTGCTTGCACATTTCCGGGCCAAACTCCACCAATGCCCACATTGGCTGCACCCGTGGTATTTGAATACAAAACTCCTGAGCCTAAAGCAGTTAAATTACCTGTAGTATTACTATATCCAGCTTGATAACCTACTGCGGTGTTGTTAGATGCGGTGGTGTTTGCTTGAAGTGCTTGATAACCAAGACCTGTATTAGAGCTTCCGCTTGTATTTGAGTTAAGCCCACCATTACCAACAGCAACATTATAATTTCCTGTATTGCTTGATGCTGATAAAGCGGTAACTCCAATTGCAGTATTATTACTGCCAGTTATGTTTTGACCAGCTTGCAATCCAACAGCAGTGTTATATACACCCGTTACGTTGGCATTTAAAGCTGCATAACCAATTCCAGTATTACCACTTCCTGTAGTTGTAGAATAAAGTGCAGAAGCACCAATTGCTATATTAGTTGTTCCTGTAGTATTGGAATACAAGGATTGATAACCTACTGCTGTGTTATTACTGGCGGTGGTGTTTGAAAAAAGAGATTGAGTTCCTAAAGCTGTATTGTAATTAGCTGATGTGTTAGCTTGTAATGCTTGAAAACCAAGAGCAACATTGTATCCACCAGACGAATTAGTGGTTAATGCGTTATTTCCTACAGCAGTGTTTCCAGCTCCATTTACATTTGAGTAAAGTGCTGTGTATCCTACAGCAACTGTATAAGCATCACTTGTACCAGAATAACCAGCTTGATAACCTATTTTTGTAGTATAAGATGTTGTTTGATTACTATACCCAGCCTGATAACCTACTGCTGTGTTATTAGATGCGGTTGTATTATTTATAAGAGCTTGAAAACCTAAAGCTGAATTATTGCTTCCTGTAGTATTGCTAGTTAATGAGTTTTGACCAAAGGCAGAGTTAGAACCACCTGTTGTGTTGTAATACAAAGAACCATTTCCAAAAGCGGAATTTAATGTGCCTGTGGTATTTGCTTGCAATGCACCATTACCAAAAGCATGACCGCTTCCAGTTGTATTGTTATACATTGCTTGATTACCAAAAGCAGTAACTCCGCCTGTTGTATTACTATATCCAGCCTGATAACCTACTGCTGTGTTATTTGAAGCTGTTGTGTTTGCTTGAAGTGCATTATCACCAACAGCAGTATTTGAAGTGCCTGTTGTATTTGAAGTTAATGCTTGTGTGCCAAATGCTTGATTTCTACCAGTAGTGTTTTGTCCTAAAGAAGCATAACCTACTGCCGTGCTTCCAGAGCCACTTGTTGCAGCAGCTAAAGCAAAGTTACCAACTACTGTATTGTAACCACCAGTATTTGTAGCTGTTAAAGCAGCATTACCAACTACTGTATTTGTGCTTACGCTACCACCACCCTTACCAACAGTAAGACCTGATATAGAAGCATCATTAGCTAAAGTTAAGCTAGTGCCGTTAAAGGTCATATTGGCAGAAGTAGACAAACCACTCGTGCCATTACCATAAAGAACATAACCTGATGTAAAAGAGGTTTGCCCTGTACCACCATAAGACACGCCTAAAGCATTAGTTAGATTTAATGTATTAGCAGTAAGAGTTGTACCGTTAAAGGTAAGGTTAGCTGAACCAGCCAATGAGCCAGAACTGTTATATTGAACTTGAGTGTTTGAACCACCAGCAATACCTGCTCCACCTGCACCTGCTAAAACAGCAATGGCAGAACCAGTGTTGTAGAAAAGTTTTCCGTCTGTGGAGTTAATTGCAAGTTCGCCAACAGCTAGATTCGATGTTGTAGGAACATTCGATGCTGTTGTACTGTGAAACAGAATAATGGGTGTGTAGCCTGTTTGCGCCATAATTTAATTCCTTTTTACAATTATATATTACCTAGTAGCTTGGATACCACTTTAATGTACCAGTATCATATGTCATTATTAGCGCTTTTCCAACAACTGCAGTAGAGCCAAGAGCAATATTTCCGCTTGTGTTTGTTGACCAAAGACCTGTTGGAATAAGAGTAATCATATTTCCTACTGATGACAGAAGATTTGGAGGTGTAATTGTTGAAATCGCTGTAGTTCCTGATACAAAAGTAATGATGACTATGGGAGCGATTGTGGACGCAGAAGCCAAAGTAGGCGCTGCAGTGCTTACAATATTTCCGTTAAGAGCGCCTGTAGTTGTTTGAACAGTCTGACCATTCTGAACGATAGGAACAAGCTCAGTTCCTGTAATTGAGGTCTGAGGTGTAGGAAGTTGTGATATTCTGATGTTTGCCATTATGCTGTTCCTGTTGCAATTAAAATGCCCTCTACACCAATACCTACTTGTGATGTTCCAGAAGATGGCCCTCCAGTAGCTTGCCACTGAATATCAGTTTTTGCGGCATAAGCACGAGGGGCTACTCGAAGTGTTTGATAGCTATTGGTAAAAGGCGCTTGAAGAAGAATATTAATTAATCCAGCAGATGATTGTGTCCAAACTCTATATCCGCAAAAATTGTTAATTGTATTGCCATTTTGATTTGAATATGCATTAGAACGAGTCAAATAAAATGTATAGCCATTTGGGACTGTATAAATCATTGATTGGCTTTTGCCAAAGCCTGCTGTAATTTCAGCATATTGAATGGTTTTTCCTGCATTTCCCACATTAAGAGTACCTACTGCATTGACAGTACCGACTACTTGTATTCCATTGATTCTTAAGTAACTATTGACAGTAGTAACGCCTGTCGTTCCATTAGTAAGAGTCAGAGTTTCAGAAAGTAAGTTGTAGCTAGAATCTAATCCGCTAATTAACACTTGAACTGCTGTATCAGAAGCTGAAGAACTCCACAACAACATGGTTGTAGCAGATGCAGGGTAGGTATAAGCAGTAGTATTTTCCCAAACAGGATAATAAGTTACGGCACTAGAGTTTGGCAATGCACTTTGATAACCATAGATGTTGACTACAGAAGCGCCTGTAACAAGCCCACGAGCTACTTGTAAATAGGGCGGTAGGGCGAGCGGCGACTCATTATCAGTAATCGCTGTAATCGGATTGCTTGATCCTGATCCTAAGGGAGGAAAGTAATTAATCGTCATGTTGCCTGTAATCCACCAACAGTAATTGTAATTGCAGTGGTTGAACCCTTAATTTGTATGGTATCCCCGGGGAACAAAGGCTGATTGCTAGTCCATTGAACAGTCTGATAGGCAGTCAAAGGGCATTGATAAAAGATAGCATTTGATGTGCCTGCTGTTCCTGCTGCAGGTACTAAATAAACATCAAATGTGGCTGTAGAGCCTGTTGTATTACATGCAGTAATATCGGTTACATAGGTTCTAACAGTCGTAGGAACTGTATACAGCGTGGCTACAGACGTGGCAGTTACTCCTTGTCCTAACTTAACAGGGACATTAACTTGATAGATAGGTAGATAAGGAGCTGTCATGGGCTTAAATTATCTAAATTACCGTCAATCGGATTTAATGAAGTCTCAGGAGCAATCCCCCATTCACCCGCAGTTATTGGGGTCTTAGAGTCTTGATTTGGGCTATTAACAATATTTGGATCAGTTGTTAACGCATCATCATTTTCTGCAATGTCTGCATCAGGCCGAGGAAAGCGAATTGAAATCTTTTCAGGCTGTCTAGCAGGAAGTCTATAAGGATCTCGTTCATCATTACACCCATAATTGCATACTCTTAAACCAGGAATATTACGATCATTACTAATGTCATC
>Ga0164297_10002779_pt1 | contig 16978 bp, 14 predicted proteins | sample GEODES058metaG_FD_113539 | JGI IMG/M metagenome (GOLD analysis project Ga0164297, IMG submission 113539) | Dystrophic lake water microbial communities from Trout Bog Lake, Wisconsin, USA - GEODES058 metaG | ecosystem: Environmental > Aquatic > Freshwater > Lake | place: USA: Trout Bog Lake...
ATTTGAACTAATAGGTTTTTTGTAAGGGTTGAACTTTTGGGCTCCAACCAAAAGGGGCTAAGGTCGATGACGGGTATTTCTTGAGCCATGGGTATGATGCAATGGGGTGTAAAAAAATAAAAAAAATAAAAAAATTAAAAAAATTAACAAGTACAAGTACAAGTACAAGTACAAGTACAAGTACAAGTACAAGTACAAGTACAAGTACAAGTACAAGTACAAGTACAAGTACAAGTACAAGTACAAGTACAAGATTCCCGATATGTATCAACAGCAAGTTGCGTACCATGCAATACCTTTTCAAAAACTTTGGTTTCTTGAATTAGTTTGGCTTGGTCTTTTGGCATGTAATTTGCTAAATGCACATAGAGGAATCAGTCTTTTAAAGTTTTCTGATTCATACACGTTTTTTGCTGCGGCTCGATTCTCTTTTGTGTGTTCAAGTCTAAGGTTTTTCATGAAACATATCTCTAACAATAAACTCTTTTCATTTAACAGGCTGTCAATTGCTACTGTTGCTGCTTTTTGTTTGTCTTTATCTTCTTTCTCAGTATGTGCTGATGATATTAAGATAGGCCTTGTTGCGGCTTTAACGGGGCCTTCTGCTCAGTCCGGCGAGTCTATAACCAGAGGTCTTACGGTCGCTATAGATGAGATTAATGCCAAAGGCGGTGTATTAGGTAAAAAAATTGTGCTAGTTCGCAGAGACGACGAATCAAGTCCTCCCAAAGGTGTTGTTGCTGCTAGGGAATTAATTTCTAGTGAGAAAGTAGTTGCATTTTTTGGTGGAATCGATACGCCAGTGTCACTTGCCATTACACCAATTGCTAACCAAAATAAGGTTCCATTCATGGATGTTTGGGCTGCAGGTACTAAGATAACGCAGAACGGGGCTAATCCAAATTATGTATTTCGAGTCTCTGCTCAAGACGACTTGGTTGATATTGCCTTGCTCAAGTACGCTCAGCAAAAACATGGTGCTAAAAAATTAGGACTCATCTTAGTTAATAACCCATGGGGTGAATCGAATGAAAAGGGTCTTAAGTCTGCGGTTGCCGCCGGTGGAAGCAAGGTTGAAATAGTTGGTGTTGAAAAACTCGAGCAAACAGATATAGACGTAACTCCCCAACTCGGTCGCTTAAAAAGTGCCGGTGCAGATTGCATCATCTTAGTGGCTAATGCCGCGCCTGGTGCACAAATGATGAAGTCCAGGGAACGCATGGGATGGAAAGTACCCGTCGTATCTCACTGGGGAATATCGGGGGGTAGGTTTGATGAGTTGGTTGGAGAAACCGCAGGTGATGTGCACTTCATCCAGACTTACAGTTTTTTCTCTAAACCAACTGAGGTGTCCAAGAAAGTAATGAGTTCCCTTGGAACGCATTACGGGGTTAAGACACCTGCTGACGTTATTGCTCCTGTGGGAACCGCTAATGCTTATGATGCAATGCAACTCTTGGCTAAGGCAATAGACAAGGCCAAAAGCACTGATGGTGATGAGATTCGCAAAGCCATGGAACAAATCGACGAGTATTCAGGTCTCATCAAAAACTACAAAAAACCCTTCAGTCCCACTGACCATGAAGGTCTTGCGCCAGAGGATTACATCATGGTTCATTATGAAGGTGGCAAGACGATTCCAGTTAATTGAATCATCAAGACAGTCTCAGTCGTCTCGCTTTAATCTCATATGTTGGAACAATTATGCTTGCCTTTGGTCTCTGGTTTGGGCGTTGGCAGCATGTATGGTTTAACCGCCTTAGGCTACCATGTAACCTACAGGGTTTCGAAGACGGTTAATTTCTCACAAGGTAGCTCCTTGATGTTGGCGGCAGTTTTAGGATTTACGTTCCAAGTTTCTTTAAACTGGTCCGTCCACTTGTCCGTCCTCTCAAGCCTATTGATCACTGCTCTTTGGAGTATGTTGGTCGAGCGCATAGCCGTTCGCCCCTTTGTAAAAAACCGATCAGACGCTTGGCTAATGTCTACGCTAGCGCTTGGGTTGGTTTTAGAAAATGCTGTTTTATTTTTATTCGGCAAAGATCCCCGCGGAATGCCTTCTAGTTGGCAAGAAAGCTACTTCGTTATAGCAGGCCTAAGGGTCAGTGTTCTTCAGGCCTTGATACCTCTCGTTGGTATTGCGATTTCACTCATGTTAGGGTGGATCTTAAATAAAACTAGATTTGGTAAATCATTACTAGCCGTATCTCTAAACCTTGAAGCCGCAAAAATAATGGGAATCAATGCAGAACAAGTCATATCCTTTTCATATGCCATATCCGGACTCTTGGCAGGTATAGCCGGGTTAATGATTGCACCAATTTACACAGTATCAGCGAGTATGGGCACTTTGTTCGGGATCAAGGCCTTTGCTGTAGCTATTCTGGGCGGCTTAGATAGCGCGCCTGGGGTCATGTTTGGAGGCGTGTTGCTCGGGCTAATAGAGGCGCTAATTATTACCTTTTTGGGCTCTACTTATGCATTAATGTTCTCATTTGGTATTACTATAGTCGCGCTTTTTATTATGCCAAGCGGATTATTCGGGAAAAAAAGTATCAAAAAAATATGAAAACTTTATTTTCCAACTCACAAAAAAGTGTAATCCTGATAGGACTTTTATGGTTTGCAGCGATCAATTTTGCACTTTACTATCTGAATGAGTATCAGGTTTTAATTTTGGGCACTGTAGCTATTAGTGCGATTGCAGGTTTTGGCCTGAACGTTTTGCTAGGATTATCGGGACAAATATCGTTAGGGCATGCTGCCTTTTATGCAATCGGCGCCTACACAGCAAGTATTTTGTCCATGACCTATAACTGGAGTTATTGGCTTTCGTCCTTGGCAGCCCTCTTGGTTAGCGCAAGCGTCGGAGTCGTCCTCTCGCTACCCGGTCTTCGTCTTAGAGGTCCTTACCTTGCAATGGTAACCATCGCATTTGGGTTGTTTGTAGAGCAAGGTATCGCAAACTTTAAAGATTTAACCGGTGGTTGGAACGGCTTAATGGGAATTCCTCAGCCGAATTGGTTTAACGCAGTTGCCTTAAGCCCAAAGGATATTGTTTGGGTTGCTGGTTTATTAAGCACAGCGCTAGTTATTGGATTTAACTATTTCTCCACCAGTCGCTGGGGGAGAATGATGCGAGCATCTAAGGACTCTGAAATAGCATCTGAGAGCTTAGGCATTCAAATCGTTTGGATCCGTGTCATGGCTTTCTCCATATCTACAGCTATAACGGGCTTAGGTGGGGCAATGTTTGCCACCTTAAATAGTTTCATTAGTCCTGAGTCCTTCCCCTTTTTTCAATCTATTATTTTTCTGCTTATCGTATTAATAGGTGGACGAAATTACGCCGCAGGTCCCCTCCTAGGTGCTCTGGTTGTGGTGTTGCTGCCTGAATCAATCTCGTTCCTCGCTGAATATAAATTAATGTTTTTCGGCGTCATGTTGATGTTAGTGCTTTGGTTGGCACCGAACGGGCTCAGTGGCGTATTGGTTCATTTTTATGATTTTGTTATTCGCCTATTAAGGCCTAGTCAAATAAAATCATCAGACCTAGTATCGCCTTGGACAACTGAGTCAGACTTTAAATTAGAAAACACACCGCATAGTTTTAAAGATTCCTTGCACCCTACTGGTACCCTTTTACAAATAAAAGGTCTAGGTATCCACTTTGGTGGAAATTACGCACTCAGTAACGTTCATCTGACAATTGAGTCTTGCAAAATAACTAGCCTCATTGGACCTAACGGTGCTGGTAAAACTACACTTATCAACATATTGAGTGGTTTTTATCAGCCAGGTGAGGGGGAGTTCAAGTTGGGCGAGGTTGTCCTCAGTGGATTACAGGCTTACGAAATTGGACGATCCCGGATTGCGCGAACATTTCAGACCCCGCAGTTATTTGATGAAATGTCAGTTTTTGAAAACGTAAGAGTAGCAACAGATGGAGGGACCTTTTTTAAAACGCATCAGGCTTGTAAACACAATTCCAGAAAAGTCGAAAGTGCTGACGCCTTGAGTCTGGAGCTCTTAAAACTCGTTGGTTTTAAAGGAAATCCAAAAGCAAAGGCATCATCCCTCGCTCATGTTGATAGACGCTTGGTTGAGATAGCACGCGCACTGGCAACGGACCCTATTTTCATACTGCTTGATGAGCCTGCAGCTGGGTTATCAAAGGAGGAGAGCAAAGAGTTGTCTGTTTTGCTCAAAAACATCAAACGCTCGGGTATTGGTATTCTCTTAATTGAACATGATATGAGCTTAGTGATGGAGGTGTCTGATTGCATTCATGTTCTTGCTGCTGGACGACTTATCGCTTCTGGTGCACCCTCTCAAATTCAGGACAATGAACAAGTCAAAAAGGCATACCTTGGTGACGGGGCAATCTCTATTAAAGATTTGGACCAATCAAGTAACGCTTTATTTGGTTCAGCCTCGATACAGGAAGAGCTACCTGAACGATTCGTAGCTAAAAATCTTGCCGACTTGAGTATTCAACATTTGACTGCTAGTTACGGTGCAGCAGCAGTTTTGAGCGATATCAACCTAAATGTAACTAGTGGACAGTGCATTTCAGTATTGGGTCCTAATGGGGCTGGAAAATCCACCTTTATGCGCTCTATCTCAGGCCTACATTCTCAAAAAACAGGCCTTATAAGTTGGAGAGGACAAGACATTAGCCAATTACCAGCACACGAAATTGCGGGGCTGGGTTTGACTTTGATTCCTGAGGGTCGGCAGGTTTTTGCTGACTTAACAGTTGACGATAATATACGCTTAGGCGCTTATTCAAGAAATGATTTTTCAAACCAAGAACTTGAAGTTCTATACGCTATTTTTCCACCGCTCTTGAAACTTAAGAATCAGCTTGCTGGCTCATTGTCCGGAGGGGAGCAACAGATGCTTGCCTTCGCACGAGGGTTGGCCGCTAAGCCGCAATTATTAATGCTTGACGAACCTACACTGGGTCTAGCGCCGGCCATCGTCAAGGATCTTTTTCTAAAATTAGTAAATCTCAGGCGCCGTGGAATGACCCTTCTTTTAGTAGACCAAATGGCAGGGTTGGCGATGGCCTTGTCTGATTACTCATATCTTCTGAGTGCTGGAGAAACCGTTTTCTCCGGTTCTCCGTCTGAGCTTTTGGATTCTGGCCTTTTAGAGCAAACTTATTTGGAAAATCATGCGTAAACTTAAGCAACACAATCTATTTGAATACACTGGCATAGTAAACAGGAAAGACTATAACTTTCCCAATCAATCGCGACTCGCAGTTTATTTAGGATTTAATGTTGAGCATTTCGATTTTGCAGAGGGGTTAGGCGCTAGTCTTGGCCCGCCTAGCCCACAACCCGATGTACTCAATTATTCTTGGCGTGAATATGGCAACCGTGTTGGCGCTTGGCGCTGCTTAGAACTGTTTGATAAATTAGAGTTTCCCAGTACTGGAATTATTAATACCGCTCTTTACGACCATTGCCCTGAACTCATACAGGCCATGGCTCGGCGTGGGTACGAATTGATAGGGCACGGGCACACCAACTCGGAGCGTCAGGCCGCACTAGGGGTGGAGGCTGAGCTTGATTTGATGATCCAATGTCGAGAGACCATTAAAGCTCATTCCGCTCAAACTCCGAAAGGATGGCTATCCCCTTGGCTATCAGAATCTTTATCAACCAGTGAGCTTCTTGCACAAAGTGGCTATGAGTACACCCTCAACTGGTGTCACGACGATCAGCCTGTGCTCATGAAAACAAAAGCCAATAAAACTTTGTGGTCTATTCCCTATCCCCAGGAGCTAAACGATATACCCATGATCATAGCTAGACAAATGGATGCTAAGGACTTTGCGCAAATTATCATCGACCAGTTCGATGAAATGTATGAACAGTGTGATGCTCAGCCCCTGGTTATGGGTATTGCCTTGCACCCCTACATCGTTGGACAACCTTACAGGTTGAGGTACCTTCGAAGGGCTCTTGAGCATATCGCCTCTTTTAGAGACAGCGGTAAGATTTGGTTGACCACGCCTGGCCGAATATGTGATTACATGAATTCAGGGAATGTCTAAATTTCGCTCCTATCCTCTGCTTTGGATTTAGAGTACCCTTTATCAAACTCATTCAGCACATTCAAGCAAGAGGGCAGCCTTATACAAGATATATTACAAGGTGTGTTACGTGAGCAGTCTTTAAAAGACAGAGCGCTTGAAGATGACCCATTCTTCTAAGTCAAAATATATTCAGTCAAAAGGTTAAGTTGGTTTAGTTGGTTTAGTCCCTCCCAGTTGAAAGAGCTTAGTTATTTTGCTCAAGATAAATGTCTAGTATCTCAGCCCCAGTGCAAATCAAGGCTCCTTCATGCTCAGTGATGTAATCTAACAATGCCTCCAGATAGCGTATACGGTGTGGAGCACCGGTTAGGTAGGGATGGATCGATATAGCCATGACTCTGGGAATCTGCGCACCTTCTTGGTAGAGGCGATCAAATTGGTCTTTGCCACGTTGAAATATCTCATCCGAGCGGTGTTGTTGCACTGCAGAGATCACTACGTCATTAATCTCTACGCTGTATGGGACCGAGACTAAATTTCCTGAGGCGGTTTGGATAGCAACAGGTTGGTCATCTAGCACCCAATCAGCAACATATTCAATGCCAGCTTGCGCCAATAAGTCCACAGTTGTCTCTGTTTCAGTGAGACCAGGGCTTTCCCAACCCCTTGGGGGTTTGCCTGTGAATGCAGCGATGGCAGCTACGGTGCGTCCAATAGCATCGGCTTGGTCTTCTACTTTGTGCATGGGCTTTTGTTCAAAACCATGTCCCATAAAGTCCCAGCCTGCATCGCGTGCCGCCTCGCATGCTTCGCGGTAGGTATCCAAAGAAGATCCGTTGACTGCAAACGATGCTTTGATTTGTCTTTTATTCAAAACCTCTAAAAATCTCCAAAATCCAACCCTCATTCCGTACTCATGCCAAGCCCAGTTCGGAATATCGGGAAGCAGCGGCTGCCCCATAGGGGGAGACAACACGGTCCTTGGCATTGCTGCGCTAGGAGACCATGTCTCAACATTCACGATCACCCACACAGCAACCCGAGCCTGATTAGGGAGATGAAAAGGTTTGCGTTTGACGATAGAGGCGTAGGGTATTCGCTCTCGTATAGGAATGGGTTGTTGAGTTGCAGTCATTTTTATAGATAGAAATTAAATGATTGAATAAAGATTTATGTTTAAATTCATTGTAAAGATTTTCCATTCTTATTTTTTAAATAATTTGCGGCCTTTAGGAGATAGCCCAACAAACAATTCGTGCAACTCATCTGTGGCTTGCGACTTATCCGAGTCCTCTAAAGAGTTTTCAATGTGCTGCAAATGATTAATCATAAGCCTTGCTGCAGTTTTAGTATCGTTGGCTTCAATTGCTTGAACAATTTTTTGATGTTCATCATCCCTGCAAGTAACGCGCGTAGAGGCTTTGTTACCCAAAATCGCTAAGCAGGTGCGAAGTGTTAGTTCGTCCATCGTTTTTATAAGCGCTCGATTTCCTACCGCCTGGGCTAGGGCACGGTGAAACTCTCCTGAAAGACGAACGGCAAGATGCCGTTCACCTTTTTGATGCGCTTGATTTTCTTCTTTAACAATCTTTTTCAGCCCAAGCACTTTATTTCGACTGCAATTCTCGCAGAGTTGTCCAACGATCCAAGGCTCTATCAATCTTCGTGCTTCAAATATGTCCTTGGTTTCTTCTTTTGTTGGTGCTGCTACGGTTACACCTTTGCGTGGTTGCCTAGCGACTAATCCCTCATGCTCTAGTCTTTGAAGTACCTTGCGAACTTGAGTTCTACTCACCTCAAACAGATCGGCCAGTCGTTCCTCTCTAAACCTTGTACCAGGAGATATTCGGTGTTCAACGATAGACGAAACAATTTGGGTATACATCAGTGTGGTGCGTGTAGTCGCATCATCCGTGTTGTCTGTATCCAAAGTTTCGCGTTCAAACTGGAGATCTTGATTCATGCCTATCTATCTGCAATTGACATGCCATTCAAATATTGAAACTTTAAGCTAGATTTATTCACATTTTTATTTTTGGATACAAAGCGTGCACAATCTTGTATCCAAAACGCACTAAAATAAGTTTACTGACCACTGATGCGGCACCAACCTTGTGCAAATTGTCTGAGTCAACCTCTCCAATTTCAACAAAGGCACCCTATTCAATATTTTAAATGTTGGCTTAGTGTTTGCTAGTAACTAATCTAAGGAGATTTACATGCAAAGGGCTTTACTTGGGATGTTGACCCCATCCTCCAATACGGTGCTAGAGCCCGTCACATCTGATATGTTGCGCGCAGTCAATGAAGCGAGTGCGCATTTCGGACGATTTGCTGTAACGAGTATTGCTTTAAGCGAGGGGGCTTTAGCCCAGTTTGCAACCTCAGAGGTCGTCAAAGCGGCTGAGTTGCTTGGACACGCTCGCTGTCAAGTGATCGGATGGAGTGGCACATCATCGAGTTGGTTGGGCTTTGACGCAGACGTTCGACTTTGCCAAAGTATTGAATCCGCAACTGGCGCAAAAGGGTGCACCTCCGTTTTGGCAATGAATGAAATTTTGCAAATGACTGGGGCGCACAAACTGGCTTTAGTATCGCCCTATTTGGACAATGTTCAAGAGGCCATTGTTCGTAATTACGAAAATGCAGGCTTTGAAATGGTAGCTGAACGCCACCTTGGATTAGAAGACAACTACTCGTTTTCAGAAGTTACGACTGAGCAATTGAAATCACTGATCCGCTCTGTTGCCACCTCTCAACCCGACGCTATTATGATCATGTGTACCAATTTGCGGGGTGCCCCTTTGGTGGAAGACTTAGAAAAAGAACTCGGTATCCCTGTCTACGACAGTGTGAGTACTGTTGTTTGGAAAGCACTTCGTCTTGCGGGCATAGATACACGACGTGTGACGTCTTGGGGTCGCTTGTTTAGGGAGGTTGTATGAGCGCACTGTTTGACTTGGTGATTCGACATGCAGAGATAGCGACAGCTACCGACAGATACATTGCTGATATCGGTATCAACAACGGCCGGATTGACGCTATTGGCAAAGGTTTGGGATCAGGGCGTGAAGAAATTGATGCAAAAGGACGTTTGGTGACGCCTGGTGGAGTTGATTCACACTGTCACCTTGATCAGCCGATGTCGGATGGCTCCAAAATGGCGGATGATTTTTTGAGCGGTACACGCTCAGCAGCGTGCGGTGGAACCACCACAGTGATTCCTTTTGCTTGCCAGTTCAAAGGCCAATCCCTACAAAATGCCGTGGACGATTACCACCAACGGGCAGGACAATTAGCAGCAATTGATTACGCATTTCATTTGATTGTGAGTGACCCAACGCCCCAAGTGCTCAAGGAAGAATTGCCGCGTTTGGTCGCAAAAGGTTATACATCCTTCAAGGTTTATATGACCTATGATGATATGAAACTCAATGATCGGCAGATTCTGAATTTACTCGCTTTAGCACGCCAAGAAGGTGCAATGACCATGATCCATGCAGAAAATGCTGATTGCATCGCATGGTTAACTGATCAGTTGCTAGAGGCGGGTCTGAGCGCACCTCGTTATCACGCACATGCACGCCCCATGTTGTTAGAGCGTGAGGCTACACACCGGGCTATTGCATTAGCGGAATTGGTCGATGTACCCATCTTGGTGGTGCATGTATCAGGCAAAGAAGCGGTTGAACAAATTCGCGCTGCACAAGGATTGGGTCTCAAAATTTATGGAGAAACTTGTCCCCAATATTTGATGCTCACTGCAGAAGATTTAGGCTTAGATGGATTTGAAGGTGCTAAATGTATTTGTAGCCCACCTCCACGTGACAAGGCTAATCAAGAAATCATTTGGCGTGCTTTAGATAACGGCACTTTCCAAGTATTTTCTTCAGACCATGCACCCTTTGCTTTTGAAGGCCCACAAGGTAAGAAGGTGCGAGGCGAGACAGCGGCATTTAATGAAGTTCCAAACGGTATCCCGGGTTTAGAAACGCGTATGCCCTTGTTGATGTCGCACGGCGTTTTGGCAGAGCGTATTGATGTACACAGTTTTGTTGCACTTACCTCTACTAACGCAGCCAAGTTGTATGGCCTCTTTCCAAGAAAAGGGACGATAGCAGTTGGCTCGGATGCGGACCTGGTCATTTGGGATTTAGAGACTCAGCGCACGATTAAAAATAGCTTGCTCCACCATAACGTGGACTACACGCCCTATGAAGGGATTGATGTCCAAGCGTGGCCCGCAATCACGCTCTCGCGTGGCATGGTGGTGTGGCGAGATGGTGAATACCTGGGTCAAGCAGGGCACGGTCAATTCCTAGCCTGCGATCGACCCGTGCCTGCAAAGATCAGGGGGCGCGGTCATCGTCCTCCTTTATGGAGGCCATAAATCAACATGAAACTATTGGTCGTTAATCCAAATATTTCAACTGGCGTGACTGAGCTCATTCGCGCTGAAGCATTGCGCAGCGCATCTGAGGGTACGGAAATTACGACTTTGACCGCGCAATTTGGCGTGGCCTACATAGAAACCCGTTTTGAAGCCATGATTGGTGCTTACGCCACTGCCGAGCAAGTTGCCGCTAATTTAGGAGACCATGACGCAGTCATCGTTGCAGCATTTGGAGATCCTGGCTTACTTGCCTTGCGCGAGGTTTTGCCAGTACCGGTGACAGGGATGACCGAGGCTGCACTTGCGAGCGCATCCCAGCTTGGCAGCAGATTTTCTATCGTCTCCATATCGCCGCGCATGCGCGGTTGGTATCTAGAGACAGTCCATGCTTATCACCTGGGCACTCGCATGGCGAGTTTTAGAGCGTTGAATGAGCCGCTCAAAGATGTTGCTACGGTTCAAACTGACCAAAGCGAAAGATTGATAGCACTCGCCCAACAATGTGTGCGCGAAGATGGGGCTGATGTGATTGTTCTTGCGGGAGCACCTCTTGCGGGACTTGCACGCTCTATCAAAGATCTTTTGCCTGTGCCTGTCGTGGACGGTGTATCAAGCGCCATTCAACAAGCAGAAGTCATGGTGAGGTTGCGTCCAGCCAAGGCCCGTGAGGGTAGTTACGCTGCGCCTCCTCAAAAATTAAACCAAGGCTTATCCATTGCCATGCAGGCTTTGATTAGTTCTAAACAATAAATCCTCAACCCAGTTCTAATTTCTTAGGAGTTATCATCATGTTTAATTTACAAAAACCAATGTCAACGATACGCCGTATCACGACGGTGCTAACTTTGGCTGTTGGATTCGGGTTCGGGTTCGGATTTGGTTTTCAGGTGCAGGCACAAACTGCTGTACCTAAAATCAAAATGGCTTATGCCAAATGTGCCCATTGTTTGTCCATGGCCATGGTGCCTGGATTGGCAAAGGGCGTAGAAATTGAAGCTATCAATTTCAATTCCGGCAACGACGCATTGACTGCGCTTGTATCCAAAAGCGTTGATATTGCACAAGTCACTTACTTGCATTTTGTGACGGGTCTGGATAAAGGTTTGGACTTGGTCGCCGTATCTGGGCAAGTCAACGGCGGCTCTGAGCTTTTGGTGGGCAAAGACACGCCACTCAATGCAGACGATTGGGCTGGATTGAAAAAGATGATCGCAGACTACAAAGCCCAAGGTAAACCATTTCGTATCGCTGCGTCCCGTGGCAATGCACAAGACTTGCATATGCGCGGTGAGTTGCTCAAAAACGGAATTAATCCAAGCAAAGACGTGCAGTTCATCAATATACCTAATCCATCTGACCATGCGGCCGCATTACAGCGCGGAGAAATTGAGTTAATTGGTACCGTAGAGCCCTTTGCATCGCAAATCCGTATGACTGGGGTGGGTAAGCACTTTAACTACCCCTATGATCAAGCAGCTGGACGTTTAACAAACCTGATCGTGACACGCTCTGATGTGGTGAAAGAAAAACCAGAAGCTGTTCGTCAAACCGTGTCCGCTGTTGTGCGCCTGGTTGACCAACTCAACAAAGACAAGGAAGGCTGGGTCGACAGCATCGTCAAAGGCACAGGACTTGACAAAACAGTTGCAACAGAGGCCTTAAAAAATGCCTACCCAGATATTTCCATGAGACGTGCTTCTACCAAAGCCATTGCGGAGATGATGTTGGATTTGAAATACATCTCCAGAGACGTCACTGCCGATATCGACAAAAACATGAACTACACCTTTCTCTCTGAAGCAACAGGGAAACCGGCTTCTGCTCTTGGGTATTGAACGACTTCATTTAAACTTTTTCAGGATTACGTCTTATGAATACTGCACACAAATCATCATCTGCCATGAGGCGTTTGATTTTCATTACAGTTAGTTTGCTTGGTATGAGCATCGGCTTGCAAGCCCATGCGCAGTCCACGGTACCAAAGATAAAAATGGCTTATGCGAAATGCGCCCATTGCTTGTCTATGGCTATGGTGCCTGGATTGGCAAAAGGCGTAGAAATCGAAGCTGTGAATTTCAATTCAGGTAATGACGCCTTGACCGCTTTGGTCTCAAAGAGTGTGGATATTGCCCAGGTAACTTACCTTAACTTTGTTTCAGGGCTAGATAAGGGTTTAGACTTGGTGGCTGTTTCAGGGCAAGTCAATGGCGGCTCAGAGTTGTTGGTCTCAAAAGATATCAATCTCGCCACCAACGACTGGGCAGGTCTGAGAAAACTCATAGCTGAATACAAAGCACAGGGTAAACCATTTCGTATAGCGGCCTCTCGCGGCAATGCCCAAGACTTGCACATGCGTGGTGAGTTGGTAAAAAACGGAATTAACCCCAGCAAAGATGTACAGTTTGTCAATATCCCTAACTACGCAGACCATGCTGCTGCGTTGCAACGCGGAGAAATTGAATTGATAGGAACGGTTGAACCATTCGCATCGCAAATTCGTATGTCTGGCATAGGAAAGCATTTCAACTATCCCTATGACCAAGCAGCAGGACGTTTAACTAACTTGATCTTGACGCGTTCTGACGTCATCAAAGAAAAGCCAGAGGCTGTTCGTCAAACCGTAGCATCTGTGGTTAGGTTGGTTGAATTGCTTGATAAAGACAAACAAGGCTGGATCGATAGTATCGTCAAAGGAACTGGCTTAGACCGTGCAGTTGCCACTGAAGCTTTGAAAAATGCTTATCCTGATATCACCATGAAGCGTGAAACCACCAAAGCCATTGCAGAAATGATGTTGGACTTGAAATACATCTCACGCGACGTTAGCGCTGATATAGACAAAAACATGAACTACACCTTTTTGTCAGAAATTACTGGCAAGCCTCCTTCAGCCTTAGGTTACTGAGTTTAATATGTCATTTACACGCTCGTTTACGCAATACTTGGGAAGGTTTTGGGTGCCTTCTTTGCTTCTCATCTTTTGGGAGGTGTTTTCTCGATCAGGGTACATACCGCCTGCACTGTTGCCTGCGCCTTCTCGGGTTTTCATGTCTTGGGCTGATTGGGTATTTTCAATCGATGAATTTACCCAAGACAATGCAGGACATTGGTACTTGGATGCTTTTGCAAGCAGTGTGCGAGTTTTCTCTGGCTACTGCATTGCAAGTCTCTTGGGAATTGGTTTGGGTGTGGGAATAGGGTGGTCTCGCATATTTGAAAAAACAGTTGAACCCACCTTGCAAATGTTGCGTCCAATACCACCGGTTTCTTGGATTCCTTTGGCTATTATTTGGTTTGGAATTGCCAATAAACCCGCTATCTTCTTGGTGTTTCTAGGTGCTTTTTTCCCAATACTTATGAACACCATTCACGGCGTTAAAACCGTTAGTCGTGATTTGCTTCGTGCTGCTGCCATGGCGGGGGCAACAGAGCGTCAAATGTTGCGTTTTGTAGTCATACCCGCATCTATGCCGAGTATTTTTGCTGGCTTAAGAATTGGCGTCGGTAGTGCGTGGATGTTGACAGTTACATCTGAGATGGTTGCTGTCAAAAGTGGGTTAGGTTATGTCTTGTGGGACTCTTATTATTTCTTGCGTTATGACATGGTAATTGCCAGCATGATTAGCATTGGTCTATTGGGATTTCTATCAGATTTTGGTTTGAAAATGATCATGCATAAGTTACTCAGATGGCAGCAGGCTGGGACTTTGCAGGGTGTTAATTCTTAAAAGGTTTTTATGTCGTTTATTCAACTCAATGACATCGTCAAAGAATTCCACGATCCAGTGCGTGGAACTAAGACATTGGCAATTGACCACGTTAGCCTAAGCGTTGAAAAGAAAGAGTTTGTTTGCCTCATAGGCCCAAGTGGTTGTGGTAAGTCGACCCTACTGAATATGGTCGCTGGATTTGAAAAACCCACATCCGGCACTGTCTTGGTTGGCGGGCAACCCATTACAGGTCCAGGGGCAGATAGAGGCATGGTCTTTCAACAACCCAACCTCATGCCGTGGCTTCCCGTATGGGACAACATTGCATTTGCTTTGAAACTCAAAGGATTGAGCAAAACCGAAAGGCAACAAGCTGCGCAACCTTTTATCGATGCGGTGAAACTTCGCGGCTTTGAACGCCATTTCCCCGGCGAGTTATCCGGCGGTATGGCCCAGCGTGTGGGTATCGCAAGAGCTTTACTCCAAAACCCGGCCGTCATTTTGATGGACGAGCCTTTTGCCGCCTTGGACGCTCAAACCAAATTAGAGATGCAAGAGGAACTTGTTGCGATTTGGGAGAAGTACAACAGCACCATCGTTTTTGTTACACACAGTGTGGACGAAGCCTTGATACTGGGAACGCAAATTGCCATCATGACGCATCGTCCTGGCAAACTGCGTGAATTGATCAAAGTGGATTTAGACAGACCTCGTGATGTGACCTCGGCTGAATTTAATCAAATCAAGCGTCATGTGATGGAGGTTATCAAAGAAGAGGCACAACTTGCTCGGGAGGTTGCTCCAATTTAATGCTCAGCGTTCAGACCTTAGTCTTAAGGTCTTGCACCTTAAGTGAGATTAATCATGTGCATTGCTGTTGATGAGTGGCGCAGTGTGTCGATTTGTGTTGATCAGTCTCGAAAAATCTCGAAAAATCTTGAAAAGAGAAGCAACGGCTCACAGTCGTCTCTAAGGCTCTGCGGGAAAGGGCCCCGTCCACCTGACAAACAATTGGGCCTGCAAGTGTTGTTGGGATATTTTTAGTTCAGCAAGTAATGGAGATAATTAAATAACTGGATCAATTAAAACCACCCTGTAGTTATCTATTTTCGCTTCCGGCTCATCTAAACCTCTTGTTAAATTCATGAAATCAATAAGCTCACTAAGACAATTCTGTGATTTTAAATAGGAGTTGTAGATAGTGCTTCCCTCCCAGAAGTCCCAAGTTTCATTATTTGAGGCTTTAACTTGATAGGTATAGTAAGGCATGAGTCATTTACTTTCATATTTATTGATTCAAAACAAATAGTAATTTAAAAATTATTTGCCTTATGTCTTCTACAGTACATAACTCACAATAATTTTGCCATTACACAAATGTAATAAATATAAAGTTATAATATATTGAGTCATTACGCTGTGTAAGTTTACTATTTAAAGGCTGAAACGTTTTTTGTAAATTTGATGCGTCTTTCGCTATTGCTGCACCCATACTCAGTGGTGACTCTTAAGAGTAACTCGTGATGAACTGATCAAAAATTTCCTGATAAAAAGTCTACACGCCAAACGACTGCTCAAAGGTGGGTGTTATAGAAGTCACACCTCGTGGTCACTTATTTTTTGAATACTTCAGAGTGTGTACCAATGTGCACTAAGTACAACTCTTTTTCAATAATGCGGTAGATAAGCACACAGTCATTGGTAATGTAGCAATCCTAAAAGTCTTTGTATGTACCGATAAGTGGGTGGTTAGCATACTTTGCTGGCAATGATTTGCAAGCAATTAGCAAACTCAGCACCACCAAATATTCTGAGTGATTAAATTTAGGGCTTTGTACAATTCGCTTAAAGTCTTTGCTGTACTGCGGACTAGTAATAGGAAAAAGCATTAAGGTGGCGTTTATTAGCTATCAGCGAATCCTTTATCTAGTCTTGGCTCGCGCCATTAGCATGAAGAAGCGATATTTCAAAAACTAGCATACAAAGTGATTGAAACTGGTGGGCAGTATTTTATGCATGACTACTAAGTGCATTCTCATACGTTTTAGTTCAAGCTAAGTCCGGAGCCTTTGACCAGAGACCTCCACATGGTGAGTTCTTTTCGCAAGGTGAGCTGAAACTCATGAGGAGTTTCCCTCTCAATTGAGGCTCCTTCACTGATGAAGCGCTCCTTTAATTGATCTTGAGTGGTGATTTCATTAATCGCTTGATTGAGCTTATCAACGACCGATTTTGGGGTGTTGGCGGGGGCTAAAATCCCCCACCAAGTACTCACATCAAGACCACTGATCCCCGCCTCCTGGGTTGATGCAGTAGAGGGGAAAAGTGCCAAGCGCTTGTTACCCGTGACAGCGAGCAAATCAACATTTTTTTGTTTGATGAAGGGCAAGATTGTCGGAACTGTTGAGAAGAACACCTGCGTGCGACCTGCAATCAAATCGATCACTGCTGGACCACTGCCTTTGTAAGGGATGTGGGTCATGGCAATGCCGGTTTTGGCTTTGAAGAGCTCTCCTGTGAGGTGATTGATACTGCCGTTACCCGCTGAACAAAAGTTTAAATTCACATCCTTCTTTTTAGCATAAGCTAGTAACTCAGTGATATTTTTAACCCCAAGGCTTTTGGAGGCCACAATTAAGATCGGTCCCTTGCCGATCAAAGCCACCGGTGAAAAATCTTTATCAGGATCGAACGGCAAACTGCTCTCTAGTGCTGAATTGGTTGCAAACGTTGACGTGGCAAAAAGCAAGGTGTAGCCATCTGCAGGTGCTTTGGCCACAAAATTAGCTCCTATAGCGCCACCCCCTCCGCCTTTGTTTTCAACAA
>Ga0164297_10002781_pt1 | contig 16956 bp, 11 predicted proteins | sample GEODES058metaG_FD_113539 | JGI IMG/M metagenome (GOLD analysis project Ga0164297, IMG submission 113539) | Dystrophic lake water microbial communities from Trout Bog Lake, Wisconsin, USA - GEODES058 metaG | ecosystem: Environmental > Aquatic > Freshwater > Lake | place: USA: Trout Bog Lake...
GGCCGCAAGAAGACCTGGTTCACGGTTTCCACGATCATCATCGTCGCGGGGCTTCTCTCGCTCGGTGTTCGCGGTTTTAACTTGGGCATCGACTTCAAGGGTGGCAGTTCATGGGAAGTGCTCGCACCTCACTCGTCAATCGCCAAGATGACTGCTGCCGTTGAAGGTGCGGGTCTTTCGCAACCCACCATCGAGAAGCTGGGGGCCAAGACGTACGAAGTGACGGCCGACCTCAACAACTTGTCGCAGTCGGCACAGTTGACCGAAACCAACAAAGTTGTTACCGCCATGGCCAAGGCCGCTGACGTCAACGCCATCCAGGTGTCCACGTCGAGCGTTGGTCCTACGTGGGGTGGCTCGGTCACCTCTCGTGCTCTGGAAGCGCTGATCGTGTTCTTCTTGGCTGTCGTGCTCTACATTTCAGCCCGATTTGAACCCAAGATGGCACTCGCTGCATTCGTAGCCATGGTGCACGACCTTCTTGTTACCGTTGGTGTCTACTCACTCTTCGGTTTTCAGTTGACGCCCGACACGGTAATTGCCATTCTGACCATTCTTGGTTACTCGCTGTACGACACCGTTGTGGTGTTTGACCGCGTGCGTGACAACACCGGATCAGTGCTTAAGTCCGGCGACATGACGTACGGCGACATGGTGAACCTCTCGATGAACCAGACGTTGGCTCGCTCGATCAACACCTCGCTCGTGGCCATCTTGCCCGTGCTCTCAATCCTCATCGTTGGTGCCTACATTCTGGGTGCTACGACGCTGCAGAACTACGGTCTGGCCCTTACGGTCGGTCTCTTCAGTGGTGCGTACTCCTCAATCTTCATCGCTAGCCCATTGTTGGCAGTACTGAAGGAGCGCGAGCCTCGCTTTAAGGAGCTCAAGCTTCGCGTGGAGGCCCGAGGTGGTCGCGAGACGCTGACGCCGGCGAGTGCTGCACTGCTCAGTGGAGAGGGTGCTCAGCGCGCTGTGAAGACGGGTGCTACCGCCAGCACGGACGCTGTCATTCAAGCTCGTGCTCGTAAGCAGAAGCGTCGTTAGTACACCGGTAGGCTGACCTTATGGTCAGTGTGAATTCGCGTCCGCCCATAGATGCCGCTCTCAGCGGATCGATTGAGCGTCTCATTGGGCGTTTTCTCGAGCACCATGACTCGGGTGACGTCGACGTGATTCGACGCGCCGGTGTTGAGGCGATCATTGCCCATGAGGGTCAATTGCGCCGTACGGGCGAACCCTACGTAACGCACCCTATTGCGGTTGCGGACATTGTTGCCGACCTGGGTCTCGACGAAACGACGATCGTGGCGGCGCTGCTGCACGATGCGGTCGAAGACACGGGTATGACCACCGAGTGGCTGAGTGAAGAGTTTGGCGAACAAGTCGCTGCAGTAGTTGACGGCGTTACGAAACTGGACCGCCTCGAGTTTGATTCGAAGGAAGCGCAACAAGCAGCCACCATTCGAAAAATGTTTATCGCCATGGCGCAGGACTGGCGCGTGCTGATAATCAAACTGGCCGACCGGATGCACAACATGCGCACCATCTCGGTCATGCCAATGAACCGTCAGCGAGCTATTGCCCAAGAAACGCTTGATGTGTACGCCCCACTCGCGCACCGCCTGGGTGTCCAGCAAGTCAAGTGGCAACTCGAAGATCTTTGTTTCGCCACCCTTCATCCGAAGCGCTACGCCGAGATTGAACAGATGGTGGCGGCCCGTCAGCCCGAGCGCGAAGAGTACTTGCGAGAAGTAATGAGTTCCCTTGAGACCAAGCTGGCATCCTTTGGCATCAAGGGGGAGATCAAGGGGCGCCCAAAGCACTTCTGGAGCATTTACGAAAAGATGGTGGTCGGCGGTAAGGAGTTTGACGAAATCTTCGACCTCGTTGGCCTCCGCGTCATTGTTGAAGACGAGCGTGACTGCTGGGCGGTCCTCGGGGCTATTCATGCGTTGTGGTCTCCCGTGCAAGGACGATTCAAGGACTACATCAACTCGCCAAAGTTCAACCTGTACCAGTCGTTGCACACGACAGTCATTGGGCCGCGTGGCAAGTCCGTTGAGGTGCAAGTACGCACCTACGAGATGCACCGTCGAGCTGAGTTCGGCGTGGCGGCCCACTGGGCGTACAAGGAAGGTACGAACGCAGCTGACGTTGCGTGGTTGCAACGCCTCGCCGACGTAGAACAAGAAGAAGCCGACCCCATGGCGTTCCTCGAAGCACTCAAGCTCGATCTGGGTCAAGACGAGGTGTACGTCTTTACGCCGAAAGGCCGAGTTATCGCCCTGGTTGAGGGGTCCACCACAATCGACTTTGCCTACGCCGTGCACACTGAAGTAGGCCACCGCTGCGTTGGCGCAAAAGTCAATGGACGACTCGTTCCACTTGATACCGTCCTCAAATCTGCGGACGTCGTAGAGATTGTCACGAGCAAGAACGACAGTGCCGGTCCTTCCAGAGACTGGCTGACGATTGCCAAGTCCTCTCGCGCCAAGTCGAAGATTCGCCAGTGGTTCCAGCGAGAGCGGCGTGATGATGCCATTGAAGCTGGTCGCGAAGAGCTCACCAAGGCGCTTCGACGCGAGGGTCTACCAATTGCGTCGACGTTGGCGGGTCCGGCGCTTCGCTCTGTTGTTGAGTCACTAAATCTCGAGGACGTGGACGCACTGTTCATGGCCATTGACTCGGATCAAATTTCGGCGCACGCCGTGGTCCAGCGAATGGACCGTGAACTTCGTGGTGGCGAGGTTGAGCAACAACTGCCCACCACCGTCTCGAAAGCGCCTCGTAGCAACCGACGTGCTGCGGGTGTGTATGTCGAGGGTCTCGATGACGTCATGATTCACCTGGCGCGTTGCTGCTCGCCAGTGCCGGGCGACAACATTATGGGCTTTATTACCCAGGGCAGGGGTGTGTCGGTGCACCGAGACGACTGCTCCAATGCCGTAGCGCTCGCACACCGCTTGGGCGAGCGGATTATTGACGTTGAGTGGGACGGCGCCAGCGGAGGTCAGTTCCGCGTTGTTCTAGAGATCATGGCCTTCGACCGTTCGCGCCTCCTCTTCGATGTTTCAAAGGTCGTAGTGGAACATCACCTCAACATCATCTCCAGTAGTTCCTCAACGTCTGGTTCACGCATTGTGCGAATGATCTTTGACGTGGAACTAGCTGACCCGGCCCACCTAAGTAGTCTTTTAGCAGCACTCAAGGGCGTTGACGGCGTCTTTGATGCATTCCGCCAACTGCCAGGACAGAACAAGACCTCATGAGCGACAACACCACGTTCCAAGCACCGATTGGCACCCACGACGTTCTCGGACCCGAGTCGGCGCTCTGGGAAGGAATGGTGGGAACATTCGCTGAGTTCGCTTACCGCTACGGATTCGAACTGGTACTAACACCACTGTTCGAGGACGTTGGTGTCTTCAATCGGGGGATCGGCGAGACGTCTGATGTCGCGAAGAAGGAAATGTACGTCTTTCAAGATCGCGGCGAACGAACCTACGCTCTGCGCCCTGAAGGCACGGCATCAATTGTGCGTGCATTCGTGCAACACAGCCCCACAACGCCGTGGAAGGCCTGGTACGTGACACCAGCGTTTCGCTACGAGCGCCCTCAAGCGGGTCGCTACCGCCAGCACCACCAATTAGGTGTCGAGGTGCTCGGCACTGATGACCCGGCAGTCGACGTAGAAGTCATTGCCCTGGCGAGTCGCTTCTACACGGCACTTGGTCTCAAGAGCGTTCGTCTGCTTATTAACTCCATGGGTCACGATGGGTGCCGTGGTGGGTACGTCGAGTTACTGCAAAAGCACCTCACTGAGCGTGCGGGGCAACTGTGCGACGAACACCAAAAGACGTTCGCCGAGAACCCATTGCGCGTGCTCGACTGTAAAAAAGAGTCCTGCATCGACGTAACGACCCGTGGGCCCATGTTGCCGGACCACCTGTGTGATGACTGCGCCGATCACTTTTCCAAGGTGCGAGCCGGACTCGCAAACCTCGGCATTGAGAGTGAGCCCAACCCACGTCTGGTTCGGGGTTTTGATTACTACACCCGCACCACGTTCGAGTTCGTGGCTGACGCCCTCGGCAGCGCCCAAAATGCCATCGGTGGCGGTGGTCGCTACGACAAGTTGGCTGAGCAACTCGGCGGCAAGCCAACCAGCGGCATTGGCTTTGGGTCAGGTATCGAACGTCTCTTGTTGGCGCGTGAAGCCGAGGGTGTTACTACCGCGCTCATTAACCGAACTCTTGACCTCTTCGTCATCGATACCACCGGCGAGGATGTGGCGACCACACTGGTAGACCAACTTCGCCAAGCCGGCTTGGCGGTTGATAGGGCCTACGACCAACGGAGCATGAAAGCCCAGATGAAGGTGGCCGACAAGTCCGGCGCACGACTGGCTTTGCTGGTTGGTCCCCAGGAACACCAGGCTGGTGAGGTTACGATTAGAGACCTGCGTAGTGACAATTTTGAGCAAGCCCAGCAACGGGTTGCTCGCGATTCTGTCGTTGACGCCGTGAAACAACTACTGAACTAAGTGAAGTGACAATGTCTACCAACTATGAAGCCACCAGCCTGCGCGACGTTAAGTGCGCGACTCTGAATGAGACGTTTGTTGGACAAAGCGTCACGGTGTGCGGCTGGGTTGCCAAGCGACGCGAACACGGTGAGCACTTGGCCTTCGTGGACGTTCGCGACCACAGTGGTCTCGTCCAGGCGGTCGTTCCTGGTTCGGTAGATGTTCGCTCGGAATACGTTGTTCGCATCACCGGCACGGTCACGCTCCGCCCCGAGGGGACAGTGAACGACAAGCTCGCTTCGGGCAAGGTCGAACTCACCGACTGCACGGTTGAGGTGCTTTCGGCTGCTGAGCCGCCGCCCTTCCAGCTGAATGAACGCACCGAGATCGATGAACAGATTCGTCTGCGGTACCGCTACCTCGACCTGCGCACCGAAAAAATGCAGCGCAACTTGCGTCTTCGTGCCGCTATCAACTCGTCACTTCGTCGGTCAATGGAGGAGCAGGGCTTCTGTGAAGTCGAGACGCCACTGCTGTGGGCTCCGACACCAGAGGGTGCTCGTGAGTTCGTGGTGCCCTCGCGACTTCACCCGGGGGAGTTCTACGTACTTCCCCAAAGTCCTCAGATTGCGAAACAACTTTTGATGGTTGGTGGCTTTGATCGCTACTACCAGATTGCTCGCTGTCTGCGTGACGAAGACCTGCGCGCCGACCGACAGTTTGAGTTCACTCAGTTGGACCTCGAGGCGTCATTCGTCACCCAAGAAGACATCATGGGATTCGTATCGCACGCTGTGCTGAATGCCGCTGAAGCTGCTACTGGCGTTCGTCCAACGAACATCGACACAATGACGTGGAAGCAGGCGCTTGATCTCTACGGAACCGATAAGCCAGACCTGCGCTTCGGCATGGTCTTGCAGGACCTGTCACTCGCTTTTGAGGACTCTGAAGTAAAGGCGTTCAGCGCCCCCACAGTGAAGGCCATTCGCGTCCCCGGCGGCGCCGAGTTCTCGCGCGCCAAGCTGGACCAGCTCACCGAAAGTGCCAAGGGTCTTGGCGCCAAGGGACTGGCGTGGTTCCGCATCACGTCAGAGGGACTTGATTCGCCGCTCGCAAAGTTCCTCACTGAGGCTGAAACGGCCGCCATTCGCTCCACCGATGACGCCCAGGTCGGCGACATTGTGCTCGTGGTTGCTGATGAGTACGAACTTGCCTGCAAAGTATTGGGATCGCTTCGTGTTTCCCTTGGTTCTCCTCCCGTTTCAGAAGGACCGCACCGCTACCTGTGGGTCACGGAGTTCCCGATGTTCGAGGGCGTTGACGAAGACGGCAACATTCAAGCGGCTCACCACCCCTTCACGATGCCCCACATGGACGACCTTGACTTGATTCTGACGGACCCGCTGAAGGTGCGCTCACAGGCCTATGACTTGGTGCTGAATGGGTGGGAGTTGGGCAGTGGTTCGGTTCGTATTCACCGCGCAGATATCCAGGCTCGTATTTTCCAGGGTCTCGGCATCAGTGACGAAGAGGCGGACAGTCGCTTCGGCTTCTTGCTCGGTGCCTTCAAGTACGGTGCGCCGCCACACGCCGGTTTTGCTTTCGGTATTGACCGCCTGACGGCAATCTTTGCGGGAGAAGAGAACATTCGCGAAGTCATTGCCTACCCGAAGACTCAGTCGGGTGCGGACCTGATGACCGGTGCGCCCAAGAACATCACGGAACGCCAGATTCGAGACCTTCGAATCAAGATCAATCCAAAGGTGTAGTACGTCACTCTTCGACGACGCCGTCGCCCAGCGCCTCGCTGCTCAGGCCCCCTTGGCTGAACTGTTGCGCCCACGGGTGCTCAATGACGTCGTAGGGCAAGATCATCTGGTGGGGCCGGACGGACCGCTGCGCCGCTTTGTTGAAGCTAAGCAGCTGACGTCGATGATTCTGTGGGGGCCAGCCGGTACGGGTAAGACCACGCTCGCGAAAATCGTCGCGGCGTCGGCAGGATACGCGATTGAAAATGTCTCGGCCGTCACCAGTGGCGTGAAGGACGTTCGAGAAGCGCTCCAACGCTCCAGGGAGCGACTGGGCCAGCATGGCCAGCGCACCGTGCTCTTTATTGATGAAGTCCACCGATTTAACAAGTCCCAACAGGACCTGCTGCTGCCCGCCACCGAAAGTGGTGAAGTGGTGCTCATTGGAGCCACGACTGAAAATCCCTACTTCGAAGTGAACGCCGCACTCATGAGTCGCTCGACGTTATGGCGACTGCATAGTCTGAGCAATGAAGCCCTCAGCGTATTGATTCGTCGTGGCATCTTGCTGCGACAGTCGTCAATTACCGAAGAGGCTCTGGACGCCATTGTCTCGAGCGCAGACGGCGACGCACGGGTCGCCCTGACCACACTCGACACCTCAATCATTCTTGCGAGCGTCGACCCTGCTTCGACGGGGACGGTGGAGATTGGCCACGTCCGCCAGGCCAGAGATGGCAGGATTTTCCACCAGTCAGCAGACTCCCATTACGACCAAATCAGTGCCTTCATTAAGTCGATTCGAGGTTCCGACCCGGATGCCGCGCTGTTCTGGATGGCCATGCTTCTCGAGAGTGGCGAGTCAGCCAGGTTTATTGCCCGCCGGCTCGTGATACTCGCCTCGGAGGACATCGGCCTCGCCGATCCCATGGGTCTGCTGGTGGCTGAGAGTGCTGCCCGAGCAGTTGAGTTTGTGGGGCTTCCAGAAGCCCGTTTAACGCTCGCACACGCCACGTTGACCTTGGCGCTGTTGCCCAAGAGCAACTCGGTCACAACGGCCCTAGGGCGCGTTACACGGGCCGTGCAGTCGGGAGGCGACAGCGAAGTCCCTGCGCACCTTCGTGATGGTCACTACAAGAGCGCCGCCGACCTTGGCCACGGGACCGAGTACCTGTATCCGCACGATTTTGACGGCAACTGGGTGGACCAGCAGTACCTACCGAGTGGCCGGAAGAACGAACGCTTTTACGAGTCGTCAGACGGTGGTCGCGAGGGACCGCTCAATGCCCAGTGGCAGCAACGAACTGGTCGAGGAGAGCCACCAGCCCAGGTAGAGTGAAATGCGTGGAAGCAGCTCAACTTCGTCAAACATTTCTTGATTATTTCTCGGCAAATCAGCACACCGTCGTCCCTTCGGCGAGTCTGATTCCTCACGACCAATCATTGCTCTTTACGGTCGCCGGTATGGTGCCGTTCAAGCCGTACTTCACCGAAGAACAGACTGCCCCCTACAAGCGTGCTGTTTCAGTTCAGAAGTGCTTCCGAGCACCTGACATCGACCAGATTGGCACCACGCAGCGCCACCTGACGTTCTTTGAGATGCTTGGTAATTTCTCCTTTGGGGACTACTTCAAGGAAGGTGCCATCAAGTTCGCTTGGGGGCTCATTACTGAAGGATTCGGTTTTGACCCGGAACGACTGTGGATTACCGTCCACGAGTCCGACGACCAGGCTGAAGAGCTATGGCGTGACCTGATCGGCATTCGCCCCGAGCGCATTCAGCGCCTGGATGAAGACAATTTTTGGGCCATGGGCGACACCGGTCCGTGTGGACCTTGCTCGGAGATTTTCTTCGACAAGGGTCCTCAGTTTGGCGCCGACGGTGGTCCGGCCTTCGGCGGCGACGACCGTTTTATTGAGTTCTGGAACCTCGTGTTCATGCAGTACGAAAAGGGCCCCAACGGCACGTTGCTGGAGTTGCCGAAGAAGAACATCGACACCGGCGCGGGGTTTGAGCGCGTGCTCTCACTCCTGAACGGCCAGGAGTCGGTATTCGCTACCGACCTCTTCGCACCACTTATTGAAACCGCCCAACGTGCGGTCAATGCACCTCTCGGCCGCGATGAGCAAACAGACGTCGCCATTAGGCGAATTGCTGAGCACGGGCGAGCTATGACCATGCTGGTGTCCGATGGTGTGCTTCCTTCGAATGAAGGTCGTGGCTACGTTCTGCGTCGCATCATTCGTCGAGCAATCCTGGCCGCTCGACGTTCCGGTTCTGACGCTGCACTGACTGCTCAGTTGGTTGACGCCACCATTGAAAAAATGGGCTCGGCCTACCCAATCCTCGTGAAGGATCGTGACTTGATCGTCTCAGTCCTGGAACGCGAAGAAGCGGGTTTCGCCCGCACACTTCGCACGGGCATGTCGCTTCTCGACGAAGCTCGCAGCTCGGTTGTTGCCGAGGGTTCGACGGTCTTTCCTGGCGATGTTGCCTTTAAGTTGCACGACACTCACGGCTTCCCAATCGAGCTCACGAGCGAAATTGCCGCCGAGTCGGGCCTTGAGGTTGACCGCGCGACGTTCGACGCCGAAATGAAGCTGCAGCGTGAGCGCGCTCGCGCCACCGCGAAGACCCTCAACTTGGCCGACGACTCGCAGTACAAGGACATCGTTGAGCGCTACGGAGTGTCAGACTTTGTTGGCCGTGACATCAGCCGCTACAGCACCGAATCGACGGTTCTGGCGGTACTTGGTAGTGACGATGGAACGAGCGAGCTGTTCCTCGACGCCACGCCGTTTTACGCGGAATCCGGTGGGCAAGTTGGCGACATTGGCACCATTGTTACTGAAACAGGTCGATTTGAAGTCCTCGACACCCAGAAGGTAATTGGCGACCTCTTCGCCCACCGTGGCCGTATTACGGGTGAGATTCTTCCCGGACAAGTGGCGGTGGCCACGATTGACGCCGGTCGCCGCGAGGCGATTCGCCGCAACCACACCGCGACACACCTCCTGCACGCATCACTTCGATCGGTACTTGGTGACCATGTCCGCCAGCAGGGTTCTTACGTTGGCCCTGATCGCTTGCGTTTCGACTTCTCGCACACCAGTGGACTGGCTGCTGAAGAATCGAATGAAATTCTGACGATTGTAAATAAGGACGTTGTCGTTAACGAAGACGTCGAGACCATCAACACCTCGAAGCAAGAAGCTGAGACCATGGGGGCCGTGGCTTTCTTTGGTGACAAGTACGGCGACCGCGTTCGCGTCGTTCGTGCTGGTTCGCACAGCCTTGAGTTCTGTGGAGGAACGCACGTTGACCGTCTCGGTGACATTGGTCAGATTCAGATTGTCTCGGAAGCGTCAATTGGATCAGGAACGCGCCGCATTGAGGCGGTTTCGGGACTAGGTGCCTTCCGTCGTAGTCGAGATATGGAAGCTGCCTTGGGTTCGGTGGCTACCTTGCTGAAGACTTCTCTGGATGAAGTAGTGCCATCACTGGAACGACTCTTTGAGCGTCAGAAGGATGTTGAGAAGGAACTGGCAGCCTTGCGTTCAGCGCAGTTGTCGTCGCTCGCAACGCAGCTTGATGCTCAGAGCGTTGGTGACAAGGTAATCGCTCGGGTTGATGGCTACGAAGGCGATCAACTCCGCACGCTGGCCCAGGACCTTCAGAACCGTGGTCGCCGTCTTGTGGTGCTGGTGGGCGCAGCAAACGCCAAGGTCTCATTGGCGGTGGCAGCAGACGAGTCAGGTGATGCCGGAGCAACTGTGAAGAGTTTGGCCGCACTCATTGGCGGTGGCGGTGGCGGCTCCAAGCGCGTCGCGCTAGCGGGCGGTAAGGATCCTTTCGGCATTGATGCCTTGCTTCATGCAGCTGAGGCGCTCTAGCGATAATGGCTCGCCTTCTCGGGATTGACCCGGGTACGAAGCGATGTGGGGTGGCGGTCTCCAACACTTCAGAGTCCATGGCATTTCCTCGTCCCGCTCTCGCCACCGACGAGTCGCTCCTGCGACAGATACGTGCCCTGGTACTCGAGGAAGAAATCGAAGGCATAGTCGTGGGTCGACCCGTCTCACTGGCCGGTCGAGAAACCTCGAGCACGCAGGTTGCTGACGAATTGTTCGAGCAGCTGATCGCCGAGTTTTCTCCAATGGACATTGTTCAGGTTGATGAGCGTCTCACCACGGTCGAGGCGTCGCGCTCGCTCTCCGAAGCCGGACTGAGCCTGAAACAGCAGAAGAGTCATGTGGACAGTGCCGCTGCCGTTATTCTGCTCCAGAGTTTCCTTGAGGGGCGCCGTGTTGACGGGTAAGTGGCTCCGCAGGCTCAGTCTGCTCCTCGTGGTGGTGCTGCTCGGAGGAGGATGGTTCACCCTCGAATCTTTTCCGTTGAGCCGTGGCAGGGAAGTTATCGTTACGGTGCACCAAGGCGACTCAATGGCGACAATTGCTGGAGAGTTGCATGATGCTGGGGTGATTGCTTCACCCCTGGTCTTTCGGATGGACACCCTGCTCTTTGGTGCACCACTGGTTCGAGCGGGTTCGTACATGCTTCGAGCTGGCTCTGGGTACTTCACCATCAAGTCAATTATTGGAAATTTGCCCAATGTCGAAGCGATTGATGTCGTTCCTGGTCTTTCGCTTCACGAGATTGCCATTGATCTGGCTCAAGACCGTGGCAACGCTTTTGGCGTAGCGTTTTACCATGAGGCCAAGACTAACGGTGCCCGTTTTATGGCGTCCGTCGGGTTCGCTAATGCACCAGCGTCTCTCGAGGGCTTGATAGGAACAGGGGAGTACATCTTGTTGCCGGGTGAGACTCCCTCACAACTACTCCAAAAGATGGTCTCTTCGTTTCAGCGCCATGCAGCAGCAGAAGGACTTACGCCCGACTCAACCCTTCGCGTTTCGGCCTCGAAGAGTTTGAATTGGTACCAAGTCATGACGGCCGCCTCGATTGTTCAAAAAGAGGGCTACTACGCAAACAACATGGCTCGCGTTGCTCGGGTGATTTTGAACCGCCTGGCCCGAGGAGGAACCCTCCAAATGGACTCTACGGTCCTGTACTACTACGGGGCAGATGGTGGCACGGTGACACCCGCAATGCTCAAAACGCCTACTCCGTACAACACGTACTTGCACCCTGGCCTCACGCCAACGCCCCTCTGTGCCGTTTCCTCCACCGCACTCCACGACACTCTTCATCCAGCAGCTGGGCCGTGGTTGTACTTTGTGGTCATCGATAAGAATGGTGACGAGGCCTTTGCGTCGACGTTCGCTCAGCAATTGACCAACGAGAAGCTTGCTCGAGAAAGAGGACTTTGATGGAATGGAAGCTAGGAATGCTGGGGTACCCGGTGGAGCACTCGTTGTCGCCACAGCTCCACGAAGAAGGACTCCGCCTCATGGGGTATCGAGGGTCGTCACGTCGTGTTGAAGTGCGAAAAGAAGATGCCGACTCAGTTGGAAAACTCATTCGTGAAGAGTTCGACGCAGTCTCGGCGACGATGCCGCTAAAGCCACTGCTAGCCCAATTTTGTTCACACGTTGACGCAGCTGCGCTGCACACATCTTCAATTAATTCAGTGTTAAAGACGGACGATGGGCTCCACGGTGCGTCGACCGATGGCGATGGCCTCCTTGACGCCATTCGAGGTGAGTTCCAGTTCGAGGTGCGGGGCCTCCATGCAGTGGTCATTGGTGCAGGTGGTTCAGCACGGGCGATTGTCGATGCCCTCGTGGACAAGGGAATTAGTCAGGTAGAAATCCTGTCGCGCACGCCAGCGACGGTTGACGTGCTGGCGTCGGCCTATGACGTCGCTACGCCCTATGAGGGCCTGGAAACGCCCGTGCACCTCATCGTCAATACAACACCGGCCGTGGGTCGTGAAATTGGTAATGAACTGCTACCGGGCGTCTCTAAAGACACTGTCGCCATCGACATCACGTACTCACCACCCGTTTCGGACTGGCTCGCAATGCACCAAGAGCTAGCGTGTCGCACGCAAAACGGACTGCCGATGTTGGCCTACCAAGCCGCTCGTCAAATGAACTGGTGGTGGAACAGCGATCTTTCCGGAGCCGACTTACTGAAGGTTATTGCCTCATAGTGGCGCAGAATCGGATTTCGACACGCTTGCGCGAACAAGCCGCAATGGACGTAGGGCTGTTCTTTGGCCTTATTGCCCTAGGTGTCACTGGGGTCATCATGATTTACAGCGCTACGGCATCGGCACTGATTCAAGAGGGCTTTAATCCTCACTACTTTCTTGAACGACAGGCCGAATACGTCATCATTGGCATCATCGTGATGTACGTAATTTCGTTGATTGACTACAAACGATTCGAAATATTTGCCACGCCTTTGTACGTCGCCATCGTGCTGGCCCTTCTGGGTGTTTTCGTGCTCGGACAGAGTGCCCTTGGGGCTCAACGTTGGTACAACCTTGGTTTTATTCAGGTGCAACCCTCGGAGTTCGCGGTGCTGATTGTTGTACTCGCTATGGCGACGTTTTGTGAGCGTCGTCCCGACGGACTCTCCATGCGCGACGTGAGTCGTCTGCTGCTTTTGGTGTTCGCCCCACTCGTTCTGATTTTCAAGCAGCCCGACCTAGGCACCACCATCATCATTGTGTTGGTTGCCGGAGCGGTGCTCGCCATTGCCGGCGTTCCTCCTCGGTTCCTGACCTTGTTGGCAGTTGGTGGTTCAGTGGCCTTGGTTGCTGGCGTGTACCTTCAGATTCTTCACAAGTATCAGGTGGACCGGTTTGTATCGTTCTTGAATCAAAACTCGACCAATCCAGCCATGCAGTCGCTGATCTACGAAGTCAATAATGCCAAGAGTGCTATCGGGGCCGGTGGACTCCACGGAGCGGGCTTCTTTCACGGCATGCAAACAGTACTGGGGTACGTTCCTGAGCAGCACACCGACTTCATTTTTACGGCGATCGGTGAACAGCTCGGCTTTGTGGGGACCCTCGTTGTCCTCATTCTCCTTGCCTTCGTGGCCTGGCGTATGTTCCAAGTGGGTAAAACCGCCAAGGACACGTTGGGTCGCTTGATCAGTATTGGCATCTTTGTCTTCTTCGCTTTTTCTTGCTTTGAAAACATCGGGATGACTATGGGCATTATGCCGGTCACTGGTATTCCCTTGCCGCTCATTAGCTACGGCGGTTCATCAGCCCTGGTGTTCTACATTGCCGGCGGAGCGGTCCTTTCTGTCTCTCGTCGACGTAAGAATTAGATTGGACCCCATGAACGACTCGCCGGATGAAGTTTCCCCTAACGATGTTGTCTATCGCGTGATGGAGGTGCGAAGTGTCCTGTACGACCTGCACGACGCATCACCCGTTGTCCACCTGTTTGAAGCCGAAGAACCATTTCGCTATCTAACAATTCCGGTGGGTCTGGCTGAAGCCACTTCACTTAATAATGCTCTTGGAGGCATCGAACCTCGCCGACCCACAACCCACGACGTGGCACTATCGATTCTGCAGTCAGTGCCGGCTGACATCATCTCGGCTCGCATTGTTCGCAAGGTCAATGGTGTGTTTTACGCCGAACTTGACGTCATGACACCGAGGGGTCGTCAAACCTTCGACTGTCGAGCGAGTGATGCCCTCAACTTTGCGCTTCGTCAAAAGCCGGCAGCGCCGGTGCTGTGCGCCGAGGAAGTCCTTGCGGATCTTCTGGCTTAAGCGAATTCGAGGGAAATAACCTCGCCACCGCGTTTTTCGCTGGCGGTCTCGTTGGACATCACGAGAAGAAGTGCCACGATGATGTAGTTGGAAAACAGTGAACTACCACCGTACGCCATAAAGGGCAACGTAATGCCGGTGAAGGGAAGGATTCGCAGCACCCCCGCCATGATGAAGAAGGCTTGGAAGCCAATCGTTGCACCTAGCCCCGCCGTGGCAATGCGAACGTAGTCAGACGTTGCGCGCTGGGCAATGCGAAATGCTTCGCCGACGAACATCGCGAAGAGACACAAGATGAGGATGATTCCAAGAAAACCCAACTCTTCGCCAATGGCGGCGAGGATCATGTCGGACGTAATTTCTGGAATATTGCCGGACTGACCTAGTCCGAGGCCAGTTCCGGTAATGCCTCCGGCAGCGAGAGAGAACCAACCAAACGCCAGCTGATGCGAAAAGGCAAAGTTGGTTGCACTCCACGGGTCAAGCCACTGACTCACCCGCTGGTGAATCTGGGTGAACACTTGGGCAGCGGCGATGGCACCAGCACCGAAAAGCCCAATGCCGAGGAATATGTATGACGTAAGGCCGGTTGTTAGCCACAGCAGCGAAATAAACAAAGCGAAGAGCAGCATGGCAAAGCCAATGTCATTCTCGGCGCCGAGAACGGCGATTGAAAATCCCCACGCGATGAGAATTGGAATAAGAACACGGGGCGGGACGATGTTTCGTCCTAAGAAGCGCTGGGTTGGTGTTGAAAGTAGTTCGCGGTTGGAAGAAAAGTAGGAAGCGAAGAAGAACACCAGCAGTACCTTGGCAATCTCTACGGGCTGAAACGAAATCGGTCCAATCGCAACCCAAAGGCGCGCTCCGCCAGACGACACACCAATGTGGGGAATAAGTGGCATGAGCAGTAAACAGATAGAGGCGGTCAGCGTTAGGTACCGGTACCGGTCGAGGTCGCGAATCCGACGGACGACCTTGAGTGTAAGTACCACTCCCACGGCACTCAGGAGGAACCAAGCAGCCTGGTACGCGGCTCTCGTAGGGTTCCAACGGGCAATTTCGACGTAGCCAATGCCGTTCAGCAGCGTGGCCAGCGGCAGGAGAATTTGCGACGAACGGGGCGCGTAGCGCCGTATCGCAAGGTGCATCCCAACGGTCACAACCGCGATGGAGGTGAGAAAGAGCCAGAGTCGTGGCGGCATGTGGCCCTGGGAGCCTAGGGATGCCAGCACGTAAAAGGCGGTGGTTATGAACAGCGCCAGCGCAAGAAGAATCAGTTCCGTGTTACGTGAAGGTGACGGCAAAGTGACGGTATTACGCTCCCGACGAGGTGTTTTTTCAGCTCTCCGTTTCGCCACGTTTCCACAGTAGTCGTACGATAGAGGAACAGTTTGTATTCAGTTGAGGACTAGGCATGAGTAATCACCCAGAGACGTTTGGCCCCGAGCGGTTCACGAGTCGCGAGTTGTCTCGACTTGAATTTGGTGCTCGGCTGCTCGATCTCGCCGAAGATCCTCAAATTCCGATTCTTGAACGAACCAAATTTGTAGCAATCTTCGCTGACATGATTGACGAGTTCTTTCAAGTTCGTGTGGTGAGTCTTGAGGACAAAGTGGCCGCGGGGGTGCAGACGGCATCGGTTGACGGTATGCGGCCCAGGGAACAACTCGCCGCAATCCGCGAGCGGGTGCTTTCCCTGGTGGAGCGCCAAGACCGCATCGTTCTGGACGGCATCTTGCCCCAGCTGGCCACGAAGAACATTTCCTTGGTGAAAGTGGCTGACCTCAATGAAGAGTCACGGGCCTCACTAACGAACTTTTTCGAGCACAACGTCTACCCAATTTTGACGCCGCTCGCCGTTGACCCGGGCCATCCCTTCCCAATGATTTCGAATCTGTCGCTGAATATTGCGGTGGTCGTTCGAGATGAGGAGTCGGGGGAAGAGCGAAATGCGCGAATTAAGGTGCCGAACTCGCTGCCACGATTCTTGCCCGCCGGAAACGGACTGTACGTTCTGCTCGAAGACCTGATTATTACGAATCTGACGCGACTGTTCCCCGGAATGACGATTGGACGGGCTGACCTCTTCCGCGTGACAAGAAACGCTGACTTGACACTGGACGAAGACGAAGCCGACGACTTGCTCGTTGCACTAGAAGTGGAGTTACGTCGTCGTCGGTTCGGTGAGGCGCTGCGCGTAGAGATTCAGCGAGGCATTTCTCCTGAATACCTGGAACTGTTGGTGTCCCAGTTGGAACTTGACCCATCGAATGTCTACGTGACCGAAGCGCCACTGGGACTTCATGACTTGTGGTCGCTGTACGGATTTGATCGCCCCGACCTGAAGGGCGAAGGTTGGTCACCCGTCACGCCGAAGAGGCTCCTTGATGGTGACCACGTTGGCAATATCTTTGACGTCATTCGCCAAGGGGATGTGGTCCTTCACCACCCCTACGAGTCCTTCACGGACTCGGTGGAGATGTTCGTAAAGCAGGCGGCTTCTGACCCCAAGGTCGTTGGTATCAAGATGACCCTGTACCGGACGTCGGGTGATTCACCCATTGTGGCCTCGCTCATTAAGGCCGCCGAACGGGGCAAGCAAGTGGTAGTGCTCGTTGAGTTGAAGGCTCGTTTTGATGAAGCGGCCAATATCGAGTGGGCCAAAGCGTTGGAAGATGCGGGCGCTCACGTGGTGTACGGCATTGTTGGTCTGAAGACACACTGCAAAACAACGTTGGTTCTGCGGAGTGAAGGAACTACCACTGCTCGTTACGTCCACATTGCGACGGGTAACTACAACGGCAAGACGGCTCGAAACTACGAAGACTTTGGTTTGCTGACCGCTGACGAAGACATTACGCATGACGTTGGCAAGCTCTTCAACTACCTCACAGGTTTTGCCAAGGTGGAACATTACCGGCGCATTGTGGTGAGCCCCATGTCGACACGCAAGCACATCATTGAACTTATTGAC
>Ga0164297_10002782_pt1 | contig 16954 bp, 13 predicted proteins | sample GEODES058metaG_FD_113539 | JGI IMG/M metagenome (GOLD analysis project Ga0164297, IMG submission 113539) | Dystrophic lake water microbial communities from Trout Bog Lake, Wisconsin, USA - GEODES058 metaG | ecosystem: Environmental > Aquatic > Freshwater > Lake | place: USA: Trout Bog Lake...
ATAACATTCGGGTTTTCTAGATTATTCCATCTAGCAAGATCCTTCCAGTTTTGACCATTGTCTAGTGAAATATGATAGATGGTGTCACCCGGTTTTACCGTGTAGTACCCAGGCTTAACAGTGCTCTCGGGAGTAACGACGGCGGGTGTGCGAGCGCTCACCTCGGGTTTTATTTCCCGAGGAGCGGGCTTACTTACAGAGTGATCAACAACAGGGGCGGGGATCGATATTGGGCTCGAGCAGGCTTGAAGAAGTGCCAAAGCGAGGCAAGCCAATCCACTCAAGCCCGCATACTGGGGACTTTGAGCTCTTCGGGCATCACTCCTACCGACATTACTGCTTGCGATAAAGCTGACCATCCTGCATCTCCAAACCATTTTTAGTTAATCCCCGATTTTAGAGGCACAAAGTGAACTGCTTCTAGATATGTTCTCTCAAATCCGTTTTCAGTCTTGTCTACAACAACCAGTGCCTGAGTTCGCGCACCAGTGGCCACAGGAGCCACAATCCGTCCACCCAGGGCGAGTTGGTCCAACCAGTTTTGAGGAATATTCTCCCCCCCAGCAGCGGCAATGATACCGCTGTAAGGCGCCCCCTTTTGATAGCCGAGCATACCGTCGGCAAATAGAAGGTGCAGGTTGGGTAGGCGCATTGGACGCAAATTGTCCTTGGCGCGCTCAAAGAGCCCCTTTAAGCGTTCAATGCTATAAACCTCGGTGCACAAATGACTCAAAACCGCAGCTTGGTAACCGCATCCTGTTCCAATCTCAAGGACTCGCCCCAATTTGCCCTTTGAGTCTAAATTCTTGCCCTGCCTGAGCAACTCAATCATGCGTGCAACCACATTAGGCTTAGATATAGTTTGCCCAAGACCGATTGGCAAACTGGTATCTTCATAGGCCTGGTTAACCAGTGCACTGTCTACAAAACGGTGTCTCTCAACTAAGGCCATAGCACCCAGTACAGCATTGTCGGAGATGCCTTGCTGGGCGAGTTTTTTAACCATGTGCTCTCTCACGCTCGCCGAGTCAAGGCCGACCCCACTGGCACTCTGTAGAGGCAACGCAGGAGCCTTAGGAGTCAAACCACCTACTCCAGTCAGATTTTTTGAAGTACCTGAGAGCGGCGCAACGCTTACCCCTTTGCCAGCAAGACTTTTCTTAGTGTCAAGTGCATCGAGTTTTAACGGAAAAGTAGGTCTATCCTTTGTCATCAAGAGACTTCTTCATTTAATCGTTTTAAAAACATTTAGCCTTGCTGCGCATACCAATCATTGATCTAATATTTTTGACCAAGCACTCAATTCTTTGTACTCAGTCAAATCGATTTGCAATGGGGTAATCGAGACTTGTCCCTGATTGGTTGTATAAAAATCGGTATCTACTGCATCATCCTTCGCCGGCCCAGCCGCGCCTATCCAGTACATCGTCTCCCCCCTGGGGCTTTGCTGAGTGATCACTCGCTCAGCGGCGTGTCTTCTGCCAAGCCTACAAATCTTACTTGCCCCCAGCTCCTCTAAGGGCTTATTAGGGATATTGACATTCAGCAACCAGGGTTTTGAACCCACGATGTGGGCATGACTGAGCTCAAGCACTAGTGCACGGGCTCGCGCTGCAGCAGCGTCTATATGCGCCCAGCCCTTTTCAACTTGGGAGAACGCAATAGCTGGAATTCCCATTAAATACCCCTCCATCGCCGCACCGACGGTGCCCGAGTAAATAGTATCGTCTCCCATGTTTGCCCCGTTGTTAATGCCAGAGACGACCAAGTCGGGCTTGTAACCGAGTAATCCTGTCAATGCAATGTGAACACAATCAGCGGGCGTGCCGTTTACATAACGAAATCCATTGGACGCTTTATGCACATAAAGCGGAGCATTTAGAGTTAATGCATTGGACTTTGCACTGTTGTTGTGTTGAGGCGCGACCACTTCGACTTGCCCCAAGTCCTTTAAAGCTTCATAAAGGGCAACGATACCCGCAGCCTGATAACCATCGTCATTGGAAACTAAAATTCTCATACAAATCCCTATATTGACCCCGATTGTAGGGTCACTCTATGATCTGTAAGACAAATAGAATAGACAACTGGCGATCTAAGGTGCTGAAATCAGTCCTATTTGCGCACACCGTTATCAACCGAACAAGGATTCAACATGCTGGCATGGTTATGTGAGACAACAACTGGGGTAGATGATTTAGTCAGAAAAGAGATGCCGACTCCAACGCCTGGTGCTGATGAAGTGCTGATTGAGATTGAGGCGGCGAGTTTGAACTTTCCTGATCTGTTGATCGTCCAAAACAAATACCAACTCAAGCCTGCACTACCCTTTGTTCCTGGGGCAGAGTTTGCTGGGATCGTGCGTGCGGTTGGAAGTGGCGTCAACCAGCTGAAAATCGGAACCAGGGTTGCATGCTTGAACAGCACGGGGGGCTTTGCGAGCCACACTCTAGCGCCAGCTAAGTTGTGCTTGCCGCTTAGCGAGCAGTTCTCACCCGAGGACGGCGCCTGCCTCATCATGACCTATGCAACCTCACACCATGCACTCATTGACAGAGGCGCTCTAAAAGCCGGTGAGACGGTACTCATCCTAGGCGCAGCTGGCGGGGTGGGGTCTGCGGCAATACAAATTGCCAAAGCTGTTGGCGCCAAAGTCATTGCTGCGGTGTCTAGCGCTGAAAAAGGTGAGATCTGTAAAGGCCTGGGAGCAGATGAATGCATCAACTACTCAGAGGGGGATTTTCGCGAACAAATTAAGTCTCTTACAGGTGGTCTTGGTCCCAACGTCATCTATGATCCAGTGGGCGCGCACCTAGCTGAGCCCGCTTTTAGGTCGATTGCTTGGCGGGGTCGGTACTTGGTGGTTGGGTTTGCAGGTGGGAACATCCCCAGTATTGCACTCAATTTAATGCTTTTAAAGGGCGCAAGCGTCATTGGGGTCTTTTGGGGTGATTTCTCAAGACGTGAATATGACAAAAACAGAGCAATGCTCAACGAACTTGCCTCATGGTATGAAAGGGGTCTCATCAAACCATTAATTGATACCGTGTTTGATATGTCTGAGCTCAAGGCCGCTTATGCAAAAATGAGCTCAAGAGGCGTTAAGGGCAAGTTGGTTCTCAAAAATAAGACTCATTAAGCTTGCAGTCAATGACTTGAAACTGCCACCCGAAACCCACTTTTTTACAACTTGTACACCAATCAGATGTCAGAACTAACCCAGCCCTCCCTTTTAATCACTGTATCTTTGGTGGTGATTGCACTTTCTGTGATTGGGGGAGTTATTGGGTTTTTAATCAATAAATTTGTACTGAATTCCAAAAACCTTAATGCTGCACCGGGGGGGATGTTCTCACAAGATCAAATCAACTCTGCCTTAGCGCAGGAGCGATTAGAGGTGTTAGAGCGCGAGCGTGAAACACTCAAGGCGCAACTGCAAAATTTACAGGAAGAATTCACCAGCGTTCAAAAGGAGCTTGGCTTATCCCGAGAGGAGAAGAGCACCGCTTTGGCCAAACTAGAGTCCGAACAACTAGCACATGACTTAACTCGGCGCCAAAAGGAGCGGGAAATTGAATTGCATGAAAAAAGCAAGCTAGCGCTCAACGAGAGCAATCAGGCACTTGCACAAATTCGAATACAACTCGATCACGAGAAAAGCTCAGCGGCTCAAAAGATAGAGCTCCTCAATGAAGCAAGGGAGAGTCTTACACTTCAGTTTAAAACGCTCGCACAGGATATTTTGGAGGAAAAATCCAAAAAGTTTTCTGAGGACAATCAACAACGCCTGACACAACTGCTTGATCCATTGAAATCCAAAATCACTGAGTTCCAAGCCAAGGTGGAGGACGTCTATGTGAAAGAAGGCAAGGACCGCTCGGCGCTTGCAGAACAAGTCAAACAACTCCTCTCACTCAATCAGAACTTAACCGAAGAAGCTAAGAATCTCACCAACGCACTAAAAGGCTCCAGTAAAACCCAGGGCAACTGGGGAGAATTAGTGCTAGAGCGGGTACTAGAGGGGTCCGGCCTAAGAAAAGGCGAGGAGTACGTCGTCCAAGTCAGCCAAACCCGGGAGGACGGCTCTAAAGCCCAGGCCGACGTTGTCATTCACCTCCCCGAGGACAGATCCTTGGTCGTTGACTCAAAAGTCTCATTGAATGCTTACGATGAGTTTATGGGAACCGAGGACGCTGAGCTTAAAAAATTAGCAGCAAAAAAACATATTGATTCCGTTAAAAACCATATCAAGGAGCTATCGAGCAAAAACTATCAATCCTTATACGGCGTTAAATCGCTTGATTTTGTTCTGATGTTTATCCCCATAGAGCCGGCCTTTATGCTTGCCATCACACATGACAAAGAAATCTTTATGGAGGCGTGGAAGAAAAACGTTTTACTCGTCAGTCCCTCCACCCTTTTGTTTGTTGTGAGAACAGTAGCACACCTTTGGAGGCAAGAGGCACAAAGTAAAAACGCGCAAGACATTGCCAACCGCGGTGCTGAGATGTTTGATAAGTTAGTAGGTTTTGTAGAGGATCTTGAGGCACTGGGCGTTAAGTTAAAGCAAGCACAGGGAAGCTACGAGAGCGCATTCAACAAACTCAGCTCTGGTCGGGGCAACGTGATTCGCCAAGCTGAGATGCTCAAAGCACTTGGGGTGAAACCCACCAAAACACTTCCCCCCTCTCTAAGCCAAAGAATGGAGGACTCGCTCCCAAGCGAGGATGAAACTCCAAAAATTGGAATTTAAAACCTCCAACAATGAATAGTTCAATCAATGAAAAGCATTGCTTTTGATCTCTGATGAAACTCCGTGCAAAGCACAACGTCTACGTCGTCGAACTCTCAAAAGAAGTCCTCAAAAGTGCTCGGTTCCTCAAATCAAACCCTGACTATAAAGACGGCTTGCCCTGTGTTTATGTGGGCATGACTGGACTCGACCCGGATATCCGGTTTGATAAGCACAAGGCAGGAATTCAGTCCAACCGCTACGTCAAAGAGTACGGACTGCATTTGCTGCCAGAGCTTTATGCAGAATTTAATCCAATGCCTTATGAGGATGCTCGCTACATGGAGGTAGATCTCGCTATTCGGCTTCGTCAAAGTGGCTATGGGGTCTGGCAAGCCTAGACTAAGCCAAAGTGATGAATCTGCTAAATAAGTTGAAACTTTAAATGCCTAGCGTGTGCCCATTCAAACTGTAGACGCAAAAAAATCAATTCAATTTTTAAAAACTTTCACCCAATGCAATCAAAATTTAATACCCTTGTGAGAATAGTGCTTTGTTGGCTCTACTTGTCTACGAACCTCAATCCAAGCCTTGCCCTAGCACAAGTCAATTCCCCTGTGGCGGGAAAAGCCACCAACTCTGAGTCATCATTGTCCTCAGCTGCAAACCCTATCGGGTCTGACTTAAAAAACAAACACTGGCCCTTGCACGCGGTTAAGATTATTGTGGGATTCCCTCCCGGCTCTACACCCGATATGATTGCCCGTACGCTTGCAGAGCATTTGTCTAAATCCCTTGGGCAAGCTGTGATAGTTGAAAATCATCTGGGAGCTTCTGGAAATTTAGCCGCTCAACTCGTCGCTCGCGCACAAGATAACCATACGCTTGGGATTTTGATCAACGGAAACCTGACGACTGCAAAATTACTCTATCCATCTATTGAATTTAACCCCCTAAAGGATTTCACTGCACTCTCACTCATTGCTGATAGCCCACTTGTTTTGGTTGCACCAGTAGATCTGCCCAGCGGTGCGGGATTTTTCAAAACCGCTTTGGGTAAAGGCTCCCAGTGGAATTACGGCTCTGTTGGAACGGGTTCAATGGCTCATTTGGCGATGGAGGCACTCAAAGCTTCAAACCCGGGTTTTGAGCCCGTGCACATCCCCTACCCTGGCAACCCTGGGGTCATGAATGCTCTAATGGCGGGGGAGATTCAAATGGCTTTAGTACCCATTGGAGTGGCCACACCCCTCATTCGCAGCCAGCGGATTCAAGCCGTAGGACTTATTGGAGGCAAAAGCACTTTGGCGCCTAACATTGCAACGCTCTTGGAGCTTGGGGTCAAAGTGGGCGCAACCCAACCTCAGGTTTGGGACGCTTTGGTAGGGCCTAAGTCCCTATCTCAAGAGGCACAAAACCGGCTCAAATCGGAACTCACCGCACTGCGCAATAACAATGAGATGCGCAATCAGCTCTTTAACCAAGGATGGATTTTCAGGGGTTCAACAGACGTTGCACTTCAAAGTATCGTTAATTCAGAGTACGGGATGATGAAAGAAATCATAGAGCGAAATAAAATTCAGCTCACGCCCTAATCACTCGCCATCTGTGAAATCAAGACCCACACACCGACTCCCTAATCTTTAAATTTACAAATCCATTAACTCTTTAATCCTCGATAACCTCAAATTTGGATCACATTCACTGAGTAAATCCACCCTCTCGCGCGGATCAAGAACCAAGAGCTCCGCCCACCGATTTGCTACCCATCCAGACTCATCAAGACAAAAAGGCTGGGTGAAAGGGAACTGACTTAATTTAACACCTCTGGCTTGATTTTGTGCAATAAATTTTCCCAGCAAATTGGCGCAGCCTCGTAACTCATCGCTCAGCCCATGCTGTGGGTCCTCTGGCAGTAAGCTTACATTTGCTCTTTCAACGCCAGCCTGTGCGGCCAGTCTGGAGCTAATCTTAAAGCGTCTCCATCCGACGCAGCGGATCTGAAACATGGCTGGCTGAATTTCATCAAATTGAACAATCTTGGCAAGTGTTCCAACATTTGCAATTTCGATCTCTTTGCCGGGCAATTTAACCTCAAATCCGTCAAGTAGCGTGACCACACCAAAGGGTTCCGCTCGTTGGTAGTACCGCTTAATCATACTTAAATACCTAGGCTCAAAGATATTGAGCATAAGGACCCCGTCTGGAAACAAAGTGGTGCCAAGAGGAAATAGATCCAAGCCATTGATTTCGTTTTCCTGCGGAACGTCCGGTTGTGTATTTATCATTGTTAATCACCGTAAAATATCAAATTTAAGGGGTTGGGTGAGCCCCTTAAAGATCTCATAGTTTCAACCAACTTAGAATACCAAACACGTCATTTCCTACAAAATCTAAAGTCATTATGATTGAAATTACAAAGGATTTGGCTCTCTCGTTTGTGAAGTGGCTCAGTCCACAGCAAAATATTACCCAGTTAACCCAATCCCAACCCACGCAAACAATAAGTCCGTCCACGAATAATACGGCGTCCGCCCAACTTAATGCGAAATTATTTCAGTGGGTGCGCAACTTATCTAGCCAGCAAAGTGAGCCCGCCTGGCCTGGTGCGGATGTGTTCTTTGAACTTGCAAGATTATTTGAAACCCTGAATTTTCCGCACCTGTCTCGTTCTAGTCTAGAAATAATTGTTGAAAAATTTGAAGACCAAGACAATAGTGCAATTCAAGCATGTATTTCACTCGCAGAGTTACTAGAGCGAGATAATGACAAAGTAGGCGCCGTTCGTGCCTATCAAAAGATGATTGATCTGGACTTGGACAAACACATTGCTTACAACAGAATTGGTTTGATATTCATGGATATCCAACAGTTTGAGCAAGCTTTGATCAATTTCGAACTCTCAATCCGTACAAAGCCAGACTACCTTCAAGCTCATATTAATAGAGGCGTTGCGTATCAAAACAAGGGCTTTTTTAAAGATGCAGTTAAAACTTTTGAACACATCATACTTATCGATCCAACTCAGATTAATGCACACTACAACTTAGGGATTGCTCATTTTAGTGACCAAAACTTTGAGCGCTCAATACGGTCCCTTCAAACTGCGTTACAACTCAACCCAGCGTTGATCGATGCACACTATAACCTAGGCGTTGTCTACAGCCAGATCAAAGAGCACATCCTAGCTCTTGAGTGCTACAAGAGGGCTATCCATTTAAATCATCAATATTTACTAGCCCATTACAACAGCGGAGTGTCTTACTTTGAACTTCTTGAGTATAAAAAAGCCCTTGAGAGTTACAAAAAAGCCATCGCTCTTGACCCAGATCACATACGCTCACACTGGAACGTAGCGCACTGTCATCTAATCTTGGGCGAGTTTAGGGAAGGCTTTTCAGAATATGAATGGCGCTGGCGCCACAACGAACTACAAAACCAACAGACACAAAGAAAATTCAGCAAACCCTTATGGCTTGGAGAACAAGACATAAATGGTCTAAGCATACTTTTGCACGCAGAGCAAGGTTTTGGCGATACATTGCAATTCATTCGGTATGTTCAGCGCGTGGCTAGCTTAGGAGCTCATTTAATCATTGAGGTTCAACCCGCTCTTAAATCACTTGTGAACAGCTCTATATCTGCAAACCTCAAGCACCTAATACCTAATCAAGACTGGACCGTATTAGCCAGAGGCGAGGTGTTGCCCGATTTTGATCTTCACTGCCCCCTTATGACCTTGCCTTTAGCGCTTGGGCTTACCACTGCATTTGAGTTAGCTGAGCCGTGCCCCCCCTATCTCAGCGTCGATCCCCAATTGGGGGCGAGCTGGGCGCAGCGATTAAATACATTAATTAGTGAGAAGGAGCTAGATGAAACGCTAAACGTGTCTTCAAAAATTAAGCCGAAAATTTCCCAAAATACCCGACGCCTTCGATTCGGACTTGTTTGGTCAAGTGGTTACAGACAAGATCAAAAGGAGACATGGGAGATCAACAAGGAACGCAACTTAGATTTAAAAGCACTTGAGCCCCTACTCCAACTGCCCGTGCACTGGGTAAGCCTTCAGATAGGCAAAATACCCAACCAAGAACTGGCTGATCTTAACCAAGAGGGAGGTCTGGGTATAGAGCTCTTGGATATGAGCCCCTACATCAATGATTTCGCAGATACTGCAGCTATAGCTCAAAATTTAGATGCGATTGTCACCGTGGACACCTCAACCGCTCATCTTTGCGGTGCGCTAGGACTTAAAACCTTCGTACTCCTCAAAGCCAACGCTTGTTGGAGATGGTTTTTAAACACCAGTTCTTCGACTTGGTACCCAAGTGCTGTGCTTATAAGACAGCGCAAGAAAGGAGACTGGAGCGACGCTTTAAATCAGGCGACCATTGAGATTAAAAAGATCCTCAGTCACTGAAATACTTTGGCTGGACATCTTTAGTCCATCACTACCCACTTCATCAAACAAAAGAGCGCCTGCAGGGCGCTCTTTTGCGTTAAAACCGAAATGAATCAGTATGGATACATCAAGACAATTTACCTGTATATTTCTCAAGCAAACTCCAAGCTTCATCGCCAAATTTCTTATGCCAATCCGCGTAAAAACCTGAAGCACGTAGTTTGGTTCTGAAGGGATCAACCTGAACCTCGTTGAAGATCATGCCCTTGGCTTTCAATTCACTTTGTAAACTGTCATTGAGTTTTCGAACCTCAGCACGTTGCAATACCGCAAATTCAGCAACCAATTTAGTCATCAGCGCTTGTAAATCAGAGGGGAATCGATCAAAGAGTTTTTTGTTACCCATAAACCAATAACCATCCCACATATGTCCTGTCAATGAGCAGTATTTCTGGACTTCATTGAGCTTTGCAGTTGAAATAATAGCCAAAGGATTTTCTTGTCCCTCAACCACTTTGGTTTGTAAAGCAGAATACACCTCAGCAAAGTTAAGAGGAGTAGGTGACGCCTCTAGATCTTTGAACATCGTTACCCACATGGGTCCTGGTGGAGTGCGCAGTTTAAGTCCCTTCAAGTCCTCGGGAGCCGCTATCGGTCGAACGCTATTGGTGATGTGACGGTAGCCGTTATCCCAAATTTTATCGAATGCGAAGATAGTACCTGTGGCCGCAATTTGCTGGCGCACATATGCTCCTAAGTCCCCGTCCATGGCGCTCCAAACTTGGTTGTAGTCTTTAAAAGCAAAGCCAACTCCATTGATTTGCGCGGCAGGAACCAAGGTACCTAAAATGACCGGGGAAAGCGTCATAAAGTCCAACGCTCCAGAGCGCAGCTGTGAGAGCATGTCTGTGTCATTGCCCAATTGGTTGTATGGGAAGACTTGCAAATCAATTCGACCTTTTGATTCTTTTTTGAGCTTTTCAGACAAGGCGACCGCTTGGGTATTGAGCGGGTGAGTAGCAGGTAAATTACTACCAAACTTTACACTGAACTCTACCTTTTGCGCTTTTGCAGAAGTAAGGACCCAAGGTGCGGCCAAGGTTGAAGCGGCCGTAATCAGGCTACGTCTGGTTAATTTCATAATCATCTCCCTTTCGTTTTTTTAATTTTACGAATATAGCACGCCCAAAGGACGTCCTTATTGGTATTTCCACGGTCTTTAAGCCATGGGAACTTGGTGGCTTATATTCTTTCATCCTCAAGCCTAACGCACTCAAGAACTGTCAAATATGCGTGACCCAAGCTTTGCAGCTGCTGTGAATACTAATCAACCGGTCGTTGGTGATTGACTTTTGGGATACCACAGCTAAAAACACTTTACCGAACTGGTCAATTACCTGCTATTTTCTTCATACAACTTGAGCAACCAGATTTGTGAATAAAAGTAGTGGGATTTATACACCCTGGTCTTTTAATGCCTCATCTCCTTGGCGTCGTCCGTTAGATCTATTGAGGTCCACCCAGCTTCTACAGGACAAAGCGGCGTGCGCCAGATTCGAACCCCCCACTTAGGGAACCTTGATAAAGCTGAGCTACTTGTATCGGAAAGCTCAGTTCACTCATCTGATGCACTTAAAACGTGAAACGTAGTGTGGCGTAATCAGCAAAGTTTAATAAAAGTGCGTAGATATCAAATTATTCTTAAAAAAAATACTGAGAATCAGCCATAAAGAGAACCAAACTCAAGGGGCATCTAACTGTAAGCGGGGAATTATTTCAGGCAAGGTTTTCATATCAAAAACATCAAAAAATAATAGCTTGTGAATGTTCAAAAAAACATAAAAGTTGGTTAAGAAAAAAATAGATAAAAAATATCGCCTACACTACAAAAATAAAGGTGTTTTCATTTTGCAAATTTTGCACTTTATCCATGTAAACAAATAATGTATATGCAGTCATTTATTTACTCACGTGAAAAAAGAAATTGGATTGCCTCCACCTTATCTATTTTTACTCACGACGACTTTGCAACTGGAACACGCTCGTTATTAGCGCTGAGCATCGTATTTTGGGTTCATTGGCTTGCAAATTGGCAAAACGAGCTTCTCCCGGTCTTGTTAGGTGTAATAGCGAGTGCGCTTACCGAGACAGATGACCACTGGCTAGCGCGGATGAGATACCATTTAATTGCAATGTGCACGTTCTCGTTTATTGCTCTAGCGGTATGGTTAAGTCTTCCTTGGCCATCGGTACTTGCGCTCGTAATCGCTTGCTCAGCATTTATATTAACAATGCTTGGCGCAATAGGCGAGAGATACCGTGCTATCGCATTTGGAGCTTTGGTGCTTCTCCTTTACTGCGCCTTGTCGTCTCACGAAAGTAGTGAGTTGGGACTAAGCTCAATTCCCCTATCGTGTGCGGCGCAATGTGGTACGGTGTATGCTCAATTCTTTGGTTCGCATTTCTGCCTCAACAGCCAGTCCAAGCTCGGCTCTCAAAACTATACGCATTGCTGGGTGAGTACCTAAGGCTTAAGGCACAGTTACTTGAGCCCATACGAGAAATTGATCAAGCAGAGCGACGTATGGCTTTAGTCATTCAAAACGGTAAAGTGGTTAAAGCACTGAACTCGACAAAGGAAAGTTTGTTGAGTCGAATACGCGCTTCAAACAATCCACCTTGGTTAAAACTAGCCTTGCATCAGTATTTAGTTGCGCAAGACATCCACGAGCGTACAAGCTCCTCACATGAAGACTACGCTGTATTAGCAAATACTTTTTTCCACTCTGATGTTTTGTATAGATGTCAAAGAATACTCATACTCTTTGGTGAGCAAGCACTCACCTACTCCAGCGCAATTCAATCTAAAACACTACCCATTCATCAAGGCGCAACAAAACGCGCTATTGAGGATTTAAATAGTGCCATATCAAATATTGAAAAAAATAACACTGACAATGGAGCATTACAAGCTGTGTATGCCGTTAGAAATAATCTAGTCGCTATGGCATCAACATTTGCTAGCGTCTTCACATCAAATGAACCAACTAATAATCAAAGTCTGCATGACAGAGAAGCCGCTAATTTTAGGGAAGCTTGGGTACGAATAAAAAATAATTTAAATTTACGCTCGCCACTTTTCCGTCATGCGCTTCGCTTGAGCTGCTCATTAACAATAGGATTTGCGGTCATGCGAGTCATGCATGATCCCCTGGGATACTGGATATTGTTAACCATTTTATTTGTCAGTCAACAACAATACGCAGCTACACATTCTAGACTTATACAACGAACAATAGGAACTGCTGTAGGACTTGCTTTGGGATGGGCACTCACTCAGCTCTTTAGCGCGGTCTTGTTGCAGTCAGCGGGGATCGTTATTTTAGGTGCCGTGTTCTTTGGAACTCGTCATAATCGTTACACGTTAGCAACTACAGCAATAACAGCTCTTTTGGTCGTCATTTTTCACCAAATTGGACTCAGGCAAGAGCTCTTCCCTGCGCGACTGTGGGACACGCTTATTGGTTGCGCAATTGCTGGAATCGCAGCCTGGCTTGTACTCCCTAATTGGCAGTGGAGGTTATGGCCAAATCTCGCATCAACCAGCTTAAAAGCAAATGCCAATTACTTACGCGAAATCATGAACCATTACGCAATGGGGGAGGCCGAAAATCTCGCCTATCGACTAGCAAGAAGAGATGCTCATAATGCCGACGCTGCACTATCCAACTCTTTTGCTGCAATGAAAAAAGAGCCCAAGGGAGTGAGGATTAATCAGTTGTACAAAGGGAATTTTTTACTCTCCTCTCATACCTTATTAAATTATTTATCCGCATTAGGTGCTCATCGCAATATGCGCAGTGAGAGTCAAATAAGTCAAGAAATATTAGCGACAGCTAACGTGGTCTACTCAACTTTAAACGCATTGGCCAAGACTATCGATCACAAAAACGATTCACAATCGATACTGATAACAGATGGAGCATTAAAGGAATATAAGGAAATAAATCAATTAGCTACAAATTTTCAAAGCAGTGCTCAAGACAGATTAATCAAGCACCAACTCAATTTGTGTATACAAATTCTGCCGACACTTGCCGAGCAGATAAAATAAATAAGCCGCTTGAGTGGAAAAATCAAGCGGCTTATAATTTTTTAAAATTATTACCCTAAATTATTTTGAATAAAAGCTCACATTTCTTGAATTCTTAGAATCCATGAGCACCTAGACTGACAGATATCTGCTTGACCTCTGTGTAGCTATTTAAAATACCTTCTAAAGAAAATTCACGTCCAGCGCCACTTTGTTTCATTCCACCGTAAGAATGCCCGATAGCCTGTCCTCCCCCTTGATTCACGAGCACCCATCCTGCCTGTAACTCGTGGGCCATTCTGAGAGCAGGCGCGCCTGCTCTTGACCAGACAAAGGCGGCTAACCCGTATTCCGAAGCGTTAGCCTGCCTGATAACGTCACTTTCCTCAGACCAAGTAGACACGGATAGAACGGGTCCGAAGACCTCCTCGTGAGTCATGCGCGTTGACTCAGGAAGATTTAAAAATACGGTTGGCTCAAAGAAATACCCCTCAGACAGGGGTCCACTCGAGCTTGGAAGTCCTCCCAAGATAAGGGCGTTAGGGTGAGCCTCCATAGCCTCTTTGACGTAGGAGCAAACACGGTTAAATTGCTTTAAATTAACCAAACTACCTGCATCTGTTTTTTCATCTAAGGCGTTACCAATTTGAAATTTCTTTAATTTACCGACCAGTTTTTCTAAAAATTTATCAGCGATTGATTCATGAATATAAACCCTAGACCCAGCCGTACAAGACTGACCTTGTCTAGAAAATCTCATTGCAGTAATGACCCCGTCAGTTGTGAAATCCAAATCTACATCGGGAAACACAATTTGAGGACTTTTGCCGCCGAGCTCTAGGGAAACTGCAGCTATTCTTTGACTTGCACTTGCCAAGATAGAGCGCCCCACTGCCGTAGATCCTGTAAAAGACACCTTAGGCACATCTGGGTGCTCAGCCAAAGGGGCTCCGCACTCGAGACCATACCCGGTTAACACATTAAGCACGCCAGCAGGCAAAAATTCATTACAAATACGGCCCATCTCCAATACTGCCAAAGGTGCATCCTCTGCAGTCTTTAAGACGACAGTATTACCGCACATTACGGCTGGCGCTATTTTGAGCGCTGCAAGCATGAGCGGAGCGTTCCAAGGAACAATCGCACCGACCACTCCATACGGCTCTCTTCGGGTGTAGTCCAAATTTTCAACATTTAGATACATGGTATTGCCCTTAATCTCTCGGCAAATACCTGCAACATATCTAAAAACCTCTATAACGATATTCACCTCACCCCGACTTTGAGTTCGAAGCGCGTTCCCATTCTCTGTACTAATTAAACGAGCCAGTTCTTCGCGGTTTTTCTCTAAAGCATCCGTTATTGCATAAAGCATCTTACCCCTATCTGGGGCAGCTGTTCTAGACCAAGAGGCAAATGCAGTCTTAGCAGCTTGAACTGCAATATTAACGTCTTCTTTTCTTGCTCTTGGGACTTGAGCAAAGATCGTTTTATTAGATGGATTTTCAATATCTATCCACTCATCACCAACACTATTTACGCCGTTACCGTTGATGATCATTTGTACGCGTTTCATATTCTTTTACCTTTAAAAATTTTAATTTTGTAATTTGATTAAGTATGTCAATTTTAAGTTTTTCGCGCCATTTCAAATAAAAGGCTCAAGCATTTCATCATTCAAGCACAATTAAGTCTGCACTCTCAAGGATTTGATCTCCGACTTTGCAAATACAAGATTTGATGATGCCATCTTCGGGCGCAACGATAGAGTGCTCCATCTTCATTGCTTCCATCACCAGTAGCACCTCCCCTTTTTTCACGCTTTGTCCTTGAACTACGTTTACCAATACTACTTTGCCGGGCATCGGAGCTCTTAGCTCGCCAGAATGTGACTCTTTTGTGTGGAGATGATCGGACAACTCCACCACACTAAAGAGCCACCTACCCGTATGAGTCGATACATATCTGGCATTTTGATTCTTCAGAATTAATGCTTCGATCCATTCCCGCTCGCGCTCTAACTTAAGTCGATTTGAGCGCAAGGTGAATTGATTAATGGCGATCTCATGTTTCTCACCCAAAACCCCGAAATTCACGGGAATGCCCTCCTCATTCAAAGTCAGTATGACAGTTTTAATCCAGTCACGGCCTTTAAAAGTAAATTGAACTCGGGCAGTTTGGTTGAGTCTCCAACCTACATGAAGTGAACCAAGTCCCTCAGACTTAGAGAGCGTATTCCACTCATAAACAGCAGCTGTCATTAAAGCATCTAGAGAAGGATCGTTATTTTTTAAGAATAGATTTTCTTGCTCTTGCTCTATTAAATTAGTTGAGAGTTGGGCGTTTGAAAAAGACTTCGTGCCCATGATTTGATCAATAAAATGAACATTGTTTGCAACTCCCAATATGTGAAATTGACCTAATGCACGCCTCATCTGCGAGATTGCGCCTATCCTGTCAACGTCCCAAACAATAAGCTTCGCAATCATTGGGTCGTAATAAGGTGATACCACGTCCCCCTCAATCACGCCCTTATCAATTCTGACGTTGACTGACTCGCACGGTGTATGCATATAGGTCAGTGGTCCGATAGAGGGTAAAAAACCAGTTTGCGGATCCTCTGCATAGATCCGTGCCTCAATAGCGTGACCCTTAATTGATAGATCTGTTTGTGCTAAGGGTAAGGCTTGACCAAACGCCACCCTAAGCTGCCACTCAACCAAATCAAGTCCAGTGATCATCTCCGTAACTGGGTGCTCCACCTGTAGTCGGGTATTCATCTCCATAAAGTAGAACTCCCCGCTTTGGGAACAAATGAACTCCACAGTACCTGCGCCCAAGTAATTAACAGAGCGAGCTGCTGCAATCGCGGCTTGCCCCAGACGCTCTCTCATCTGTGCACTTATGCCAGGTGCTGGTGCCTCTTCGATAACTTTTTGATGTCTTCGCTGGACTGAGCAATCACGCTCAAATAAGTACACATAATTTCCGTACTTATCGCCAAACACTTGAACTTCAATATGGCGTGGCTCAACGATATACTTTTCGACTAATACCTGTGCATCACCAAATGCATTGTTAGCCTCTCTTTGGCATGACTCCAGTGCTGAGATGAAATCCTCAGAACGGTCCACTCTTCTAATGCCCTTACCACCCCCACCCGCGCTGGCTTTGATCAATACGGGATATCCAATTTTTTGCGCCTCTGCGGCAAGTAAGGTTACCGATTGATCTGCACCGTGATACCCAGGCGTTAAAGATACACCTGCTTTTTGCATCAAAGCCTTCGCATGTGACTTAGATCCCATCATGCGAATTGCCTGTGCGCTGGGTCCTATGAATACAATACCCGCTTTTTCACACTGCTCAGCGAATAAGTCGTTCTCGGATAAAAATCCATATCCCGGATGTATCGCTTGGGCGCCAACTCTTAGGGCTACCTCTAGTATCTTATCCCCGCGTAAATAGGACTCTTGAGCGGGTGCAGGACCTATACAGTGCGCCTCATCGGCCAAAATTACATGTTGAGCCTTTGCATCAGCTTGGGAATAAACGCATACGGTTTGAATACCCATTTTCTTGGCAGTTTTTATAATCCGACAAGCAATCTCACCTCTATTAGCAATTAATATTTTTTTAAACATACGTGATCACATCCTGAATAGGCCAAAACGAGTTGGCTTGATAGACGCGTTCAACGCTGCGCTGAGGGATAAACCCAGTACGG
>Ga0164297_10002783_pt1 | contig 16953 bp, 10 predicted proteins | sample GEODES058metaG_FD_113539 | JGI IMG/M metagenome (GOLD analysis project Ga0164297, IMG submission 113539) | Dystrophic lake water microbial communities from Trout Bog Lake, Wisconsin, USA - GEODES058 metaG | ecosystem: Environmental > Aquatic > Freshwater > Lake | place: USA: Trout Bog Lake...
GACGCTGCAGGGGTTCCCTGTATCCATATCAACTCGTCACTGCGGTTCAACATGCATGAAGTTTTAGCCTGGGCGCGTCGCAGCTCTGAGGAATCAGAACAGAGCTAGTCGCAAGTGGGCAATTTCAACATCTGACCACTTGCTGCGAAGATATTCCAGAACCAGTCGCCCGCCGATGCCAGTGGTGCGGTTTATCTTCGCTGCAAATCAGACAACGGACATCTGGATTCTGTGGATCAACGCCCTCGTAGCGATCCCCGAAGCACTACCAGCAAGTTTTCTTCGTTGTTCCATCGTTGTTCAGAAAATGCTTGACATCGATGTTTTCGCCGCCTACACTCCATCGGAACAACAACTGAACAACGGAGTTTAACCATGGAAAAACGATTTACCGCAACACTCAGCCGATCGCAAGGGCGAAGTGCCTGGGCCGTGATATTCCGCCACCCTGCCCGGATTGATCCGAACACTGGTAAAGCAGGGATCAGGGTTAGGCAAGGCTTGGGCACGTCCGACGAAGCCGAAGCAAATGACCTGAAGGACCAACTCAATCAGTTGTTGGGCGATGAGGCTTTTTGGAGCATGCCTGCTAAAGCCGAGGCTGAAAAGCGCTTCCACCGACGCGTCGTTGAAATCTTTTTCCATGGAATGGAGCCAGAGCAAAGTGACTTCGGTGCTGTGCGTGAGGCAGTCATTCCATTGCCCAAATCGGAAGACTCTGGATACCGACGGGCACTCCTGCTCGGAACTACTGGTGCTGGTAAGACAACACTCCTCAGACAGTTGATCGGGACAGACCCTGAAACCGAGCGCTTTCCGTCGACATCGACCGCGAAGACCACTGTCCACGAAACAGAGGTGGTTCTAGCGCCAGGACCATTCCAGGCTGTTGTTACTTTTTTTCCGATCGATGAAGTTCGGGAGCACTTGAACGAATGCATTTCCGAGGCCGTGCTAGCGGCGTACCGGGGAGATGCGGACAAGGAAATGCTGCGCAAACTGCTCATGCACGTGAATCAGCGATTTCGCTTCAACTACGTTCTCGGCAACGGGCCCCTTGCCCCTGAGCTGGATGATGACGACGATGATGAGGACGAAATTGAAGCTGTGCCACTCGAGGAGACAGCTGTAGACCAAGCGATTGATCTCGATGCCACCAATGCCCTTCTGACCAAGTGCCTTTCTGATCTTCGATCTATAGCGACGCGACACGGCGATCAACTGAAAGGCGAACTCGGTGCAATAGACGAAAAAGATCAGCGCGTAGTCGATGAGCTGTTTGAGGAGGAACTTGATCGACGCCTGCGTGAGGACGAGGATTTTCATCGCGTCAGCGACGAGCTGATGGACGAGGTTGAGCGTAGGTTTTCCCTTCTTGACCAAGGCACTGTTCGCCGCAGCAAGCAGGGATGGCCTCAGTCCTGGTCATGGCAAACCGACGACCGCGTGGCTTTCATCAAGGCAGTGACCCGCTTCTCTAGCAATCATTCACTGCGCTTTGGAAGGCTGTTGACGCCACTGGTAAATGGCGTTCGGGTATCGGGACCATTCATGCCGGAATGGAATGGTGGGCAACAACCGAAGCTGGTCCTTTTGGACGGCGAAGGTCTGGGTCACACGCCAAAATCGGTGGCAGCAATTTCAACATCTTTGACCAGGCGAATCGAGTCAACGGATGCGATCGTCCTAGTTGATAACGCGACGATACCCATGCAGGCAGCTCCGGTGGCCGCCATGAGAGAAATGATCACGACTGGTAGCGCCAGAAAGCTGTTACTCGTGTTCACGCATTTCGACGAGGTGAAAGGCGACAACCTGCCCAACGCATCAGCCAAAGAGCAACATGTACTGGCCTCAGCCGAAAACGTTTTGGCGTCAATAGGTGAAGAGTTAGGGCCGTTCGCAGAACGCGCGTTACGTGGCCGGCTAAAGGAAGCGTGCTTCTTTGTCGGCGGCATTGATGAGCACCTCGATACATCCAAGAAAACGCACAAGCGTGCCATCGGTGAGTTGCAAAAATTGCTTTCAGCGATCGACGCAATAGTTGAAAAGCCGGCACCAGTGCATGCAACACCAGTTTACGACCGCATGAATTTGGTTCTCGCCGTCAAAAATGCAGCCGAGAGCTTTCACGACGCATGGTGGCCGCGTCTGGGGTTGGCATACAAGCCGGGCGTTGGCAAAGAGCACTGGAAGCGCATTTGGGCTTTGAGCAGACGACTCAGCACGCCAGGTTTTGGTGATGAGTACGACAACCTAAAGCCAGTCGCCGACCTTCGCAAGCAACTCCAAGATCGTCTCTATGTCCTACTGCAAAACCCATTGCGTTGGGAACCTGCGGAACCCACTGACGATGCTCAAAAGCAGCAGGTATTTGACGAGCTGGCCAACACCATTTCGGCAAAGATTCTGGATCTTGCGACTCGGCGGGTACGGGCAGAAAGAATGCCAGAGTGGCAATCGGCATTCAATCAGACAGGTCGAGGATCAAGCTACGCGCGCGCATCAATAATCGGCGAGCAAATCTATGAGCGTGCAGCGCCGATCCCAGACGTTACTCCATCTCCTGATCGGAACTCCTTTTTGCACGAGGTTGCCGCTGTCGTGGAAACCGTCTGCAAGGAAGCAGGGGCGAATCTCGCATGATCCTAGAACCCATGCGGCGGGCTTGTCTAAGCGGACGCCGACGACGACCAATCTCGCCGTCCATGTTCGCTTACGCGCTCAATATGCGTTGAGCACGCCAGTGGGACGGTATAAGATGTGCCAAAACCTGCCAATTTTGACAACCGGGGATGCTTTTGCCAATGGCCAAGCCTAAATCGGACATCCTGACGATCACTGAAGTCGCCGAATACCTCAAGGTTGCCGAGCGGACTTTGTACCGTTTGGCTGCCGCCAAAAAGATTCCAGCGTTCAAAGTCGGGGCCACGTGGCGATTTCCACGCGCCGACATTGACCAATGGATCAAGCGCCAAACTGCCGAGACACTCGGCGATGACGGATCCGACGCAACGGGCGGGAAAGTTTGATGGCCGCGCCGGAGATGCTCGCACGACTGGAACAGCTCGCCACCGAAATCGGGGCCCTTCAGAGCAAGCTCATCTTGTTGGTCGGTGCGCCGCATACCGGCAAGACGGCTTTGCTGGCAACGTTTGCGGGGCGAGTCGATGCCAGCACCTTGAACGTGGGTTCAGAACTGGGGCGTCGGTTGGCTGCGATTCCACAGAAGCAGCGCCACCTCCAGGCTGGCACTGCGTTGCGCGAATTGGCTGATCAGCATGCCAAGGGTGATCTGCTGTTGATGGACAACATTGAGTTGTTGTTCGACACCTCGTTGCAGCTCAACCCGCTTGATCTGCTCAAGCGGCATGCACACAGCAGACGAGTTGTGGCGGTCTGGCCAGGCGAGTTGCGGGACGGACGGTTGGCCTATGCCGACATGGGACATTCAGAACATCGGGACTACGCCACGGATGGCCTGGTCGCGTTAGAAATGCAGTAACAGGAAAAGGGGATAAAACAATGCGCTACGGAGACCTCATCCAATTCGAACCGATTGAGTCGGTCATTCAACTTCTCGACGCCAATCGGCCCGATGAGGGTAAGAAGCTGGTATCGACCTACGTCATCTCGGATGACATGGCCGAGCGCATCGCCAAGCTCATGATCCCGCAGTTGTCCTTCGACGAGTCGGTCGATCACAAGGGCGTGCTGGTAGTCGGTAACTACGGTACTGGTAAATCGCACTTGATGTCGGTGCTGTCCCTGGTCGCCGAGGATGCCAGCTTCCTGCCGATGATTCGTCACCCGAAAGTGGCCGAGGCCGCCAGCGCGATCGCGGGTAAGTTCAAAGTCCACCGTATTGAGATCTCCAGCCAGATGTCGCTCCGGGACATCATCACCCAGCAACTGGAGTTGTTCCTTGAAAAAAACGGCGTCAGCTTTTCGTTCCCACCGGCTGACAAGGTGGTCAACAACAAAGCCGCGTTTGAGGAAATGATGGCTGCGTTCACCGAAGTGCACCCAAACCTTGGCGTGCTGCTGGTGGTCGATGAATTTCTCGAATATCTGCGGTCCCGCAAAGACCACGATCTGGTGCTGGACCTGTCCTTCCTGCGCGAGATCGGTGAGGTCACCAAACACCTGCGATTCCGGTTCGTAGCCGGCGTGCAGGAAGCCATTTTTGACAGCAGCCGCTTCGAACACGTAGCCGACAGCCTGCGCCGCGTAAAAGACCGCTTCACCCAAGTGTTGCTGGCACGCCAGGACGTCAGCTTTGTTGTGGCCGAACGTCTGCTCAAGAAGTCTGCTGATCAGCAGGACAAGATCCGCACCTACCTGACGCCATTTGCCAAGTTCTACGGTTCGATGAACGAGCGCATGGACGAGTACGTTCGTCTGTTTCCGGTCCATCCTGACTACCTCAAAACTTTCGAGCGCATCAGCTTCGCCGAAAAGCGCAACGCGCTGGAAACGCTGTCGTTGTCCATGCGCGCCCTGCTGGACAAGGATGTACCAATCGATCTCCCTGGCCTGATCACCTTTGACATCTACTGGCAGACAGTCAAAGGCAACTCGGTCTTTCGCAGCGATCCCAACATCAAAGAAGTGCTGCGTGTCGCGGAGGTGTTGGACTCACGTATACAGCAAGCCTTCACGCGCCCAAATTACAAGCCAATGGCCCTGCGCATCATCAATGGCCTATTCGTGCACCGGCTCACCACGGGCGGCGACATCCACGTCCCCATCGGGCCGACCGCTGAGGAATTGCGCGACACGCTCTGCTTGTACCAGCCTGGCATTGAAGAACTGGGAGGCGAACCGGCGGCAGACCTTTTAACGGCTGTCCAGACCACGCTGCGCGAGATCGTCAAGACCGTCAATGGTCAGTTCATCACCAAGGCGCCGGATACCGAACAGTACTTCCTCGATCTTAAGAAGGACATCGACTACGACGCGCAAATCGAAAAGCGCGCGGAGGCGCTGTCCGACGACGCATTGGATCGTGCTTACTACAGCGCGGTCAAGCAATTGATGGAGCGCACCGACGAAAACACCTACGTCACCGGCCACCAGATTTGGCAATACCAAATAGAGTGGCAGGACCGGCGAGTCGATCGCAATGGCTACCTGTTCTTCGGCGCACCCAACGATCGGCCGACCGCACAGCCGGAACGCGACTTCTACATCTACTTCATCCAGCCCTTCGAGCCGCCTAAATTCCGCGATGAGAGCAGGACCGACGAAGTCTTCTTCCGCCTCAAAGGGCTCGACGACGAAATCAAGCGCCACCTGGCGTTCTATGCGGCGGCGCTGGATTTGGCATCCACAGCCAGCGGCAATGCGAAGCAGCTTTACATCAACAAGGCGCAGGAAGTGCTTCGGGCCATGAGCAAGTGGCTTCAAGAAAAGCAGATGACCGCCTTCGAAGTGACCTACCAAGGCAAAACCAAAACCCTTCAAGACTGGGCCAAGGGCGTCTCTTTGCGCGACAAAGCGCGCCTCGGCCAGGACGAGCGGATCAATTTCCGAGATGTAGTCAACGTAATCTCTGGTCTGGCAATGAACGCACAGTTTGCCGACACGTCCCCTGAATACCCGACCTTCTCAGTGCTGGTGACGGAGGCCAATCGCAAACTGCTGATCGGCAGCGCGCTGCGTACATTGGCCGGTGGCACGCGCACCAAGGACGCTGTTGCCGTCCTCGATGCCCTTGAGATGCTTGATGGCGACAGCATCCAACCAAGCCGGTCCCGCTACGCGCAGGAGGTTCTGGCACGACTCAAAGCCAAAGGTCAGGGCCAGGTTCTCAATCGAAATGAGCTGCTCTCCGGGGCGAACGACGTCGAATACTTCGCCCCGGTCCGCTTCCGCTTGGAGCCCGATCTGCTGGTCACGGTACTAAGCAGTCTGGTCTATGCCGGCGACATCGTGCTGGCAGTCACCGGTGACAAGATTGACTCCGGAAAGCTCAACCAGTTGGTGGAACGTCCGCTAGACGACCTGAAACAATTCAAGCACGTCGAAGCGCCGAAGGAAATCAACGCGGCCGTGCTGCGATCCTTGTTTGAGTTTTTTGGACTGCCGACCGGGCTAGCGCAGAAGGCTGTGGCTGGCGATGCGGAACCTGTGGTCAAACTTCAAGACGGCGTGAGCGTCTTGGTCCAGCGTGTTTTGAAGGCCGGCACCGATCTCCAGGGTCGCCTTTCTTTTTGGGGCAAGCCGCTGTTGAGCGATGAGGAAGCTAAGGATTGGCGCACTCGCCTTGAGGCACTGAAGGGATTTACCGAGTCGCTTTCACCTTTCAACACGGTCGGGAAGCTCAAAAATCTGAAGGTCAGCCAAGAGGACATTGATGTCCAGAAAAAGAATCTGGAAGTACTGGCGTCTGTCGAGGCACTGCTTGACCTGATCGTTGAGCTGGGTAGCACAGCTTCATACCTATCCCAGGCAGAGATCGTCCTGCCAACAAATCACCCGTGGGTGAAGCAAGCGCAGACCGCGCAAACGGATATCCTGGCCAAGCTGGTCCAGGACCGGACCGCACAGCATGCTGCCGAATACAAGCAGGTCCTTGCAAAACTCAAAAAGGACTACATCAACGCCTACATGGCGAGTCACACCAAAGCTCGGCTTGGCGTCACTGAGGAAAAAACCAAGACGGCATTGCGCAAGGACTCGCGTCTGGTCGCCATGCGCGCACTTGCTGGCATTTCCTTAATGCCCACCAGCGATCTCACAGGCTTTGAGGAAAAGCTCGACAACCTGAAAAGCTGCTCATCGTTGGTCGACGCCAACCTTGCGTCCAGCGCGTTATGCCTGCATTGCAATTTCCGACCAGCGAATGAACAGCTCGGAATGATTCCGGCGGCGAACGCATTGCAGGGACTAGACACCGAACTGGACGGTTTGATCGACGGTTGGCAACAGACTCTGCTCGACAACCTGGATGACCCAACCACACAGGAAACGATGGGGCTGCTGAAAGCACCCGCGCGCAAACTGATTGAATCGTTTTTGGCATCGAAATCACTGCCAGCACCTGTTACGCCGGATTTCGTGAGCGCGGTTCAGGAGGCTCTATCAGGCCTTGAAAAGATTCCGGTCAACAGTGAGGAAATTCGGCAGGCACTGCTTCAAGGTGGTTCACCAGCAACCCCGTCGGATTTGCGTAAGAGGTTCGAAGCGTTCCTCAATGAGCGTTGCAAGGGTAAAGACGAGAACAAGTTGCGGTTTGTTGTTGAAAAAACGGGAGCTGACCAGTGAGCGATCTTTTCAACAAACAACGTCAGACTGCAACGAGCCCTGTCGAATGTCTCGGTCTGACGTTCGCGACTGAAAACGCCCGTCGAGAGCATTTTTTTAATCTACTGAGAGAGAAACTTAAGGATCCGTCATTTCGCAAGACAGAGGGATTTCCCTTAGGGACTGACGAAGCAATCCTAGCGATGTCCGATCCGCCGTATTACACGGCTTGTCCGAATCCGTTCCTTGATGACTTCATCCGTGTATACGGAAAGCCCTACGACTCCTCTGTGAAGTACAGCCGAGAGCCTCAAACGATCGATGTATCAGTCGGAAAAACCGATGCGCTTTACAAGGCACACTCGTACCACACCAAAGTGCCTCATCTCGCTATCGTACCGTCAATCCTGCACTACACCGAACCGGGCGATATCGTGCTAGACGGATTTGGAGGGTCGGGAATGACTGGTGTCGCAGCACAGTGGTGTGGGTCTGCGCCTGCCACCTACCGTCTTGGACTGGAATCCGAATGGAGAAAGCAAGGCAAAGAAGCACCAAAGTGGGGAACGCGACGAGTCATTCTGAACGACCTCTCGCCAGCCGCAACATTCATTGCCGCAAACTACAACATTCCGTTTGAGGTTGAAGACTTTGCCAAAGCCGGGAAAAAACTACTAAAAGACGTCGAGCAAGAGATCGGCTGGATGTATGAAACCACGCATACCGATGGAAAAACAAGGGGCCGCATTGAGTACACAGTATGGAGTCAGATTTACACATGCCCGGAATGTGCCGGCGAAGTAAATTTCTTGGACGAAGCCCTTGACGACGATACCAAGCGCGTAAAGGAAGCATTTCCGTGCCCACATTGCGGGACGGAACTTACCAAGCAAAGGATGGATCGCTTATTTGTATCGCAACTGGACATTGCTACGAATAAGACTATTCAAACTCCAAAACGGAAGCCTGTACTTATTAGCTATTTGGTAGGCAAATCGCGATATGAAAAGGCTCCTGACAGCCGTGACCTGGAGGTGCTTGCAAAGATCGATGGACTTGGAGTTCCGGCTAGCCTTCCAACAATCGAAATACCAACCATGCATATGACGCACGAGCGGGCCAGGATGGACTACTCTGGTATTACCCATATGCACCATTTCTTCCTTCCAAGGGCCAGTCATGCAATGTCGTTGCTATGGCGTAAGGCTAACGATTGCTCGGATGGAAGAGTTCGTTCAATGCTTTTGTTCTTTGTTGAGCAGGCTATTTGGGGACTTTCGGTCCTGAATCGATACCAGCCGATTCAGCAGGGGCGTCCTGGAGGATCCCAGGTGAATCGCCAGTTGACTGGCGTCTACTATGTGGCGGCGCAACATGCCGAGTGCAGCCCTCAATACAACTTAGGAGGTAAGCTGGATCGCTTAGTTAAGGCGTTCAACGAATACCGAACCGCAAATGCTGGCGCGATGATCAATCTTGGCTCAGCAGCCGCGCTACCGATCGCTCCGTCATCGGTGGACTACATATTCACTGACCCACCATTTGGCGAAAATATCTACTACGCCGACTTAAATTTTATGATCGAGTCGTGGCACCACGTCACTACTGATGCGCGACCAGAAGCAATTATTGATCGACACAAGAAGAAGGGGCTACCTGAGTACCAACATCTGATGCAAAGATGTTTCTCAGAATATTATCGAGTGCTAAAGCCAGGTCGCTGGATGACCGTTGTCTTCTCGAACAGCAAGGCGGCAGTTTGGAATGCGATCCAAGTCTCTCTGCAGCAGGCGGGGTTTGTAGTTGCGGAGGTCACCGCGCTTGATAAAGTCCAGGGAAGCTATCGTCAAGTGACTTCAACAACCGCCGTCAAGCAAGACCTGGTTATTTCAGCTTACAAACCAAATGGTGGGCTAGAGGATCGACTTACCCGGACGGGGGCGACAGCTGACTCAGCCTGGGATTTTGTACAAACGCACTTGAAGCAGTTGCCTGCGGTCAAAATTACTGGCGGAGATTTTCCTGAGCTACTGCACATAGTTGAACGAGACCCGCGTCGCATTTACGACCGAATGGCGTCCTGGTTTATCCGACACGGCGCGATGGTTCCGATTTCCACTCCAGAGTTCTTGGCGGAGTTGCCGTTGCGCTTTGCAGAGCGCGATGGAATGTTTTTTCTGTCAGATCAAGCTGTGGAGTACGACAAAAAGCGCCAGCAAATCCCACAGATTCGAGAGATGGAACTGTTTGTATCTGACGAGCGAAGCGCGATTGATTGGCTAACGAGCTTCCTGAAGAAACGGCCGTCAACCTATTCCGAAATTCATCCGGAATACATACCGGTCGTCGGCGCTGCCAAGAAGAAGGGCGAGGTCATTCCTGAATTGGGGCAACTTCTGGAAGACAACTTCATTCAGTACGATGGCAAGGGCGATGTGCCAAGCCAGATCCACAGCCTGCTGTCTACAAACTTCAAGGATCTTCGTAGTCTAGGAAAGGACGACTCCCGTCTAGTGGCGAAAGCCAAAGACCGGTGGTACGTACCAGATCCCAACAAGGCTCAAGACTTGGAGAAAAAGCGGGAAAAGGCTCTGCTCAAGGAATTTGAAGCCTACCGGGCTTTCACCGGCCGCAAGCTCAAGGAGTTCCGTCTTGAAGTGTTACGCGCTGGTTTCAAGTACGCATGGGGCACCAAAGACTACAAGACCATCATCGCTATCGCCCAAAAGCTTCCCGAAGAGGCCTTGCAAGAGGACGAAAAGCTCCTGCTCTGGTACGACCAAGCACTGACCCGTTCGGAGGCTGGCGCATAGATGGAACCGAGCGGCGTACAAGCGGCAGACCTTGCCGTCGGAGATTGGTGCTGGCACACCCGGCACGCATCGCCGTGTCGCGTCGTGGACCTACAAGATGTCTGGGGTGAAACCAGCTATCGGGTCTGGCTGCCGACTAAGGACGCTGTGGTGCGCGCACGGGCATCAGATATAGCGGCACTGGCAGATGTCCGCCCAAGCGTGGATCAGATTTTGCACATCGCCGCAGCTGCGAAACTACAGGACGCCCTTGAAGAAAATCTGCTGCTCGCCCCTATACAGTCCAGCGTAGTCCCGCTGCCGCACCAACTGTATGCGCTCAACCGTGCGATGAGCCGGGACCGCATCCGCTACCTGTTGGCTGATGAGGTTGGACTGGGCAAGACGATCGAAGCGGGCTTAATCCTGCGAGAGCTGAAGTTGCGCGGCATGGCACGCCGCATCCTGGTTGTGGCACCTAAAGGCTTGGTACGTCAGTGGCAAGCAGAAATGCGTCTGCACTTTAGCGAGAAATTTCAGTTCATTGAACCATCCGAACTGGCCGCGTTCCGGCAATGGCGAAGCGATGAGGAAAACCTTTGGCAGTTGCACGACCAGGTTATCTGTTCGCTCGACTCTGTAAAGCCGATGGAGAGTCGTCGCGGTTGGAGCCTGGAGCAACTGAATGCGTACAACCGCGAGCGATTTGAGGATTTGATTTCGGCATCGTGGGACCTGGTCATCATCGATGAGTCACACCGGCTCGGCGGCAGCACCGAGCAAGTGGCCCGATACAAATTGGGCGCTGCGTTGGCTGAGGCCGCGCCTTACCTGTTGCTTCTGTCCGCCACACCTCACCAAGGCAAAACCGATCAGTTCTTGCGGCTGATGCAATTGATCGATCGCGAGTCCTTTCCCAATGAGGGAAGTGTCACGCAGGATCGTGTTCGGCCCTTTGTAATCCGGACCGAAAAGCGTGCCTCGATCAATGCGGAAGGTCAACCACTTTTCAAGCCCCGGGTAACGCGCATGCAGGCGGTTGCCTGGCAGACACGCCATGCGGCGCAGGAGAAGCTATACGAGGCTGTTACTGACTATGTCCGTCATGGCTATAACCAAGCCATGGCGGCTAAGCAGCGGCACATCGGGTTCCTCATGATCTTGATGCAACGGCTGGTCACCTCAAGCACGGCAGCGATTCGCACCACTCTTGAGCGGCGCTTTGCTGTGCTGACGGATGCTGGCACGGCACCTCAGCCGCAAGCATCCCTGTTCGAAAACACCGACGAAGATGACTGGGCCGAGATGGATGGCCAATCGCAGGCAGATCTAGCCGTGCAGGCGCGCCCGGGATTCGCAAAGGCACTCGCGCAAGAAACCGCAGAAGTGGAAACGCTACTCAACCTTGCACGCCAAACCGAATCAGCAGGATCTGATGCCAAGGCCGAGGCACTGCTGGAGTTGATATACAAACTTCAGCAGGAAGAGAACGATCCAGAATTAAAAATCCTGGTGTTTACGGAATTCGTACCTACCCAGGCCATGCTGGCGGGTTTACTGGAGAGTCGAGGCTTCTCGGTCGAGTTGCTCAACGGCGGGATGGATCTTGATGCCCGCACCAAGGCGCAACAGGCCTTCGCCGGCGGAGTTCGTATTTTGGTATCCACCGATGCCGGTGGCGAAGGTCTGAACCTGCAGTTTTGCCATGTCATCGTCAACTTTGACATGCCGTGGAATCCGATGCGGATCGAACAGCGCATAGGCCGTGTTGATCGAATTGGCCAGCACCATGTGGTGCGCGCCGTCAATTTTGTCCTTGAAGAGACCGTGGAACATCGGGTGCGGCAGGTGCTGGAGCAGAAACTTGAAGTCATTGCCCAGGAGTTTGGCGTCGATAAGGCTTCGGATGTGATGGACTCCGTGGAAGCAGATCCGATTTTTGATGAATTGTTCGTCCACGGGCTTCAGCATCCGGAATCGATTGAGAAGGAATGCGACGCAGTGATCTCGCAGGTCCGCGCAAAGATTGCCGACACCAAAAAGAGCAGTTCCCTCTTGAGCGACGGCCACAGCCTGGACGCGAATGATGCACGGAAATGGCGCGACCATCCAGCACAGTTTTGGCTTGAACGTGCCATTACCAGTGGTCTTCCAGCGTTGGGTGGATCCGCCACCAAGATGACTGGTGAAAATGCAACCGCATGGCGCGTGACGTGGGCAGATGGCAGCGAATCGTCGAAGGTTTGCTTTGACGCTCGAACGGCTGAGCAGAATCCGGAATTGGATTGGGTCACGCTGGAAGATCCTCGCGCCCGCACCGTCATCAACGCATTGCCGCGCTGTGTGGCAGGTCAACCCTTGCCCGTGGTGCGAATCACCGGTCTGCCGGACACGATTCAGGGCGTTTGGTCACTTTGGGAGATAAGTCTCTCAGCCGACGGATTCGGCAGAAAGCGCTTCCTTCCAGTTTTTGCGACAGATGATGGGCGTGCCTTTGTGCCAACAGCAAAACGGATCTGGGACCTGCTGCTGACGGAACAAGTGGAGGTGGGAGAGTCGAGTGAAGTTGCTGATGCCACGCGGTGGTTTGAGTCGTCACACGCAGCCGCCATCGGCCAGGGCGAAAGACTGTTTTCCGACCTGCTGAAAGAGCATCGAGCGCGATTGAAAGAAGAACGTGAGCGCGCCCAGTACGCCTACGACGCGCGCTACCAAGCCATTGGTCGAATTGGACTGCCGGCAGTGCGAGCACATCGTCGCAAGAGACTGGATGCCGAACATCAGGCGCGGCTGGCGACGCTGGATGACGCAGATGCATGTGTTCCAGATTTGAATGCGGTGCTGATGCTGCGCATTGGCGGCGCTTCGAATTCCAGGAGCGATGCTGCATGAGCCTCTGGATTGATCGAATACTCGGCGAATTCCCCGCTGACCTTTCGCGCTTTTGGGTCGCGGCGGATCCGGATGATGTGTTGTTAGATGAGCAAATTCTGTCGGTACTGCGAGAGCGCGGATTCGAGGTTCTGCCCTTTGAGGATTCGGTAGCATTCCGCGCTGAGTACGAGGAGCGTTACCGGGAGGCTTGGGACCGTGGCGAAACGGCGCCAGCAAAGGCGCTAGTACTGCACTTGCGGGCGTCCGCCACTGACGCGTTGCCGTGGGATTACCGCCTTCAGGCACGTACGGTCCGGCTTAGCCTAGCGGATCTGTTCCCCAAGCTCAGCTACACGGTGGTTCGCCAGATTGACGCTGTGCATCTGGAGTCACTGTTCGACGCGCAGTCTAAATATGCGACCCAGTCACTTGGAGAAGCTGCCACCAAAGAGTTCGTTCTAACCCATATTTTCCGAATTGGTGCGCATCTACTTTCCCGTCCGGAAGACTTGTGGCGTGAGCTGCTGCGCCTGCATTACCGCAACGCGGGCCTACCACCTGTTCTATCCACCTACATGGCGCAAATTTTAGGCAGCACTGATGCTTTCGCGGGTTTGCCGATTGCTGAGTTGTTTTCTTCCAAGAGTGCAATGCTTCGTGTGCTGCAGGACGCGTGGTACCGGTATCTTGATCGGCTTGGCGTGATTGGCACCCGAATTGGGGAGCCATTGCCAGCCGATTACACAGCCAAAATTGATGTCCCTTTTGATCATCCGGATGTGCGGGCCGTTGTCGATTCAATGTTCCTGGACGGAACGCTGCACCCACTTGCCGTCCAAGGGACGCCGGTCGGAATTCCCGATTGGGCCAAAGTTGGCATCGTCCAGGACCCTGCAGCGTTGCGGAACCTGGTTCTGGATGGTGTAAAGAAGCTTCTGGAGACCACACCGACACTGGATTCATCACATCGTGACTGGGCGCAATACGCGCAGCGCTTCGGTGAAGTCCTCTCCAGGTACCACACGCTCGACACGACTCGGGCAAATGGCATCCGAGACAGCATCATCGAAGTCCAGCGGCTGGCCGACGAGCGAATTCAAGCCTGGGTGGCCAAGCACTACGCGGATCTTCCATCACTACCGGTGGCGAAGGGTCCGGTCATGGTCCATCACGTACCCCGCTTCCTGTCCACCCGGCGTAGCGCAGGTGAGTCAAAAATCGCTCTGCTGGTCTTTGATGGCTTGTCTTTTGATCAGTGGGTGCAAGTGCGAGAACACGTCGCCAAGAAGTCGCCACGGATAGGCTTCGAGGAAAGCGGGTGCTTTGCTTGGCTGCCGACAACCACTTCAGTTTCCAGGCAGGCATTGTTTTCGGGTCTAAAGCCGCGAGAGTTCTCGGAGTCGATCGAAACGACCGCGCAGGAGCCGGCGCAATGGCAGCGGGTCTGGCAGGACAACGGACTGCGAGCCAATGAGGTTATGTACCGCAAAGGCATCAAGCGAACCGATCAGCTCGATGAACTTGAATCAGCACTGACCAACCCAGCCATCAAAGTCGCCGGCATTGTGGTCGATACCGTGGACGAAATTGTGCATGGCGCTGTCCTTGGCAAGCGGGGCATCGCAAACCAAATCGATAGCTGGTGTGAGTCGGGATTTGTGGACAGATTGTTCACATCGCTGCTCGACAACGGATTTCACGTCTATGTAACGGCCGATCACGGTAACGTCGAAGCTGTAGGGGTAGGACGCCCCAACCAGGGGGTGATTGCAGAGACACGTGGTGAACGTGTTCGTGCCTACCGCAGCGAAGCCTTGCTGGCTGAATCGGCCAGCGCATATGTAGGGACGATCCGGTTGGATATCGCTGGACTGCCAGCGAACTTTATGCCCCTATTCGCAGGTGGGCGCACCGCGTTTGTTCCTGTGGGGGAGCAACTTGTCGTCCATGGCGGCATGTCTGTGGAAGAGCTGATCGTGCCTTTTGTCAAAGTGAGTTATGTGAAGCAAACCGGATGAATTCAACTGTCCCACAAATAGGATTTGATCGCTTTATCCAGCTGGAATGGGTGGCATGCGCACTGAAGGTACGCGCAGGATTGGCAAGTGTTGACGATTTGAACTTGCTCCTGGACGCAGCCGGTCTTGGCATCGCGGCGAGAAAGAAGACCCGTACTGTTCTAAATAGGCTGTGGCTCGAACCGCGCTCAGAGTTGCTCGATTTTGCGGACCGTGGCGCGAGATTGTTCAAGGATGAGCCAGACATTTCGGTATCGGCACTGAGTTGGGGGATGGCGATTGCGACCTACCCATTTTTTGGCAAAGTCGCGGAGTTGATGGGCCGGTTATCGGCACTGCAAGGCGATTGCACGTCGGCGGAACTTCATCGACGTATGAGTGAGATCTACGGCGAACGCGAGGGCACTTACCGTATGACGAACATGGTCCTTCAATCCCAGGCAAGCTGGGGAGCGATGGAACGGGTAGACAAAGGAAAGCGCTTGATCCGCTGCGTACCAAACAAGCTTGCCAATGACCACTTGGTGTCTTGGCTAGTCGAAGCGGTCTTGCGTTACACGGGCAAGGCAGTCTCCATACCTGCCTTGCAGACCACGCCTGTTATCTATCCATTCGTGCTTGCTCGACCAGTTGCCTATGTAGCATCCAATAGCTCGTCATTGGAGTTACGGTCGGAAGGCACTGCTAACCAATACGTCGCGCTGCGCGATCAGATTTGAATTCGGAGGTAAAAGATGGCTCTAAAGCTCGGTCTATTGAAAAATCTAAAACTGAAATCTGTCTGGAGTCATGAGGAGCGTGATTTCACGCCATGGTTGGCAGAGGAAAGTCACCTTGCCGCTTTATCAGAAGCAATTGGGATGGATCTACAACTGGATCGTATCGAGGTACCTGTAGGTCCTTATTGGGCAGACATACTGGCTAAAGACGCATCTGGCGACTACGTGGTGATAGAGAACCAGTTCGGAAAGACCAACCACGACCATCTTGGCAAGCTGCTGACCTACGGTGCAACTCTCGGAGCCTCCGCAGTTGTGTGGATTGCTGAGCAATTTACCGACGAGCACCGCAAAACCGTTGACTGGCTGAATGAGCGAACGATTGACTCGCTTTCACTTTATGCCGTACAGCTTGAGGTCCTTCAAATCGATGATTCTCCTCCGGCAATCCGGTTCAACATCATTAGCCAGCCGAATCAGGTGGTCCGGGCTGCAACTGCGGCAAAGGCCACCGGCGCACTAACGGAAGCACAACAGATGCAGCTCGAGTTTTGGACAATGTTTCAAAAGCGCCTTCTCGAAAAGAAGGTGATTCCTTCCGCGCAAACAGCACGGCCTCAATACTGGTTTGACGTGGCACTTGGGCGAAGCAACATCTCACTCTCCAATATCCTGGACACCTATGCCGGACGGATAGGGGTGCGCGTATATATCAGCAACCGAATTGCCGATGCAGCACTTGCACAATTGGAGAAGGATAAAGACGCGATTGAGAAGGAAATTGGACAGACACTGTCTTGGAACCCGACGCCCGAGAAGCGCGACAAGATCATCGGCTTGTACAGGAAGGTAGATCGTTCAAATCGTGAAGCGTGGCCCGAATATTGTGAGTGGTTGGTCGATACGGTTTCGAAATTTCGCAAGGCATTCATGCCTCGGGTGAAAGCGCTTAAGTTGAACGAAGTTGCTGTAGCGGCACATGAATAGGACTCCGAACGACATCTATTGTCGCGTGGCGGCAAGTTGTTCCTGATACCACCGCTGAAGCTCCACTAGCATCAATGTCGTTTGGACTGCATCCACGGCTAGTTTGTCGCAGGCGGCGCTGGTGGTTGATTGCTCGGCAACAGGTATAGCGTCGGCGGTGACTGCAACAGTTCGGGTGGGACTGTCGGGAATGCTGGCCACGCCTACGTCGCCAGCCAGCGCATCGAGGGGTGGATTCCGGTTGCTGACGATTATGACGATCCAGGCTTTTCCGGCGGCAACACTGAGCGCCCAGGATTGAAGCGCCTGCTGGCC
>Ga0164297_10002784_pt1 | contig 16950 bp, 11 predicted proteins | sample GEODES058metaG_FD_113539 | JGI IMG/M metagenome (GOLD analysis project Ga0164297, IMG submission 113539) | Dystrophic lake water microbial communities from Trout Bog Lake, Wisconsin, USA - GEODES058 metaG | ecosystem: Environmental > Aquatic > Freshwater > Lake | place: USA: Trout Bog Lake...
AACCTTTTTCAATATTCCCCCTCCTTTTTGTGACATTCTTTCTATATTTGCAACATAAGCGGAAGTAGCTCAGTTGGTAGAGCATCAGCTTCCCAAGCTGAGGGTCGCGGGTTCGAGTCTCGTTTTCCGCTCTTTTAAAAGTCGCTCTGGTAGCGGCTTTTGTTTTTTTTGTCAAATCCGACTTCCTTAAAAATCGTTGTGTTCAAGTATTGTTCAAGTTAAAAATACGGTTTCTCATACAAAACGACAATTTGCACCATCATTTTGTTTCACAGAACTGGTTATAAAGCTCCTTAACGGCACTATCAGAACTGAGATAAATACCTGTAATGCATCGTCCCCACCAATAGCAATCCTTCCATGACAGGACAACTTCGTCAGAATCTATCATGTGACTGGCTATCCAGTAAGGTATAGCGTACCATTCATATACGGTACGATGTGTTCCTTGGGTGGTTTCCAGCAAATCTATATCCTGTTGTAGGGGTTTATTCTTGTCCTGCTGTAGTACCTTCTGTATGGCAGCCTTCTTTATCATAAGCTGTTGATGTGTGCCAGTAAATGTGCTCGTTGATAGCTCTACAGTATACATATGTAGATTGTACAAGCTGTTGAGCATATCCATGTTTTTATCTTCATACAGCATGTTATCCACCAGGGCTGTTTGGGGCAGGCTAAAGTACCTGTATACGAATTCATCTATGGTCATAGCTGCAATGATTTCGGTAATATTTCCCATTGGTCACTAGATTTAATACCCCTTTAAGTTTTACTGCCGAATTCTAACTAAGAAGTTTACTCATCATTACCTCAATGTAATTTGGCTGTTCAATTGGGAACATGACATGTAGGCTGTTCATGTCGGCAATCCCATTTTGCCCAGCCCAATGAGCTATTTCGTCATAGCGCGTACTAGAAATAATAAATGAATTTAGAACAATGTCGGGATCGCCAACTTTGGGTTGTATCGTAGATTTGATTGACTTGTGAAAAGCTATCTTAGGTTCATTAATTCCTTGCACCTGACGTAGCCCTTTCGGGTCAATGAAAGTTATATATTGGATGTTACCAACGATCAGCCACATGATAAAATCAGGGTAGAAGTTGTTTGCCTCAAAGAACCCAATTCCTTTTCTGCTGATATTTCTCAACAAATAAAGTTCAGAAGCTTCGCTGATCTTATTATCACTCAGATAATAACCCTTAAGCGCCTCAACAAAATCACGCTCTCCCTTATTGAGTGCGGTTGGTTGTAGTTTCACCCTTTCACTATATTGCCCCTTATCAATATAGAAGATTGGGACATATAAATGCTGAGAGAAGTAAAGTGCTTCAAAGTTCTGATAGACACTAAAGTTCTTCTTGAAATCTTGCTTCTGCACTAGTTCCTTTAGTTGCTTAAGCTTATCCGCAATTACATATTCGTCCTTGTGAACTGCAATAGTGTATTCCTTAATAAAATTTGGATGAGATATATCCATCACATCGCTGGTCATTTTATCACTGTAATATTCATTCTTATGGTAGTTGTAGACACGTTCACAATAAAGCTTTAGCAATGACACTGCTATTTCCTGCCACTCCTGAATTTGCGATATACTTGCTAATTCAAGCCTATCGTGAGGTATTAATATCTCATACCAGGAATCATTGTAGAGTATATCCTTTATTTGGGTTGGAGACAGGGTTATGTTATACCAGCTTCGTTCATTTTTAAACTTTTGCAACTCAAAGAAAATATTATCCCAATCAAGGAAAGCAAGATTGTGAGGACTCAGCTTATTGCCTTTTTCAACACTGGTGATAGGAGAAATCTTGCTTGATTGTGCACTGTGCAGAACCTGTATTTTGGGATACCAGTTGAGCGTTATTGCTGGTTTGTGTCCCTTAGCATCAATTTCTACTACAGTGTCCTTTTTGAAATTAGCTCCATCCTTTACTTTTATGTACTTAAGTTTTTTGCTTGATAGGTCGGCAATGGTAGGCAACACGTCAATAGTAATAGGATTGAATTCACTGTCAGTAGGCACCCCTTCTTCTTCAAGATATTCTTTGAACTGTTGCATATAATCTGCCCTAATACCAAATATGTTTAACGTTTCAAGTAAGGGCAGATAGTCTGGAATAAATGCTGGCTTAATGCTTAGGTCAAGAGAGTTACTTCTTTTTAAAGAGAATTTATAACCTTTCAGCCGTACGCCTCTCCCAAACAACTGTATGATTTCAGAGCCTTCACCTCGGCCAATATTCATTAAGCCCATTGTGCTTACCCTCCAACTGCTCCATCCCTCAGTAAATTTTTTAGAACCTATAAGGATATTAATCGTGCTTGTTTTGGTATTAATATCATGGAACAATGACCTCGAGAAATCCTTTGTGTCTGTTGAAATACCTTCCTCTTCACATAGTTTAAGCAGTTTTCCATCATCTCCTACGTTTATTACACCAAATGGCTCGGCGGTGCCGATTCTCAAAGCTATTTCACCATCCTGTCCTTTAAGGTTATCCAGGTGCAAATAGGCGCCAATTACCTCGGAATTGAATACTTCCCTTAATAGTTCCTCGTAAAGTCTTTCGGGTGTCTTTATACTATCTCGTAAATGCTTGAATGAGTTTCTGAATAATGAATGACCGTCCCTGTCGTTGAGGCCATCTCCGCCATTAATCAGTCTCCCAATATTTTTAATGCTTTCTTCTGGTTGCTTGATAAAATGTTCAATGAATTTCAACACCTGAATTACATCAGACACCGACTTTTTTCCTTCTGTTCTTACTGCCGTAACCCTGCTGCCTACAAATATGGCTAAAGGTTTCTCGATGTTGAATGGTTCTATTTCCTTTCTATTTTCTTTATAGATAAAGAGTTGCTCAAAGAATGACAACAAGCAGGCTGTCAGGTATAGATCGATATAGCCTTGATTCCATGTATCGTTGATGTTTAAAATATGGTAATCTTTGCCGTAGCCATCATTGTAGAAGTACCTGTATGAGTAATCAAAGATAGTCGCCTTTCCATATTCATCAATAAGTTCCTTCTGCCTCTTACCAGTTTGAGCACTTACGGCCTGTCCGAAAGTCGCGGAATATTCGAAAGAGAAACCTGCGGCACAAAGCCTGTCACGTTTTGCCTTCCACTTATCACCACCTGAGCCCCTGTGCCCTTCATCTACCAGTACCAGGTTATTGCCCTCAAAAGCCTCAATAGCTACTGTCTTATCTCCACCTGTCTCTTCCAGCTTGTGAATGTCTATTATCTCAACATTCGTTCCTCGGAATAGAGTAGCCTTATCTTTCACAAAAAGCTCGGCCTGAATACCTGAAATTGTAAACTCGTTCAGGTGCTGACGGGATAAACCCTCATTGGGGGTAAGGACTATTATCCTGTTTAGTTCCCTGCTTCTGTTGTGCTTTTTCAGATAGTATTTATACTGCTGTATGTTTATATGCATTAATAGCGTCTTACCGCTCCCAGTAGCATTCCAATAAGCTAGCTTATTCAGGTCATTTACGTCATCGTTAACCTCAAAATCAGTCAGGTTCGCAAATTCATTACCTAGGCTCATTAAATTTTTAGCCAGAAAGGAATTCAAATCCTTTAAGAGGCCATCTCTGTTAGAAAAGTACTTGTCAAGATAAATTTCTGTGAACAATAAGGCCAGGTACTGAAAGTATTTCCACCTGATTGGTTCATTCCTTTTGTCACTGATTGTTCTGGTATAAGAGTAAATATTCTGGTCGTATTCATATAGCTGTTCCTTGGTAAGATTGGGGTTGGTATAAAGCCTCGTTACTAGTACGTGGTAGAATAGGGATACATTATTCTCATCATACCCCTCCAGTGCACTATCCTTGAGGTTTTCAGACAATGCTGCCAAGTCCTTTACACCAAACAGGTGCAAGATGTACTTATTGAGTATGAGTGATGATGAAAGTTTGTTCATGGTCTTAATCTTGCAATAATTGATTGAGGCACTTGAGTGTTTTCTTGATCTGCATTAACATGATATGCATGAAATCGCTCTAAAAATGCTCCATTTAGAAATACTTTGAAATTGTCGTTTTTAAATACAATAAATTTTCCTCGACCTTGGTCATACGCATACAAATCTTTGCCTGATTCTGCCTTTATTGCGACGTCCAAAAAAACCTGCGCTTCCGCAGAATTCCTACAAAGTAATTTGGCTTCTCCATGTTTTTCACCAGTTCCATTCATTCCATGTTTTGGATTCGCCTTAAAAACTTTCCTTCGATCATTCTCATTTAACCAAATCCTAATTTCATCAATTAAGTCAGTACAATTAATATTTATCACTTCGGCTTTAAAGTCGTTGCGAGGGTTATCTTTTAATATTGTAAACCGCTTGTTAGGAACCTGTTCAACATCATTAACGCAAAAAACAATAATATCATCTTCGAAAGTCTGTAAATATTCAGCGATGTATGCAATAAATTGTCCGTTAACTGGCTCTACGGAATATGTCTCTTGGTTCCATGAACACTTGAAATAAACGGCATCATTATCTACAAAATCATTCCAAATTTCACGTCTATTATATTTTGCAAATGTGGATTCAAACTTTCGTTTGACGAAATGAAAAGGAAATTTACTGTTATTCTCGAATACCACTCTGGCGCTTTCGGTAAAACTGTCTATTGTGATTTTATCAACAAAACATTCTGCCCCATTCACTTCCGAAACGAATAAGTGAAGTTGGTGGAAGGAATTTATCAAATCCAGCGGCCTGTCTGCAAACCCTAAAAGGAGATCATCTGACTGCCTGGGCTCTATTCTATTTAATATAACCTTCATATTACTGTGCCAATATTGCTTCTAAATCTTTATCCAATTGATCGAAAAAATCCACTGGTGGTTTCGAAATAACACCATATTCATTTATAACAACAGGAATATTTTCCGAAATAACGGTATCCTCTTTTCTGTCTACGAAGTAGATACTTACTTTCTCCCTAGAAATTCCCTTTGAGGAATCTTTTATGTTCTCCTTACAAGAAATTATTACTGCGTTAATAAAATGCTCGCTATGGGTTTCAATGAAAAACTGGACGCCGCATGAAGCTGCTCTACAGAGTAATTTAGCCAGTGAGGCCTGTCCTGCTGGGTGAAGGTGGGATTCGGGATTTTCAAGGAGGATAATTGAGCCCGCCTTAGCACTTAATGTTGCAACAAGTATTGGCAATACATACGATACTCCGAATCCAACATTCTCAGGTTTGAAGTCTCTAGAAGAACCAGCCTTCGTTCTATAATTATAGCGAAGCAATAGTGTATCTTGACTGGAACTTTCAAGAATATTTAAACTCACCCCAGGAGATATTTCCCTGAGCCATGCGTCAACTTGATTAGCCAACCTGAAAATTGGCTCACTTTCGTTAGCTAACACATCAAATTGTAGTTTGTCACCACTATGTTGTGCTAAATAATGTACTGTATATTTCCCATCTCCGAATCTCTCAGAAATCTGATTTAGCTGAGTGACATAGTATGTATTTCGCTCTTGCACATGTTTGGCGGCTTGATGTTCGGCTGCGATATATTGAAAGTTGACTCCAAAAATTGGCAGATCGATTAGGTTGCCAGGTTCGATCTTTTTACGAGTGGGCATGAAGTTGCTGTCTGGATTGTGCTGAAATTGCCACTGATATTCGGCGCCAGACTCTGTGAATGATAGCTCAAGGAAATCCCCGTCAGCAGAAACACATAGCGCATCCTGCGAATTGCCTATCCTTATTAAGTCTCCATTCAACAGTGCTCCGTCAATATTCTTTTCAAGCTGGTATGACTGCCTTAAAAGTAACAATGACTGCAATATGGTCGATTTTCCCATCCCATTTTTCCCAGCGAACAAATTGAATGCACCAATCTTAAATTCAGAGTTCTGATGCGATTTGAAGTTCTTGATTTTTAAATGTTCAATCATCTTAAATATTTTGTGACCAATTGATTAATTCTATCAAATCTATATTCAACTTTGTGCTTAGAATTGGTATGCTTTGTTACTGAATCGACAAATTTTGCATCGTACTTAAATAAAAATTGAAACCCACTCCTAAATTCTTCGAATGTCTTTCCTCTGCTAAAGTCAACATCTCTAATGTCCTTCCAAGCAAGATTAACACTAACGGTATCAAAAATGGCTTTATTTATCTTCCCTTTGTCCGCAGTAGGATTTCGAAACGCTGAATTGCCAAAAATATCATAGGATAGCTGCATAGATTTATTAAAATCCTGTACTATTTTTTGGATCGAATCATTGTCTAAATGGGCAATTTCTCGCATCGACTTATTCATGAAAGCATTTAAATTTCCATCGTAGTTGGCAAAAAATAGATAAAATGCAACAAACCTATTTACGAACTCTCTATCCTCCATTCTTTTTGTTGGAATTGAGTCGTTTGTTGCTCTTAAAAAATTTCTTTCCGATGAAAGCTCGTTAATTAGGTCTGTGGCTATACCCTGATTAAGGGCAAAGCGAAGTTCCTGCGATTTTAATCTGAGTCCGCCAGTATTGATTCGATCGAATATGACGAATTTTACCTCTTCTGGCGTGCCTGGTTCGATGAAATTTACGGTAACTTCTGTCTCCTCAATCCTTCTCTGAATTTCCCTTGGTAATTCGTGAAATTTCTTGCCGTTAAACTCAGGTAAAAATTCAAGTCCTTTTAGTGCAAAAGTTGATTCACGGATGTAATTATTTACAGTGTACATTCGCTGAAGTCCGTCCACTATCTGCCAATTGTCATAATCAGAAATGTCAAAGTAGAAGGTAGGAATAGGTATCTTTAAAATCATTGACTCTATTAGCCTGCTTTGCTGTGATAATGACCATAAATTCCCTAACCTTTGAAAACTCGTCTTCAAGTTTATCAACCCTTTGTCTATTCTACGCAACAGCTCAAACAAGCTCATTTGCCTGATAGACATGCGAATCTGATTAGGGTCAAACCTATACTCCACTTCATCGAAATCAATGTCTCTCCAATTCATAAGCTATTCAAACATTCTCTTTTTAAATTCTTCCTCAATCAGCGCAACCTTCCATGACTCATCGCCAGTTTTAAGGTTCTCGACATTGTTGTCGCCATTTACATAGATACGGTTGAATTCTCCGTCCAATGGATTGTAGCTGCTCTTTATAAGGAATTCGTTCAATGCCTCATTGTTATGTTCCTTGATGTTGCGCCAGACCACTAATATCTTATCGCCGTCAAGGGACTTGCCAATTACCACTCGATAGCCTTTGGCAGCATACATGTGCTCTACAACAAGACCGATCAGATAATTGAAAGTTTCTACCAGGTCAACCTTAGTTGGCTGCATCTCATTGTTACTGGTAATGTTCAGGTAACAACTGAAAGGGTCAATAAACCACTCCATATTCAATAAGCTATCCTTGCTTTCCACATCCAGCATATAGCTAAGCATATACCCCTCCTTGAAAGTAGCACTTTTGTCAAGCGCCAAAGTTTGAACATTACTTCTTTTAAGCTCAAGGTTATTCAATGTATCTTCATAACTTTCTAGACGCATGTATTTAAAGCATTGACTTATACCATCTCTTTTGACAGGTTTGCCACTATTCCATTCTTTGCTATAAATAACTTTTTGAATCCTTGGTTTAGTGACAGTATCAAAATATGTTCCCATTTCTACCAGAACATATTTCCTATTACCTTGATCATCTCTATTAAGCTGAATCGTTGCGTGCCCTGTCGTGCCTGAACCTCCGAAATAATCAATGACAATGGCATCCTTACTGTGTCCAACAATTACATATAAAGAGTCAATAACATTGTAGAGTGATTTCGGATAACCAAAGAGACGCGAGTCGCCAAGTATGTTTTCAATCAGTATTGTACCATGCGACGACGCATCATATTTTGAATCGTACCAAATGGTCTTAGGTTTCCTTCCCACCTTTATTCTATCCTTTAGCTGAACCGTTACTTTGGCTCCGTTTACCTGCACAACAAAATCTCCAATTCGTGCAGCGTCCAATATTTTTCCCCTATCAGACCATCTCCATACTCTGCGCTCACCATCTGTGTCTATCGGAAATATCTTTATCCAATTGCCTTTGGAAATATTTGATTCTATGTCAATTACTGGTACGCTAACAACCTCATTATTACTATCAAAAGCCAAATACTCTATAGGCTCATAAAGCCGAGGGTATGGATATTTCCTTTTGCCGCCAACTGCGACTATTTGTTTTTGTTCTGTATCATAGATCAACGAGAATTCCGAGTTGGCTCGATCACTTGGCGTAGAAAGTCCACCACTCCGTCTGAATGGCAAAAGCCGATAATCTGATATTTCATCCTTAAAATTGAAGTCGTCTTTTTGGTCATCCGTAAGCGGTTGGTTTTCGATTACCACCTTGTCAATATCTTTGCCATAAAAGAGCAAGTAATCATGGCTTGTTGCGAAATATCCACTAATACCCCTCCCTCTCGGATTTGTCTGCATCACAACAGTGCCGATGTAATTGTCCGCACCAAAATGTGAATCAAGGATCATCTTATTCTCATACAATTCTTCGTCATCTATTGCATTGATAAGAACCCCATCATCACACAAAATATTGCTTAGGGATATTCTATTGTGCATCATCGTCATCCAAGATGAATGCTTATATAAGTTTTTATAAACGAAAGTTTCTTCGGACGTATTATATGGCGGGTCTATATAAATACATTTGACCCTTTTGTGGTATCGTGCCTGCAATAAGTTCAAGGCCTGGATATTATCCGAATTGATTAAGACGCCATCGCATTGCTCATCAAAATTTTCAAACTGCGATAGCAGCAGCCACTTAAAATCTTCACTAAAAAAGGCTGTATCCAGAAGTAGAAAAGGGTTTTCCTTTAAGAAGGCTTTAGAAAGGGGTTTAGAATACCCCGTTTTAATGCCGCCAAACATATCTTTAGCCTTTTCAGCTACTATCTCATCAATAGCAAATAGCCTTATCCATTCATTTATCTGAGCTTCGTTACTAGCAATCTCATCATAGAAATTTTCAGGTATCCTATCTAGCGTGATGCAGTAGTTGGTTGCTACCACAAATTTCTTTTTCAGCCACAGCTTTTTCTGGAAGTCTTCCAGTTGCGCAAGAAAGGTAATAATTTTTTCGCCGATCTTTTTTACAGCCTTTATCTTACTCAGTTGCTTTACAAATTCTTGTTCGTCCCTAGTATTGATATCGTCAATAAAAAGCACTTCGTTCTTTATATAAAAATCAAGCTCCCTGGTAAGGAATCCGTTGAGGTCTTTATGGATAAAATAGTCAAAAGTATTTCGCGCCGTATAATCTCTCAAATGCTTTTGTAATAGGGTTCTGTTCTTGTCTTTTTCCGTAGGTGCTTTTTCAAATACTTGTATAAAAGAAGAAGGCACCAGATCTTTTATCGCATCAAACGCTTCATTCAATAAATCTTCCTGTTTTATCTTGCCATCCATTGCCTCGTAAGTAAAGAATATTTTTAATTCATTTTCTTTCTCCTCCACTGGCTTGTCGATGTACAGCGCAAATTTCCGTTCCTTATCTCCCTGTATTTTGTTGTTGTTTTGTTCTGTCTCAGCCTCTACTAGTTCAAAGCATACTACATTACCATTGCCCAATTTAAAACGGTAGTTCTTGAAATATTCAGATGTTTTTATATAGTATTGGTCTGCATTAGCCCAGTGCAGTTTCATTTCCTCGCCCTCATAAGGAATAGCATACACATCCTTTTTATATCGTCTCATGGAAATGAAGTCTCCATTATCGAAATACCTTTTGAAAAAGTTGGCCAGTAAAGAAAATACTTCATTCTCCATTCCCTCAATATCGGCTGCTTCACCAAGACGTTTTTTCAAACCGATTACTTTAGGGAGGGTGTCAGGGTCAGCACCTAACGTTTTTGCAGCGGCAATTGCTTCTTCAAGTTCCTTTTGCAACCCCTTCTTATCCACCGACAAGTTCTCCGCCAGCACTTTTTTCACCTGGGGTACAAGGTCTTTTTGCAGAAAGTTTTCTATCTCACTGCGTTTCTGGTTCATGATTCGATAAATGCCAAAATCAAGATCGGCTTTATCTAGCATGAATACTTCTTTAAGCGTATTAATAAGTTTCTCGTAGTTGGTCATTTTGTTACTATATAAGCTTCCATTGAATTGTAAAAAGTCGTTCCTGCTTCAATTCTTGCCTCATGCGTTTCTCAATATTAGAAATCATACTGTCCCGCATTTCGGCTATTTCATCTTCAACATTAAATATCTCCTGTCTTTGTTTTTTCTGTTTTTTCGACAAATCCTGTAGTTCATTCTGTATTTTGAGCTGTTCCTGTGCGTCAGTGGTTTTAAGAGCCTCCCGATTCAGTTCTTTTATTCGTCTTTTAGTCTCCTTTATAGCCAATTCTGCGGCGTTTACCCGATCATCAGCCCACTTATTCAGTTTCTCGGTTTCAGCCTTAAAATAGTCATTATCCCGCTCTTTTACCGATGTTATCTGCAAATGTATTGCTTCCTTTTCACGTTTGTTAATAATTAGCTCATACTCAATATCATCTTCAGAATTTTCTGACTTCACTGGCAAACTTAACAACCGTTTTACCTGTTCTGCAGACAAGGAGTCGGTTTCAGTTGTTGCTCCTAAGCAAATAAGATAGTCTGAGTCCTCAAATGACGAAACACGAAGGGCGGTGACGCTTATCCACCCTTCCTTATTTTTAAGGTCATTAAGAATAGATATGTTGCCGCTATAACCTGTAAGGTCAAATACCAGTTTAGCATGGTCAATCACATTGCTTTTAGCATCCTCGATGATGTGCTGCGCCAAAGGGTGCCCGATTCGATAAGTATGAGCGTCTTCTACGTTTTTCCCCAGCTTATACATTTCCAAGGGGAATTTTACATCGGGGAACGGCTGTTTGTTCAGCTTAAAGGATAGGGCTTTATCATTGAAGACTGCATCTCCCTGAATTTTATGCTTTGTAATTGTCCATAGTAAGTCTTCAAACTTGTTTATGTATTCCTGGCTCTCAGTCATTCTTATCCTTAGCTTCTCAATCACCTCATCATCAAAGTTCTCAAGTAACTGCTGCCTTGTATTCTGCATCCTTTGCCCGATCTGTTCTTCGAGTTCCTTCTGCAGTACGTCAAACTGGTTCTTTATATCTTCCTCAGACCTGCACTTTTGGTATATCTCAATGATCCTTTTTTCAAAGTCAACGCCACTTTCTATACTGCCTAATACATCATCACTCGCACCAAATACACCACTAAAGAGCTTGAATTTCTCATCCAGCAGTTGGAACACTCTGATGTCAGCTGCGTTTTTGACATTCAGAAAGTTGACCACAACAACATCAAACTTTTGCCCGTACCTATGGCACCTGCCAATACGTTGTTCAATCCGCTGCGGGTTCCATGGCAGGTCATAGTTTATTATCATAGAGCAGAACTGAAGGTTAATACCCTCAGCAGCAGCCTCCGTAGCAATCATAACTGTAGCCTCTTCCCTGAAGAAATCTACTATAGCAGCTCTTTTATCAGCAGTAGGTGAGCCACTGACCTTGTCAGTCCCCTTATGTTTCTCAATCCAGCTTTTATAAATTTTGTTTGAACGCTCATCATTATTTGACCCGTTGAATAAAACAACCTTACCTTGATAGTCGGTTTCAAGCAACTTAAACAGGTAGGTCTGAGTTCTGGTACTCTCCGTGAAGATGATTACTTTTTTGGCTGCTCCTGGTTGTAGATTGGCAAAGCCTTGTTTGAGGGCTGTTAATAGCTTCTCTCCTTTGGCATTGTACATTATGCTCTCCGCCAGTTCCTTGAATCCTGTTAGCTGTGTAATCTCCTGTTTTATTTCCTCTATTTCGGCAGGCGAAAGGGTACTCGCTTCTTCCATTTCTTCTTCATCATACTCTTCGGCGTATTCATCTGCCAACTCAAAATCATCAGCTATATCATCAGTTACGCTTTTCCTTTCCTGGTCTGCTACCACTTCATTTAGTTTCTTGATAAGGCTGGTGAGTGTACCTGCTATCGCAAATGAAGAAGATGCCAATAACTTGCGCAATATAAGCGTCATTAAATGCCGTTGGCTGGTAGGGAGGGCATATAATAGTTCCTGCTGTAAATAGTCGCTTACAAGGCCATAAAGCTTATGCTCTTCGTCGGTTGGTTCAAACCTAATGGTTAATGGAATACGGTTCGTATATCGAATGTATTCCTGCACTTGCCGTCTAAGGTTTCGGATACAGACTGTTTTTAGCCTGTCTCTCAAATCCTGGTAGTTCTCTCCTTCAACTGTCTTTAGGAACTGTCCCCTGAAACTCTTTATATCTCCAAATGTATGCTCGTCTATTATGCTTACCAGCCCGTACAATTCAAGTAGAGAATTCTGAAGTGGGGTAGCAGTTAGCAGTATTTTTCTTGAATGAGATAACGCCTCTTTAATAGCATTCCCGATTTTGTTCTTCGGTTTATATACATTCCGCAACCTGTGTGCTTCGTCTATAATAACCAAATCCCATGATATTAACTGCATTAGATCGGCCTTTGCAGTCGCAAACTGATAAGAACAGATAACTATTTTAGCCTGCTCAAACGGGTTCTTTTTGCTGCCCTTTTGGAACTGCTTAAAATTCTTATTCTCTAATATAAGGCTATCAAGGAAGAACTTGTCACTCAATTCCTGCGACCATTGCTTTCTTAAGTTTGCAGGGCAAATAATAAGGAGCTTCCTCCTCTTTTCGGCGGATAATTGTGACAAAAGGATGCCAGCTTCAATCGTTTTACCAAGTCCAACTTCATCGGCTAATATTGCGCCTTTTGAGAGCGGAGACCTGAAAGCAAATAGAGCTGATTCCACCTGATGAGGGTTTAAATCGACCTGTGCATCTAATAAAGTGGCATTAAATCGCTCTGGACTTCCTGACGGGAAACGCCTGGTTAGTTCATAAGCAAAAAACTTAGCTTGTTGCGGGGAAATAGCAGTTCTGCCGACTTTCTGGTTCATCGCCACGAATATACAGTGAGAAATAGAAGATTGGATACCTTAGGCTGAAATATTACAATGGATGTCAATTTGTTGGTTGGTATATGGCACTAAATTACCTCGACCGTTATTAACCTGGGTCGAGCTTAAGAGGCATAACGCTATGTATATATAGTAGGGTCGATAAACGGCTTGTGGAGTTTGAGGTGGAAGGCCTTGAAAAAAATGCGGAAGTTGAGTACGTCTATTGCTATAAAAAACCTTACAACATATTTGGCGGGCTATCATATAAATATCCCGTACCAATACAACATGCGGTTTTTCAGATCATAAGCCCCGAGCGTATCAAATTTGAAGGGAAAGGCTATAGCGGCTTTCCCGATGCCACTGATACTGTAATAGGAGACAAACGCTATTTGAGTGTAGAGCAATTCAATATTGCCGCGCAAAAAAATGATCCTTATACATTCGAAGAGCTAAATGCGGAACGTATAGAATATAAGATAAGCTACTTTCCTGATGAGCGCCCCGGAATAAGGATGTATACGTGGCAAATACTGGTGAACAAATTATACGAACGTTATTACACCTATACAAAAAGCGAACTGCAACAAGTAGATAAATTTCTGGAACAGATCAATGTTACTAAAGAAGAGGATGAGCTTTCGAAGGTCAAGAAAATTGAGAATGCTATAAAAACCAATATTACCCTGTACAAACAAATTGACGATGATGATGCCTTTTCCATCAATTATATACTGTCTAAAAAATCGGCCAATGATGCCGGCTTTAATAAACTATTTGCAGCCTGTTTTCAACGGGCCGGGGTTAATGCCGAATTGGGATTGACGGTCGACCGTTTCACCGCCCTGTTTGACCCTGCTTTCGAAAACTGGAACAATCTGGACTACCCTATTTTTTACTTCCCTAATTTAAAAAAATTCCTCTCCCCCGCCGAACCGTATTATCGGTATCCTGTTATTCCTGTTGGTCAGATCAACAGTAAAGGCGTGTTCTGTAAATTGACCACGTTGGGCGATATCACCAGCGCTGTGGCCGACATCAGGCCGATAAATACGCTACCAACCAATGACAGCCATAACGACATTGACGCCGTAATAGACTTTAACAACGACTTTGAAGCATTGGCAGATATCACGCTCTCCATGACCGGCTATTGTGCTGCCGGCATAAGAGAATACACAATGTTGCTTCCCGACGACAAGGAAAAAGAACTGGTATCGTCGTTGCTCAATATTGTGGACAAACCCGAATACTTGCTATCTTTTAATGTAAAAAACAAAGAATTTGAAAATTATAACGACAACAAGCCGCTACAGATAACAGGCAAAATAAAAGCGCCTCAACTGGTTGAAAAAGCAGGTGCCAAATATATCTTCAAACTGGGCGATATAATTGGCAAACAGCAGCAAATGTATGAATCGAAGGAACGAACAATGCCTATTGACATCCCCTATAACCATTACCTTAACAGAAAAATTGTTGTGAATATTCCGGAAGGTTACAAGATCCTTAACCCTGAAAATATTGTACTCAATGCAGCCATGACCGATGCCGATGGAAAAGAGACAACGGCATTCCATTCTTCATATACCCTGGATGGCAACAAATTGACCGTTACCATCACCGAGTTTTACAGTGTATTGCATTATCCGGCGAGCGAAGTGGAACCCTACAGGAAAGTGATCAATGCATCAGCGGACTTCAATAAGGTGAATCTTGTCATTGCAAAGCTGTAAGTGTATTGCCAAGGAATGACCAGAATTTTCCTATATCTTCATACACAACCGATGCGATATATTTTGCCTTAAAGCGCCTTATGCTCCCCACCGGGTCAATACTTTTCCATTATTTCAGCTAATTTGCACGTTCAAACAGACGTCATCAAAAACTTCAATTGCCGGGCTTTATGAAGAATACCAATATGACACGGAGGATTAGGATATTAATGGCTGTGGGGCTGCTATTTACTTCAGGCGCGGCATTTATACATGCACAATTCCCCGGTGTGCCCGATTTTTTCCTCGGCCTGTCTGATGGCTTAGGCATTGCATTGATGATCTTTGGCCTGATGCAACTCAAAAAAGCTGAACGTACAGCGCCTTCACCCGCCGATGATGATGGCGCCAACAACGGGAAATGAACGAACTTTTACCGATCGGGAAATAAAGATGCTCAATCGGGTTTCCCGCTCCTTCCTGCCTCACTTACCGATATTTTTTTACCATTTACCGACATTGTATGGTGCGGATTAGCCACATTCTTTTAGCTTTGTAAAAAATTTTTCTATGAAAGGTTTATTAATTGCACTTGGAGTAATAGTGCTGATTGTTGTAATGGGTGGCGGTTGCTACAATGGTATGAACAGCGCCCGGGTTGACGTAAATGAAAAATGGGCAGAGGTACAAAGCAGTTACCAGCGCCGTTCAGACCTGATCCCTAATCTGGTGGAAACCGTAAAGGGTGTGGCCGACTTTGAAAAAACAACCCTTACCGGCGTTATTCAGGCACGCGCCAGTGCATCTTCAATAAAAGTGGATGCCAATGACCTCACACCCGAAAAACTAAAAGCATTTCAACAGTCGCAGGGTCAGTTGAGTCAGGCATTGGGCAGGTTGATGGTGGTATCAGAACAATACCCCCAACTGAAAGCCAATGAGAACTTCAAATCACTGCAAGACCAGCTTGAAGGCACTGAAAACCGCATTAAGGTAAGCCGCGATGCTTTTAATGAAGCTACCAAGACTTACAACATTAAGGTGACCTCTTTCCCAAGCAATATTTTGGCCGGCATGTTCGGATTTAAAGAAAAGCCGATGTTTGAGGCCGATGAAGCTGCCAAAACAGCGCCAAAAGTGAAATTTTAAGGTTTGAGCCATTGTTCCATAAATATCCGGCCACCGCGCCATTAATTTTCATACTATGTTCGGATTTCTGAGACCGGCCATGCTGGACAAAAACAGCCAGCTATTGATAGTAGAGCAACTGAAAGAGGCCGAAAAGCATACCAGCGGCGAGATACGGGTATTTATGGAGCATCATTGCAGCTATGTGGACCCAATGCGGCGGGCCAGAGAAGTGTTCCTGCAACTGAAAATGGGCGAAACCCATGCGCACAATGCAGTGCTGATATACATTGCCATCACCGACCGGCAATACGCGCTGTTTGGCGATCACGCCATTTATGAAAAAGCCGGAGGGCCAGAATTTTGGAATAAGGCAGCCGGCGCGCTAAAGGGCCATTTGGTAAAAAGCGAAATAGCGCAGGGCATTTGCAACTGTATCAAAGAATTAGGGGTGGTGATGGCCACGCACTTTCCGGTAGCGCCCGGCATCAAAAAAAATGAATTACCTGACGAAATCGTATTTGGAAAATGACCCTGAACCTGTTTACACATCTCCGCAACCTAGCTGTTGCCTGCCTGTTGCTGCTGACGGCCACGGTGGCATTTGCCGAAGATAAGGTATACCCTGACCGGCCCAATCCACCGGTTTTGGTCAATGACTTTGCGCATTTGATGTCGGCGGGTGAAAATACCCAACTGGAACTAAAACTGGAAGAATTTGCGCGAAATACCTCTACGCAGATCACCATTGTCACCATCACCAATTTAGGCGGGCATGATGTGGAAGAATATTCGGTAGAATTATTTAACCGCTGGGGAATAGGCCAGGCCGATAAAAAGAACGGCGTGCTGCTGCTGGTGAGCGTGGAAGACCGGAAAGGCTGGATAACGGTAGGTAAAGGCCTTGAAGGCGTACTGACCGATATGCATTCGGGCCAGATCTGGCGCAATGAGATCGTTCCTTCTTTTAAACAACAACAATATTATCAGGGCCTGTCGGACGCGGCCGATGCGATCATGGCCGTGACCAAGGGCGAATACAAAGCCGATGGTGGGATTCCCAAGGGGCATCATGTGCC
>Ga0164297_10002785_pt1 | contig 16946 bp, 16 predicted proteins | sample GEODES058metaG_FD_113539 | JGI IMG/M metagenome (GOLD analysis project Ga0164297, IMG submission 113539) | Dystrophic lake water microbial communities from Trout Bog Lake, Wisconsin, USA - GEODES058 metaG | ecosystem: Environmental > Aquatic > Freshwater > Lake | place: USA: Trout Bog Lake...
ATTGGTCTCCACAAAAATTAATCCTGCAGCGCTTTACTCCCCACCGCCGCAGGTTTACGCTTGCTGAGCTTCAAATTTCCTTATTTCACGGAGTGTCAAACATGTCGAAATTTTTCTCTCGTGTTCTGCCTGGTTTCCTTCTTCTGGCGGCGTTGCTGATTCCTGCAGTCCCCGTCCTGCATTCCCAGACCAGCAAGCCTGCTGCCACGGCCACAACTACCAGCCTGGTGGATATCAACTCTGCCACCGCTGCCCAGTTGAAGGCCCTCCCCGGCATCGGCGACGCCTACTCGGCAAAAATTATTGCCGGCCGCCCCTATGCCAACAAGACCCAGCTGCTCTCCAGAAAGATTCTCCCCGCAGCCACCTACAAAGGCATTGCGGCTCTGGTGATTGCCACCCAGCCCAAGGGCAAGTAATCCAACCCACTTCACTTTTGATTTTTAATTCCTGCAGCGATGGCGCATTCGGCCGCCATCGCACCCTGCAGTACCGCCGAATACTGAGGACAACACCATGGGATTTTTTGACGAAAACATAAAGGCCGAACTGGAGAAGGCAGCTGGAGAAGCCGCCAAAGAAGCCATCGACGGCAAGTCCGGTTCGGACATCGCCAAGGACCTGCTCGGCGGTTTTCTCGGCGGCAGCGAAGCCCCGGCAGCCGCACCCACAGACGCAGCTGCACCCACTGATAGCGACGACAGCAAATAATCGTCCCTCATCGCAAACACTCTGGGCGCCACCGCAAACTCGGCAGCGCCCAGATGCTTTTCTACCGCAAGAAAAATTTACGGAGCTACGCTCTTGCGACATTTCCTGTTCGTCATCTTGATTCTGACCGCTATCGCCTCGGCACAAACCGCGCATCCGCAGCAATCAAATTCCCAGACTCAAACCATCGCCCAACGCATTGCCGCCGACGCGGCCAAGGTCGACGTCAACACCGCCACCGCGCAGCAGCTGATGTCGCTGCCCGGCGTTACAGACATGTTCGCCGCGCGCATCATCGCCGGCCGGCCGTACAAATCCAAACTGGACCTGCTGCGCCGCGGAGTTGTCTCGGCCAATCTATACAGCCGCATCTCAGAAAAAATCATCGCGCACCGGGTCAAGCCGACGACACCGCCAGCCGCGGCAAAATAAATTGCAGTTGTAGTTTTATCCGCCAAAGACAAAGGCCGACTGCGCCTTGCCGAAAACAATGTCGGAATATGTCCGGCGACCCAGGTCTTCGCCCGCCGCACCGGCAGCCACCAGCAGCGGCAACAGGTGTTCGTCTTCAGGATGCGACTCCACCGCGCTGGGCGCACTACGCCACTTCAACAATTCATCTTCGCGTTCGCGCACATCAGGAGTCGTCACCGCATCGTTCAGCCACACATCAAACTGCGCAGCGGCTTCATTGCCGGTGGGAGAAAAGAAGCGCCGCAGGTTGTGGTAACTCATGCCGCTGGCCACAATCAAAACTCCCTGCTCGCGCAGCGGGGCCAGTGCCTGGCCCATCTTCAAATGCGTTGCTGGATCGTATCCCTCCACCAGCGACAGTTGCACCAGCGGCACATCGGCCTCGGGGTACGCCACCATCAGCGGAATAAAAACGCCGTGGTCATACCCGCGATCAGTATTTTCTGGAATCCCGCCACCTGCCATGCCGAAGCCGGCGGCCGCCAGCAGCCGCTTGGTTTCCGACGCCACGCTGCGGTCGGTCGCCACCGGATATTTCAACTGATAGGTGTGCTCGGGAAAGCCGTGGTAATCAAACAGCAGCTTTGATTCAGTTGGTGAATAGATTGTCGGCACCGGCTCAGTCCAGTGACCGGAGATGATGAGGATCGCTTTCGGCTTCTCGCCCACCAGCTTTGGAACGCTGCGCAGATACGCGGCCATGCGGTCCCACGTGCCCGGCGGAAAACCTTCATCCGGCTTCATAAAGAAACACGGCCCGCCACCATGCGGAATAAATACTGTCGGTAATTTTTTCATCGTTCTTATTAGATGCTGGAAATCATCGCTTCGCTGCAGTGGCCGTTTCTACTCTTTCCACTTCTCGCTTTTATTCTCTCCATTTCCCGCAGCTATTCTCTCCACTTAATGTTGCAGCCGATGCTGGGCCGCTGCGGTTCCGGCACCGCTTTGCCGGCCAGCACCGCGTCCATCGCCGCGCGTAATGCCGAACCGGTCACCGGCAGATCATTGCCTTCGCCCTTGCGCTGCGGCCGGCTGGCATCAAACTCGCCGCGGTAGACCAGTCGCCGCTCTCCATCAAAAAGAAAAAAGTCCGGCGTGCAGGCCGCGTCATAACTCCGCGCCACTTCCTGCGTCTCGTCGTAGGGATACGGAAAGACAAACCCCAGCCGCTTCGCCTGGGCTGCCAGCGCCGGCGGAGCATCGTCGGGAAACTCTTCAGCATCATTGCTGCTGATGGCCACAATCCCCACGCCCTTGCCTTTGTAATCGCGTCCCAACTCAGCCAGTCCCGCTTCCAGATGCTTCACGTACGGGCAGTGCGCGCAGATGAACATCACCAGCAGCGCCCGCTCCTGCGCAAAATCGTCGAGCTCCACATATTTTCCCGTCACCACATCCGGCAGCCGAAAGCCCGGCGCCGAAGACCCCAGTTCCACCATGGTTGATTCCGTTTTCGCCATCGCCAAACCTCCACGCCCTCATCCTATACGCCTTGCCGGAGCCACTGCGTGTATCGCAGCATGCTTCCGCACAGTTCTGCTGTTTTTTCCACTTTTCCCACGTGATTTACGCCTTGCGCACCCATCTGCACGGGCGTAGCCTTTTTGAATGTTTCGCCGCAGAAAATTCCGAGGCACCTGCCCGGCCGTGGACTCGATACGCTTCTCCCAGCGTCGAACCGGCCCCGGCCAGCTTTGGGCAAGAGATGTGGCCGACATTTTCCCAAAACGATGTAAATAACTCATCGCCAGGCTTGAAAAAACCCTGTGGAAATCACGGGGCGCACCACGTGTTTTCCACAACTTGCAGACAGGGGTCTTTCGTTGGGGGAGTATTTACCTAACAAATACAACATCTTGTGGTTATCGCTTGACACATACCACGGAGCGCGGTAACTTTACCACTGCAGCAGAGAAATTCACTGCACTGCAACAAACCGCTTCAAGACGCTTCACCCAAGTTTTCCACAGGTCTCCTTCGGGACTGCCGCGGCTGGCAAGATTGCCAGACCCGCCCGGCCAGCAGATTTTTGCCGGGAGTTTCCGCAGCAAACAGCAGTGCCGTTTTCATCTTTTCTGGCTGTCCCACACCAGACAAATATGCATCCGGCAAATGCGCACAGGCCACGGTTTACAGGCCCGCAATTTAACGGCATCAGAAATTCGAATTGGATATTGCAACAGGAGTGAAATAAGAAGATGGCAGACTACACGCAGCACCAAGCCACTGCAGCCGGCAACCCGGCGTCCACAGGACAGCACACCAGCGCCAACAACGCGCAGGGACTCACCTTCAGCCGCTGGTTTTCGCATGCCGGCATCTCGCCGTACGACGAACTCAAGTGGGAGCTGCGCACCGCGCTCATTAGTGACGCAAGCGGCAAGACCATCTTTGAGCAGAAAGATGTCGAGGTCCCCGCAGACTGGTCGATGACGGCCACCAATATCGTCGCCAGCAAATATCTTCACGGCACGCTCGGCACTGCGGAGCGCGAAAGCGGCGTTCGCATGCTGGTCTCGCGCGTGGCGGAAACCATCCGCGACTGGGGCATCAACGGCAACTACTTCCGCAGCGAAGAAGACGCAGCCATCTTCCACGATGAGCTGGCGCACCTGCTGCTGACGCAGAAGGCCGCCTTCAATTCGCCGGTGTGGTTCAACGTCGGTTGCGACCGGCTGGAGCCGGATTCAGACGCCAAGAACTGGCACTGGAACCCGCACACCTGCGGCATTGAGTTCTCCACCACCGGCTACAGCAAGCCGCAGTGCTCGGCCTGCTTCATCAATTCTGTGGATGACTCGCTGGACTCCATCCTGACGCTGGCCAAGACCGAAGGCATGTTGTTCAAATGGGGATCGGGCACGGGCTCGAACCTGTCGAACATCCGCGGCTCCATGGAAACGCTTTCCGGCGGCGGCACCGCATCGGGCCCGCTCAGCTTCATGCGCGGCTTTGACGCTTTCGCCGGCGTCATCAAGTCCGGCGGCAAGACGCGTCGCGCGGCCAAGATGGTCATCCTCAATGTGGACCATCCGGATATCGTGGACTTCGTCGACTGCAAGATGAAGGAAGAAGCCAAGGCATGGGTGCTGATGGAGGCCGGTTATGACGGCTCCGGTCCGGACTCCGAAGCCTTCACTTCCATCTTCTTCCAGAACGCGAACAACTCGGTGCGCGTGAATGACGAGTTCATGCATGCCGTTGAGCGCGATGCCGAGTTCACCACCCGCACGGTGAAGGACCGCCTGCCGGTGAAGACCTACAAGGCGCGCGACCTGATGACCAAAATTGCCGAGGCCACATGGCACTGCGGCGATCCGGGCATGCAGTATGACACCACCGTCAACCGCTGGCACACCTCGAAGAACTCCGGGCGCATCAATGCTTCCAATCCCTGCTCGGAATATATGTTCCTCGACAACTCGGCCTGCAATCTTTCGAGCTTCAACCTGCTCAAGTTCCTCACGCCGGGCGGACAGTTCGACATCGCCGCCTACCGCCACGCCATTTCGGTGATGATTACCGCGATGGAAATTCTGGTGGACAACTCCGGCTACCCAACCGAAGGTATTGCGCGCAATTCGCATGACTATCGTCCGCTGGGCCTGGGTTACGCCAACCTGGGTGCCCTGCTGATGGCCTTCGGCCTGCCGTATGACTCTGATGCCGGTCGCGACTTCGCAGCCTGCCTCACCGCCATCATGTGCGGTCAGGCATACCTGCAGTCCTCCATCATTGCGGAAACCTGCCCCTCGCTGGGCGCGGCCACGCCGCTGACCCAGCAGGCAGACCGCACCGGTGGCGCCTGCCCGGGCTTCTACGTCAACCGCGAACCGTTCCTCGACGTCATCCGCATGCACCGCGCCTCGGTCAACGCCATCGGCAAATCGCGCACTTCGGGCGAGCCGTTCGTTGCTCCGCAGCTGGACGATTTGATTGCCGCCAGCACCGATGCGTGGGACAACGCACTGGCCCACGGCGAGCGCCACGGCTACCGCAACTCCCAGGTGACTGTGCTCGCGCCCACCGGCACCATCGGCTTCATGATGGATTGCGACACCACCGGCATTGAACCCGACCTCGCTCTCGTCAAGTACAAGAAACTGGTCGGCGGCGGCATGATTAAAATCGTCAACAACACCGTACCCTCGGCGCTCTTCAAGCTGGGCTACAGTGACGATCAGGTCAACTCCATCGTCAGCTACATTGACTCCACCGGAACCATTGAAGGCGCGCCCGGCATCAAGCCGGAGCATCTCGCCGTATTCGATTGCAGCTTCAAGCCGTCGAAGGGCACGCGCAGCATTCACTACATGGGGCACATTAAGATGATGGCTGCCACGCAGCCGTTCCTCTCCGGCGCCATTTCAAAGACGGTCAATCTTCCCAATGACGCAACCGTGGAAGACATCGCCGAGGCATACATTGAGAGCTGGCGTCAGGGCCTGAAGGCAGTTGCAATTTATCGCGACGGCTCCAAAGGCGTGCAGCCGCTCAACGTGACCAGCGACGCCAAGAGCAAGAAGGGCGAACTGCCCGTTGCCGCGGAAGCGACCGCTGCTGTTGCCGCCGCTCTAGTGGTTCCCAGCGGTTTGGACCAGGACAAGATGGCGCCGCCGCGGGCCATCCGTCATCGCCTGCCAGAAGAGCGTGCTTCGGTGACGCACAAATTCTCCATCTCAGGACACGAAGGCTATATCACGGTGGGCATGTATCCCAACGGCCAGCCGGGTGAAATTTTCATCCGCATGGCCAAGGAAGGCTCCACCGTCAGCGGCCTGATGGATGCATTCGCCACAGCGGTTTCGCTTTCGCTGCAGCACGGTGTGCCGCTCAAGGTGTTGTGCGAGAAGTTTGCCCACACCCGCTTTGAGCCCTCCGGCTGGACCGGCAACGAACAGCTGGGCTACGCCAAGTCCATCATGGATTACATCTTCCGCTGGCTGCAGCTGCGTTTCCTCAGCGGCCTGCAGTTGGATCTGTTCAAGGGCATGGTTCCGGCGGCAGCCACCGCTGCGGCCCTGCCGGCGGGAACTGAAACCAGCGGCGAAACCGAACCCAGCAGCTTCTCCTTCCGCGAAGCAGCGGAAGCAGCGGCGGCGGCAGCCAAGGGCATGGGAGCCACCAGCGCACCCACCGGCGGCATTCCACCGTCACTGGGTTCGACTTCTGAGAACTCACCCTTCACCATGGAAGACCGCGGCGTTCACCACGCAGCCGACGCCATGCGCAGCATGTACGACATGGGCGATGCACCCAGCTGCCAGACCTGCGGCGCCATCATGGTCCGCAACGGCTCCTGCTACCGCTGCATGTCCTGCGGCTCAACCAGCGGCTGCAGCTAACCCCTGCTTCATCCCAGCAAAAAGCCCCGTCTTCGGACGGGGCTTAGCTTTGTCCAAAACATTTTTGTTTACGGCCCGGTGGAATTGTCGCCGCCCTGCGGCAGCGCGTAGTAGCCCTTGCGCGCCTGCACCCTCAGTTCCTTGCCTTCACTCTTGCAGTTCAGCGAAATGTTTCTGAACTTGCCGTCCATGTTGGTGTTCGCCGGCGCGTAGGTGATCAGGTACTGCGTGCGCAGTTCGTCTTCAATCTGCGCGAAGGCGTCTTCCATCTTGTTGCTGCTGGTGCCCACGTTGATGACCCGTCCGCCCGTTTCCTTCGCCAGCTTCTGCATGTCGCTGTCGCCCACGAATCCGAAACCGCCGCCACCGCCGTAGAAGCTGCGGTCCACCACCCACAGCACGTACACAATCACGTTGGATTTCTGCGCGGCTTCAATCGCGTCCTTCAATCTCTCGTCGGAGCCTTCATCCTGGCCGTCGCTGATGATGACCAGCGCCTTGCGGCCGGTCTCGGTGTTCAGCTTCTCGCGGCTGGCCACGTAGACCGCGTCAAACAGCACCGTGCCTTTGGGTCGGCTGATGGGCACCGGTCCCTGCCCGATTCCCGGAACGCCGCCAGAGCCGCCGCCGGTGTTGATTTTGGCATGCTGCAGCGCCCGCTCCAAATCCCGAGGATTATTCGTGAAGTCCGAGAGCAGGTCCACGTTCACGTCAAAGGAAATCAGGAAGGCTTCGTCCTTCTGCTTCAGCACGGCGCGGAAAAATTGCGATCCGGCGTCTTTTTCCATCGGCAGAACATTCTGCATACTGCCGCTGGTGTCCAGCAGCATGCCCAGAGTGAGCGGCAGGTTGTTCTGCGCCTCAAAATTTTTGATGGTCTGCGGGACCTTGTCCTCTTCCACACTGCAGTCGCCGCTCTTCAGGCCGGGGATGAGCGCGCCATGCGAGTCGCGCACGGTGAAGAACAGGTCCACGCGCGTGGTGGTGACGCTGAATGTGGCCTTCGGCATGTTCGGCGTCGGCGGGGGCGGCGGGGCATCGCTCACCGGCGAGGCACCGGGGTCGGGCGCGTCCTGCGCCTGCATCGCCAGCGGTGCCGCAGCCAGGGCCGTCAGCATCAGAATGATTCTGAGTCGTGTCATCAAGGTTAAAGTACCAGTTATCGGCCAGACGCCCCTGCCCTTTCGGCAATCCAGCCCTGTAGCAATAGACGTTTCCGGGGGCCAAATGGTCTGTTACCGGCATCACTGCATCCGGGCGGCGATTCATGGCATCCTACAAGCAGCGGATAACCTCCGGCGGATTCTGGTAGTCTCAGTAGTTGTCGGTAGGAGGGGTTTCAGGTGAAAGGCAGTCTGATCGCATTGACATTAACAGCCATGCTGGCGGGCCAAATGGCTTACGCCCAGCAGGCCACGGAGATTCCTGACGCGCCGACGCCACAGGCCAGCCAGCAGTCCATCTCCAACCTGAGCAAGGGTGTCACACCCGGCAGTGGAACGGCCCCGGTTCCTGCGGCCAACGTCCATGCCAACGGCGGCACCACCACTACGGAGATTCCCGCAGACAGCACCGCGCCGGAACCGCTGACGCCGCACACGCCGTTGCCCGACGACCAGAAGGAAGCACCCGCCTTCAAGGCCACGATCAACATCATCTCGAACGTCAATTTCGTTCAGGTCCCGGTCACCGTAAAAGACCGCAATAAGAACCTTGTCCCCGGCCTGACCTGGCGCGATTTCCGCGTGTTTGAAAACGGCCAGCGCGAACAGATTCGCCTCTTCTCCGTCGACCCGGTGCCGCTTTCCGTAGCGCTGGTGATTGACCAATCCGTCGCCTCGCAGACCATGGCCAAGGTGAATGACGCTCTCGCCGCCATCCCGGGTGCCTTTGCCCCGTATGACGAGATTGCCGTCTACACCTACAACACCTGGCCCAAGATGCAGACCGACTTCACCGGCTCACAATCGCCGCGCCTGACTGCGGTGATTGACCGCGCCAAGGTGGAAGGCCGCGACACCATGATTGGGCCCGGCTCCGGCCCGCTGGGGCAGGAAGCCTACGTGAATGACACGCTGTGGCAGACCTCGCCGCTCAGTTCCGCACCGCCGACGGCCTCCGGCCACAACAACGCGCCGGTCAAGCAGGTCCACCCGCTGAATGACGCCATCCTGATGGCCGCGCAAAAACTTTCCACCACCGAAGCCGGTCGCCGCCGCGTTGTCTTTGTCATCAGCGATGGCCGCGAGTACGGCAGCAAGGCCAAGTACAAGGAAGTGGTGCAGTACCTGCAGGAGCACAAGATTGCCGTCTACGGCACGCTGGTGGGCGACTCAGCCACATGGGGCCTCGGCTTCCTCGACCGCGTGCATCTGCCGCTGATGATGGCAGACAACATTCTGCCGCAGTACTCCAGCGCAACCGGCGGCCAGTTCGATGCAGAATTCTCCATCAAGGGCATCGAGCGCAGCTTCTCCGCGATTGCCGAACAGGTGCGCACGCAGTACACCATCGGCTACTACTCGCATGAGTCCATCCTCGATGGCAAGTATCGCGCCATTGAAGTTCAGGTCACGCGGCCCGGATTCACCGTCATCGCCAAGCCCGGTTATTACCCTTCGGCGCCGGACAGAAAATAATCCGCAGATAATTTTCTGCACAAAAAGTAAACAGGCCGTGCCAACCCGATGTGGGTCTGCACGGCCTGATTGTTTTCGGCTGCGACAGAAAGGCAGTAGTGCCCTTCTGCGCGTCTGGCGGTTGATGCCTGCAGCTACGCCTTGGTTTCTGTTTCGGAGTCGCTCTTGGGAGCTGCCGGCTTGGCCGCTGGCTCATCCACAGCCTTCAGGCCCTCTTTGAATCCGCGAATCCCTTCGCCGAGTCCTTTGCCGAGCTCAGGCAGACGGCGTCCGCCGAATAGCACCAGTGCTACAACCAGGATGACGATGATGTGTGTCGGTGTAAATAGTTCCCCCATTGCGGGTTCCTCCAATTCCTTTTCTTCAAGGTAAACATAATTTTCGCACAACCGGCAAATATGCGCTTAACCCATGTCACCTTTCCTGCGGCGTAGTGCGGCAAAATCCGCGCAGACGTTGTATGTTTGAAGTTGGGCTGTTTTCGTCTCCCGTGGGGAGGAAGGGGCCATTTCTGGAGGAACATGCAAATTTTCGCAATTCAGGTGGAAGGCGCGCGCAAGGCCGCCATCAAATTTTCTGCTGCGGTACTCTCCGCTGCCGTTCTGCTGGCCCTGTTCGCCGTTCCCGCGCATGCGCAGGACGTGAAGGTGACCAACACCGGCATCGATGAGCCCAACCCGGTTACATATCGCAACATGTTTGAGGCCTACGGCGGCTTGAACCTGATGACCTTCACGGCAGGCGATCTGCCGCACCGCGCCAACCTTGGCGGCGTGGAAATGCTGGGCACATGGTGGGCCACGCACCACATCGGCGTGGGTGTGGATGCGCGCGCTGAAGCCGGCACCACCAAGGCCACATCCAACCTGACCTACTTCCCGCTGGTGGAACAGTTCATGCTGCTGGGTGGCGCGCAGTGGCGCGGTCCGCACAACGCACATGTCTCGCTCAACTACCACGGCTACGCCGGCGGCTCCGACGGCTTCTTCAACCGCAGCCTGCACGGCGCCAACCCGGTCACCTACGGACTCTTCCCCAATCAGATTGCCCCGGTGGTTGCCACCGGCATCAGCCTGGATTGGAACCGCAGCGAGAAGTGGGCCATCCGCCTGACGCCGGACTGCTACTTCACTCACTTCAGCACGCCCACCTCCGGCGCGGAGTGGGAAGAGACCTTTGGCATCGGTCTCGGCGTTGTCTATCGCTTCCACGACAAATAAACCTGTAGCAAAAAACATTTTCCATCGCGGTCCGGAGATTTCCGGGCCGCTTTGCTTTTTCCCCTGCTACCGATGTCGCCAACTTCAGCTAGTATGGTCTGGCAGAAAATCTTATCCATCCGCAGGAGATACGCCATGCACCGCAAACGAATTGCACTCATCGCAGCCCTGTGCCTGTTGACCGCGCTGCAGACACCGCTGCAGGCCGAGACCGCACACTGGGTCGGTACGTGGGCCGCCGCGCCCTTCGCGCAGGACAACAGCAAGACCGCGCCCGGCGATTTGAAAATCGGCGGCAGCGACGTCACGCTGCGCGAAATCATTCACACCTCACTGGCCGGCAACGCCGTACGAATTATTCTCACCAATGAATTCGGCACCACGCCGCTCACCATCAACGCCGTGCAGGTGGGCCTCAGCACCGGCATGGCCACCGACGGAGTTGTGGCCGGCAGTGCGCATGCGGTCACCTTCGGCGGCCACGCCAGCGTCGTCATCCCCGCCGGCGCCACCGCCACCAGCGACGACGTCGCCCTGCCGCTGCCCGCAGAGAGCACGCTGGCCATCAGCCTCTACGTGCCCATGCAGACCGTGGCAGTGAACACCTACCACGCCTCTGCGCTGACCACGAACTACATCGCGCAGGGCGACCAGACCGCTGCCGCCACGCTGACCGGATCCAAACCGCTGACCCAGTGGTATCTGCTGAAGTCGGTGGATGTGCAGACCTCGGCAAAAAATGCTGCAGCGATTGTTGCCTTCGGCGACTCCATCACAGACGGCGCGGCCAGCACCCGTGACACGAACCATCGCTGGCCGGATTATCTGACCGAGCGGCTGCAGGCCAACGGCAAGACAAAAAATCTCGGCGTGCTCGACATGGGCATCGGCGGCAATCGCATTTTGCATGACGGCACCGGCCCCAGCGCGCTGGCGCGTTTTGACCACGACGTGCTCGCGCTCGACGGCGTGAAGTACATCATCATTCTCGAAGGCATCAACGACATTGGCGGCAACCAGCGCAAGAGCAACAACGTCACCGCCGACGACCTCATCTGGGGATTTACGCAGATGGTGGAGCGCGCGCACGCCCACGGCATCAAGGTGATTGGCGCCACGCTCACTCCCTACGGCGGCGCGGGATATTCCTACCCGCCGGGCCAGCAGATTGTCGAGACTTTGAATAACTGGATCCGCACCGGCGGCGTGGTGGATGGCTACGTGGACTTCTACAAAGCCACGCAGGACCCCGCCAACCCGACGCACTTCGCCGCTTTTGCCGATAGCGGCGACCACCTGCATCCCAAAGATGCCGGCTACAAAGCCATGGCCGACAGCATTGATTTAAATCTCTTCAAGTAATTTTCCGCAAAGCAAAAGGCCCGGAGAAAATTCTCCGGGCCTTTTGCTGTTGATGCGAAAAGTTTACTCCAGTTCCATACCGGCGAAGAAGTAGCTGATTTCAAATGCAGCCGTTTCTTCCGCATCCGAACCGTGGATGGCGTTCTCTTCAATCGACCCGGCAAACTTCTTGCGGATGGTTCCCGGTTCCGCATTCGCGGGATTGGTCGCGCCCATCAGCTTGCGCAAATCGGCAATGGCGTTTTCCTTCTCCAACACCAGCGGAATAATCGGGCCCGACGACATGAAGTCGCACAGCGAGCCGAAAAACGGGCGCGCTGAGTGCACGCTGTAAAAACCCTCGGCCTGCCGCTTGGAGATGCTGATTTTTTTGATGCTGACAATCTTGAAGCCGGCCTTCTCGATTTCGGAAAGAATGGCGCCGGCATGTCCCTTGCGGACCGCGTCTGGCTTGATGATGCTGAATGTGCGCTGTGACACGTGATGCTCCTTTGGAAATATGTTGTGTGCTTCTATTGTAGCCCTGTGACGGTTACAACGCTGCCTGGAACAGCCGCAGCATCGCCTGGAAAGACTCTTCGGATTTTTCTGCGTTGTAGGTCTTGTGGTCGCTCACGCTCCAGCCGTGCATGGCTCCGTGAATCGTCCGGCTGGAAAATTTCACGCCCGACGATTGCAGCGCCGACTCGAATTTCAGAATCGCCTCAGTCGGCATGGAGTTGTCGTTCTCCGCATGTTCAAACAGCATTTGCCCCATGTTCCTGTGCAGCACGGTGTGGGGTGAATCAGCCTTCTCGCTCCACAGCCCACCGCCGTGGAAGCTGGCCGTGGCGTGGACCAAATCGGGATACGCAGCCGCCAGCCGCACGCCATACGCGCCGGTGAAGCAATGCCCTGCAATGCCGATGGCACCGGCACGCGTCTCCGGCTGGGCCAGCAAGGCGTCAATAAAATATCGGCCATCTTCCACAATCGCATCAGCGGTCAGCGGCGTTACCAGTTCCTGAAAACGCTGCATCGTCTGCGGCTCGCCCCACACCATGGGGAAGTCAAACATCGGCGGCTTGCGGGTGCGATAAAAAACATTCGGTATCAACACGGCATAACCGGACGCCGCCAGCCGCCGCGCGCGTTCGCGATGCGCCTCGCGGATGCCGCGAATGTCGGTAAGAAAAAGTATGCCGGGGTGTTTTGCGCCGTCTGCCGGGGCGAAGTAGGCGGCGTCAGCGACGCCGCTCTTCATCTTCACTTCAAAATCGCGCTCAATCATCCTTCATCTCCATCAGCAATTTCAGGGGAAGAATACCCGCGATTCCTGCAACTACTTGCCAATCACACGCGCCAGCGTATCGCCGATTTCCGCCGGCGACTGCACCACGTGAATACCGGCCTCGCTCATCGCCTTCATCTTGCTTGCGGCCGTTCCTTCGCCGCCGCTGATGATGGCGCCCGCGTGGCCCATGCGGCGTCCCGGAGGCGCCGTCTGTCCCGCGATGAATCCCACCACCGGCTTCTTCACATTCTGTTTGATGTACTCTGCCGCAGCTTCTTCCGCGCTGCCGCCGATTTCACCAATCATGATGATGGCCTCGGTGTCGGGGTCCTCGTTCAACAGGCGCAACGCATCAATGTGCGTGGTGCCGATAATCGGGTCGCCGCCGATGCCGATGGCCGTCGACTGGCCGATGCCGCGCTGCGTCAACTGATACACGGCCTCGTACGTCAGCGTGCCCGACTTCGACACAATGCCCACGGAACCTTCCTTGTGGATGCGGCCCGGCATGATGCCGATCTTCGCCTTGCCAGGGGAAATTACGCCCGGGCAATTCGGCCCAATCAGCCGCGACTTCGAGCTCTTCACCACTTCCCACACCTTCACCATGTCCAGCGTCGGTATGCCTTCGGTGATGCAGACAATCAGCGGCAACGCTGCTGCAGTCGCTTCCAGAATGGCGTCGGCTGCAAACGGCGGCGGAACAAAAATCACCGTTGCGTTGGCGCCGGTCTGTTTTACGGCGTCTTCGACGGTGTCAAAAACCGGCCAGCCCTCGTGCGTGGTGCCGCCCTTGCCCGGCGTAACGCCGCCAACCACTTTGGTTCCATATTCGGCGCAACCCTTGGCGTGGAAAGTTCCTTCGCGTCCGGTGATGCCCTGAACGATGAGTCGCGTGTTCTTATCTACCAATACTGACATGTCTATTTCCCGCCTTTCGCAGCAGCGACAGCCAAATCTGCCGCATCCTTCATCGTTGCGCCCACTTCAAACTTCAGTCCGCTCTCGGCCAGAATCTTGCGGCCTTCCTCAACGTTGGTGCCTTCCAGACGCAGCACAATCGGCAGCGTCACGTTCAGCTTCTTCGCCGCAGCCACCACCGCAGTCGCCAACACGTCCACGCGCAGAATGCCGCCGAAAATGTTGATGAAGATGGCCTTCACATTTTTGTCGGAGAGAAGAATTTCAAAGGCATTCTCAATCTGCTGCTGATTGGCGCCGCCGCCCACATCCAAAAAGTTTGCCGCACTGCCGCCGGCATATTGGATGATGTCCATCGTCGCCATCGCCAGGCCCGCGCCGTTCACCATGCAGGCGATGTTGCCGTCCAGCTTGATGTAGTTCAGCGAGTATTTCGACGCTTCCACTTCCAGCGGATCTTCTTCAGCCACGTCGCGCAATTCCTTCAGGTCCTTGTGGCGGAACATTGCGTTGTCGTCGAAATTAATCTTGCAGTCCAGCGCAAACAGCTTGCCGTCCTTCGTGGTGATGAACGGGTTGATCTCAAACAGCGAAGCATCCGTCTCCACAAATGCCTTGTAGAGTCCCGACATGAACTTCACCGCTTCGCCAATCTGCTCCGGCTTCAGGCCCAGTTTGAAGGCGAGCTTGCGTGCCTGATACGCCTGAAAGCCGACGGCCGGATCAATGTATTCCTTGTAAATTGCGTCGGGCGTCTTCGCGGCGACTTCTTCAATTTCCATGCCACCGGCCTGCGACGCCATGAAAACCAGGCGGCCAGCTGCACGGTCCAGCACGATGCCCAGGTACAGTTCGCGGTCAATGGCCGAGGCTTCTTCCACCAGCAAGCGCTGCACTTTTTGCCCGTGCGGCCCGGTCTGGTGCGTCACCAACTGCATGCCCAAAATGTCTTTGGAGTACTTCGCAGCATCGGCCAGCGTCTTGGCCACTTTTACGCCGCCGCCCTTGCCGCGGCCGCCTGCGTGGATCTGCGCCTTGATGACGACGCCGTTCGCGCCCGCATCAAACAATGCCTTGGCGGCTGTATCGGCCCCGTCCAGCGTGGTGGCCATCTCTCCCTGCGGCACGGGCACGCCGTACTTCCGCAGGATTTCCTTCGCCTGATACTCGTGAATTTTCATGGTTGTCCGGTTGCTCAGTTTCTATGGGTGATTGGGTTGCTGTCGATTCGTCGCGCCTTCAGTGCCGCAAAAGCTATGGTATCGGAGTCAAGCAACATTGGACAAATCGCCCCCACTCCTCCCTTTCAAAAGCATTGGCGGCAGCCACTCCCTGTGGTTAACTCAACTCATGAAGCTGCTCCTACTCAGCCTTGCCGTCTGCCTTGTCGCCACTCTCGCCGCGTTGCCCGCGTTTGCCGATAAGCCCCGGCCGCCGCTCAGCCAATCCACGCAGATAATCGTCGTCACCACGACGGACTGGAACGCCGTCCCCGGCACGCTGCAGCGCTATGAACGCACTTCCACCAGCAAACCGTGGAAACCCGTCGGCGATGCGATACAAATCGTCGTCGGCAAGACCGGCCTCGCTTGGGGACTCGGCATCACGCCCAGCGTTGATGTGCCTGCCGACGCTCCCATCAAAAAAGAAGGCGACGGCAAATCCCCCGCTGGAATTTTCCCCCTGACCTCCACCTTCGGCTACGCCACACAACCGCCCGTTGGTTGGAAGATGCCTTACACCTACCTGAGCCCGACGGTGGAATGTGTGGACGACCCGCACTCGCGTTTCTACAACCAGATTGTCGATCGCGCGTACATCACCAGCTCCGGCGGCAGCTTCGACTGGAACAGCTCCGAGCAGATGCGCCGCAACGACGCGCTCTACACCTGGGGGGCCTTCGTCGCGCACAACTCCGGCCCCGCCACGCCCGGCGCCGGCTCCTGCATCTTCCTCCACATCTGGAGAGATGCGACCAACGGCACCGTGGGCTGCACAGCCATGCAGCAGCCGAATGTTGAAACCGTGCTCGGCTGGCTGGACCCCGACAAAAAGCCGCTGCTCGTGCAAATGCCGATGGCGCAATATCGCAAATATGCAGATCGCTGGAAACTGCCGGCGCTGCCTCCCGCATCCGCCGCCGCACGATAAACTAAACCGCATGGCCATCACTCCCTTCGCCGCCACGCTCAAACGCATCGCAGAGGACCGCGCCGTGCTCTCGCAGGCCGAAGCGCACGCGCTGATGCTGCAGTTGCTTGCCGGCGAGGCCACCGAATTTGAAATCGCGTCGCTGCTCACCGCGCTGGCCATTCGCGGCGAGTCTGCGCCGGAAGTTGCCGGATTTGCGCGGGCCATGCGCGAATCCGCCACGCCCGTCCCGCTCAACGCTGAAGAACAATCGCGACTCGTAGACACCTGCGGCACCGGCGGCGTTCGCGGCAACATTAATGAAGGCCGCGGCACCTTCAACATCTCCACCGCCTCCGCACTGATTGCAGCGGCTGCGGGAGTTCCCGTCGCCAAACACGGCAACCGCGGCATCACATCGCGTTGCGGCTCGGCTGATGTTCTCGAAGTCCTCGGCGTGCCGGTTTCGCTCGCTGCTGAACGCGCCGCCGATTGCCTGCGCCAGACCGGCTTTCTTTTTCTCCACGCGCCGCAGATGCATCCCGCCATGAAGCGTGTGCAGCCGGTGCGCAAATCGCTTCCCTTCCGCACCGTGTTTAATTTTCTCGGCCCTATGACCAACCCCGCCGGTGCGCGCCGCCAGGTGATGGGCGTCTACGCGCCGCAACTGGTGCCGCTGGCCGCACAGGCTCTCGCGCTGCTCGGTGCCACCCATGCCTTCGTCGTTCACGGCGCGCTGGCCGGTACGGAAAACGGTCAGGATGAGCTCGCCCTCTGCGGCCCCAGCATGGTGGCCGAAGTGCGCGACGGCATCGTGCATGAGCGTTCGCTCACGCCGGAATCGCTCGGCCTCACCCGCGCCCCGCTC
>Ga0164297_10002786_pt1 | contig 16939 bp, 18 predicted proteins | sample GEODES058metaG_FD_113539 | JGI IMG/M metagenome (GOLD analysis project Ga0164297, IMG submission 113539) | Dystrophic lake water microbial communities from Trout Bog Lake, Wisconsin, USA - GEODES058 metaG | ecosystem: Environmental > Aquatic > Freshwater > Lake | place: USA: Trout Bog Lake...
AACCTAGGTATGAATTCTCAATTGGTTTTTGAGTTGTCGTAAGTACGCCTCGATACCAAGACGCACATCCTTTAACGAAAGGTTCACTGTGTCAATAATCCGTCCAATTCGAGTAGTTGTGGCAACTTTCATTATGTTTCCGCTCCTTGGCGTAGCTCAGGGAATTGCCAATGCTCAGACCCTTTCGGCCCACACTCAGGCGTATAGTTCGGTGCTCTTTGTTGAGAACGACTCTTCCGCGGACGTTGTCACCTCAACTCAAACAGAGAATCAAGCAACCAGCCTCAATCTGATTGCAAATTTGAATCCGCACTTTGCAAACGGAGAAGAAGCATTTTTTGATTGGAATACTCAGCCCGATGGAAGTGGTGAGTCCTTCGCAGATGGATCCGTATATACATTCGGACAACCTCTTACGCTTTACGCGATTTGGTGCACCGCATATAGTTCCGCTCTTTTGATTGAGAATGACAACGGCAGTGATCAAACTTACGTGCAGCAAATTAGTAATCACCCCACCAATTTGTACTCATTCGCAACTTTGACGCCAAAATTTGCGAACCAGGGTCAACAGTTTGTTGGATGGAATACTCAGCCTGACGGAAGTGGTGCTGCATTTGCTGATGGAGCAATTTATTCGTTTAACGCTCCGATTTATTTGTATGCCATTTGGAAATCCACGCAAACAGCTACAGCCAACTTTGTAGCTAATGGAGGAACTGGGAGTACGGCCCCAATAACAAGCACTGAAAATTCTCTTGTGAATACTCCAACTTCGGCCGGAATCGCCAAGCAGGGCTACACGTTCGTCGGATGGAACACGCAGGCGGATGGATCAGGTACCGAGTATGCCGCTGGTGCTCCTTACACGCTTTCAACAAATCAGACTCTTTACGCGCAGTGGACGCCAGACATCTATACGGTGTCGTTTAATTCAGATGGTGGGTCACCATCGCTCACAAGTCTTTCGTATACCTATGCGAGTCCGGGCATCCTTCTGCCTTCGTTAACCCTCGCCAATGAATCCTTCACTGGCTGGTGGACAGCAGCTTCGGGTGGGTCGCTTGTGGGTGTTGGCGGTGCGCAGTACGTTCCTTCGGCGTCAGTCAGTCTTTACGCGCAGTGGTCTCTTTCGCAAGTAATCGTCACATTCTCCGCGGGGTCGGGGACTACGGCGCAGCAGTCACTCACGTATTCTCCAGGTGGCTCCGGCATCATTTTGCCAAGTGCCACTCTGACAGGCAGCGCCTTCGCTGGTTGGTACTCAGCACCTACGGGCGGTGTTTTGGTGGGCACTGCAGGCACTGTGTACTCACCAACGAGTGGCACTACTCTCTATGCGCAATTCAACGTGATTCCCACAGACACCGTGAGCTTTGACCCCAACGGAGGCTCCGGTTCAGTTGCGTCAATTGTTGGGGTGCAGGGCACTACCGTCACGTTGCCCTTCGCGAGTGGTCTGTCCCTCCCGGGCTACAAGCTGACGTCTTGGAATACGTCCTCGAACGGAACTGGCACGTCAATCGCTGTTGGAGGTGCGCTTCAAGTAACAGCGCCGATAGTTCTCTTCGCCCAGTGGGTTAGTCCTGATCCAAAAGTACTGGTCGGGTCGGTCGGGAGCTTCGCTAAAAACTCCTCAGTATTGACACCAAAACTGAAAGCTCAGATTACGAAACTGGTGGCATTAATCAAGAGCAAGAAGTTCACCAAGATCTCCTTGTACGGCTACACAACGCCTTCAGGACTGGTGTCGCTGAACATGTCACTCAGTAGTTCCAGGGCAAGGGTCGTTGCTTCGTATTTGCAAGGGCAGCTTGGAAAGCTGAAAGCAGCTCGAGTGAGTTTCTCATCGGCGGGAGAAGGGGCTATTCCAGGTCAAACGTCACCTGCCTATTCTCGCGTTGAGGTGTTTGCTCAGTAACTACTCTGCCCAGTTATCGGGTAGGTCCTTGATACAGGCGGGGCAGCGCATGGCGCGCTTGTCGATTTCAGTGAAACACGAGGGGCACGGAGCCTTTGGAAGCGACGAGTTTGTATCAAGTCCAAGTCGCCGGCGAAGTGCGTTGAGAGGCTTGACAACCAAGAAGAAAAGTGTCGCCGAAATAATCAGCAGTGAGATGACTGCATTGACAACCAGCCCATACTTGAACTGACTTCCATGAAGTGAAAACGTCAAGTTCGAGAAGTTGGGCTGGTGGAAGAGTGCGGCAATGAGTGGCGTGAAGAGACCACTGACAATCGAACTAACGACGGCCGTGAAGGCTGCACCAAGGGCAACACCAATTGCTAGGTCTACGGCATTGGCGCGAAGAGCAAAAGCTCGAAACTCTTTGAAGATTGACGCGAAACGCTCAACGGCCTTCATTGAACCCTCCTTATGGTTGACTGAGTCGCAGCAGGGTGACGCAATTGCCACTTTGCACCCAACGATACAGTGCAATCCCTTGTGGGTGGGGTGTTTCGGAATGTTGTCACAGGCTCCAACTACATAGTGTGTGGTGAGAAGTTCCGTACAAAGAGTGATTGGAGTGCAATGGCACTACGCAGAGTGAAGCACCTGGCGGCGGTCGGAGTATTTGTTGCTCTCGTTATGCCTGCGACTCCTGCCGGCGCCTCAACCCTGCAAACGGTGGTCGAACCCGGAGCGGGCATGTCCGCTATCGATAACGCTTTCGCAAGTGCAAAGACGTCGATTGAACTGGAAATGTACGAGTTCAATGACCCGACGCTCGAGTCAATCTTGGTTCAACGTGCGAAGTCCGGCGTCAAGGTGCAGGTACTACTCGATCGCGACTACTCCGGGTACCGCTACAACGTGTCGACGTTTACGGCCCTGCAGAGCGCGGGCGTGTCAGTGATGTGGGCACCATCAGGGACCATATATCACGGCAAATTTGCCGTTATCGATTCGAAGCTCCTGCTAATTGGCAGCGGTAACTTCTCGGCGGAGTACTACGCCACAACGAGAGATTTCTGGATTTTCGACACAGCCCACGCTGATGTTGTAGCGGCGACAAGTGTCTTCACCGCCGACAGAAGTGGCAACACTTCCTATACGAATCCTGGTGCTGACTTGGTGTGGTCGCCCGGAGCCACGAGCGCTCTCGTAGCGCTGATAAGTAGTGCGACGAAGACAGTGCAGGTTGAGAACGAGGAAATGGATAATGCCTCAATCGAAAGCGCACTGATGGCCGCAGCCACCCGAGGGGTTGCTGTGACTGTAGTGATGACGTACTCGTCGGAGTGGTCTTCAGCGCTGTCGACCCTCACGGCCGCCGGAGTGAAAGTCTTTGTCGATCATGGTGAAAGCCCGGTCTACATTCACGCCAAAGTCGTCTGCGTTGATGCGGGAACCAAGCATCAACGAACATTTGTGGGCTCGCAGAACTTCTCCACTTCGTCGCTTAACTACAACCGAGAGTTAGGAATTATTACGTCGAACCCTGCTGTGGTAGCGACAGTTGCCGCCACGCTACGTGGAGATGCTCAAAGCGCTACGCCCTGGTGAAGTCCTGGCGACGTGCGCCATAGTCCTTGAAGGACTGAAGAATGTTGGAGCCGGCGGTGGGGGTCGAACCCACGACCTACTGATTACAAATCAGTTGCGCTACCACTGCGCCACACCGGCCTTGAGCCTTTTAGGTTACTAGATTCACAACTGAGCCGGAGTTCCTGAGACTTCAGTGAGTGGAGAGCCGTTGGGCACCTAGGCAAGGTTCGGATTTCAAACGCCACCATTAGAATTTTTTATGTAGCAACCCCCCTGCTATTTCAAAAAAAAGGAATTGTATGAAGCGCAGCGTTTCTCGTTGGATTCCGGCATTTCTGGCACCACTCCTGGTTGCCTCTACAGCCATAGGTGCATCATTCACAGCTGGAGCAGACGTCTCGCTCCCAGCGAAGACCCCCTCACAGTTATTGCAATTTATTAATACGAACCCGAACATCGCTTTGTCGGGTGAAATTACAAAGACCGCGAATCTCGGTCTGCCGCCTGTGAATTTGCTGCCGAACATTTCCCAGGCCACGGTCGATCAGATGAAGAAGACACTTCCCAAGGCAATGTCTGATTTCATCCCGAAAGCCTCAGTCTCGGGAAATCTCGCAACCGTCCTTGGTTTACTTTCTGGAACCCAGCAGGCCAACGTCTATTACAACGGCCCTTCGCTGGCCCGCATTCAGTTGCTAGACCAAATGTCAGAGCGTGACTTCATCGTCAATGGCTCCGATGTCTGGTTCTACGATGCCACTCAGCAAACGGTGCTGCACTACGGCATTAACGATGCAACGAAAGAGCAGAGTGACGAGCAACTTCTGAATCTGTTCGATGAAAACTCGTCGCAACTTCCTTTCGACGTTCTTTCACCCTCTTCGATTGCGAACTACTTCTTGAACCAGATTGGACCGAGTACCTCGGTAACGGTGGATCAGAATGCTCTCGTTGCTGGTCGGGCAGCCTATGAACTGACGCTGACCCCAAAAACTGAAGGAACGCTTGTTGCTTCTGTGAGCATTGCAATTGATGGTGTCACTGGTGTACCGCTGGCCGTTGATGTCGACGCCGTGGGCCAGAGCGCTCCGGCGTTCTCAGTGGCATTTACGTCGGTGTCATTTGCGCCATCCGATCCTTCGCTCTTCGCGTTCACTCCTCCAGCAGGTGCAGTTGTCACCCAGCTCACGGCTCCGTCAGCATGGAAAGGTTCTGAGCAGCCCAGCCCAGCTCCCTCAAGTTCTGAAGTGACTGCGGCGCAAGCTGAAGTTACGAAGCTGAAGGCTGAGGGTTGGTCAGCGGTTCTTCAAGTTCCTGCTTCACAAACGTTGACCAATGGCCTCGCATCTTTTGAAGCAAATCCCTACTTCACCAATCTCACGAAGGCTGTTACAGGTGGCCGGGTCTTCTCGACCGCTCTCTTCAACATCTTGTTTACCAACGATGGACGAGTATTCGCCGGCGCCGTGACGACGCAGAAGCTTCTTGACGCGGCTGCGGTGCAGTGAGTCAGAATGTGGATGATCAGTACGCAATCTGGACTTCGGGACTAACCAAGCAGTTCAAATCCCATAGCGCCGTTGACGCAATTGACTTGCGAGTCCCCAAAGGGTCCGTCTTTGGATTCCTTGGTCCTAACGGGTCAGGCAAGACAACGACAATCAGGATGCTGCTGGGCTTAGCCACCATTTCGTCTGGCGATGTGCAACTACTTGATTGCCCAGTGCCGGGCGGTCTTCCTGAAGCCCTCCCAAAAGTTGGCGCGTTGGTTGAAGGTCCAGCCTTTTATCCGTATTTGTCGGGTAGGGACAACCTCATTCGCTTTGACTCGGCCGACCGTAATGCTGACCCTACGACTCGTTCAGCTCGCGTCGACCACGCCCTGTCGAGAGTGGGACTTACTCAAGCAGCCAGTAAGAAGGTTCACGCCTACTCCCTAGGCATGAAACAGCGACTCGGCATTGCTAATGCACTGCTACAGCCTCGAGAACTCCTGGTTCTCGACGAGCCCACGAACGGTCTTGACCCGCAAGGAACTCGCGAGGTTCGCAACTTGATTCGTTCACTCGCGGCTGAGGGGATCACAATTTTTATTTCGAGTCACTTGCTCGCTGAAATTGAGCAAATCTGCACTCACCTCGCCGTCATGAGCCAAGGAAAAATTGTGGCGCAGGGGAGTATCGCGGAACTCTCCGCCAGTGAAACCATGAGACTAACGCTCGAAACTCCGGATGTAGAAGCGGCCATTGAGGTTCTTCGTGAAAATGGCATCACCGCAACGTCAGACGGATGTGTCGTTTCGGCAGACCTCAGTTCTGGTCAAATCAAGCCGGAGAAAATTGTCAAGCGGTTAGTTCAGGCGAAAGTGGCGGTTCGCGCGTTCACAGTTCAAGCTCCAACATTGGAAGAACGTTTCGTTTTGCTGACTGGTGAAGGGTTCGAAGTTGCGCGTTAGAAATCCATTCTCATCTCTCGCTGGAACTGAGCTTTCAATTCTTTTCCGTCGTCGACGTACGTGGGCAATGCTCGCCACGATTTCGTTGATTCCAATAGCTCTCTCGGTGGCCGTCAAACTCTCTGGCGCCACGGTCGCACCCGGCGAAGGGCCGCCCTTCATTGACCGGGTGAGCCACAACGGGTTGTTCGTTGCCTTCACTGCGATGGTTGTCGCAATCCCTCTCTTCCTGCCGCTGACGGTTTCAGTGGTGGCTGGTGACGCCATCGCTGGTGAAGCCAGCACTGGGACGCTGCGCTATCTACTCACTGTCCCGGTGAAGCGAGGTCGCCTTCTCCTCGTGAAGTTTGTTGGGGCAGCAGCGTTCTGCGTTGCTGCGGTGACCACACTGCTTCTGACCTCCATCATTATTGGTTCGATCCTCTTTCCCGTTGGACCGGTGACGCTACTTTCCGGCAATGTGATTTCAATTCCCGCCGCGATTGTCAGAATCCTTCTCATTGGCGTCTACGTAACAATTTCCTTGCTAGGCCTCTCCGCTCTTGGTCTCTTCTTGTCAACATTGACGGTGATCCCAGTCGGGGCGATGGCGGCCACCGTAATTGTTTCGACGGTTATGCAGATCCTTGGATCGCTTCCACAGGTTTCGGTCATCCATCCGTATCTCCTGAGCTACTACTGGCTAGGTTTTGCCGATCTCCTGAGAAATCCCCTCAGCTTGCACTCATTGTGGAGCAACGCGTTACTGCAACTGGCCTACATCGTTATCTTTGGAGCTTTCAGCTACAGCCGATTCACTACAAAAGACATACTTTCGTAGTTTTCTTCTGATCGCTGAGAGAAAATAAACCGGTCGAGGGCGCTCCGTGGCGAGCGCGGCGCGCGGGTAACGTGCAAAATGGACCGAAGCTGTCTAGCTGCGACGGAGGAGTATGACTGTGAACTCTCTGGTGTTTCGAGGGGGCGTTGAAAAACTCGCCTATTGCCCAAGGTGTGAAGCCACGTGTGGCTGCGGAGGGCACCGTGTTGCCCAATCTTCCCAGGCCGTTCCGCGCACATTCCAGGGTGAAGATTTCGTAGATATGGGATTTTGGTGCTGGTGCTGCTTTAGCCAGACGTGGAATTTTTTGAATCAAGATACGAAAGTATGGCTGGAGACACTTGCCAGCAACGCTGGTTGCTGGGTCCGTTCGACCTCGATGCACCGAGACCTGAAAAAGGTTATTTCTGATTGGGAGCAAGGTTGCTTGCAGTTGCACTTCGGTTGTGAGTGGAAAGCACTGAACGACGAAACCACTATGAGTCTCAAAAAAGCACGATTCGTAGGAGACCTTCCCTTTGCGGTCAACTACTCAGATGGTCAGGCCGTCGCGTTAAGTGCCGGCGTCGGTCGATTGATTGAGCGAGCTGTGGCCAAAGACGCGCGGGCACTGCGACGTAAGTAGCGAAAAGTGCCCCGATTCGATGAGTAGACCAACTCGACTACGGACGCGTGTAGGGAAACTCTTGGCCATACTCCTCGTGGCGGGAGGTGCCTTCCTGCCCTCGACTGCGTGGGGCTCATCGACAGCGGAACCGTCGCTCGGACCATCATTGACGTCGGAACTTGGTCAGCTGTTTGAAGCGATTGTGAGCAACTCGTCGAGCGAGGCCGCGCCACTCATCTTTCCGGCTTCGGCCTACGTAACCATGAAGACCGGTCGTATTGCGAATCCCGCCACTGACTACGCTGACCGACTGTTGGCCTTCTATCGACTCGACCTTGCTGCCTACCATCAAGCAGTTACGGGAGGAACGCCCGCGCACTTCGTTGGCATCCGACTCACGGGAACAACTCCTGGCTGGATCCCGGCGGGGGTGTGCGAGAACTCATTTGGGTACTGGCATCTCCCGAACGTCCGCGTCGTGTATTCCCAGAACGGGACTGAGAAGTCTGTGCTCGTGGCGTCGCTGATTTCCTACAACGGAAAGTGGTTCGTCGTCCATCTCGGACCTAATCCGCGGCCAACCAACGTGGGAATGGTTGATGGGCTGAGCACCGGTACGGCGCCGGCTGGTCCCGCCGGCGGCTGTTAACGAGCGGGGACGATCTGCCCAGTCGGGGTGATGATGGCGGCGGACGTAGGGAAGTCTGTGTTCGAAAGACTGTTGACAAACGCTCGAGCACGATTAGCCGGGTCAACAAACGCTTGACCCGTTGAGGCGAGCGTGATTGAGGTGAACCGAGCCGACTCGAAACCACCGTGTGACGAGAGCGTCACGTGGAGAATTCCCGACATCGAGAGATTGCCAACGGTGGCGAAATTGTGAAAGTTCGTAAAGTCACCGAGGCTGTAATCAATGAGGGCGCCCTTATAGAACTCCATGCCACGAAGCACGTGAGGACCACTCGCAATAACCAGGTTGGCGCCGTCGTCAATTGCCGCGTGCGCAAACGCGTACGGGTTGCCTCGATTTTCGCCGTAGTACATCTCGGTGGACCGCGTGACGTGATCGGCGTTCGTTCCTTCGGCTCCCGAGTGCATATAGACGACCACTACTGAGGCCAGAGTCTTGGCCTTGGCGATGAGTGTCTTTTCACCAGAAGCACTGAGCATGTCGTTGGTGTTTTCGTAGGGGGCAAAGTCGCAGAAGGCCACCTTCGTGGTCCCGACCGTAACGACGCCGATCTGACCGAGAAGGCCAGCCTGCACGATTCCGGCAGCAAGCAGTGCTTGGGAGGTCTGGGCGGCGCCAAGGTTTCCAAAGTCGTGGCTGTGATTGTTGGCACTATTGAGGACGGTGAAACCAACGTGTCGGTAGACCTTGGCGAAGGCGGTGGGGACTTTAAAGGCGTAACAGCTTGGTGAGGGGGCGCCGCATTTTGACGTTGATGCGGTGGTCATGGTGCCTTCGAGATTGGCGAATTCAATCTGCGCAGAGAGTGCTGACCGAACGGGGGAGAACCATGCGACCGGATCAGGTGGCACGGTGGGCGAGTTGCCCAGTTCGGTGTCACCAACGGCGGACAACGTCACCGACGTAAGGGCCGTTGTTGTGGTCGTGGGGGCTGTCGTCGTGCTGGTAGATGGTGGGAGATGAACAGTCGCCGTAGAAACGTGGTCAAGAACTGCAACGGTTGCTACCGCCGAGAGAGCTGCGACAACAAGTAGTCCCAGTCCGTTTTGCAGTGTGCGGGCTTCTTTCCTGTGCGACTCCTCGCGACGGCGCGCCCGCTTGGCTACCACGGCGTCAGCGCACCCGGAATTGCAGAGCTGTACAGGGCAAAGAAGTCCTTGGTACTCGAGTACAAGAAGCGATCAGCAACTTGGTTTGGGTTAGGAACCTGGAGGAGCGGACCCTTGGCATTAGGGCCACTGTAGGTCGCGAGAATCGGCCACGCCGGGTTGATGTCTAGTTCCATGGCTCGCACACAGTGAAGTAGGACCATCATGTGCGCTAGTGATGCGCCCGTCTGCAAGGGAGCGGCGGCGTAGATGAGATTGCCGTTGGCATCGATGCCGAGTGCTGACCGCCAAACGTCAGGCACCCCGTGGAGGGTTGTACCCCACGCCAAGTTGTTAGCACTCAACTTGGTGGCAACGCCGGCGTTGACGAGCAAGGGCAGGTTCTGACGCGCCATGACTACACCTGCGGGAACCTTGTCTCCTCCCGTCCAGGTAACTATGTCGACTGTCCCGTTCGTGAACCGCTCAACAGTTGCAAGACCCTTCTTCATTGGGTAGTAGAGCGTGTGGTTGGTGTAGAAACCGGCCGGACCATCAGCTTCGTAAAAACCAGAGTTAAAAACGGCGAGTAACTTTTGGCGTCCGGTAACGGGTACTTCTTCGGGTCCGCGAGCAATGGTGGTGATACCTGGCCCCTTGTACCCGAGGTAGAGGCCGAGCGCTGCCCCCGACGTGCGCATCCATGTCGCGTACCCGTCGATGCCTCCGGGGAGGGCAACGGTAGTGACCTCGACTGGCGGGTGCAGGGGGTCGGCCCAAGCATCGGCTGGCTTCCACGTGGCGCACGTTGCTACTGCTGGCTTGGTTGCCTTGCACAGTGGTGGAGGGGTGGCGATAGTGGTCGTTGTCGTACTCGAGGTGGTTACCACTGGCTGGGTAGAAGACGTGAGCCCCGATCCGGAGTAGCTGAAGTAGAAAACGCCTGCGGCGATGCCGACGAGGGCTGCCAGGGAATATTTGGAGATTCTTTGCATAACCCTAATTTTGTCCGAGAATTCAATAATTCTACGAAATAAGGTGGTCAGTTCGTGGCAATTGCCGAGCAAAGTAGTCCCGAAGGTGCTCGATGAATGCGAGGTCCGAAAGGGCTCTAGGCTTAGATGCGATGTCTCAGTCAACTCAGCCCAGCGAACGTACTTCCCGAGTCTCGAGCCCGTACCAACCACGGCTCTCGGTGATGATCACTCTGGTTGTCGTGTTTGTCGTAGGTGCATTTGTCATGTTGCGCTCGAGTTCGTCAAACACGGCGCCGTCGATGAATGCGACCACGCCAACCATGGCAACAACAGGTTCGGTCTCGTCAAGTGCGGCCGTCGTCACCAAGGCCAAGGTCAGCGTGCAGGTTGCAAACGGAACGTCGGTGGCGGGGCTTGCTCGTACCTACACCCAGCAGTTGATGACGCTCGGTTGGGACACACTTCCTGAAATGAACGGTCCGAAGGTCACCGCCACCCTCGTGTACTACAACCCAGGCTTTCGCAGCGCCGCTATGGATATCGCTAAGACGCTCAACGTCCCCGCAACTGCGGTGACACCGCTTAACGGTCAGCAGCCAGTAGCGGGCGCGTCCTCGGACGACATTGTTGTCGTACTCGGCCCCGACGTCGCCATTAAGGGCTAACTACACCTGCGGGGGTAGTTCGACCGAGTAGCGCTTCAGCGCTGCACGCAGTACGTCAACCGACATTGGTCGCAACTCTTCGAGTGGACGATTCCGGTGACGCCGAACGCCAAGGTCAACTTGGGCAATGCTGCTCACGCCGAAGGCGCGAGCAATGTCGATCAACATGGCTATCTCGACGCCGTAGGCGTGCTCGAGGGTCAGTGACTCGAGTGCACTTCGACGTCCGGCAGTTTCTCCAGCGAGTGGTTGACGAATCTCACCGAGTCCGGGATAGAGCAGGGACAAGATTGGTCGGGCTGCGAGTTCATTGACACGCCCACCTCCGGAGGGCATGTTGTGCAGCGGGCGTTCGTAGTAGCCCTTCACGAACTGAACCTCGGGTCGTTCGACGAGCGGTTGGATGAGTCGACCCACGAATTCAGCTCCGGTGTTGAGCACGTCGGCATCAAGGAACACCACGAGGTCCGACGCTGAATGCGCGAGGCCGGTCTGCATGGCGAGACCCTTGCCCCCGTGGCCATCGACGCTCACTACCCGAGCGCCATGGTGGGCCGCAATCACGGCGGTGTCGTCCACGCTGTTGTCATTGATCACCACCAGATCGTCAAAGAACTGACCGTGGGTCTTCACCGCCTCGAGGACGGGCCCAATCGTGGCCGCTTCATTACGGGCGGGGATCAGGACCGAAACGGTTGTGGAGCCCTTGGCGCTCAGGACCGCCGAGGCATCAAAGTCCTCGGCACTGAGCGTCCAGGGCGTCTCGCTGTGGTTCATACTTCGAGGTTAGGGGGAAGTCGCTCGGTGCCACTTGACAAATTCGGCCCAAGGGGGGAGAATGGACAGGTCATCAAGAGCGACAGAGGGACGGCCCCGTTGAAGTCGCGACAACCAGTGTGATCCATGAGCAACCCGCTCGTCACACCAGGTGCCAAAGGCCGAACGATGAAAAGGGAGATATGAGTTTCGCAACAGGTCTTTTATGTCGAGAGTGTGGGGAGACCTACCCCGCCGAGGCTCGCTACTCGTGTGAGTTCTGCTTTGGTCCGCTCGAGGTCTCGTACGACCTTGAAGCCGCCAAGGGCGTGGTTACTCGTGAGTCAATTGAAGCTGGTCCTAATTCCATCTGGCGCTACGGCGCGCTGCTGCCTGATCCAGGTGAAGAGCCCGTCGACCTCGGTGCCGGTTGGACGCCACTCCGTCGTGCGACGCGTCTGGCCGAAGTGCTCGGCGTCAAGGAACTGTGGTTGAAGGACGACACGCGTAATCCCACTGGTTCGTTCAAGGACCGCGTGGTGAGCTGCGCACTTTCTTCGGCTCGCCGACTCGGCTTCACAACTGCCGCCTGTGCCTCGACTGGCAACCTGGCGACGTCAGTGGCCGCTCACGCTGCCTTTATTGGATGGCCGAGCGTGACGATCATTCCGTCAGACCTCGAGAAGTCGAAGATTGCCATGACCGCGATCTTTGGTGGCACCGTGCTCGGTGTGAATGGCAACTACGACGACGTCAACCGTCTCTGCGTTGAACTTGTAGCCGAACACACTGACTGGGCTTTCGCCAACGTCAACCTCCGCCCGTATTACGCGGAAGGTTCAAAGACCTTGGCCTACGAAATCTGTGAGCAGCTTGGCTGGAAGACACCAGACCAGGTTGTTGTACCAATCGCTTCGGGTTCGCAGTTCACCAAGGTCGCCAAGGGCTTCAAGGAGTTCCGCTACCTCGACCTCGTGACTGGTGAGCAGCCGATCTTGTTCGGTGCGCAGGCCACCGGTTGTTCTCCTGTGGCGACCGCACTCTACGAAGGTGCCGAGGTTGTCACACCGCAGCGTCCGAACACGATTGCTCGCTCGCTCGCCATTGGTAACCCGGCTGACGGTCCCTACGTCCTCGACGAAGTGCGTCGTCAGGGTGGCGACATTGGTTCAGTGAGCGACGAAGAGATTCTCGAGTGCATTGGCCTGTTGGCCGAGACCGAGGGTGTGTTCGCTGAGACTGCGGGAGGAGTAACCATTGCGTCACTTCGCCAGATGATCAAGCGTGGCACCATTGACCCGAACAAGTCCATCGTGGCCATCATTTCTGGTCACGGTCTCAAGACGCTCGACGCCGTGTCCGAGACCGCTACGGTCACTGCCACAATTTCTCCTTCACTCGCAGATGCTGAAGAGGCACTGCTCAAGCACAGTCTGGTGGCCGCCCAATGAGCGTTATCGTCCGTCTCCCAAGTCAGCTCCGCGCCCTCGTTGGCGGTGTTGGTGAAGTACCGGTAGAAGCCGCCACCGTGCGTGAAGCCATTGCCGCCGTTGAGGCCGCCTACCCAGGCATTGCCTACCGCGTGCTCGACGACAAGGGCGAGCTTCGCCGCTTCGTCAATGTGTTCGTGGCCGACGAAGATGTTCGTTTCTTAAATGGTCTGGACACCGAACTGGCCGCCGGAACGACCGTTTCACTGGTCCCCGCCGTCGCCGGAGGCTAATTCCCCCCGTTAGCAGTCTCCGGGGGAGACTGCTAGAATTGTGATGCACCTACAACGGGTGCCTCGCACTAGGAGGAATCAAAGTGGCGAAATTAATTGCTTTCGACGAAGAAGCCCGTCGCTCGCTGGAGCGCGGTATGAACAAGTTGGCCGACGCCGTACGCGTCACCCTGGGACCTAAGGGTCGCAACGTTGTTCTGGACAAGAAGTGGGGAGCCCCCACAATCACCAACGACGGTGTTTCCATTGCTAAGGACATCGACCTCGAAGACCCCTTCGAAAGGATCGGTGCCGAACTGGTGAAGGAAGTCGCCAAGAAGACTGATGACGTTGCCGGTGACGGCACCACCACCGCAACCGTGCTCGCATGGGCCATGGTTCGCGAAGGTCTTAAGAACGTGGCCGCTGGCGCCAACCCAATGTCACTGAAGAAGGGCATCGAGGCCGCTGTTGAAGCTGCCGTGGCGTCACTGCACAACCTCGCCAAGCCGGCTGACACCAAGGAACAGATTGCTCAGGTTGCTTCAATCTCCGCAGCCGACACCGAGATTGGTCAGATGATTGCTGACGCTATCGACAAGGTCGGTAAGGACGGCGTTATCACCGTTGAAGAGAGCCAGTCATTCGGCATGGACATGGACCTCGTTGAAGGTATGCGCTTCGACAAGGGCTACATCTCTCCCTACTTCTCCACCGACACCGAGCGTATGGAAGCAGTTCTTGAGAACGCCTACATCCTCCTCGTCTCGGGCAAGATCACGAACGTTCGCGACGTGCTCCCAGTACTCGAGAAGGTCATGCAGTCGGGTCGTCCACTGTTGATCATTGCTGAAGACATCGAAGGCGAAGCACTCGCCACCCTCGTCGTCAACAAGATTCGCGGCACCTTCAAGTCAGTGGCGGTAAAGGCTCCGGGCTTTGGTGAGCGTCGTAAGGCCATGCTGCAGGACATCGCCATCCTTACGGGCGGAACCGTTATCTCGGAAGAAGTCGGCCTCAAGCTCGACACTGCTGATCTCACTTCACTGGGAACCGCTCGCAAGATTGTGGTGACCAAGGACGAGACCACCATTGTTGAAGGCGCTGGTTCGGCTGAAGACGTTGCTGGTCGCGTGAACCAGATCAAGGCTGAAATCGACAACACCGACTCTGACTACGACCGCGAGAAGCTCCAGGAGCGCCTTGCCAAGTTGTCCGGTGGTGTTGCTGTCATCAAGGTCGGTGCCGCTACTGAGGTTGAACTCAAGGAAAAGAAGCACCGCATTGAAGACGCTGTTTCAACCACCAAGGCCGCAATCGAAGAAGGTGTTGTTCCTGGCGGTGGCGTAGCGCTACTTCGTAGCCAGCAGCACATCCTCGCCGCAGCTGAGAAGCTTTCGGGCGACGAAGCTACTGGTGCCCGCATGGTGGCTAAGGCTGTTGAAGCTCCGCTCAACCAGATTGCCGTGAACGCTGGCCTCGAAGGTGGCGTCATTGTGGACAAGGTTCGTAACTTGCCCAACGCCACTGAGGGCCTGAACGCCGCCACGGGCGAGTACGAAGACCTCATCAAGGCTGGTGTCATTGACGCCGCTAAGGTGACCCGTTCAGCGCTGCAGAACGCTGCATCAATTGCCGCACTCTTCCTCACGACTGAGTGCGTCATCGTGGACAAGCCTGAAGCGGCCGCTCCACAGATGCCTAACGGCGGTATGGACGACTTCTAAAAAGTCAACGTTTCAAAGAAAACCGCAGGGCTTCGGCCCTGCGGTTTTTGTTTTATCGGCGAAATCTGGGCGTAGGCTAGAACCATGACTTCTTCACCATTAAGCCCTTCACGCGGACTCAACGTTGTTCACTTGTTCTGCCACCCCGAAGGTTCGGTGGACGCAGCTGCGGTCAACCAGGCGGTTGACGAAGCACGAGCCAAGGGGCTCCAGGTGGTCACCGCGGCCATCATGGGCGCCAAGGCCGACACCTGTTTCATGGTGCTTGGTGAAGACCTGTGGGACCTCCGTAAGTTTCAGACCAAGATTCAGGCCGCGGGCTTTAAGGTCGCTGAAAGCTACGTCTCAGTCACTGAAGTCAGTGAGTACGCCGCGGGCATGCCCGAGAAGATGTTGAACGACCGGCTCTTCCCCGTTCTTCCCCCAGAAGGGAAGAAGGCATTCTGCTTCTACCCAATGAGCAAGCGTCGTGGCGAAGAGCACAACTGGTACTCACTGCCTTACGAGAAGCGTGAAGAGCTAATGCGCCAGCATGGTGCCTCTGGTCGTGAGTTCAAGGGTCGTATTTTGCAGGTCGTCACCGGATCTACGGGTCTCGACGACTGGGAGTGGGGCGTCACCCTTTTCGGAGTCCACGTCGATGACCTGAAGGACTGCGTGTACACCATGCGTTACGACGAAGCCTCAACTCTCTACGGAGAGTTCGGCGCCTTCTACACCGGTCTCGTAGGCACGGTTGACGAAGTACTAGCGGCCACTATCGCCTAAGTAACATCGTCACCATGCAGCCCGAATTCGAAAAGTCTCTTCGCCGCTGGGCGGAGTCACTCGCGAGCATTGCTCGAACGGGCATGGCCTTCACGGAGAGCCAGTATGAACGTGAGCGCTACGAAGAAGTACTTCTCGTTGCCGGTGAGATCAAAGCCACTGCCGAAGAAGGACTCGACGAAGCAACCGACGCCACTGGCTACGTCGTGGAGTGGATGAAGGAACAGGGCAAGGGTGTTCCCGGCTACCAGACACCCAAGGTCGCAGTGGGCGCAGCGGTAATGAATGAAAACGGCGAACTACTGCTCATTCAGCGCGCCGACTCCGGGTTTTGGCTCTATCCCACTGGCTGGTGTGACGTTGGTTACTCGGCTCCAGAAGTTGTCGTGAAGGAAGTCAAAGAAGAGACGGGCATCGACGTTGAGGTCGTTCGTCTGATTGGCGTGCTCGACGGTATGCGCCTTGGTGCTTCACGTGTGCCGCTCTACTCAATCCTGTTTCTCTGTAAGAAGGTCGGGGGAGAGCTCGACCTTCACCCACTTGAATGTTCAGACGCCGGATGGTTCACTCGTGACACCATCCCCTCGCCAACCATCGGTGCGGAGAGATGGGCTGACGCGATCTTTGCTGCATTTGATGAGAACAACACTGACGTCTTCTATGACGAACTACGAGCGCCTGTATGGCGGGGGGAACAATGAGCGTTGAAGTAACGAGAGTCACTAAGGCAACGCCGGAATTGACGACAGCTCTCAATGCGCTGATTCCGCAACTTTCTTCAAGTGCCTCGCCGCTGAGCGAGTCGGACGTAGCGGAACTTGTTGCTAATGAGTCGGTGACGCTTCTCATTGCCAAGAGCGGTGAGACTGTCGTTGGCACACTCACTCTCGTTACGTTTCCAATTCCCACCGGGCTACGCGCCTGGATTGAGGATGTTGTAGTTGATGAGGAAGCCCGAGGCCTAGGTGTAGGCGTCGCTCTTACGTCTGCCGCCATTGACATTGCTACGAGTTTGGGCGTGAAGTCAATTGACTTAACGAGTCGACCTTCGCGTGAAGCGGCCAATGCAATGTACGTGAAAATTGGTTTTGAGAAGCGCGAAACGAACGTCTACCGTTATTCGCTAGAGAGCTGACACTGCCGCGACCGTTGGGTGGTCGTGAAGGTGAGAGAAGTCCTTGAGATACTTGAAG
>Ga0164297_10002788_pt1 | contig 16929 bp, 18 predicted proteins | sample GEODES058metaG_FD_113539 | JGI IMG/M metagenome (GOLD analysis project Ga0164297, IMG submission 113539) | Dystrophic lake water microbial communities from Trout Bog Lake, Wisconsin, USA - GEODES058 metaG | ecosystem: Environmental > Aquatic > Freshwater > Lake | place: USA: Trout Bog Lake...
CATTACAGAACTGTGTCAATTGGCGCCCTCCTCCCGAGTGGCCCTGAGGGCCACGGCTAGGGTGTTCCAAGGCTGAAAACGGCCTGAGAACGCGTCCAGAAGCTCGACGAAGCGAAAAGGGAACACGTGAAGGTCTTGGTCCTCGGTGGTGACGGATTCTGTGGATGGCCGACCGCCCTCCACCTCTCGAACGTCGGGCACGACGTGGTCATCGTCGACAACCTGTCCCGTCGCTGCATCGACGTCGAGCTTGAGGTGGAGTCCCTGACCCCCATCCGGCCCATGGGCGAGCGCCTGTCGGTCTGGAAGGAGCTCACCGGCAAGGAGATCAGGTTCATCAACCTCGATCTGGCCGAGGAGTACGACCGGCTGCTCGAGGTGCTCTTGGACGAGGCCCCGGACGCGGTGGTGCACTTCGCCGAGCAGCGGGCCGCGCCGTACTCGATGCGCTCGAGCAAGGCGAAGCGCTTCACGGTGGACAACAACGTGTCGGGCACGCACAACCTGCTGTGCGCCATCGTCGAGTCCGGTCTCGACATCGCCGTCGTCCACCTCGGCACCATGGGCGTCTACGGCTATGGCTGGTCGGGCACCGCTCCCATCCCCGAGGGCTACCTCACGGTGACGGTCGACACCCCAGACGGCGATCTGCGCAGAGAGATCCTCCACCCCGCCAACCCGGGGTCGGTGTACCACATGACCAAGACGCTCGATCAGCTGCTCTTCTCCTTCTACGCCAAGAACGACCAGCTTCGGATCACCGACCTGCACCAGGGCATCGTCTGGGGCACCCAGACCCCGGAGACAGCGATCGACGAGCGCCTGATCAACCGCTTCGACTACGACGGCGACTACGGCACGGTGCTCAACCGCTTCATCATGCAAGCGGCGATCGGTCACCCCCTCACCGTCCACGGCGTCGGAGGCCAGACCCGAGCCTTCATCCACATCCGTGACACCGTTCGATGCATCGAGATCGCCCTGCGCAACCCGCCCGAGCGCGGCGACAAGGTCTCGGTGTTCAACCAGGTGACCGAGACCTACCGCGTCAGCGAGCTGGCTGAGCTGATCTCGAAGCTGACCGGGGTCGAGATCGCCTTCCTCCCCAACCCTCGCATCGAGGCCGTGGAGAACGAGCTCGAGGTCACCCGAGAGCGCTTCTTGGGACTTGGGCTCAACCCCACCACCCTGTCGGAGGGTCTCCTCGACGAGACGCGCGAGATCGGGAAGCGCTACGCCGATCGAGCCGATCTCACCAAGATCATCGCTCGCTCCGTCTGGAAGACCGGCATGGAGACGTCACCCGACCTCATGCGCTGATCACTGCGGGCGCCGCCCGCAGGAGGTTCGCTACGACCCGCGCTTGGTGGCGCAGTAGTCGGCCATCGCACCGGCCTCCATCTCCAGGTAGCGGGTGAACCCGCCCAAGATGGCCTTCTCGGCGGCATTGGCCACAAGGGGCACATGGACCTTCAAGGTGCCTGACACCGTCTCGGTGGTCGCCCCCTCCTCGTCGCTCAGCGAGATCGTGGCCTCGCAGCTGAGCATCCCGTCGTAGTGATCCGGGATCACCGTGAGGGTGCCCGTGTGCGAGCTCGTGTCGTAGCTCAGCGCGATGACCCAGGTGAGCTTGGAGGAGTCCACCACCATCGACGCTGGTCCCGACAAGGTGCCGTCGAAGGCGTAGCGCACCCGCGTGTGGATGACCGCGCCGTCCTCGTGGACCTCGAGCAGCTCGGGCGTCCGCATGGCAAACGTCGGGTTGGCCAGGCTGGCGTAGTACGCCGGATCGGCCAAGGCGCTCTGGACCTCGGCGCGCGAGGCGGCGATCTTCTCGGTGACGGTGAACTCCACCGCTAGGCCCCTGGCGTCACGGCGCCCAGGCCGAGCTTGCGATGGTCCCAGCTGACGGTGCGATCCACCACGAGCCGATAGATGTTGCGATTGTTCAGCATCAGCTCGACGAAGGGTCGCAGCTCCTCGGTGTAGGGCGCGTTGTACCGGGAGAAGACGCTCACGCCGATGGCCCAGATCTCGTCAGGGTCCTCCACCAGCTCGGCGTGCCCGACCAGCTCGACGCCGCGAAGCTCCTCGTAGCTGTCCCCGTCTTCGAAGAGGCAGGTCATCATCGGGTTGCGAGCCAGGTTGCGGGCCTTCTGCGACTTGGCCTTCGTCTCGATGCCGATCGACCCGTCGACGTAGGAGTACCACATGGCCACCGCATGGATCGTGCCGTCGTGGTTCAAGGTGCACATGGTCATGGGGCGGCGCTCGGCCAAGAAGGCGTCGATCTCGGCCTCGGACATCTTGATCTGGGCGCGCTGGTTCACGCCCCCACCGCTTGGCACCACCGGATCAGCCACTCTTCCCCCTGTCCCTCGACGTCCCTCGTCGTTGCGTCCCGAAGCGTAGACCGCGCTGCGCGAGGGCGGGCCAAAAGTTCACCACAGGATCACCCTCGGGTTGCACCGGCGTCGCCCCCGGTTCACCTCGTCTCTCTAGGTTGCAGGCATGGAGTTGTGGAACGCCAGCACGCCGCCCACGACGCCACCAGCGCACACCCGCACCGCCCTGCGGTGCCGGTTGCAGGTGATCGGGCGATCCGCCCGCCTCGGTCGCCATGACGAGACGCCCCCGGAAGGTCACTCCCCCCGACCTTCGGGGTCGTCTCCTCGTTGTCAGCGGCCGCCGTTCGCCCTCACGGGCTCGAGCCACGGTCGCTTCTCGCTCGGGCCTCGGCTGCGATGACCGATCTCATCGCACGCCCCGAGCACGAGGTGCCCGACCGCCAGCTCGTCCTGGTCGTCGACGACGAGTCCTCCTATCGCGACGCGCTCTCCTCGGGCCTGAGCAACGAGGGATTCTCCGTCGTCCTGGCGGCCGACGGTGCGACGGCGGTCGAGGAGTTCCACCGCTGGAGCCCCGACCTCATCCTCTTGGACGTCATGCTGCCCGATCGCTCCGGCATCGAGATCTGTCGTGAGCTGCGCGAGGAGTCCAATGTCCCGATCATCATGGTGTCGGCCCGCTCGAGCGAGGTCGACATCGTGCTGGGCCTCGAGCTTGGGGCCTCGGACTATGTCGCCAAGCCCTATCGGTTCCGAGAGCTCTTGGCCCGCATCCGCGCCGTGCTGCGCCGTGGCGCGGCGGCACCGCAGAGCGAGGAGATCCTCGAGGTCAAGGACCTCCACCTCGACGAGTCGCGGCGAGAGGCGTTCCTCGGCGAGAAGCCTCTGGACCTCTCGCGCAAGGAGTTCGACCTGCTCTGGCTCTTGATGTGCCACGCCGGATCGGTGGTGACGCGCGAGGCCTGCATCGATGCCCTCTGGTGGGACCAGGACCTCGCCGACACCCGGACGCTCGACACCCACGTGAAGCGGCTCCGGCGCAAGATCGAGGCGGACCCCGCCAACCCTCGGCTCCTCCTCACCATCCGAGGGATCGGCTTCCGCCTCCAGGCCTGACTCGGCAGATCCGCCCTGCCGAGTCAGGCCTGGAGGCGGCCCGCCCGTCACGGAGGAGCGGTGATGGGTAGCGTGGAGTTATGCAGATCGGCGATGTCGTCCCCAACTTCACCCTCCCAGACCAGTCGGGCACCGAGCGATCGCTCGAGAGCCTGCTGGCCGACGGTCCCGTGGTGCTGTTCTTCTATCCCGCCGCCATGACCAAGGGCTGCACCATCGAGTCGTGCCACTTCCGTGACCTCAAGGCCGAGTTCGAGGCAGCCGGCGCCCAGCGAGTCGGCATCTCGATGGACACGGTCGAGAAGCAGGCCGAGTTCTCCTCCACCCACGACTTCGACTATCCGCTGCTCGCCGACACCGACGGCACCGTGGCCTCCCTGTTCGGCGTCAAGCGCAGGATCGGCGCGCTTCGCACCAAGCGCTCCACCTTCGTGATCGGCCAGGACCGCACCGTCCTCGGCGTGATCAACTCCGAGCTGTCGATGAACAGCCATGCCGACAAGGCGCTCGAGGTGCTGGCGTCGGCCTAGGTCTCCGTCACTCACCGGGTGCGTAGTACTCGGCCGGGATCGTGGTCTCACCCCGCCAGAACGCTCCGAACACCTCGGTGAACGACGCCGGGTGATAGCGGGGAAGCCCCGCCATCGTGCAGTGGGTCAGCTCACCGAAGACGATGCGGTCATCGAGGAGGTACAGGTCGACCCGAAGGGCCTCGAACGGGGCCGACAGCGACTCCGCCATCCTCACCGCCCGGTCGAACTCGTTCGGCGTGCGCATCGGAGTCGTCGGTGCCGGTCGACCCGTCCAGTCGCCGATGTCGAGCCGCCGAAAGATCCGATCGACAAAGAGCTTCGACGGGCCGGGCAGACAGAGCACGGCATAGAGCACTCGGCCCCTGACGCAGTAGCACGACAGCTCGATGAGGCCGTCGGAGATGGCACCGAGGTACTCCTCCGCCATCACCAGGCGAGAGAGGCCCCGGTAGTTCCACTCGCCGAACCGCTCTGAGTAGTCGGTCGTCAGCCATCGGTCGATCGTGGTCTTGAGGACCTCAGGGTCGACTGCGGAGGTCGGCGCATCGAAGACCACGGAGCGGTCGTCGAACACCTCGAGGGCGGGTGCCTCCGGGCCGCGCCCGCCGGTGATCAGGCACGTCATCCCCGACCCATGGGAGGCCTTGAGCACCACCGCTTCGGGAAGCGCCGCCAGGTCGAGCCCTTCGAAGGAGGCCACCACCTGGTACTGCGTGGCCAGGATGTCGGCGCCGACCGTAGCCGCCACGTAGTCGCGCGCGAGGACCTTGTGGGTGGTGGCGGGGATCATCGGGTCTCGGCTGAGCACCAGGGCTCGCGCCATGACGTCCGAGGCCGTCACCGGTCGTCGGAGCCGTGGAGGCCGACCATGGGTCCTCGTGAGCCGGTAGGCCATCCAGGCCCGAGGAGGAATGCGTCGACGGACCCGAGTGCCGAGGCTAGGAGTCCTCATCCGCCTCGTCGAACGGGATGTCATTGAAGTCGACCCGATCCGGCTCGGCCGTCCGATCGGTGGGGACCAGCTCGATGGCATGGCCATCGACGACGTCCACCGAGCTGATGGCATCGACGTGCCCCCGCCCGTAGCCCGACCACTTCGACTTCGCCGCCACCTTGGCCGCCTTCTCATCGTCGGCCACCACGAAGACCGTCTCGTGGTCCTCCGCAAGTCGACCGGGGCCACCGCTGCCGCCGAGCAGCACCGCATAGAGCTTCATCTGGTGTCCTCTCGCAGGGTTGCCGGCACGTAGTAGCCGTTGATGGGGATGTCGCGCACCGCCAAGAGCTCCTCGATCGAGGGCCGATTCGCCATGCCATTGGCGAGCGCCTCGGCCGTGGCCTGTCGGTTGTTGGCGTAGACCAGATCCGCGTCCTGCGCCGCCGGAGAGACCCAGACCGCTGCGATCAGCACGGTGTCGTCCAGCAGCGTGCGAGACACCACCCCATCGGCCACGGCGTCGAGGACGCCCGAGGCGACGCCGAGCTGGGCCGCGCCCCAGGTCAAGGTGGCATGGGCGTCGGAGGCGATCATCGCCTTGTTGACGAAGAGGGTCATCGGCTTGACCGGCAGGTTCGGCTGGGCCACCACCACGAAGGCCGCATGGCCCTCACGAGGCGTGGCCAGCGCCGTGGCCCAGGCCGTCCCGACTGGCCCCTCACGAAGGCCCAGCACGGTGTTGAGGTGCGCCGCCTCGGGCCCCTCGCCGACGAAGGACTCGCCGACCCGGATCACGTCGGTGGCCAGACGGCCGGAGGGGTGTCGAAGGGCACGGTCCGACCGTAGCGAATCTCACGCAGGAGGTCGGATCCCATCGCACCCGGCGTGGTGTCGTAGCCGAGGAGGCCCACGTGTCGCGCTCGAGTCCCCTCGATGGGGCTCACCCGGTGCAGCGAGTGGCGCCCCTCGAAGACGAGCAGCGTGCCGGGTGTCATCGCCAGGGTCACCACGGCGGAGGAGGCACCGTCGAGCACCTCGGCCACCTCGTCGTAGCGCTCGTCGTCTGCGCTGCGGATCTTCGGGGCGACCTCGAAGTCGCCACCGACGCTGGCGGTCTGGATGGCCAACGAGACCACGAAGTCGGTCTGGTCGAAGTGCCATTGGAGCTGATCGCCGGCGTGCATCACGGCCAGGTTGAGCGCCCCGAAGGGATCGGCGTAGCGCATGACCGGTCCCCGATCGACGATGTCCTCGATGAGCACGCGGAGCACCTCGGCCTCGTAGAGGCCGCGGAGCAGACTGCTCGTGGGGAACAGGTCATAGGGCACTGCCGAGACGCCATAGGGCATCCAGGTCCGACGAGGGTGGTCGCTGGCGAAGGCCGCCTCATCGGGCAGCTCGAGGTAGGGCGTGCCGATCCCCTCCGACGCATACGCCCGCTGTCGCAGCGCCTCAGCCTCGGCCACGAAGCGCTCCACCGCACCTGGTCGCACGAAGCCCGAGAGCTCGGCATAGCCATGCTCGGCCAGCTGGGCCCGTCCGGCCGCCACGACCGCGGCGTAGCCAGGGCTCTCTCGCGCATCGAGCGGATAGCGCTCGGTGTCGATCCACCCAAGGACCTCGGCCTCCCCCCCGTCGACTTCCATGGGCCCACGCTAGGGGACGGGCTCGTCATGCAACAGCGCACGGCACGAGTTCCCTAGCCTGAGCAGATGGCCTCCCGGTTCACCGTCGACCTGGCGCCGCTCAAGGAGAGTCGAGAGTTCCGCCTCCTCTTCATCGGACTCTTGATCTCGATGCTGGGCAACCAGCTCACGACCGTGGCCATCCCCTATGAGGTCTACAAGATGACCCACTCCTCGCTGCAGGTCGGGCTGGTGAGCCTGGCCCAGCTGATCCCGCTGGTGGTGGGGTCGCTGATCGGCGGCACCATGGGCGACGCCATCGATCGGCGGACCCTGATGCTCATCGCGTCGGCCGCCTCCATCCTCACGGCGCTCGGCCTGACCCTCAACGCCTTGGCACCCCACCCCTCGCTGGTGGCCATCTACGTCATCAGCGCCTTGGCGGCTGGCCTGATCGGCTTCGCCAACCCGGCGCGCAACGCCGCCATCCCGATGATGGTCAAGCCGGCCCACCTGGTCGGCGCGTACTCCTTCAACCAGATCGTGATCCAGATCGCCACCATCGTGGGCCCAGCCGTCGCCGGGATCCTCCTGTCGACGGCCGGCCTGGCGTGGACCTATGGCCTCGACGCCGTCAGCTTCGCCGTCATGCTCGGCGTCACCTTCCTGCTCAAGCCCCTGCCCCCGGTCGGTGCCGCCACCAAGCCAGGGCTTCGCTCCATCGTCGAGGGCATGCGCTACCTCAAGGGTCGCCAAGTGCTCCAGGGGGTCTACCTGGTGGACCTCAACGCCATGATCTTCGGCATGCCTCGGGCGCTGTTCCCCGCCATGGCCCTCTCGGTGTTCCACGGAGGCACCACCGGCCTCGGCCTCCTCTACGCCGCTCCGGGGGTCGGCGCACTGCTCGGGGCCGGCACGACCGGCTGGGTGTCGGGCGTGGTGCGGCGCGGCCGAGCCGTCGTCCTGGCGGTCGTCGCCTGGGGTGTGGCCATCACCCTGTTCGGCCTGACCCGACAGCTGTGGGTGGCGCTCGTGTTCCTCGCCATCGCCGGGTGGGCCGACGTCATCTCAGCCGTGCTCCGCAACACCATCTTGCAGACGTCGATCCCCGACACCTTCCGCAGTCGCCTCTCCTCGTTCCAGATGGCCGTCGTCCAAGGCGGCCCACGGGTCGGCGATGCCGAGTCCGGCGCCGTGGCGGCACTCACGAGCACCGAGATCTCGGTGGTCACCGGCGGCCTGGCCTGCGTGGTCGGCGCCGTGATCCTGGCCAAGCTGCTCCCCGGCTTCTGGGCCGAGCGCCCCGACAACGACGTCGACGGCGTGGTGACCGCCTGAGCCCGACGCTCAGTGGAAGGTCATGCCTCCGTCGGCCACGAGCACCGAGCCGGTGACGAAGCTGGCCAGGTCGGAGAGCAAGAACAGCGCCGGACCCACCATCTCCTCTGGGCTGGCCAGACGACCCATGACCGAGGCCCGCCGCATGGCGTCGATGGCGGCGGGCGGGTTGGCCGCCATCATGTCGGTGTCCACCGCCCCGGGGGCGAGCGCATTGACTCGGATCGATCGTGACGCCAGCTCGGTCGCCATGGACCTGGTCAGCATCAGCAGGCCCGCCTTGGCCGCCGTGTAGAGGGCGAGCCCGCCACCCGAGGTGAAGACGCCCACCGAGACCACGTTGAGCACGCTGGCGTGCGACGAGACCTCGAGGTGCGGGAGGGCTGCTTGGACCAAGAACAGCGGGCCACGCTCGTTGACCGCCTGGCTCTTGGCCCAGGCCTCCTCGGTGATGGACCCCACGGGTTGCGCCAGGGCGTTGGCCGCGTTGTTGACGATCAGGTCGATGCCGCCGAAGCGCTCGACCGTGGCGGCCACCAGGTGATCGACGTCGGCCAGGTCGCCCATGTTGCCGGGCACGGCCAGTGCCGTCCCTCCAGCCGCTTCGATCTCTGCCACCGCCTGGGCGCAGGCATCGGCCTTGCGGCTCGAGATGACCACCGAGGCCCCACACGACGCCAGTGCCAGGGCGATCGCTCGACCGATCCCCCGGGACCCTCCGGTCACGATCGCCACGCGGCCCTCGAGATCGAAGGCGGCCTTCAGCTCAGCTGCTGTGGTCATCGCCCGCCTCCGTGCTCCGTCGACGTCGGGGCATCCCGACCGTGGCGGTGGCCGCCAGCTGCCCACAGGCCGCATCGATCTCTCGCCCCCGCGTCGCGCGGACCGTGGTGGTGATCCCTCGTTCCTCGAGATCAGCAGCGAAGTCTCGAACCCGTTCCGGCGTCGAGCCCCGCACGAGGTAGCCGGGCGTCGGGTTGAGCGGGATCAGGTTGACGTGCGCCCGCAGCGGCCGGGCGTAGTTGGCCAGCTCGGTGACGTCCTGGTCGGTGTCGTTGACCCCGTCGATCAGCGCCCACTCGAACGAGAGGCGGCGGTGCGTGGTCTCCACGTACTCCATGCAGGCATCGGCCAGCACGCCGAGCGGGTAGCGCTTGTTCAGGGGCACGAGCTCATTGCGCTTGGTGTCGTTGGCCGAGTGCAGCGACACCGCTAGGTTGACCGCCTCAGGCTCTGCCGTCAGCTTCTTGATGCCGGGAACTACCCCGACGGTCGAGACCGTGAGACGGCGCGCGCCAAGGCCGAGGGGGCCGTTGAGCCGCCGAACGACCTCCATCACCCGGTCATAGTTCGCCATGGGCTCGCCCATGCCCATGAAGACCACGTTGGACAGACGCCGTGGCTGTGCTTCCCGAGCCGCCCACACCACCTGCTCGACGATCTCCCCGGTGGTGAGCTGTCGGCCGAACCCACCTTGGCCCGTGGCGCAGAAGCTGCACGCCATGGCGCACCCGGCCTGGCTCGAGATGCACACCGTCACTCGGTGTCGGTAGACCATCAAGACGGTCTCGATCACCGCTCCATCGGCCAGGGTGAAGGCCCACTTCACCGTCTTGCCATCGTCGGTGACGCTCTTGGCGGACACCGACAGGGCGCTCGGGAGCTCGGCGGTGAGCCGATGGCGCAGACCCTTGGGGAGATCGGTCATCTCCTCGAAGGTCCGGAGCCCGCCGTGAAGGGCGTCGAAGACCTGCCGCGTGCGATAGGCGGGCTCGTCGCTGAGCAGCGACGAGAGACCGTCGAGGTCGAGGTCATAGGCCGTGGGCACGCCCCCAAACTACGGGATCGGGGGTCAGGTGGCCCGAAGGTGGCATTCCGTAGTTAGATCTTCGCTAGGAATCGGCCCACAGGGGGCCGATCAGACCACAAGTGAAGGAACGAACTCCATGGAGCTCAACGGAACCTCGGCCATCGTCACCGGAGGCGCCTCGGGCCTCGGTGAGGCCACTGCACGTCTGCTGGCCAACCGCGGCGTCAAGGTCGTCATCGCCGACCTCAACGCGGACGCCGGCGAGGCCCTCGCCAAGGAGCTCGGTGGGGCCTTCGCCCACACCGACGTGACGAACGTGGACCAGGTGATCGCCGCCATCGACGCCGCCACCACCATGGCGCCGCTCTTCAGCGTGGTCAACTGCGCCGGCATCGGCTGGGCCTCGCGGACCATCGGCAAGGACGGCGAGTACGCCTCGGCCCACGACCTCGACCTGTACCGCAAGGTCATCGAGATCAACCTGGTCGGCACCTTCAACGTCTGCCGCCTGGCCGCCACCGCGATGAGCAAGAACACCCCTGACGAGGATGGCTGCCGCGGCGCCATCGTCAACACCGCCTCGGTCGCCGCCGAGGATGGCCAGATCGGCCAGGTCGCCTACTCCTCGTCGAAGGGCGGCGTCGTCGGCCTGACCCTCCCGCTGGCCCGTGACCTCTCGGCCGTCGGCATCCGTGCCAACTGCATCCTGCCGGGCCTGATCGACACCCCGATCTACGGCACCGGCGAGGCCTCGGAGGAGTTCAAGGCTCGGCTCGGTGCCGGCGTCCTGTTCCCCAAGCGCCTGGGTCGCTCCGAGGAGTTCGGCACGCTGGCCGTCGAGCTCCTGGCCAACAGCTACATCAACGCCGAGTCGATCCGCATCGACGCCGGCATCCGGATGCAGCCGAAGTGATCACGGCGGGCCCATGAGGCCCGCACCTGGTTCCTCGACACAGGGGTCGGACCTCGTCCGGCCCCTGTGTCGCGCCATGCGCCCTGCGTCGTTGACCATACTGAGGGCCATGTCGCTCGACGTCCGGCTGGCCGCACCCGAGGATGCCCACGCCATCGCCACCGTGCACGTGGCCTCCTGGCAGGTGGGTTACGCCGAGATCTTCGATCCGGAGTTCCTGGCCTCGCTCCGCGTGGAAGAGCGGGCCGCTCGCTACACCTTGGGATCCGAAGACCCCAACGTCCCGTGCACCCAGGTCGCCGTCGAGGACGGCGAGATCGTCGGGTTCGTGACCACCTCACCGTGCCGCGACGAGGACCAGGTCGACGCCGGGGAGATCCAGGCGCTCTACGTCCATCCCGCCCGGTGGCACCGCGGGATCGGCCAGCGCCTCTTGGCATGCGGGACCGACCACCTCCGGGCCCAGGGCTTCACGACCGGGGTGCTCTGGGTCTTGGTGGACAACGAGGCGGCGACCGCCCTCTACCTGGCCACAGGGTGGCGGCCCGACGGTGCGGTGCGGGTCGAGGATCCCTGGGGTGTCACGGCCACGGTCCGACGGCTCGTGCTGGACCTCGCCTGAGCGAGGCTCACGGCTCGACGATGGCGAACCACTGATCGAAGGAGTCGAGCATCGAGAAGAGCTCGAGGAGCGTGGCCACGTCGCCCTCGAGCTGGATCCAGCCCTCGGCGATGCCCGTCTGGAAGCCCTCGGGCAGGACGAGCGCCCGACGGAAGTCGACCCCTGACACTCGCACGGTCACGTCGGCCGAGGTGCTCTGCCGGTCGTGGAAGGCGTTGAGGACCGAGTTGCGCAGCTGCAGCACCCATGAGGGCTCATCAGACAGCTCCACGTTGATCGTGACGTCGGCACCGACCGCCTTGGTGGCGTCGAGGCGGACCCCCATGAAGTCGAACACCATGGCCAACGGCATCGCCTGGACGAAGTCGACGCTGGCCGAGCGAGGCACGTCGATGGGAACGACGCCGTTGCGGAGCTCGAGCGCGCCGGAAAGGTAGAAGTTCCGCCAGACGCCGTTCTCGCACTGGTAGCCGAGCTGCTCGAGCGCATCGGCGCACAGCTCGCGAGCCGCGGTGTTGGTGGGGTCGGCGAAGACCACGTAGTTGGTCACCTGGGCGCAGAACCGGTAGCTCCCTGCCTCGAAGTCGGCGGCCGCACGCTCGAGGATGGCATCGGCGCCACCCATGTACTCGACCATCTTGCTGGCCTCCTCGGTGGGGGCCAGCGGGTTGAGGTGCGCAGGGTTGCCGTCGAAGTAGCCGAGGTAGAGGTTGTAGACCGCTCGGGCGTTGTGGCTGACGCTGCCGTAGTAGCCCCGAGTCGACCAGTGGGCGCCGAGCGACGCAGGCCAGTCGAGCGTGTTGGAGATCTCGTTCATCGTCATGCCCTGGTTGGCCAGCCGGAGGGTCTGGTCATGGAGGAACTTGTAGGCGTCGCGTTGGGCCTCGAGGAAGGAGACCACGTTCGTGGCCCCCCAGGTGGGCCAGTGGTGCTGTGCGAACACCACGTCGGACGTGTCGCCGAACAGGTCGATGGTCTTGTTGAGGTAGTAGGCCCATGCCTTGGCGTCACGGGTCTTCGCACCGCGAAGGGTGTAGAGGTTGTGGAGCGTGTGCGTCGCGTCCTCGGCCGAGCAGAGCGCTCGATGGTCAGGGAGGTGGAAGAGCATCTCGGAGGGCGCCTCGGTGTCCGGGGCCAGCATGAAGGTGAAGCGCACGCCGTCGATGGTGAGCTCCTGGACCTCCTCGGTGATCTCGAGGGTCGGGGGGATCAGGGTCACGGTGCCCGACGAGGTGGTCAGTCCGAGACCTGGGCTCACCATGCCCTCCGGCCCAGGCTCGAGGAGGTTGCCGTACATGTACGTCGCACGACGGGTCATGGCGTTGCCAGCCAGCACGTTCTCGGCCACCGCCGCCTCGGTGAAGCCCACGGGGGCGATGATCTGGACCCGGCCGGCGGCCACGTCGTCTCCGTCGACCACACCGCGCACGCCACCGAAGTGGTCCACGTGGCTGTGGGTGTAGATGACGGCGACGACCGGCTTGTACGGCCGATGGGCGTAGTAGAGCTCGAGGGCGAACGCGGCCGTCTCGGCCGAGATCAGCGGGTCGACGATGATCAGGCCAGTCTCACCCTCGATCACGTCCATGTTGGACAGGTCGGCCGAGCGGATCTGATAGATGCCGGGCGTCACCTCGTAGAGCCCGCCGGTGGCGATGAGCTGGGTCTGGCGCCAGAGGCTGGGGTTGACCGAGTCGGGCGCCTCGCCGTCGAGGACGTAGGCGAACTTGGAGAGGTCCCAGACCACTCGCCCAGTGGCGTCGGTGATCCGGCCCCCGTCAGGGAGCTCGGCGAGGAGGCCCCTGGCCACGTCGTCGAAGTCGTGGGTGTCGTCGAACGGGAGGGCATCGGCGAACTCCCGGTTGGTCGAACGGGTGTGATCGGTTGCCGGCTTGGACGTGGCCATGGTGTGCTCCGCTGATCGAGGGACGGACGTCACCCTACGAGACGTGGTGGGCCCATGGGACCTCACGGTCAAGCGGCGCGTGGCGTCGAGCAGTCAGTCGCGCATGACGGTGGCGGCCAGCACCCCATAGAGCAGCTGCCACTCGACGATCTCGCTCTCGTCGACCGGCTGGTCGTTGAAGAGGTAGAGGCCGTAGACGAGGGTCTGGATGAAGGACGCGATGGTCAGGACGCTGAAGCGCTCGCTCTTGAGCAGACCATGGGCATCGGCCACGCCGAGGGCCTCGAGCCAGAACGCTCGCACCTGGCCACTCGTCTCGATGGCGGCCGCCAACGAGGACGGGTGGTTCCGCGCGATCAGGATCGACTCGATCGTCTCGTGCCGGAAGATGTGCAGCTCGGGGCTCAGCGAGCGCCGCGCCCCCTCGCTGAACGTCCGACGGAGTCCGTCAGGGCTCGTGAGCCGCGCCGCCGAGGTCGCCGAGCCATGTCCCCACTGCTCGACGGCCAGGTCGGTCCGGTAGACGGTGGCGGCAGCGATCAGCTCGGTCACCGACTTGAAGTAGTAGTGGACGTGGCTGGGCGAGACGCCAGCTCGATGCGCCACCGACTTGAGCATGAACTCCGACATCCCGACCTCGACGATCTCCTCGGTGGCTGCGCGCAGGATCGCCTCTCGTCGGGTGCGGGGCTCCGGGAACACGATCCCCTCGGGGATCATCACCATCGGGGTGGGGTCCACATAGATCGACGCATCGCCACCGAAGATGACCGCGCCGGTGATCTCGAGGAGGAGCGCGATCACCTCGTCGGGTCGGCGCTCGATCTCGGTGTTGAGGGCGGCGATGAGGTTGCCGTACCAGAGGCTCAGCAAGAACCGGGCCAGCGCCGACGCCGGGACGACGGGTGTGCCGCCCTCCGACTCGATGACGCGCTCGAGTGCCTGGGTGAAGGTGGCAATGCCCCGGGCTCGAGCGGCGCTCGCCTCACCCGCCACATGCGCATGGCGCTCGGAGAGGACGACTCCCATGGCCAGTCCCCAGCGCAGGCCCGAGAAGCCGTCGGACTCCTGATCGACCACGTAGGCCATCGCCGCACGGGCGAGGTCATCGAGGGTGGCGACGTCGGCGAAGATCTCATCCATGTCGGCCTCGAAGCGCGCTGCCTCCTCGGCCGCCCATCGACCACTGCCGAGCAGCACCAGCTCCTGGCGATTCCCGACGTACTTGTAGAGGAGGCTCACCGACACATGGCAGGCCTCAGCGACGTTCTCGAGTCGAAGTCCTGCGCCACCCCTCGCCTTGACCTCTTGGCAGGCGGCATCGATGATCTGCTCGAGCACGTCCCCCACGGGAAGGACCCTAGATCACCTCTTGGCGAGGCGTCTGCCCTGTCGTGTCGATCGAACTCGACGCATGCGAGGACCAGATCGCGCTAGTTGCCGGCCGCCCAGAGCTGCCCTCGAGGGGCGAGCACCGTGATCGGGGCCACGGGTGAGTCGTCATCAGGAAGGTCGGTGCCTCGATCGGGATCGCGCGCCGGCATCGCCTCGAACGGCCGGAACCATCGACGCGGGCGAAGCGAGTGATCACGAGGGAGGTAGCCCCCACCATTGGTGTCGGCGAAGAGCTGATCGAGGTCCTCGCCCTCCATGACGAAGTCGTAGACCTCGGCCAGGACTTCCTTGCCTTGACGAAGGTCTGACGGCACGCTCTCGGCACCATCGCCATGCACGAGCACGCGGAACAGTGCCCACTCCTCGCCGCCGCAGCGCGCGTCGGGCCACTCGCCGGCCGCCACGTCATCAGCCAGGTCCCAGTAGGCCCGCGCGAGCGACAGTCGCCAGTCGGTCCGAAGGTCCCATGCCAGGCGCGGCAGGCGTCCGAGGACCGGGCACGTGGCCACATCGTTCGGGCCCATGACACGGTTCTCGAGCGACGCGGTCTCGGCCACGATCGCTCGAGCCTGGCTCCGGAAGGCCTCGATGAGGTGCACCGCGAGCTCCGGCGTCAGATCATCAGGAGCCTCATGGGTGATGACGTCCTCACGGCTTGCATGCGCTGCGCGCTGCGCCGGGTGCGCGAGGGGACCAGCGTGCTCGACGGAAGGATCCGCCACCACGAGGCGGAGGGCCGGCTCTGCCGGCGTTGGGTGTCGGCTACCGGACCGAAGCCCCCAGCTCATGACACCACCCGAACCAGTGGCGGAGAAGACTGCTGGTGCTTCATGACCATCGCTCGTTCCCTTCATGCCGTCGGAGGTGAATTAATCTAAATTCAGTGTATTCACCAAATTTTATTAAGTCAAGCCCCTTGTGACGAACTGCCTGAGGGATGAAGAGAGCGATGGCGTGACGCCCTCACCGTGGGGACGCACAGAGCGGCGGGTGCACGGTCGCCCGAGGGCGATCAGCCGACGCTGAAGACGTCGCGGTAGAGGAGGATGCCGAGCTGGCCCACCTCATCGACGCGGATTGCATCCGACGCAGGCCCGTCGAAGAGCACGCGACCCCACTGGAAGCGGAACATCAGCGTCGCCATCTCGTCAGGCCGAAAGCGATCGGAGACCAGGCCGAGGGCCTGGAAGCGCTCGAAGACGCCGGCAGTGTCGGCGAGGTAGCTCCGCGCCAGATCATTGATCCGCTCAAGGGCCTCAGGGTCGTGCCGGGCGTAGATCAGCGCCTCGACGATCCTGCGCCGGAACTTCGCCACGTCATCGACCTGGCTCGTCCCGATGGTCGCCACGGTGTACGCGAACTCGATGAGATCCTCCGGCGTCCGCACCGATGCACTCAGCTCCAAGAAGGGGCCACGCATCTCGCGATAGAGCTCCTCGATGGCGTGGACATTGGCGGCGGCCAAGAGCGTCGTCCGGTTCTTGAAGTGATGGATGATCAGCGCCGAGCTGACGCCGGCGCGCGCCGCCACCTTCTTGACGGTGACCTTGACGGGGCCCACCTCCTCGACCTCGGCCAGCGTCGCGTGGATGATCCGCTCGCGGGTGTCGTCGCTCTTCGGGACCTCGAGTTGCAGATCGATGGTGATCATCGCCCCAACCGACGGGTCGAGGGTGACCGGTTCAGGCGCCGTGGCCACGACGGCCGTCAGATACATGATCATCGTGGTGACGCTCGCCTCGAGAAGGTCGTCTGCCCCAGCCGGCGAGACCAGTCCACCGAACCAAACCGAGGAGTTGAAGAACGCCAGCGTGAGCGCGCTGACGACCCCCTCGCCATTGGCCGGTCCGAGCATCCGCCCGAGCATGTTCACGCACGCAACGAAGGCCCGACCGTCTGCCTCGAGGGCGCTGACGGCCTGCTCCGGATAGTGCCAGGAGAGCGCCAGGGTCTGGGCAAGGCCCCACCGAAACTCCTGATCGGTCTCGAAGCTCGTTGGTCGAGCAAACGCCGAGTCGGACGTCCGGACATCCTCGATCGAGTTGATCCCATCCAAGAGCTGGGCCATCAGATCGCTCTGCTGCTGGCCGACCTCACTCGTCCAGGCCGAGACGGCGGAGGTGATCAACCCCTCTCGCCCGTCGAAGTACTGGTAGAGGACTGCTTGGGTCACGCCGGCGGCGCGTGCCACACGAGCCAGGCGAAAGTCCGAGATCCCGACGGCCTTCACCTCGTCGACCGCCGCGGCCAGGATCCGATCGCGCGTCGGCCGTTGTGGTGGGGACGCCTGAACCATCAGCAGGCAACCTTTCCACAATTCTCAACCGGTGGATGAGAAAAACAGTCAAGTGCTGAGGACGATCACCCTTCGTCGGCGGAATCGGCG
>Ga0164297_10002793_pt1 | contig 16917 bp, 12 predicted proteins | sample GEODES058metaG_FD_113539 | JGI IMG/M metagenome (GOLD analysis project Ga0164297, IMG submission 113539) | Dystrophic lake water microbial communities from Trout Bog Lake, Wisconsin, USA - GEODES058 metaG | ecosystem: Environmental > Aquatic > Freshwater > Lake | place: USA: Trout Bog Lake...
AATAAAATTATATCAGCGGTGTGCCTGTCATCTCTGGGGGCTGTTTGAGACCCATGAGTTTGAGCAGAGTGGGCGCGAGATCGGCAAGTCGCCCTTCTCTCATTGTTTGCGCACCCGTATTGAAGCCTACAACGGGCACGAGATTTGTGGTGTGCGAGGTATGTGGACCGCCTGTGTCGGGATCGCGCATCATTTCGCAATTTCCGTGATCAGCTGTGGCGATGAGCGCGCCCCCAACTTGACTGAGCGCATCGACAATGCGCCCCAAACCCGCATCGACTGTTTCAACAGCTTTAATCGCCGCTTTGAGATCGCCAGTGTGGCCAACCATATCCGGATTGGCAAAATTAAGAACAATGAGATCATACTGGCGAGATAAAATGGCGTCCACCGCTTTATCGGTTAATTCGGGCGCGGACATTTCGGGCTGCAGATCGTAAGTGGCAACTTTGGGCGAAGGCACCATAATGCGATCTTCCCCTTTATATTGCGCTTCTTCTCCGCCATTCAGAAAATAAGTGACATGGGGGTATTTTTCAGTTTCCGCCATGCGTAATTGGCGCAAATGCGCATCAGCAACAACTTGCCCCAAGACATTATTGAGATTTTGAGGCTCAAATAAAGTTGTCAAAAACGCATCGAGATCGCTGCTATATTGCGTCATGCCAACGGCAGCGCTGAGTTTAACAAAGCGTGGGCGAGCAAAGCCATCAAAGTGCGGATCAACAATAGCGCTTAAAATTTCACGCGCACGATCAGCGCGGAAGTTAAAGCATAAAATGCCATCTCCATCGCGCATGCCCTGATAATCGCCGATGACAGCAGGTAAAATGAACTCATCACTTTTATCATCTGCATAGGATGAGGTTACGACGCTCAAGGCATCTTTAAAGCGCGGTCCTTTGGCTTCCACAATTGTCTCATAGGCTTTCGACACGCGCTCCCAGCGCTTATCGCGATCCATGGCATAATAACGACCACATAGGCTCGCAATTCCCACATCTTCGGGCAGGGCGGCTATCAGGCGTTTGATATCCTCATCAGCGGAGCGTGGGGGCGTGTCGCGCCCATCGGTGAAGGCATGGACAAGAGTGGGAACGCCTGCCTTGCTCAGAATATGCGCGAGGGCTGCAGCATGATCTTGATGCGCATGCACCCCACCTGGGGAGACAAGGCCCATAAGATGGCATGTGCCTTTGCTTTTGCGCATTGTCTCGATAAAGGCCAGCAAGGTTTTATTGGCGGCCAAAGCACCTGAGCTAACGGCTTGGGATATGCGTGGCAAATCTTGCATCACGACGCGCCCCGCGCCGATATTGAGATGGCCGACCTCTGAATTGCCCATCTGTCCATCAGGCAAGCCCACATCAAGCCCGCTTGTGTGTAAAAAGCCATGTGGGCCCTTCTCCCACAAAGCATCAAAATGAGGTGTATGGGCTTGGCGCACCGCATTGTCGGCGCGCTCTTCTCTCCATCCCCAGCCATCAAGCACGACCAGCATTACAGGGCGCGGCGTGGTCATATAACACCTCACATCTCAGAGCTCATGGCCTGTCCTAACCAGTCAGGCCCAAGCGCGTCAATATCTAAGCAAGCACTGGATGTGAGATAATGTCTGTGCGGGCAATTTGCGAGGCGTGCGCTGTTTATAATCGTCGCAAAAGCCAATGCGTGCCAAGGGCTGAGCAAGCCTGATTTTATATTGCTGAAAAACTTACAAACAGCGCCGGTTCGATTGCATGCTCAAGCTAAGCTTTGAACTGAGGGCGGAGGACGAATCCACTGCCATTCGTAGTGTGAACCTCAGAAAAGTGAGTAAGAGCATGAAATCCAAACGTGGCTTGGCATCGATGTCGCCAGAGAAGCGTCGTGAAATCTGCAGCAAAGGTGGCCTTTCCGTTCCTGCGGAAAAGCGTGCTTTTTCAGTTGATCCGCAATTGGCAAAGCGTGCCGGTAAAATTGGCGGAGAAGCGACAAAAAAGCGTGCAACAACGACGACAACAGCACCTGTTGAAGCATAATTTATTTAAGCACGCTTTAGCATCGTAAATGATCATTATTAAGCGGCGTTTGGTTTTAACCAGACGCCACTTTTTTTAAAATTTTACTATTCATGACCAAAGGTCACTTGCCTTGCGAAGCTAAGAGAATGGGCCTAATTTTTGATGTCTTGTTTCATCTTATAAAATAATAATTGAGCAAGTGATCTTGTATAACAGCTCGGCTTTATTACTTTAAAGATGTGATCTTTCTCATATCAGACACGCACTATAGTGCATGAGTGGTTGATGAGGAGGATTAAAATAATCAGGAATGTGGGCCTTAATTTAATTTTTGTAATTATTTACTTTACAAAAAGATTAAATAACAAGACTTGTTTCTTTTTGGAAAACAAAACGTCTATTTGTTGTCAAAGCATTTTCTATTATAATGAGAATCGTAGTGTTCATTGTTTTTGTAGGGGCGTGTGGTGGACCAGAGTCGCAAATATCGCATACTCATTGTCGAAGACAGTGCAGCACTTCGTCAGCTTATCGCGTCATATTTGCGCACGAACGGCATGCAAGTTGATCTGGCTTGGAGCCTTCAAGGCGCACGCCGCGCACTCAAAATTTTTAAACCTGAGCTTGTCATTCTCGATTTAGGTTTAGAGGATGGCGATGGCTATGATTTGATTGCGGACATAACAGCGGCAGGCGCACCATGTATTGTGATCTCTGCACGCGAGCGGCCCATTGATCGCATTTTGTCTCTTGAGCTTGGCGCTGATGATTACATGACCAAGCCAATTGAATTGCGTGAGCTCTTATTGCGGCTGCGGCGTTTAGCACGCCTGATTACACCCAATGGATCGGGCAATGCCTCAAACATTGTTGAATTTCATAATGTCAAACTTGATATTGCCAACCGCGAAGTTGTGCGCGCTAACGGTCAGCCTGGCAATCGTTTAACGGCAGCAGAATTTCGTCTCTTACGTTTGTTCCTCGAGACTCCAGGCGAAGTGATTGCGCGCGCCACCATTGCTAAAAAAGTTCTCAATAAATCATGGATTGAGAACAGTCGCGCGATTGATGTCTTGGTTAGTAAATTACGCCGCAAGCTTGAAACGGGTGGTGGTGAGCTGACGTTGCGCAATGTGCGCGGCACCGGCTATATGTTGGAGACACCTAATAAAGCGAGCCAACAATTCGCGCCCTCTGAGTAAGTGTTCATTGTTATGATGACACTGTCTGCCATCGCCGATCTTGCTGTCATTGATGATGTGGCGATCACTGAAATTAAAAATGCACTTCCGCCTGAGATGATGGATGAGTTATGCGCGACATTTTGTCGTGATTGCGATCAGGCTTTGGGTGAATTTGATGGTGCGGTTCTTGCGCATGATATGCTTTTGATACGCAAAATTGCTCATAGACTCAAAGGTATTTTTGCGCAATTTGGAGCGCAACAAGCTGCGGCCTATGCGGCGCGTATAGCAGAGGGTGAGGACATCAATCCTGATTTTACCCAGATGTGCACGCGCGCGAAAGAGGCTGTGCATCAGGCTTTGCGACAGTCCTGATTAGCCGACTTTGGGAAGAGCCTTATCTTGCTGTGCGCTTTGTGTGTGTGTGATATCAAGCGCGAGAGCAACAGTTTCTTGCAATGCTTTTAAAGCAAAAGGTTTTTGCAGAAAATCAGTTGCACCTGCTTTAATTGCTTCCACCCAATAATCTTCAGACATATTGGCCGTCATCATGATGACAGGCAAAGCCATTAAACTTTTATGCGCTCTGATCATTGCGAGCAGATCAAGTCCGTTTAAAGGGTCCATATTCCAATCGGACACGACAATATCAAAGTCGCGTTTTGTCAAAAGCGCATAAGCTGTTTCCACATCGCCCGCAGTATCGACGTGCTGAAAGCCCATGCGCCTGAGCATAAACGACACAGTGTCGCGCAACACATGGTCGTCTTCAACGACGAGCGCTGACTGCTGTGAAAATTGTGTCATGTCACACCTGTTTTCTTTCTCAAATGAACTTTAGCGAGCAAGGTGTGAGCGACTCGGTTACGAATCAAGAGAGCATGAATATGGTTGACGGGGGCGTTAAGATTTGGAGAAAATTATATTTATTTTTTAAACTTTTATAAAACATAAATGGGCTTATTAACCCTAACAGCTCGAAAAATGCTTATTTTTCATAAGCACATCACCCCAGCAGATAAAGGGGGGATTGTGAAGATCATGTTTACCATAAGTTATGTTAGCGCCGCGATGATCGGTGATAAATCCGCCAGCGGCCAGAATAATGGCGTGGCCAGCGGCGAGATCCCATTCCATTGTCGGTGTGAAACGCGCGTAAATATCTGCCTCGCCCTCGGCAATTTTACACATTTTAAGCGATGAGCCTAAGGCCAATGTGGCAGCGATGGGCAAGTGCTGCAAAAATTGATCGGTGTGGGGATCGTGATGTGAGCGACTGATGAGCGCTGTTAAAGCAGATGGTGCAGGGCGACAATGAATTTTATGCGCATCATCAGGCAATGCGGGATGAGCTGGGTCAAGCTCAGCGCTATAGGCCTTTGTGCCGGCATACCAAATATGATGCAAAGCTGGCGCATAAACAGCGCCACATATTGGTGTGCCCTGATGTATGAGTGCAATATTGACAGTGAATTCACCATTTCGATTGATAAATTCACGCGTACCATCGAGTGCATCAACCAGAATAAATGTTGAGCCAGTCATGGAGCGCTCACCGCGCGCTATCGCTTCTTCCGCAATAATGGGGATTGAGGGCAGGAGGGATTTTAAGCCTTTAATGATAATGGCTTCGGCACGTTCATCCGCATATGTGAGAGGTGATTGATCTTCCTTATAACGAAGGCCCTGATCATGGCTGCGATAGACAGACATGATTTCACTTCCAGCATCAATCGCCAGCTGTGCGAATTGTCTTCCCAGTGCATCTCGATCAAAATGATAGTCGTCTTTAACACTCACAGCTCACGCCTCGATGCACAAGATGATGTTCATATAAAAGCGAATCTCTCTTTTATATATCAGATTTATTTATTTTTGCGTTCCTGTGGATTGCGGGCGGTGCCAAATTCAGCGCCGGTTTGGGCGGGCAAGCCTTTAAAAATAAGCGCCGAGAATATGACAGCTGCACCAAGAGTGAAAAAGCTTGGCATCATATCGGTGAGGGATAATGTTGCACTGCCATGCCAGCTCAGGCTGATATGAATAATTAAAGCTGCAAGACCAACCCCAAAGCTTTGCGCTAATTGTTGACTCATGGCGGAAAAGCTCGTTGCGCTGCTCATATGTTCAGAGGGCATATCAACATAGGCTAGTGATTGAACGGCTGTAAATTGTGTTGAGCGTGCATAGCCGCCAATAAACAATAAAACCAACATTAGGGGGAAGGGCATTGAAGGATCAAAAAAGCCACACATAATTAAATAAACACCCATTAATATGGCGTTACTAATGAGTAAGTGCTGAAAACCAAAAAATCTCAGGACATGTGGAAACACAAAGCGTGTTGTGAGTGAGCCTGCTGCGCCTGCAAGAGTGGTCAGGCCCGCGTGAAAGGCGCTAAAACCAAATCCAAGTTGCAAGACCAATGCAATTAAAAACACAAAAGAAGTTGTGCCGATGTAGAATAAACCGCCCCCTGTAATGGATGCTGCGAAACTACGTATGCGCAATAATTTGAGGTCAATAATGGGGTTATCAACGCGCTGGGCGTGATAGATATAAAAGCCAGCCATAAGGCTTCCGCCAATAAGAAGTGTAGCCACATAAGATGGTGGTAAAATAGAGCGTCCCATAATTTCAAAACCAAACACAAGGCTGGCGAGGGATATGCTCGTTAAGCAAAAGCCGAGGAGATCAAAAGGCCGCAATGGTCCTTTTTCAAGTGCGGGAATGTGCGTATATACAAGTAAAAGACCGATAATGCCGATGGGCAGATTAACAAAAAAAATCCACGGCCAAGAAAAATAAGTCACAATAAAGCCGCCCACCGAAGGCCCTAAGAGAGGCGCTAATGCACCGGGGATGGTTATATAATTCATGGCTTTAACAAGATCGCTTTTGGGCGCAGTGCGCACCACAATCAAACGCCCCACAGGCGTCATCATGGCCCCGCCCATGCCTTGTAAAATGCGCGAGACAACTAATTGCGGTAAAGACGATGCCCAGCCGCATAAAACGGAGCTAGCGGTAAAAATAAAAATAGCGATGAGGTAAATTTGCTTGGCACCATATTTATCAGCAAGCCATCCACTGACAGGCACAAAAACAGCAAGCGCCAAAAGATAGCAGGTAATCGCCAGATTCAGATGCAAAGGATCTTCGTTGAGAGAGCGTGCCATTGATGGCAAGGCTGTTGCGATGACCGCACCATCAAATTGATGCATGAACTGCGCGCAGCCCACAATAATGGGGATGAGAAAGGAATAGCGGGCCGTCATGCCGAAATGTGCGCCAAGCGTTTGAATCTTTTATGTCTTAGTTCTAGTCATCCCAGCCCATTGATGCAAATGCAATTGCCGAGCTTGATTTGAAGCGAGAGATAGTTATTTTGTTCTCTATATGTTCTGGTGTGGTGATGACGTTTTTTATTCCCTTTATGTCTGATTATGTGGCGGCTGGCTTTCCTTCGCCTGCCGAGGATTATCTTGAGCGGCCGCTCGATTTTAATGAGCTGCTCATTCAAAATCCACCGGCTACATTTGCTGTTCGTATCAGCGGGGACAGTATGACGGGCATTGGCTTATTTCCCGGTGATATCGCAATTGTTAATCGCGCACTTCAAGCCACGCATGGCGCGATTATCATTGCACTTGTTGATGGCGCCTTCACCATCAAACGTTATGATAAGCGTGGCGTGCATGTGCAATTGCAAGCAGAAAACCCGCATTACTCACCCATTGTCATCCGCGATGATATGGATTTTGAAGTCTGGGGTGTGGTGACAAGTGCCATACGCATGCTGCATCCAACGATGAAACGCTGATGCCACTGATTGCTTTAGTTGACTGCAATAATTTTTATGCCTCATGCGAGCGCGTGTTTCAGCCGACCTTGCGCGGTAAAGCTGTTGTTGTTTTATCGAATAATGATGGATGTGTCATTGCTCGTTCACAAGAGGCAAAAGATATGGGCATTGCCATGGGTGCGCCCTGGCACTTAAATCAACGTGATTACAAAGCCAGAGGTGTATATGTGCGCTCAAGTAATTACGCACTTTATGGTGATATGAGCGCGCGCGTGATGGAGGTGTTAAAGCAATTTACACCGCAGCTTGAAATCTATTCGATTGACGAGTCGTTTCTTAATCTTGATGGCATAAGTGCTGCTCATACAGATTACGCCCGCAACATTAAATCCACAGTACAGCAATGGACGGGAATTGGCGTGAGTATTGGGATTGGACCCAGCAAGACATTAGCAAAAGTGGCTAATCGCTATGCTAAACGTCATCATGCAACAGGTGGGGTTTATGCGCTCACCGATCCACAAGCCCAGGAGACAATATTATCCGAACTTGCGCTCGAAGATATATGGGGGATTGCGCATAATCTTGCCAGGCGCTTGCGTGCTGTTGGGCTTAACTCACCGCTTGATCTGCGCAATAGCGAAACCTCGTTTATTCGTGATCGCTTTGGTGTTGTCGTGGAACGTATTGCGCGCGAGCTCAGGGGAGAGTCATGTCTTCATCTCGATGATGTCACGCATGATAAAAAATCAATTATGGTGTCACGCTCATTTGGGCATTTGATTGAACATTATCAAGATCTGCGTGAAGCTGTGGTGAGTTATACAAGTCGAGCCGCAGAGAAAATGCGTCGTCAACATCTCGCAGCACATCATATTAGTGTATTTATTGAGACAAATAGATTTATCAAAAGTGACCAGCAATACAGAGCGCATTATGGCATTGATCTGCCTGTTGCAACGTCTGATACGCATCTTTTAGCTCATAGGGCGATTGATGCGCTCAAAATAATATGGCGCAAAAATTATCGTTATAAAAAGGCTGGCGTCATGCTCTTGGGATTAGAGCCTATAGAGCAAGTCAATGATGGATTATTTGATCGCGCAGATAATGCGGGAGCGCTGAAGCGGATGAAGGCAATGGATTGTATTAATCAGCGCTTTGGTCATAATACACTTATGTTGGCGGGCGCAGGTATGCAGCCAAAATGGAGCTTGCGACGAGCTTTTTTATCGCCGTCGTTTACAACACATTGGGATGATCTGCTGAAGGTCGATTAAACCAGAAGCGAAATCCTCGTAGCCGTTCAATCATCAAATAAATGACAGGCGTTGTATAAAGCGTAAGAGCTTGAGATAAGATCAGTCCGCCGATAATGGTTACTCCAAGGGGGCGCCTGATGTCGGCGCCGGCACCTGTCGCGAGTAAAAGAGGAACAGCACCGAGCATGGCCGCACAGGTGGTCATTAATATCGGGCGAAGACGTTTATGGCAGGCATCAATAATAGTTTGCTCATAAGTTAACTGCCCTTCTTTCTGGGCAGCTAAAGCAAAGTCAACCATCATAATGCCATTCTTTTTCACAAGCCCGATGAGTAAAATAATACCAATAATAGCAATTAACGAGAGCTCATAATGAAAAAGACGTAAGGCTAGTAGAGCGCCAAGACATGCAGATGGAAGGGTTGATATAATTGTGAAGGGATGAGCAAGGCTTTCATAGAGAATGCCTAAAATAATAAAGACTGCAACAAAAGCAGCAATAATAAGAAGGCTCTGTGAATTAGTTGATGTGGTGAAAGCTTTGGCATCACCAGCAAAATCTGAATTTAACTGATCTGGCAAGTGCAGGCTTGTAATGGCATCGCGCACAGCCTGTGTGGCATCAGCTTGTGTAAATTGAGGTGCAATATCATAAGTAAAGGTAACCGATGGAAATTGTCTTTGATGGCTCACTGTAAGAGGTGCGGCTTCTGTTTTAAATTCAATCAGAGATGATAAGGGGACAAGCAGACCATCACTATTAGCGGCATAGAGCTGCGTTAGATCAAGAGGCTGAAGTTGCTGATCTCTGGGAACAGTGAGAATAGTGCGGTATTGATTGCGTTGGGTGTAAAGTGTTGCGATCTGCTTTTGTCCATAAGCATCGCCGAGCACACTATCAATACTCTGCATTGTAACACCTGCACGCGCTGCACGTTCACGGTTAATCACAAGTGTTAATTGAAGGCCTGCAGCAGGTGTATCGGCAGATACATCAACTAATTCATTGCGTTTGGAAAGGGCGGCTAAAATGCGCGGTGTCCATTCACGCAGCAGCTGCACATCTTGCCCCCATACAGTAAATTGCATAGGTGATTTGCCAATGCGTCCTCCAATATGCAGATCTTGCACAGGGATCATAAACAGACGTATGCCTGATATCTGAAGGAGGGATTGACGCAGCCGCGCAACAACTTGTCCGCTGGTCATGCCGCGCTCCTTATAAGGCTTGAGATTAATAAGCAGCCGACCTTGATTAACAGTGGCAATGCCGCCAGATGCACCGATAAATGACGCAATACCACTTACAGCGGGATCAGTCAGAACTTGATTAGCAATTTTTTGTTGTAACGAGCTCATTTCATCAAAAGAAATATCGCTGGCCGCTTCCGTAAAACCAAAAATAAGGCCACTGTCATCTTGAGGGAAAAATCCTTTTGGCAGCGTGATAAACAGTGATATCGTCATCGCAATAATAAGGCAAAAAACGGCAAGAGTTATACGGGGATGTTGAACAACAGAGCGCAATGTCCTGAGATAAAAATCTGTAAAAGAATTTAAAAGGCGATTGAAATAAGTGAAAAGTGGAAATTGATAGGCATGGTCATGATGTTTCATCAGACGTGCGCAGATAACCGGCGTTAACGTAAGAGAAATAAAAGCCGATGTGGCAATCGCAAAACAGAGAGTGAGAGCAAATTCGCTAAATAAGCGCCCAATTGCACCGCTCATAAAAATAAGTGGAATAAAAGCGGCGATCAGCGACAGGCTTATTGAGATCACCGTGAAACGAATTTGCCGCATCCCCAAAAGAGCAGCACTTAATGCGCTTTCTCCAGTCTCGAGGTGATGATGGATATGTTCAACGACAACGATCGCATCATCAACAACAAAGCCGACAGAGATCGTCAGGGCCATAAGTGATAAAGTGTCGAGTGAGTAGCCGGCGACCCACATGGCACAAAATGTACCAGCAAGAGATAGTGGAATAGAAATAGCAACAGCAAGAGATTGGGCGCTTTGCTGCAGAAAAAGAAAGACAACAATGAGCACAAGAAAAATGGACAGGCTTAATGTGACAATGAGATCAGATATGGACGCGCGTATAGTCTCTGTACGATCGCTGACATTATGGATATCAATATGGGGGGGAATCCATTTTTTGATCTCTGGTAAAATAGCATTAATTTGATCAACAGTCGAAATGACATTTGCTTTGGCTTGCTTGCTAATTTGTAAGATAACGGCTGGCTGTTTATTATACCAACCCGCGGATCGAATATTGCGAACGCTTTGCTCTACAGTCGCAATATCACTTAAATGTAAAATAGCGCCATTTACATTTCGTAAAATGAGTTGTTGGTAATCTCTCACATTCAGTAATTGAGATTGTAGGCTCAGGATATGCGAGCGTTGATCCATATCAATAACGCCTAATGGCCCTATATTTGTGGCAGCAAGAATGGCATTCCTGATTTGCTCAAACCCAATACCAACTTGTGCTGAACGCGCTGGATCAACGGAAATACGAATGGCGGGTTGCTCTGATCCACTAATGCTGACTTCGGCGACTCCGTCAATTTGCGCAAGGCGTTGTGCGATGATGGTATCTGCCGCATCATATAAAGTGCTTGTAGGAAGCAGGTCTGATGTCAGAGCAAGGGTTAATATGGGTGCTGCAGATGGATTGACTTTCCGATAAGTGGGCAAGGAAGGCAGATCGCTTGGTAAATCTGTGGCGGCAGCATTAATGGCTGCTTGCACGTCACGTGCGGCATTATCAATGTTACGATTGAAATCAAATTGAACAGTAATGGATGTGCTGCCCAGAGAGCTTGTTGAGGTTATTTCGGTCACGCCGGCAATCTCCCCAAGGCGTCTTTCAAGGGGAGCGGCAATAGTGGCGGCCATTGTCTCGGGGTCGGCACCTGGTTGGCTTGCTGAGATGCGGATGGTTGGAAAATCAACTGCAGGAAGGCTTGCAACAGGAAGAAAAAAATAGGCCAAAATACCCGCGCATAAAAGTCCTATTGCCAAAAGGGAACTGGCAATGGGGCGCTGAATAAAAAAGGAATTTGCGTCATCCATGAAATATATACCGTTGTAACTAAAGCCTCATACGCCATTTTTGATTGAGCTCATCAAGCCAAAGATAAATGATGGGCGTGGTATAAAGTGTGAGTAGCTGACTTAAAATAAGCCCACCGATAATGGAGATACCAAGGGGTATGCGTAATTCAGAGCCAACATTGTGGCTGAGCGCAAGCGGAAGAGCGCCAAGAAGGGCTGCAAAACTTGTCATCATAATAGGACGGAAACGTAATAGGCAGGCTTTAATAATAGCATCATAAGCCGATATATTTTCATCACGTTCAGCTGTAATAGCAAAATCAATCATCATAATGGCGTTCTTTTTAACGATGCCCATAAGCAAGATAATGCCGATGATAGAGATAATAGATAATTCATGTCCGGTCATCATAAGGGCGAGGAGAGCGCCAACGCCGGCTGATGGGAGGGTTGATAAAATAGTGATGGGGTGAATATAGCTTTCATATAACATGCCGAGAATGAGATAAATGACAGCAATGGCAGCAATCAATAGCCATACTTCACTGATCACAACTGTTTGAAATTCGGCAGCCTCCGCGTTAAATGTGCCAGATAAATAATCAGGCATGGATATGTCTTTTTCAGTTCGCTGAATATCGCTTAAGGCCTGTCCAAGCGACGTTCCATCTTTCAAATCAAAACTGAGTGTGAAGGCTGGAAATTGTTGTTGATGTGCGATCACAAGTGGCGTTGTACGAGATGTCAGGCTTACAAGAGTTGAGAGAGGAATTTGTGAATTAGTAGATGTTGAAATATAAAGCCGATCAAGAAGCTGATCTTGCGCATCAAAAAAGGGGAGTGTTTCAAGGATGACGCGATATTGATTGCTTTGATTGTAAATTGTTGAGATCTGCCGTTGCGCAAAGGCATCATTGAGTGTGTCATTTATTAATTGCACTGAAACACCAAGTCGACTTGCGGTATCGCGGTCAATATTTAAATAGGCCTCTAATCCTCCATTGGGCGTTTCAGATGTGACGTGCTCTAGATATGGATTTTGTTGTAGAGCATCAAATAATTTTTGCCCCCATAATGTGACATCGCCGGGGTCGGCGCCGCTCAGTGTATATTGATAATGAGCTCTGCTCGTGCGCGTTGCAATTTGAATATCTTGCACAGCTTCTGGAAAGATACGAATACCGACAAAATCATTTTCAAATTGTTTTATATTGCGAATGATGTCGTTGATCCCTTCATGCCGCTCATTGGGTGGCAAGAGAGTTAGATTAAATTGGGCCGTATTCTGCGTTGTATTTGATGAGCCAATTCCCAAAATGGCAGTAATATGCGCAATTGACTTTTCATGAGTTAATATTTGCGCAAATTGATCGCGTAACTCAACCATACGTTCGAAAGATGTATCGGGCGGAGCTTCCATGACAACGCTGATCAGACCTGTATCTTGGTCCGGAATAAAACCTTTGGGAATAAATATATAAAGCAGAATTGTTAAGGCAAGCGTGCCAAAGGTGAGGCCAAGCATGAGGCGTGAATGATGTAAGCTCTCTCTTAATGTGCGATCATAAAATGATGTCATGGCTCCCAATGGTTTTTCAAACCAGCGTATGAGAGCAAATGCGGGCGTACTACGTTTGTGCTTGAGTAGTGTTGCGCACATCATAGGCGTTAAGGTGAGAGAGATGAGTGCAGAGACAAGAACTGATAATGATAATGTGAGTGCAAATTCACGAAACATACGACCAATAAGGCCAGGCATGAATAACAAGGGAATAAAAACAGCTATCAACGAAAGCGTTAGTGAAATCACAGTAAAACTAATTTCTTGCGCCCCTTTGAGCGCGGCGGCATAGGGTTTCATACCATCTTCAATATGACGCATGATATTCTCAATCATGACTATCGCGTCATCAATAATAAAACCTGTACCTATGGTCAGGGCCATAAGTGAGAGATTGTCGAGGCTAAAATTGAATAACCACATCAAACCAAATGTACCAATGAGTGATAGTGGCAAACTAATGCTGGCAATAAAAGTTGTGTCTGATGAGCGGAGAAAAAGCAGCACAACAAGAATGACTAATAATGTGCTGATCAACAATGTCAGCTCCACATCGTGAATTGATGCGCGGATGGATTGTGTGCGATCTTGAACAATTGTCAGTGAAATATTTTGTGGTAATAAACGACGCAGACGCGGTAATGCTTGCGCGAGACGATCTGCCGTCTCAATTGTGTTAGCGCCGGGCTGCTTGCGAATTTCAAGGATAATGGCAGGTTGGCCTTGGTAAGATGCGCTCAGGCGTGCGTTCTCAAGTCCATCAATAACATTTGCAACATCACGTAAATAAATATTGGTTCCATTACGGCTTGCCACAACCATGCTGAGATAAGCTTGCGCTGCTGCAAGTTGATCATTCGCGGCTAATGTATAACTTTGCTTGGCACCATCAAGAGATCCTTTGGGCGCTGCTACATTTTGATTTGAGATGGCAGAGCGAATGTCTTCAGGCCCAATTTTATAGGCTGCCATACGCGCCAAATCCATTTGAATGCGCACGGCAGGTCTGACGCCCCCTTCAACGCTCACACGTCCCACACCTGAAATCTCACTTAGCCGCGGCAGCAAAAGCGTGTCAGCATAATCGCTGAGATCACGAAGGGGGCGTGTGGTCGATGTCAGCGCAAGTGTGGCGATAGGTATATCAGCGGGATTGACTTTGGCATAAACGGGTGGATAGGGCAGGCCATGCGGGAGAGTTGATGATGCGGCGTTGATAGCTGATTGCACATCTTGCGCGGCTGCATCAATATCTCGGCCTAATTCAAATTTAAGTGTAATTTGGCTTAATCCAAACGCGCTTTGAGAGCTCATATCTTCAAGCGCAGGTATTTGACCGAACTGCCGCTCAAGGGGCGCGGTAATGAGTGACGCAATCGTATCAGGATTTGCACCCGGATATTGCGTCGTGATTTGAATTGTTGGAAATTCAACTTGCGGCAGAGATGATATGGATAAATTTTTATAGCCTAATATGCCGCATAATAAAATAGTAATGGCCAGCAATGATGTCGCAATTGGGCGTTGAATAAAAGGTGAGGCAATACTCATTACCGCCCCCTCTCACCATTACGCCTGCGTTGCGGAGTGTTTATGCCATTATCAATTGTTGCGGGTGCATCAATGCGCACTTTTGCTTCATCATTTAAGCGATTAAACCCAGATGTGATGATGGTTTCACCTTCATCAACACCTTTTGTAACGACACTCAGCAATTCTGTTTGATAGCCAAGAGTAATCGGCCGGACATGTGCGTTATTGTGGTCATCGACACTATACACAAAGGGGCCATTTGCGCCACGCTGGACCGCAATAGTCGGCAGCGTAAGAACATGCGTGAGTGTTTCTATTGTTAGGCGTAAATTAACAAACTGCCCTGGCCATAAGGTAAGATGTTCATTAGGAAAATTCGCTTTAAGTTTGATCGTGCCAGTTGATTGGTCAATTTGATTATCTATGACCTCAATCGTGCCTTTATTAATAAGCGTAAGATTTTCGCTATCGAGCGCTTCAAGTTGAAGCTGGTTATGCTCCATTGCCGTTTTAAGTTTGACTAATTTTTGTTGTGGCAAGCTAAATGTCACGGCAATCGGTTGAATTTGATTGATGGTTACAATTCCAGTCGCGTCAGCCGCTTTTAAGAGATTGCCAATATCAACGGAGCGTATGCCGGTGCGCCCACTTATGGGAGCTCTTATAGTTGTGTAATCAAGATAAGTGCGTGCGCTATCAATTTGGGCTTGATCAGCGCTTATTTGCGCTTGCAATTGAGAGACGAGTGCTTTTTGTGTGTCGGCCTGTTGCTTGGGCGCATATTCTGTTTTGGCGAGATTGAGATAACGTTCTAGATCATGCTCAGCATTTGCCAGCAGGGCTTCATCTTGTTGTTTTTTTGCGACGGCTTGATCATATTGCGCTTGATAGAGTGTGGGATCAATATGTGCGAGCACATCGCCTTTGCTGACATCTTGGCCATCTCTGAAGTTAAGTTCAATTAAACGCCCATCAACCTGCGTTTTGATAAGAACACTATTGGTTGGTTGAACAGTCCCAATAGCTGTTAAATCAACATTCACATCTTTTCGTTCAACCTTTTGTGCCAAAACAGGAATGATCTCTTCATTCGCATTGCGTCCACGCGAATTTGACAAGAATGATGGAATAAACGCAAGCCACATAAGCACGAATAAAGCGCCAGTTGCCAGACACCATTTGTAATGCAACCGCATAAAATTAATGATGGGGGTCAATATCATCTGCATCTTGATCTCTCAAATTATCTTGCGTCGCATGAACGCGCATACCGCCACCTAAGGCTTGAATAAGACTTAGACTCGCCAGAAGACGAGCTTGTTTGGATTGAACCAGCGCATCTTGCGCTTGAAACATGGTTTGCTGCACGCTGAGTAGGGTGACAATATCAATTGTCCCCTCACGTAAGCGCTCTTCACTAATGAGATAGGCGCGTTGTGCAGAGCTGAGGACATCCTGTTGCAGTTTAAATTGCTTTTCTGTTTGGGTGACGGCGACAAGTGCATTTTCAACATCTGTAAATGCGCTCAGAATCGCTTTTTGATAGGCCGCGAGAAGTTCATCTTGGCGTGCTTTTGATAATGCCAGTTGCGCATTCAAGTTGCCGCCATCAAATATTGGCTGTGTTAGGCCGGCGGCAAGTGACGTAAATTCTGCCTGTGGGAAGCTTAGATTTTTGAGCGCAAGACTTTCAAGCCCGCCAGTTGCCGTTAATGTGATATTTGGAAGAAAAGCGCGACGCGCGGCGGCTACACTTGCCTGAGCCGCATAAAGATTAGCTTCAGCGCTTGCAATATCAGGTCTTTGTGTGAGCAGCATAGATGGTAGTCCCGCAGATATATGCGGTGGTTTCAAATGTTCTAGATTACGCTCCTCAATGTGAAACCCTTCGGGCGGCTGGCCGATCACAAGAGCAAGCTGATTTTGTGTTTGATATATTTGTTGTATGAGAGTTGGCAGAGCCGCTTTTTGGCTTGCGACAATTCCTTCTTGTTGCGCCACATCAAGTGCTGATGCCGTGCCAACATCAAGGCGTGCTTTAATGGCATTCAATATATGATTTGCAAGTTTGATATTATTTTGACCAACCGCGAGTCTCTCCCGCGCTGAAAGCAAATTTATATAATCTGTTGCGGCAAGTGAGAAGAGTGTAATCTCGAGCGTGTCTTTATCGAAAGAGGTCGCGATGAGATTTTGTTTTTGTGCTTCATAATTAGCGCGATAACGACCCCAGATATCCAATACATAACTTGCACTCAGGCCAAGTGAAAATTGATTTGATTGCGTAGACGCAAAGGGAGGGCTCGTTGAATGTTCTGTGCCGGGCGAGGTTGAATGAGACCCATTCGCGTCTCCGCTTAGCCCTGGAAGTAAAGAGGCAAAGGCAGCATCCGTGAGTGCTTGAGATTGTGCAATGCGCGCGAGAGCGCCAGCCAGATCATAATTATGCTCGTTCAGACGGCTTAAAATTTTACTGAGTTCAGGACTGCCATACATCTG
>Ga0164297_10002797_pt1 | contig 16898 bp, 12 predicted proteins | sample GEODES058metaG_FD_113539 | JGI IMG/M metagenome (GOLD analysis project Ga0164297, IMG submission 113539) | Dystrophic lake water microbial communities from Trout Bog Lake, Wisconsin, USA - GEODES058 metaG | ecosystem: Environmental > Aquatic > Freshwater > Lake | place: USA: Trout Bog Lake...
AGCACCTGGGACGGCGCCGCCTGGACCGCGGACGACTGCCGCACGGTGCTGCATATGATTGCAAGCTCGCCGCATGCCGCTGTATCCGTGGCCCAGCTGGGGGCTGCACTTGGTGAAGATGGCCCCAACAAGCTGCAGTCCATGAACAAGCTGAACCTGCTGCTGCGGCGCTCCTACGACCCGCTGGCGCGCGACATCGACGCAGCGGCATTCGGGCCAGATCTGGAGCACGTGTACACCCTGCCTTCTGCAGCACACATCATCGCAGCAAAGCGCAAGCTGAACTTGTAGACGGGATACACGTTCATTTTCCTGAGGCTGAGCTTCAATCTCTACACATTGCAATCTGAACTCCGCCCGCTCTCATTGGTGCGCAGCCGTGCTTGCGTCACCATACATCTACCGTAGATCTATGGTGCTAGTAGCACCCTGGGCCTGGCCGTGGGCCTTGAAGTTCAATTGAAAGCTTGCAAGCCGGGCTTAACTTCAAGTTGAGCCCGGGGGTGGGAGAACCCTCAGCCTGAGGATAGGTACTCACCCGCCGGGTCACCCGCCGGCCGGCGGCCCGGGCCCGGACCTACCTGGAATAAACGCTTTTGGGGCAACGATCGGCTCACGCCTACGGCTGCGGAGCCCAGGCCTACGGCTGGGTCGGCCCATTTTTTTTCGCGCTGCGCGCGAGGAAATTTAGAGCACAGAGGTCAAAAGTGCACACATTTTTCCACATCCGCCTGTGGTATACGGCTGGACTTCGGTCAGTCTACGGCGCCGATCGGAATCGGCCAAAATCACTTTTTTTCCAGGTAGGGGCCCGGACCCGCGGGGGTATCACACTGATCGCTTCATTTTGGCTTTAGGCTTGGCTCGAGGGCGAAGATGACATTGACGAGGTGTGGCGGGAGCACATCCAATTGATACCCCTGATTCAGGATTCGTTCAGAGCTGCGTCACGTGTCGTCACACAGCCCCCTTCGCCGGGTCTCGCGCCATGTCCGGCCAGCCAGGAACCGCCACTTTCTTGATGCAGCTGACGCAGCAAAACAGCGCACTGTCTGACGCAAAGACAGAGCTGGAGAAGCGGTGTAGGCTGACGCAGCAGGAGCTGGAGCTTGCGCAGTCTGCTGAGACTGCACTTCGCGAACATCTCAAGGACGCGGTGGACCGCTGCGACGCGGCCGAGGCGCGCGCACGTGCACTGAGTGAGACGGCGACATCCAGAGTCCACCAGCTGCGCATAGAGCTTGGCTCCACTCAGCAAGCCGTGTCTGAGCTGCGCTCTCAGCTGGAGGACGCCCATAAAGCTGAGAGCGCCATGCGTGTGCTTGCAGTCGAAGCAGAGGCTCGTGCGGTGCACACAACTGCCGCTCTGGAAACGCTCAAAGCGAGCCTGGCAGCGCAGCTTGCCCAACACGACTCCGAGTGCAATCGCCTTCGAGCAAATCTCGCCATAGCAGAGCGTGTGGCCGCAGACGCCCGCGCGGCAGAGCAAGCGAGCCACGAGCTGGCACTAGAAGCTGAACACGCGCGTATACGGGAGTCAGCTGCAGCTCACACTCAGCTTGCAAAAGCAGCTGCTACTCTTGACGCCGTTGAACGAGAGCGCACGGAGCTGCTGAGGCGTCTACTCACGGCGCAAGAAGCAGCAAAGGCAACTGCGCACGTGCAGCGTGATGCGGACCTCCAAGGCGCAGCGGCGGCTAATTTGGCGGCTCAGCTGGAGGCGGCGACAGCATGCATCGATGAGACCATGCGCCGTCAGAACGGGCATCAGCTTGACATCAAGGCCAATGGTCACAGCAGTACAATGGCAGCCGATGCTGCGACGCAAACACCACCGCCGCCGCCAGTATCAGTACCCGCCGCTGCTGCGCCTGTGACAGATACAGGTGCCGGCGTGAGTGCGGCTGTGACTCCTACTGGCGCTGTTGCCACTGTTGACCAGACCGTCCTACCAAGCCTCGGTGCCGTGCTTGCGGCCGCAGCAATTGCGAATGTCCGCGCGCGTGCGGCTGAGGAGGAGTTGGATGAGATTAGCGATGCATTGGCAGAACTGCAGGCTGCGTTGGAAGGGGAGACTGCAGCAAGTGCTGCAGCCGACCAATGGGCGCTCCGGGCAGCGACTGACTTGGCGGCAGCGGAGGCGCGCATTGAGGAACTTGAGGCCAGGAATGAGGCACTGCAAGCCCAGCTCGCATCAGCGGCAAACGTGCAGGCGTCAAGGCCGCAGAGCGCAGCTGGTCATCCCTCAAACGAGGCCCCCAGCGAAGGAGACACTGGCCTTACGCAGCGCACAGACAAGAAGCAGCCTCAGTGCGCATGTGTGATCTCATAGACTCGCACATCTTAGAGTCTAGTCATCATCGCCGTACAGCCCACCGGGCCTCGCCCCTGATGCGCTCGACACTGACCCTGCTGGGGCTGCGGGCCGCCCATTCGCCATCCGGGGACTGTATTGCTGCGACGAACTGCCATTCGAGCCTCGCGCACGCTGTCTCGCCGCAATCGCCTGCACCGCCTCTGGCGACGGCCCCTCCTCCGCTGCTGCAGCTGCTCTCGCGGCCGCCTCCTCAACACGTGCGCGCAGCTCCTGCCGCCGAATGTCAGACACTTGGCCCGCCATCAGAAGCGGTCTGCTGGGTCCGCTGCCTTGTCCTTGTGGCGGTGGAAGCACTCGAGACGGCGGCAACTGCGATGCTGCTGAGGATGGCATCTGCGCGGACATGGTGGGGATGACTGCAGCTGGCGGCATGTCCGCCAGTGCATCTGCCCATCCGCTATTCACCCCGCCACCAGCGCCAGCGCCGTCACCGTTATAATAATCCACAGCTTCATTTCCGGTGATACTGTCCCAGGTCATGCGGCTATCCACAGGCTGGGACGCTCTGTACCCGGCGCCGGGACTGCCCGGGTACCGCGCGAGTGCAGCATCAGCTGCCTGGTGCAAATCATCAACTCCAACAGCCCGTTGTGTGGCAGCGCGCTCGCGGACTTGTGCACGGGCGGCATTGCGAGCTGCAGCTCTCTGTCGGGCAGCCTCGGCGACAGCAGCTAGGGCAGCGCGCTTGTTGGCAGCTGCGGGGTCGCCACCGCCTGCAGGCTGTGCAGCGCTATCTGTGTATGCTGGCATTTGCGGGTCTGCAACAGTGTACGCGCCGTAGCCCCCTTGCTGTTGCTGGCTGTACATGCCACCATCGCGGCCTAGGTCCGGGCTTTCTCGCGCGGAAGCGGCTTCAGTATAAACAACAGCTTGCTGGCGCTGCGCAGCGAGTGCTTGCTCGACTTCGCGACGGCCTTCCTCGTACCCCTCCGCGTACGGGTCAACCCCGCTGCCACCAGCGCTACGCGCACTGGCACTCTGCTGCTGCTGAGACGAAGGCATCGGCATCGCAGTCGGGGCTGGGCGCTGCGGTGCAGCCCCGACCTTGGCACCTAGCAATGACTTTGGCCGCGCGGACGATGACACCGTGCTGGTTGCAGCCACCGGGCGTCCAAAGGGCGCACTGGCGGGCGAGGCAGCGGCAGCGGCGGCAGCAGATGCTGGTGCAGCCTTCCAAGCCATGGACAGGTCGGGCTCAGGAGCAGCGCTCACTACAGCAGCAGCAGTCACTGTGGATGGCACCGGGCGAGAGGGCGCTGGTGCTTGCCTCGGCGCTATGTGTGCCGCATCAACCGAGACGGCAGGCCCTGCGCCAGGAGGCGTCCCTACTGCACTGGCCCCGTCCTCTTCGTACACCGTCGGCGCAGTACCCCGAGTCGCGGCGATTGCGGCAGCCGCGCCCCATACGGTAAGTTCGGCTTGAGTCAAGCCTGGCGCGCCGAGATCTAGACCGCTCGGCTGTGCAGGTAAATGGCGCAGTTCAGGGGGCGCTCGAACCCAGCCTCCAGATTGAGGCGATGCATCATCATCCGGAGGCGCATCTTGGCCAGCAGCACCTGCATGCGCCTGAGCAGCTCCCGCGCTGGCGTTCCCGAGCGCTGCGCCAATGCCGGCCTCGCCATTCAGGCTCAGATGTGGAACAAGCGGCTTTGGTCGGAATGGCACGCGGAGGCCACCCGTGACAGGCAGCGGACTGCCCGGTGGGAGGCGTTGCGCGAGAACGGTGCTCCCGCTGTCACTCAGGTGGCCTCCGTCCTGCGCCGAGCCAGCAGCTGCGGCCGCGGCGGCGGCAGCGACAGCCGCCGCGTGCACGTCGTCTGCGCCGCTGTGTCCTGCAGGCACAGCTGCGTCGTCGTCGTCGTCGTCGTCGGCCTGCGAACAGTGCGGACGCGCGCAATGAGAGCTCATACAACAAAGGACCCTGAGTGTGCGTGTCGCCGCGCCCACGCTGCGGCCCCGTGCACAGAAACACAGCGCCAGGCGCGAAGACACAAACACGTGTAACCACAGAAGGCGGAATGAGAGCAGCCCCCGCGCGGCAGTAGGGTAGAAGGGGCGACGCGCGTGGATGCAGTCCCCTGCCGAAACACCGCCCTGACTCTTTCCACCCCGCATTCCCGCGCCAAGGGTGCGCAGCTGCGACTGCAAAGCAGGTGAGCAGGTACGCACCGTCCCACGGGCACCGCGGGCGTGTGACCGGGTGCGTGACCGGCCGCGCCCGACCGCGTGGGGGCCTGCACCGCCCGGACGTGCACCCCCTTCTTGTCCTCCTTTGCGTCCCTTTTCACCGCCGCCTTTGCCGCCACGCCCACCCGCGGAGCCTCCAGCGAGAGTGCTTGCTACGTGGCCCACGAGCAGCGCGGCAGCGACGCCGGCAGCGGCTCCGAGCAGGCCCCGCAACGCGCGAGCACCAAAGGAAGGCTCGCCACGGTCCTGGCTCCCTGACCCGCGACGAGGGCGTCTATCGCGATGCGCAGAGCGCTGCTCTGACCGCGCGTGCTCATCCATGGTCGAAGAGAAGGGGCGCAACTTTCAGTTGGATGCGCCACGTCGTCATTGCCTCACTTTGCGCTCCTCTCGCCGAACGCACACACTTCCAGCCACCATGTCTGCCTTCACTTCCTTCACCGCCGCCCCCTCCGCGCTGCGCGTTGCCGGCCGCGTGCGTCGCAACGCGCGTCGCGCCCCGGTGGCTGTGCGTGCTGTGCAGAGCAAGCCCGCCAGCGAGAGCGTGAAGCTGGCTGAGCAGTTCGGCTTCACCGGCGTCGAGGTGTGTGCCCCGCCGCGTCACAATGCGTGGGGCAGCGCGCGCCGTCTGTGTGTGCCCTCCACAGCACAGAAAGTGTGTGGGCACGGGCCACGTAACCACACGCGAGGAAGCGGCGCGGACGCTGCGCTACAGTCGAAACGAGACCAGTCATCTGCCTTTTTTCTGCGGATGTTGCTTAAGGCGGCTCGCTGCGGGTATTATAGGCCGTTCTGGGGCGCGCACGAGAGGCAGTTACTCACAGACCGCGAACGTGGCTCTCTGGTTATTTACGCCTTGTTCACCACGCAGGAGGGCCTGTTCGGCTTCCGCCCCTTCCCCGAGCTGTGGGTCGGCCGTCTCGCAAGTGCGTGCCCCGGGGAGTGCGCGCTGCGGGCCCCTTGCGCGCTCTGCGAGTCGCATTCTTTGACGAGACGTCTAACTCACCACAACTACCACCTGTGAACCCACCGCCAGTGCTTGGCTTCGCCACCGGCTCCACCGTCGAGCTGCTCACCGGCGTACCGACGCTGCAGCAGCTGGGTCTCGACACGCCCAACAGCGACCTGTTCACCGTGCTCTGCATCCTCCTGGGCACAGCAACAGCCATCGGCACTGGCCGCACGTTGTACCGCCTCCAGAGCGGCGACATGGCCCTGAAGGACTTCAAGCGCTACGCCGGCTTCTTCGGCCTGGATGCAGAGCGCGTGGCGGAGAAGGAGTCGTCGCAGCGTAAGAAGTCGGGTGACTTCACCAGCCGCGACAGCATCGCCGCAATCACCGAGGCCAAGGAGGCTGGCTCGCCTGCAGATGCGTTGCTCATGGCATCTGATGCTGCCGCGGGTGCTGTGCAGGAGGAGGCTGCGCCGGTTGAGGCACCTGCCGCCCCCCGCATGACTGCAGATGAGATTGAGCGCGCCTACGCCCGCGACATCGAGCTCAGCCAGGGCCGGTACGCCATGTTGGGCTTCGTTGCGTTGATCCTCGGCGAGGCTGCCACAGGAAACGGCCTGGTTGGCCAGTTGGAGGCGTACGCCAAGCTGTTCGGCCTCCTCGGAGCGGAGAGCGGCTTCTAAAGACTCACATCGCATTCACAATACTGTTGGACGCGCGAACAAATGATTGCGTGTTTGTAACATAACAGCTCGCTGCATCACATCACGTCTTCAACCTCGAGATTGCTTTCTTGAGCGATTCCACGTCTGCGCCCCGGATGGTCGCGTCGCTAATCGCCACACCGTTCACGTGAAATGTGAATGTCGGCACGGCGGTGACATTTGCCGCTCTGACTGAGGCCTCCAACTCCGGCGTGTCGATATCAACCTTCAGGAATTGGACGCTCGTGTGCTCGCTCGCCAGCTTCTCGAACACTGGCGCTACAAAGCGACACGGCCCACACCACACCGCCGTATAGTCCACCACTGTCAGTCCTGCACAGCGCAACACGGATGGGCACGTGTCATAGGGACGCTCTGGACCACAACTCACCGGCCACAAGGTGCCACAGAAACTCTCGAACGCGCGAAAGTGCGTTCTATAATCAGCTGCGTCCGCGGCAGCGAGCAGCAGCCGTGTCTTTATATGCGCGTGCCTGGCGTTTTCAGGGCAGCCGCATACTCTGCGTCAGTGGCCACCGCCTTGACGCGCGATGCTGCATCAGCCAGGCCTCTGTGGCGAGTCGCGCTCTGTGTGTTGCACAGCAGTCTGTGCACCGGCTGCACGCGGCGTGAAGCGAGGCGCCACATATGGAGTCTGCAAACAGAGCGCTCTCTGCCACGCTGGCTGACCGTCAGCCGCTGACGGGGTCGCGTCTCTTCCGCTCTTCGCCCAGCGTATAAATAAGCGCGCGTCATCACCGTGTCTGGGGCAGTGGGTGTTGGCGCTTCACTCTCCCCGCTCGCTCAGGGGGCTTATGGGCGACCCTGGCTCTGCGTTGGCTGTCTTCCCTGAGCGCAGCCGAGAAGCAGTCCGTCGCGCGGTCGATGCGGCCGCTGATGCAGCGCTGAAGCACATCGGGAATAACGGCGGAGTGCGCACCGCAGAAGGCCTTGCGTCCACGCTGAGCCTCTCCCTACCACCGCCGTCGCCTGCAGTCCGCGGGGACGTGAGCCTGGACGCAGCCAAAGAAGCGGTGCACCAGTACCTGAGACTCAAACTCACGGCGGCTCTCACCGGCGGCGCCTCGGCTGGAGTGCCGACCTCACCTCCCGGGCACGTGAGATCTGCAGCACCACCACTGTCTCCTCCACACCGCACGAGCGCGCCTCAAGGCGCTGCACTGCCAGCTGTGCGGCTGGACAATCGGATGACTGCGCCTGCAGTGAGCAGTAGCTCGCCGCGGGGCACGCAGAGCAGCCGTGTGGGTGAAGATGGAGGAGGAGTACCGTCTCCTAGACAGCACCAGTTCCCGCCGCGCCCTGCGTCGCCGCTGCTTGACGTGCTGCACCCGAAGAGCCGGAGCCGGACTCCGCCGCCAAGGGAACGTCCCCAACCGAGTGCTATTCGGAGTGGGGACGGCGATGGAGGCAGCGCACAGGCCACTCTTCCTGCAGGCCACTCCTTGGTGAGCAGTGTGGTAGCGCAGGTGGCACAGAGAGAAGAGCCGCCTATAGCCTCGCCGAGTAGTCCGAGTGCACGGCGAGGGGCACCAGAGGCGCCGCCGCTCCGCCCTGGGTCCATCGAGGCCCTTCTCCAGCGAGAGCGCCTGCCACCGCCGCTGCCGCAGTTCAGCCCGGTCATTGGCAGCCGGACGGTGCCGTTTACAGTCGCATCCGCCATGGCTGCGTATGCGCCGCCTAGTCGTGCACGCAGTCCGTCTCCGGTGCCGAGTTCAATTCTGGCTGCCAGATTAGCAGGGCCAGACCCGTCGAGGCCACAATCGCCTGCGCAACGTGACGCCATCATGGCGCTCGCACGTGCAGCAGCCGCGCAAGAGCAGCTCCAGCGGGCGGTGGCGGCGTTATCTGGTGGTGGTGGTGGTGGTGGTGGTGACCCAGGTGCACACAGCATGCCCTCTGCACCCCACTCCCATGTAGGCTCGAGCACTGGCGATTCCGCAGCACGGAACACGTTGCATTCGGTGGGGCAGCTGCTTCGCGTGCAGCTTGTGAAAGGAGGGCCACAGCGGGGCCCAGAGCCGATGGCCATGCAGGCACCTCCACCTGCGCCAGCTCCTGTGCACATTGAGCAAGCTGAGGATGAAACACCGCAACCGGATCATGCTGCCAGCGCACATGTGGCTGCCCAACCGCCGCCTACAGAGCAGCAACCGAGTCAAGTGCCATCTGAGCCTCCTGCTCCGCCTGCAGCACGCGACACGGGCCTTCCCGGGGCGGTGCTCAGCCAGGTGAATGCCGCACTTGCACAAGCAGAGGCGCGGCAAGAGCACCGAAAGCAGCTGCTGCAGGCACAGCAGGCACAGCAGCTTGCGCGCCAGCAGGCACCAGTGGTGCTGACCGTGGCTCCCACTGCAGCCGCTGAAATAGACGGCGAGCCTGAGAAGAAGCATCACGAACCAGAGTCGGACGGTGAAGATGGCGGTGCAACATCGACGATGCATGTCGCAATTGGGAGCAGCGCTGGTGGCACACCCGGCCTTGTAATGCCGCCCGCAGCTGCAGCCCCCGCAGGCTGGTTCTCGTCACTGCTGTGCAGCACCACGCGCGCACCTGGCGGCGCTGTCGTGGTAACGCCGCCAGTGAAGCCTTCCGCGTCACGGGGATGCTTGGTTCGCACAGGGTGTTTTGAGCCTGAGGAGGAGCGCGACTCTGCGCCATATTATGCGCCTCCGGCAGCCCCTCGGACAGCACCACAGCCGGCGCAAGTCGTGCACGCAACTGAAAACACGGCTCATGCGAGCGTGAAGAAGAATGCGGTGCTTGCATTCGCGGAGACGCACGCACCTTTTTCAGCGCCTCCGCCCATCTTCGTGCCTGTTTTGCCAGTACATCAGCCAGCGCCACAGCAGCACCATGTTCAGCAGCCAGCGCCTGCACCGGCGCCTAGAGCAGAAGTCGAGGTTGTGCCAGCAAACAACGCGGGCACCGCCGATGCGGCGTCCATCGCTGCCGCTGCACTAGCTCGCGCTCGAGCCAATGCCGCTGCTGCAAGCGTCATCGCTGCTGCAAAGGCGACCTCAGACGTGATCACGGCTTCTACTGGAGTTCCCCAGCAAAATTGCGTGCCTGCTGGTGCCCCCTCACAGCAGAGGCCTGTCGGGCAGCCATCTGCTGCATATGCTCGTGCACGGTCGCCGTCGCCATTGCCGGTGCCTAAGGGCCCACTCATCCCGGAGGTGGCGCAGGAGGTGAATGTCTTTATGAGAGCAGTTGAGCGAGCGGCCAGTCCCCGGCCCCCGAGCCCGTACCAGATGCCATCACCACAGACCCTTCTCCAGAATAGACGCAGTCCATCGCCAGTGCCGCGGCCGCCGTTGTTTGCGATGCAGCAGGCGTTCCCGGCTCGTGCTGCGACGCCGCCACCGGCACTGAACCCAGTCAAGCCGCGGCCGGTGACGCCGACAAGGCGACCTGTGACGCCCCCACCGCCAAACTTGGATGAGGACGTTGCAGCACTCATGTCAAAGGTGGATGCAGCAAATGCGGCTCGGCGCTCCGCTTTCGGCAAATAGACATTAGCACTAGAGAGACGACGGATTAACGGTGTATTAACGGGGTTGATTAATCTTCTAAGGATTGTGCGTGGAAGTCGCGACAGCGGCTGACGCACTGTCTGTCGGCTGCGGCACCGCCAGGGGCAAGTCCACGACGTGGTGCATGACGACGGCAGCAGCCTGCTCCTGAGGGGCCTCATCCACAGCCGGCGTTTCCACTGTCACGACTGTCTCGCCAGTGGTCACAGGTGGTGGCATAGCAGGGTTTGCCTGGATGCGCGCAGCCACCATTGGCGCCACAGCCAAACCGATGGCAAAAGTAGCACCAATAATCAATCCTCCGCGAAGAATGCGCAGCAGCAGCGGTGTCGACGCCCGTGGCGGCGGTGTATGTCTGTGTTCCTGCTCTGATGCCGGCTGCCTGGGTTTCAGCACGGTTCCCAGTTTTTCTACCGGCTGCACCACAGCATCATCAGGGCCCTCTGCCACTGGGGACAGTAGCGGGAATGCCGACACTGGAGACACATCGTCACTGCTGCTGACGCTTTGCGTGCGTGCCCACGGCATGACTGTCTGCGTCGGAGTCTTCAGCACGAAGCCTCCAAAGCCTTCCTGTGCCTCTGCTTCCTCCTCTTCAACCACGGGTGCTTGTGGCGGCGGTGGAAGAAGTGTCGGCACAGCCAGCTTGGGGGCGTCACGACGCAGTGGCGTGGACAGCTCGTCGGAGCGAGTGCGTGTCAGTGCCAACGGAGTGCTCAGGCCTCTATTCGCCTGCTCCGGGCTGTCAGCCTTAAGTGCCATGCCCTCGCGCACGTGCGTCTCCAAATGGTCCAAGGCAGCCCACAATGCGAGTCGCAGACGGTCGTTCGCCGGGTATTGCTAGCGAAGAAAAAGTCAGCTGTCAGCTTTTGAACGCAAACAACAGGACCAGCGCACCGTAGGCGCGTCTTTTGGGGCCACCGCCCGGACTGCGTGCCGCGACAGCACCAGGCTGTCGTCAAGTGCGGCACAGGCAGCCTTGTACGCCTTATAGTTGCCGCTAAGCCGGGGAGAAAAATCGAGACAGTCAGACCTCTACACATAACCCACCCAGCAGCACACAGCGCGCGCCTCTTTTCCGCCTCCGTGACAGCAGCCTTGTGAGACTGCAGCAGGGACAGCAGCATCTTGGCTGCCCCTCTCAACGTCGCCTCCTCAGCACCCACGCTTGTGAAGTGCCGTCCTCCTGGCGTGTAGGGGCCCTTGTCCAGAGACGCCGCGCGGGCCACGCGCAGCGGCGGCGTCACATTTGTCACCTCGCGCAGCTCCATGCTTTGGCAAGCACGGCGCCCCAGCGAGGAGAGCACTTCTAATCCTGCCAACGTGGCACGTGAAGTGCTGTTGCTCCCCTCGCTGGGGCGCGATGGCTGCAGCGATGGAGGTGTTGAATCTGCGCGCTGCGGCAGCAGGGCCTGCAGGACAATGCCTCCGGGCTGAGAGTCGAGCCTTTGGTGCGCAGAGTGCCCCTCAGCACGCAGGAGCAGCGCACGGCTTCTCCGCAAGCGCGCGGCGACGATGCAGACGAGGCGGTGCTGCCTCTCGTCCTGGCGGGCTTGTTGTGACAGTGGCAGCGGCGCCGAACAATAAGCAAGTCGTGAACGTGGCCTCGGTGCCGATGCCAAAGTCGAAGGAGGCTGTGAAGCCGAAGGGCGACGTGACGGACATGACAGCAGACGGATCGGTGCGCGGCTCTTAAGCTGTGTGCGCGCGCGCTGTTGGGTTGGGGGGGCCACCGTCGCGGTGCTGACACACAGTTCACGGTGTGTGGCGCCGGCACAGGTCCAGAAAGTGCCCGTCTCTCGCGTCCGCAACTTCAGCATCATAGCGCACATAGACCACGGGAAGGTGCGCATTCAACCCACACACGCCCGGCTGCTGGCGCTGGCACTCCGCATCCAGTCACCGGCCGACCGTAGCCCCGTTTTGGGTGCTGCCCACCCTCTCGTCCTCTGACACCCCCTTGCACCGCGTCCCAGAGCACGCTCGCGGACACACTACTTCTGCGCACCGGCACGCTTGCGGCGCGCGACGCGCAGGCGCAGTATTTGGATAGCATGCCTTTGGAGCGTGAGCGAGGCATCACGATAAAGCTGAACACTGCGCGCATGCACTACTGGAGCGAGGCCAAGAAGCAGCTGTTTGTGCTGAACCTCATCGACACGCCCGGGCACGTGGACTTCAGCTACGAGGTGTCACGCAGCTTGGCCGCTTGCGAGGGGGCGCTCTTGGTGGTGGACGCGAGCCAGGGCGTGGAAGCTCAGACGGTGGCGAACGTGTTGCTTGCCTTCGAGAACGACCTGGAAGTTGTCCCGGTGCTCAATAAGATCGACTTGCCCGGCGCGGAGGTGGAGCGCGTCAAAGCAGAGGTGTCTGGCGTGCTTGGCCTGGACACAAGCCGCGCCATCCTGGCGAGTGCGAAGCAGCGCATCGGCATCGACGAGATCCTGGAGGCGATTGTGGACCGCGTGCCTGCGCCGGAGGACAACAGCCACCTGCCTTTGCGGGCGCTCATCTTCGATAGCTATTACGACAGCTACCGCGGCGTCGTCGTCCTCTTCCGCATCGTCGACGGCGTGCTGCGAGAGGGAGACACCATCCGCATGATGAACACCGGAGCGCAGCACAGCGTCACCGAGCTGGGCGTGTTCAGCCCCACTCAGAAGGCTGTTCGGGAGCTCGGCCCTGGGGAAGTGGGGTGGCTTGCGGCAAGCATCAAGGCTGTTGCTGACGCTCGTGTTGGTGACACAGTCACGCTCGCAGGCGCGGGTGGTGCTGAGGAAGCGCTGCCTGGGTACGCACAGGCACAGCCTATGGTGTTCTGCGGCCTGTTCCCCACAAACGCAGATGAATACCCGCAGCTCCGTGAGTCACTGGGTCGCCTTCAGCTGAACGACGCTGCGCTGCGGTTTGAGCCGGAGACAAGCAGCGCCATGGGCTTCGGCTTCAGATGTGGTTTCCTAGGTCTGTTACACATGGAGATTGTGCAGCAGCGGCTTGAGCGCGAATACAACCTTGACCTGATCACAACCGCGCCCAGTGTCGTGTACCGCGTCACCACCACCAGCGGCGAGGTGGTGGAGTGCGACAACCCGAGCGACTTGCCACCAGCAGATAGGCGGGAGATGATTGCGGAGCCTTTCGTGAGGCTGGATGTCATCACCCCCTCTGATTTCACGGGCGATGTCATGCAGCTTGCGCAGGAGCGGCGAGGCATCTACAAGACAATATCGTACATTACAGAGCAGCGCGTGACTCTGTCCTACGAGGTGCCTCTCGCAGAGGTTGTGACCGACTTTTTCGATGAGTTGAAGTCACGCACGCGCGGCTACGCAAGCATGGAGTACTCCTTCTTGGAGTACCGCGACTCCGACCTCGTCCTGCTGGAGGTGCAAATCAACAAGGAGCCATGCGAGCCGCTGGCTGTGATTTGCCACCGTGAGAAGGCGTACAAGATTGGCAAGGGCCTGGTGGAGAAGCTGAAGGAGCTCATCCCGCGCCAGCAGTTCCAGATCCCCATCCAGGCAGCCATTGGGACGCGTGTGATTGCAAGCGAGCGGATCAGCGCCATGCGAAAAGACGTGCTGGCCAAGTGCTACGGCGGTGACATTTCGCGTAAGAAGAAGCTGCTCAAGAAGCAGGCTGACGGCAAGAAGCGGATGAAGCAGTTCGGAAAGGTTGAGCTGCCTCAGAGTGCCTTCATGGCAGTGCTCAACATCAGCAAGCCTACCAACAGCGGGGGAGACTCAGACAGCGATTGAGAAAACTTCGGTATTGCTTTGACATTGTATTAGAACGCATCATTCGCGGGCTGGTGCAGGCAATCGGATGGGCTGGATAGCCGCCGCGATCCGTTCCATCGCCTTGGTCAGGCGCTGCTGCCTTACTTCATCTCCGTCGCACACAACGATGCCCGTACGCAAGTGCACCGTCGCAGGCGCCTCATCGCTCGCGCTGTCTCCCAGCAGCGTGATGATCGCCTTGTCTTCATCCAATGTCGCGTCCCCAAACTGCGCCTTCAGGATGGCGGCACACAGCTTCCACTGCGCGCTCGCCTCCTGCGGCGTTCCAACCGCCGCGGCATGCTGCGCTTCTGCGTCCGTCACGCCGGCGGGCGGGCCTTCAAGCTGCAAGATGCAGGCCAGCGTTGCGTCAGCCACCATGTCCGCGATGGGATCGGACACCCACTCCAGCAGCACATGCGGTGCGCCTGGCCCGGTGCCGGGGCACACAGACACATGGCCGCCCACAGACACGCCCTCCTGCTCCACACCTGCAGCGGATGCAGAAGCGGCCTCAGGGCGTGCTGCGTCCCCCTCGCCACTCACATCCTCAGCCTTGACACCCGCGGATGGCGCCTCATCGCCGTCACCACCTGCAGGAGGCGGCACTGCCTGCCGGGGTGGAGAGCCAGGTGTGGTGCACAGCGGCATGACGCCCTCGAAGAGCGCCTCCAGCGCGAGACGCACGCTCGGGAAGGGCGCCTTGCAAGGCACAAGCTGCCTCTGGCGGAGACGGCATGCGCGCAGCGTTGTGAAGGTGCCCAAATCTGCAGGGTCCAGCAGCACATGGCCCCACTCCTTGCGAACAAGTACTCCTGCCAAAGGCTGGCCTGGTACTGCGCGCTCAGCAAGGCGGCCGAGCACGCGTGCAGTCTTATCGCCCTTGTGCCGAATGGCAACTGGCTGGCAATTGCGAGGCGTGTACACGTGGAACGGCGCCCGCCCTTCGGATTCAGCCTGCGCCTCCAGCGCGCGTTTCAAGCGCTGCATCTCCACCGACTCGCCGTGGACGAGCACGACGTGGCGAGGAGCGAGTGCGCTGACGAAGCCACTGGTTTGAGGGAAGTCGGCATGAGCACTGAAGCTGATTGCGTCCACTGCGCACTTGATGGGCAGCACAACGCCAGCACGTGATGTGACTTGCGTTGCATCTGACAGGATGTCACGCGCCAGGGTTCCTGCTACAGCGAAGTCCGCGATGATGACGCAATTGCGGACATCCCCGCACCACATCTCGAACAGCTCCCGCGACAAGCCGCTCTGCAGCATGCTCGGTGTCGCAAGCACCACACACGGCGAGCCGCTGTCTAGTTCCCGGCCGCCATGGCTGAGATGCTTGATGTGTTTCAACACGAACGGCGCGGCCGTGTCCCACGACTTCTGCATGTCCTCGTTCAGCATGCCGATGTAGGTCTGGTACACACTCAGCGAGCGCTTCGCCAGACCACTGGCCTGGTACACCGGAATATGGCGCAACTCCGGGTGCTTCGCCCAGTAGTCATCCAGGATGAGCAGCAGCTCCTGAGCACGCCCCAGGGCGACGATGGGCAGCAGCACCTTGCCACCACGACGCACGGTGCTCACCACGCGGTCCGTGAACCGCTTCTCGCGCTCCTCCTTGGGCGAGTGCGTAGACACGCCGTATGTGCTCTCTACGATCAGCACGTGGGGAGCCACTGGCGGCAAATCCGCCCCTGGCAGGTGGCGGTCCGCTTTGCGACTATAGTCCCCCGTGTACAGCGTGCGCAAGCCCGCGATGTCGACCAGGAACATGGCGGCGCCGAGGACGTGACCCGCCCTGTACGGAGTGATCCTGATGCCCCCAACATCCAGCGTCTGGTCAAAGTCCACGCACTCGATGCGCGACATGCTTGCCGCCAAGTCAGCCTCCGTGAACAGCGCGTCGTCGGCGGTGCCTTTGTTGAGGCGGCAGAAGTCGGAGAGCAGCATCTGGTAGATGGCTTTGGTGGCGTGTGTCATGAACACTCGACCCCGGAACGGCGTGTGCGCCAGCAGGAACGGCACTGCCGCGCAGTGGTCAAGGTGGAAGTGAGTCACCAGCACGACGTCCACCTGGTCCAGAGACACTGCGTCAGAAGCGCGGCTCGCTTGGAAACGAGGGTAAATGGTGACCAACCCTATGGCCTGGCGGCCAACCACCGGCAAGCCCGGCAGCGTTCACGCACCGACGCCAGGTCCGCGTCGTCGAGGTATGGCAGGCTCGCGAGGCCGCTCAGTCCCGGGTGGATGCCGCAGTCAAGCATCACCGTCTTGTCCTTGTAGCGCAGCAGGATGCAGCTGCGCCCGACCTCAGAGCCAGCGCCGAGAGGTGTGATTTCGAGCACATCCTCCGGGCCGCTGCCGCGCGGCTCCGCATCCTCGAGCTCGTCCTCCCCGTGGTGCCGCTTCGACATGTCTGGAGTTGGCGAGGGGACCTGGTGCTGGCGGTCCCGCCTCATAAAGCACGCGTCTTCCCGTCCGCAGGTCTCTTATCCAGCGCCGCGTGCGCTCTGCCTATCTTGCATCCAGCAGCTCGGCCAGGCGGTGCTGCACACAGGCACTAGGTTCAGCGGGCATGGAGCCGTCGTCGCCTACTGGCGGTGGTCGCGCCGGCCCCATGGCCGGCAAGACCGTCATCGTGACAGGCAGCAACAGCGGCATCGGTGCGTTCCGTGCGGAGCAGAGCGCACGGAGTGAAGCTCACACGCCTTCGTTGCGCTGACACCTCCTCTCCCAGGCTTCGAGACTGCTGCCGAGCTCGCGTCCCGCGGCGCGTCTGTAGTGCTTGCTTGTCGCCGCATGGACGTAGCAGAGGAGGCTGCTTCCGCTATTCGGTGCGTCCCCGGCTCAGAGCTCTATAAAGTCACACACCGCACAATGCGTGTCCCAGACTGGAAGTGCGCCCCCAAACACGCCTCATTCCTCTGCTTCTGTGCCTGCTCACCTGCAGGGCGGGCAACCCCGGTGCGGACGTGAGTTGCATGGCGCTCGACTTGGGTGACCCAGGCAGCGTCCGGGCCTTTGCGGCGGCCTTCCAGTCGTCCCGACGACCTCTGCATTGCCTGGTCAACAACGCGGGCGCCAACTTCTGGAACGCGGCTCCGTTCTACACGAGCCAGGGCATCGGCGGGTGCGCGCAAGTCAACTTCCTGGGCTGCTACACGCTCACGCGCCTCCTGGAAGGCTGTTTGCTGGCCAGCGCTCCCAGCCGGGTGGTCACGGTGTCGAGCGTCATGCACCGCACAGGCACACTCCGCTTCGGCGCTACTCGCTTCCTACGTGAATGGAGATGCGGCACATACTCGGACGCGAAGCTGGCGCAAGTGTTGTTCACGTATGAACTGG
>Ga0164297_10002798_pt1 | contig 16897 bp, 17 predicted proteins | sample GEODES058metaG_FD_113539 | JGI IMG/M metagenome (GOLD analysis project Ga0164297, IMG submission 113539) | Dystrophic lake water microbial communities from Trout Bog Lake, Wisconsin, USA - GEODES058 metaG | ecosystem: Environmental > Aquatic > Freshwater > Lake | place: USA: Trout Bog Lake...
TCGAGTCAAGACCGGAGATAAAACTCTCTTAGATGCTCTTGATCCTGCAGTTGAAACGCTTCTGGAAAGCGCTTCAACTGGCGTGGGCCTCCACACTGCGATTTCAAATGCTCGGATAGCTGCAGATCGCGGGAGAGAAAGAACCGCGATCATGGTAGCGAGAAAGGGTCGCGGTAGTTATCAAGGTGAGCGCAGCATCGGCCACATAGACCCCGGAGCGACTTCGATGGCAAAACTATTCGAGTCACTCGAAATGGCGCTACAACCCTAGTCAAAGCGATGCCAGGAACAGATTCAGCTATCAGGGCAATTAGGACATTTTCAATATGACTGCGCCAAAAGATTCTGCTGCTTTTCCGTCTATAAATGAGGTTATAAATTGATTACTACTAATCGCACTTCCAATGATCGCCCCACTAGCTTTCATTGCCACCTTAGAAATATTCTCAAGATTGACTCGGCCGCCAACTATGTAATCCACTTTCTTTTTAATTTGTGACCTTACCAAATCGATTTCATCTAAAGCGAACTCTGCTCCGAGATCGTTCGTAATAATTATTCTTGTGGCCCCTCCAAAGGAAAGAGCTTGCTTAGTTGCCCAAACTTTATCTTCCACAAAAGGTTTGCTGGTGGCTTCATTTGAATCCGCCCATATTTCGACATCTGATTCCAGAAGTCGCTTCATTGCGCCGACATCATATGCGCACCCTTCAATCCAACCGTTAGGACCAGAGGCCACACCCACAAGTACCTTTACGCGCACAAAGTCTGCGGCGATCGCCTTGGCGATTGCAACCGAAGCAGGACCATCATTATGTCCAACAATCACACCAAGAGGCTGTTCAATCGCTTCACGCACTTTGGTACCTATCGCGGCAAGGCTAGCGACCGTTGCGATATTTGCTCTAGTAGCTTGTGGAATATCATTTCCATCTTGAATCATTACGTGGGTGAAGCCACTCTTTACAAGAGTTCGAGCATCGTTAGCAGCAATCTGACCGATTTTGCGAATATCTAGATCACGGTAATTGGCAGCCCCCGGGAGCGGAGGAAGATGAATTACACCTACTAATTTAAATTTATCGCCATTGTGATTAGTTTTCATCCACGCGCCTTACCTGATTCCCCTGAGCCGGTCTCGGGTTCCTTTATATGATCGATAACTTCAGGGATAGAATTGAAATATTGAGCTAAAACCATATCCCGTTCTGAGATTACCAACGAATCCATGAATTGATCAATCAACTTTTTGATGCCCTCGCCAAACACAATAATTTTGGCATGTTTGCTTTCTGTCTGGGCGATCGCCCAAGCAAGGGACATCTCAGAAAGAGTACCTATTCCGCCATCCAAAACAATTAAATAATCTGAGCTCAAGAGGTGCGATAAGCGGCCAAAATAGTCTTCGGACCACCTCAATTCAACGTGGGCCGGATCTGGAGTCAAGTGCCCCCAGTCGCTCATGGGTAGCCCAATCGTGTGGCCCCCTTCTTGAAATGCTCCCCGGGCAGCGGCCGACATCAAGCCACCATAACCACCAGTCATTACGGTGAATCCATTGAGAGCTAACGCCTGACCTAACTCAAATGTAGCAGCCCAACGGGCATCATCGGTTTCTATACTGGCTGATCCAATGATTGCGACTACTACAGATTGGTTTTCATCCTGAGACAAATTGATAACCTTTTACGCCTTTCTTTGGTGAAAGAGTAACGATTGCTCCTCTTAAAACACCCTCGCTATATTCACTGCCTGGGTTAATTGCTAACGTCTTTCCGATCCGAGCCTCTCCGCGTGATTCATGAATATGGCCATGAAGACTCATTACCGGTTGATATTTTTCAATAGCTTCCCGGACGGCAGAGCTTCCCACGCCAGTTATAACCGGACTACCACTCTTTATAACTGGACGAAAGTCTTCGTCCAACTGCATCGCTTGGTCAAGCGTGGTGTCCTTGGGTGGCACGTGAAGGTTAAAGATCGCTCTTTCAGGATTATCCAACTTCGCGACTTGTTCACCAATAACTCGTGCCAATTCAGCCTCTTCTAGCTCGCGAGGTGAAGACCAAGGCGTGATATTGGAATAGCCAATGGAAATCATCGGAAAACCACCAGGAAGTTCAACCACTTGACCATCAGGATTAACAACCAGATCACTCGCGCTCAACATCTCGTCTATAAAGAACGGATCATCATTCCCTGGAGCAAATATCACCTGAATTCCAGTTCCTTTCAGGCGATCTTCGGCTAAATCTAGCCAATTGCTCATAGTTGTCTTCATCAAATTCTTGAATAACTCGTCAACCGCCAGGGGGTTCTCCTTGAGAAACTCTAACTCCTCCTTGGTCACCTCATGTGGGTAGAAGCCAGCATCAGCGATAAATTTTCGGAGTTGTGACAAATCCTCAAACTTTACTTCTCTTCTTTTTCCGAATATTGAAGCGGAGTATGTATTGCCCTCACCCGCAACGATCGGGACAATCATTTTTCCCGTGATATCTCCACCCATGACGATAGCGTCAACGCCATAGAACTTTCCGGAATTGAGAAATTTCTTGAGGCACAGGTCAGATCCATGGATATCTGTTGCGAAAAAGAATTTGTAATCTTTCATTTTGACCTCGTTCCGTCCACTTCTTCGGGGATTTCATACCAACTCTTACGGCGTCCGATAATAGCTCTCCCTTTCCATTTCGAACTCTTAGGGGCAGAATCAATCTGGTTCAAAATCGTCGTCAAAGTCTCTTTAACAATGAGGTGCTCAGATGCCGCTAAAGTCGTTTCGGAAAATTCAAGCGCTCTCTTCATGTTGTCAGTAACTGTTGTATACCAACCCCAATCAGATGCCAGAACTAAGTTCATTCGCTCCATTGATATTCCAGGGCAATCCTTACCCACGTTAGCACTGTGATGCATATAAATAATCCTAAGAACGTCAAGTAGATCTTTGCGATTGATCTCTACAATTTGAAGTTTAGTTAATAGTAGATGCTCGGGAGTTAAGGACCTTGGGTGGAGGTCCAAATAGTTTTCTAAAGACAATGCATGGCACATCTTAAATTCACTGACAAACACATCTACTTGACGCTGGTTTCCTACATCATAAAACAATAGTCGATTTGCTCCGTGAAGAGCATTAAAGCGTTGGTTCGCTTGGTAACCCATCTCAGTTAAAAATCCAGAAAGAGCCTTCCCATTTTTGCTTCCAACCACCAAGTCAATGTCACCAAACTGGCGCTCAAGAATTGCTGGCAACACGTAATGATCATGCGCCGCAACGCCAAGGCCACCGATTAACTTAACAAAAAGGCCCAAATCCCGCGCCAAATCTACGACTCGAAATCCTTCGTCTCGAGTGTCCGGCAGGATATTTGCACTCATGCAGGATCACCCATCGTCGCCCTATGGATAGTTTCATAGTGTTCAATTTTGGTCGCTTCGTCCTTAAAGTTATAACTCTTTTTTCCTCGAAGCTCAGCCAAATAGAAACCGATAAGCGCAAGTGGTAGACAGGTTAGTAGCGGACTCAAGTCTTCTCTGACCGTTTTTGCGATGGGCAGGTGCAAGGAATTAAATCCAAGATCTTGATCTGAAATCACAAGGGCTTTTGCCGAAAGAAAATCTATCTCGCTAATTATTTCCCGAGCCCGATCACTACTTGCACCGGTGGGAGCCACGACAACAACCGGGGATTGCTCTCTGGTCACAAAATACTCTTCGTGCGCCCATTCCTCAATGTTTGTGCTAATCCCAATTTGCTGTGAACCTTCAAAAAGCTTGGCTGCACCAAATTTGGCCGTTGCTTCGTTTGGTCCAGCCCCAATAAAAGCGATCCATTCATGGTGAGCTATTACCTTTGCCGCCTCCAGTGCCGATTCCTTGCACATACCCAAAGTTTCGCCGGCAAGTCTTGGCATCTCTTTTAAGGCGCTTTTTAAATCTTCTGATCCCTTGATCGAAGCAACTTCAGCCGCTAGAGTGAATAGAGTCATTAGCATTCCCACATAGGAAGAAGTGCCCGGCGAGAAACCAAGAATTGGCACGTCAATAGGCAAGATTTCGTCAGCAGCTTTTCCAAGTTGACCTTCAGGGGCGTTAGTTAATGCGACAAATTTATGGCCAAATTTTCTAACTTGTAGCGCGGCCTCCGTCGTTCTTCCCACTTTTCCTGAAAATGACAGACCAATTACGAGACTATTTTGAGGGAGGTACCGCACTTCATATCTAGCTAAGTCAATGGCGTGAATTCCACGCGCGTGCAGCCCACTTGCCTTAACAAATGCCAACGCAGCCGCGGAGCCCGCAAAAGCCGAATCACCACACCCTGTTAACCAAAGGTGTTGAACCTTGGTATCAACCATACTCTGGGCTAATCGACGAATATGACCGCCCTCATCATCGAAGCATTTTTGCATAACTCCAGGAATCAGCTCAATTTCTGCCATCATGACCTGAATATCGTCGTTATTCACGCGTGTCTCTCTCCTTTAGATTTAAAGACCCGCACCAATTTAAAATCTCAGTACTCTAATAATCTAAGACTGCCAGAGCGTTGGATTGCCTTACCAGCGGTTTCGCAACCCATCACCACACAATCATAAACAGGTAAATTCAATGCAGTACCCGCGGTAAAGCCCCCGCAGAAAGCATCTCCAGCACCAGTTGTATCTCTCACATCAGTTTTAACGGCCTGAATATGTCGATTACCAGTTTCCGTCAAAAGATAGGCCCCTAGGGCGCCAGCTTTAACTATGACATTTTCCAAGCCATAATTTGAAATTTTATCCATCGCCACATTGAGGTCTCCGGTGTTCATAAGAACCACTAGCTCTTCCTTACTTGGCAGAAAATAGTTTACTTTTCTAGCCAATGAGAGGAGGCGATCTTGATATCCGTCAATCCAATCTTCATGAGTGTCAAGAACGATCGGAATATTGGGAGCAATTTGACGCAAACGCTGAACCAAGCGTTCCGCATTGCTCAATGGCATAGCTGCTATATGCGCGACACAAACCCCTTCGAGTGCTGCTTCCGTGATGTCTCTAGGTTCTGGTGAAACCTCTGACGACCTCGTCTTTTCAGTCCGGTATAACCAGGTTCTGCTTCCATCCCACTCGTAAATCACCCAATTTCGGACAGTTGGCCCATCCATGGGGATCATGAATTCAGTAGTAAGGCCAGCACTTTCAAATTTTTCTAGGGCTTCCCTCGGAAAATCTTCTCCTATACGAGCAATGGTGATCGGAGTAACCCCATTAACAAAGACTCCCGTGGCAACGTGTATTGAATTACCACCAAGAGAACCCATTATTGTTTTGCCGTCAGGAAGGACGACATCATCAATGGTCAAGTTCCCCAAAATCAAGGCAGATTGAATCTTTCGCACCTCCGTATTCTTGCAAAATAAATGAATAGTGAGATATCCCGGTAGCCAAGAGTACGATCACCCCGGAATATCTCACTACATTCGAAATATTTACTCTGGTGGAATTTCTTTATATGCCAGACTTACATCGATGCCTTTGTTCTTATTCACCATCGCTGCACCAAAGTACCAAATGATTCCTACAACAATCACCCCAATCATAAAATCAAGGGACAATCGTCGCGTGACGGCAAAGGTTGCATTAATTGATGAGTTAGTGATGAACATGAGCATCAATCCCCCAAGTGCTACAACTCCACCCACTCCAGCAAGAGTTACCGTAGGAATGCCCATTAGGCGTCTTCCTCCGCCACCCTCCCATACCGACTTGAGTCGATAAGGAAAGACAACGCCAGCAAGACTAACGACGATAAACGCCATGATTTGTGCGAGCAGCGCACCTAACAAACTCGCATTTGGTAAGTTGATCAGCGCAATCAAGGCGATTTCGCCTGTCACGATACAAAAGATAATTGCATTTACAGGCGTATGTGTCTTTTCATTGACCTGTCCCAATTTCTTTGGAACCGCGCCGTCCAGCGACCAGGCGAGCATGTATCTGGTTGCCTGCAACATTGAAAGCGGAGTACCCATCACAGCCCATAGCAAGAGTCCTACTCCCATGATAATCAGTAGTGGGATGCTTCCTGTTAACAAGCTAGTGATTAGATTGATTCCAGCAGGAATTCCTCCAGGCATATTGAGTTTGGCTGCAGCGTTATTATTCAAGAAGGACAACGAACGCGCCCAATCCTGACCCACTGCACTTTGATAAGCCCAAACAATTGCAGCAAGAACCGCTCCGTTAATCAGTACGCCACCGACCATCGCGAAATACTGTGTTTTCGATGCGCGCTTAACTTCCCCGCCGATTTGGGCAGATCCTTGAGCATATCCGACCACGAAAAAGACCCATGGAATCATCAAGATCGTTGATGTGATGCTAAATGATGCACCGATTCCAGTAAACCCACTGGCCTTTGCCGTGCTGATTACATCGTTGTAAGCCAGACTCTTGTTACCCGCTGCAAACTTATTCCAAACATCCGCGACATTTCCACTCCTAAATACGAGCAAGAAAGCCATGATCAGGATGCTTAACCCAGCGATCGCGAAAAGCCATTTTTGAACGCGCCAGTAAATTTGTGATCCATAAATAAGGAGCAATGCGAAGGCAATAGTTATAAGACTACCGAAAACTAGAACCCACCATTGCGTTGTGATTCCAAGAAAATGCTGCTTACCCAACAGATTTGTAGCTAGAGTCACCCAACCTGATTGACCGGTGACTGCACCAATTGTTGTTAGCGCTGTTGGCACAGCGAAAATAAGAGCAAACCAGGAATTAAAACCTATCCAGAAGAAGGTAAGCCACATTCCTTGGCTCCATGACATTAAGAAACCAAGCATGGGATGCAGTGCTCGACTCACGAAGACGTAGTCTCCGCCAGAGCGTGGCATCGCCGCCGAAAATTCTGCGTAAACCCATAGCAACGTAAATGCCATAACCAAAGTACCTATTAAAATTGCCAGCAACATGTTTCCGCCTGGAAAGTTACCCGGGGCTTGAAGTAAGAGAAAAATTGCGCCAAGTGCAACGTTCATTCCCAAGGTGTTCATGATTAGTGCATCCCAGCGGGACACTTCTCTCACTAGTCCTGTGGAGTTTCGAACAAAATTATCTCCCCCTCCAAAATCGGATGGGAGTGAGTTGGTTTGCGACATTGAAAACCTCCAATTTCAAGTCAAATATGGAATCTCCACAAATGACCATTAAGTGAAACTTCTCGCTTCTCCTCTTTTAATCGGTGTTTGGAATCGACTTAAAGAGAAGTTTCTTAGGGAATTCTGGGTAGGTCAATCGACTCGCCTGCGGAATTATGAAAATTTTCCACTCCATATGAAATTGCTAAGTGCCCCGAGTGGGGGTCGAACCCACACTTGGAGGATTTTAAGTCCTCTGCCTCTGCCATTGGGCTATCGAGGCGCACTCTGATCAATGAGAACGCGCGTGTACTAGCCCCATGTGTAACCAATAAACGCAGTCGTTGTTCACTCAAAATAGATCAATTTCATACTGCCTGGAGCCATGGCTACGGGTAATTTCTCCCCATGCCTAAATTCAACGCTGGACGCAGAAACTTACTTATCGGCTCTGGAGCAACACTGCTCTTGGCGCGATTTCCTCTAGCCGCCTTCGCACAAGCTCCGACTGCGGTCTGCTCTCGCGTAGGACAAAAAGTGATCGTAAAGGGTAAGAACTACATCTGCATTAAGAGCAATGGAAAGTTGCAATGGCAGGCACTCGTTCCAAGCAAACCACCTATTGCTGTCCACCCATCTTCCCCGGCAACCGGTGCCGCGCCCTCACCAGCTAGTTCACCATCAAAGGTAAATGGATATTTAGTTGGACACTTGTCTGATTTAACTGAGGGAGTTTCGAAGATAGTTGTCGCCAAGAATTTACAAGGCCAGTCGGTCTCCCTTGCACTCTTTCTATCTGGAAAAGTTGTAACGGCCCACACCACGATCTGCACTCACCAAGGTTGCACAGTCGGTGAAGCAGGCAAACAACTCGCCTGCCCTTGTCATGGTTCAGTCTTTGATGCTCAAACTGGTGCCGTGGTTAATGGACCTGCACAGGCTCCACTACGGAGCTATCAAGTGGCACAAGTTGGCAACGATATTTACATCACTAATTGAAATAGTTACTGACGCATTTAAACCACAAATTGGCCATCATCTGATGCCCAAGCGGAGTGGGATGAATACCATCCTCGGCTAATTCTGGTATTGAGTATTGTTCCCTAGCCTTGGTAAACATTTCATCAAACGGAACTAATACCGCTCCAAAATCGCGAGCCAGCGCATGGACAACTTCAATTTTAGGATCAAGATCTTCGCGCCACGTGTGCATTTCTTCCTGGGCGGGAAGTAAGAAAGGCTCACATAATACGAACCTAGTGTCGCAGGCGGAGCGTGTTTCTAAAAGTAACTTTCTATATCGGTTTTCGAAATCTTCTGTAGAGGTAACTTCATCGCTGTCGTAACGGCGCCAGGTGTCATTTATTCCAATGGCAATAGAAAGCAAATTTGGGGAATTAGAAATGACATCATTAGACCAGCGGTTATCAAGATCTATCAAGCGGTCGCCACTTGTCCCTACATTTATTACTTTAAATTTATCGGTTAATGATGTGGCAAGAAGAGAGACATATCCAAAACCAAACGGAGGATAAATCAATCGGTCGCAATCTGTGACGCTATCTCCATTGAAAACTAGTGTCTCCATAATCGTCCTTTCGCCGAATTGAATTTGTTTAGCGAGTATCTAGAAGGATCTCTGAAAAGGAAGCGGCTTACGCATACGAACGATCAGCAGGAGTGGAATCAGTACATATGGTGCATTAAATGCTAAAAAGCTCCAAGGATGCGGGGTACGCCATTGCGGTTCGCCAAAGAACTCCACTCCAAAAACCACCACTCCCGTCATACCCACGATTAGTGTTCCGTAGATAACAGAGAAGAGTTGTATCCACTCTTTACCCTTGATGATCGAATAAACGAGAACTAAGTAGAAGGGGGCATAAACGAAGGCAGAGAGTCCAGTGACAAAACGCATCCACACTGGAGGGTGGAGGAAGAGTGGATCATTGACGCTGGCATAGGAGTAGTTCCATCGAGCCAAAATGTTGCCACTGTGTGGAGATTCGACCACGCCCAGAGTAGGGATTGCGTCGCTAATGATGCAGGTTATGAAGGCCCACGAGAAGAAAATGATGAAGAGATAGTCGATCTTGCGATCTTTGAGTTCCAGCGCCATCGGAGGAAATTATCACCGTGAGTTGATTTCTAGAAGTAACCGGACAATTCGGTCAATAGACCATATGTACGGATTCTGCCGTATTTGAACGTTATAAAAACGTTATGAAAATCCACCCACTTTGGTATTCCCTTTCCGGTCACAAAGACATAAATTTATTTTAACGTTCAAATTAGAACGATCAAGAGGAGGATCATGGACAAAAAACGTCTAAGTCTGACTTCGGCACTTGCAGCGATGGTATTAACCGTTCCGTTCGCTGTAGCCGTACATGCAGACACGACAGCACCTGTAACAATCAACGTTGGGACATGGAGTTCTTCGCCTGCAGAGGCAGCCGCACTCAATGACACGATCGCAACATTCGAAAGTCGCAACCCCGGAATCGCTGTCAACCTTGTAGTTGACACAGGAAATTACGAGACCGACATGGCGGCAAAATTCGCTTCTAACACCGCTCCTGACGCTTTCTATCTCAACTCAAGTGATTCAGAGTTGTGGCAGCAGCAAGGAGTGTTAGCAGATTTAACTCCCTTCATCACAGCTTCTAAACTCAGCTTGTCTGCCTTCAATCCAAGCTATCTGACTCCTTACAAGCAAGGCGGTCAAATAATTGGACTGCCAAAAGATGCCAATCCATTGGTGCTAGAGGGTAATTCCATCTTGATGAAGAAAGCTGGAATCAAGTCGCTTCCAACCACAGTCGCACAATTTGATGCTCAGGCAAAACTTCTGTTAGCAAAGAAGATACTTCCAATGTGCGTCGATGCCGATCTGAATCGACTTGGTGCATGGATGGTGGCTTTTGGTGGCGGAATCTCCGATGCAACTAACACTAAATCCCTCTTGCAATCTCCAGGCTCCGTAGCAGCCATGACCTGGGTCATGAACAACTACAAAACTGGCGTATTCAAGACTCCTGCACAACTCTCTGAAGGTTGGGCTGGTTCCGCATTTGGTAACGGCAAGTGCGCATACACAATGGAAGGTGCATGGCTCGATCCGTCAGTTCAAAGCCAGAATCCAACCATTTACAAGGCAATGGTCAAAGGACCTCTGCCTTCTGCTAAGCAGGCAGGTTCGTTAGCCTTCACCACCGGTTGGGCGATGGCAAAGGGCTCAACTCACCAAGATGCAGCCTGGCAATTTATCCAGTACATGACCACGGCACGTGGTATGACTGTATGGACCTCTTATGGCGTAGCAATCCCATCTCGTACAGATGTATCTACCCCATTTGGTTATGCCGTCAACGGCCAAGTTGCTGTACTCAAGACAACCAAGACAACTCCTTCGTTCCCTGCCTGGAATAACGTCGTCACGGCATTTAACAATGCTGCGAAGGCTCAGATCCAGAACAAGAAGTTTGTGGTTGCCTCAGCAGTTAAGTCAATTCTGGCTGCGGGACAGGCAGCTTGGACAACGAACTGATCCCTCTGGCACGTTGCCCAAGATATGCGTTCCTAAAATAAACGCATAGAAACAGATAAAGGAAAAGGGTTGGTACTTTGAAACTCAATAGTTATCGAGTTATCAACCCTTTCTCCTTTATCTGTTTCTATTCAGATCAAAGAGAAGAGTAGAAAATACTTCCATGGCAACCGATCTCACTGAGTTAAATACAGCCAGAGTCCGGTCTCGTCATGCTCGTAATTTGAAGGAATATATAACTGGCTGGAGTTTTATCGCCGCCCCCATGTCACTCTTTGCGGTTTTAAGTCTTGGAATTTTGCTCTATGCGGTTTACATCTCTCGGTACGACTGGGGCCTGCTTGGAGCTCGTCAGTACCTCGGTTGGGGCAATTTTACTCATTCCATCCACGACCCTGTCTTCCTTCGAGCAATACGAAATTCTTTACTCTACGCGGCCTTGGTAGTTCCTCTACAAAGTGCTTTGGGACTGGTCTTAGCGCTGCTCGTCAATAGCAAAATAAAGGGAAGTAATTTTTTCCGAGCCACCTTCTATTTCCCGTCGATGGCAAGCAGTGCCGCCATTACAACTCTCTTCATCCTGCTCATGACTCCTGCAGGTCTTTTCAACAAAATACTGCACTTCTTTGGCGTCAATATTTCAAACCTTTTCAATCAAGGTCAATGGCTCTCCGATTCGAGAACTGCTCTCTACTCAGTGATAGTCCTTAATGCATGGACAACTAGTGGAACCATGATGCTGTTTTACCTGGCGAACTTGCAAGGCATTGATGGATCTTACGAAGAGGTCGCGAAAACCGACGGTGCCAATAGATGGCAGATTTTGCGTTATATAACGATGCCACTTCTAAAGCCCGCTCATTTCTTTGTTATAACGACTGGAATGATCGGAGCGCTCCAGCTTTACGACCAGGCAATATTGGCCGGCGGAGCCGATGGGAGTCCAAACTATTCACTGATGACCATGGTTCTTTACATCTACAACGCTTGCTTTAGACAATTTAAGTTTGGTTACGGAGCTGCAATCGGCCTGGAGCTCTTTGTCATTATCTTCAGCTTGACCCTCGCGCAGCGCTTCCTCTTCGGCTCCAGAGCATGGAAGGGTGACAATTGAAAATCAAATTAGGTAAGTACTTGTTACTCGGAGCCCTGATCACATATTCGTTCATCTCATTCATTCCATTTATTTGGTCCATTAGTACCTCCTTCAAGACAGAGAGCGAGGTGTATCTGAATCACCTCTTGCCACAACACCTCAATACCTCGGCGTATGTTCAAATCGCTACCAAGATCACACCAACGCTTTACTCTCTCTTCTTTAACTCACTCTTCATAGCGGTCACCGTAGTTATCTTGCACCTAATTCTTGGGTCAACTGCTGGATATGCATTCGCCCGATTACGTTTTCCTGGACGGGATATCCTCTTTTACATGGTCTTAGCCACCATGATGATTCCAGACCAACTCCGTGTAGTTCCGGTTTATATACTCTTTGTAAAAATGGGGTTGATTAGTGGCCACCCCTCAAATTATTTAGCAATATTTCTCCTAAAAGCGGTGGGGGCGCTGGATATCTTCCTCTTCAGGCAATACTTCCTTAATATTCCCAAGGATCTTGAGGATGCAGCTCGCATCGATGGCGCCGGACCACTCCAGATTTTTACTCGAATCATGCTTCCTAATGCCATGCCAATAGTTGCGACGGTCTCAATCCTCACCTTCCAGGGAACCTGGAATGACCTCTTCTGGCCTTCAATCATCCTTCAAGCTCCGAACCACTGGACCCTTCCCTTTGGCATTCTGCAATTTCAGGGGCAGTTCCAGACAGATTGGCCGCCAATGATGGCTCTTGTCGTTCTGTCTACGCTACCTATTTTGCTCATTTATCTCGCCGCCCAAAAATTCATTATTAACATGCAATTGGGAACCGCGGTTAAGGGATGAGTACAGCTATTGCAAAACAGGAGCAGAGCGCTATCCGCTTTGCGCTAGGTGAAGTGTGGTCTCAAAACTTTAAGCTATTCCCCGCTGGAGCCGGATGGGCTATCTCCCTCTTCCTGCTTATGAACTACCCATCTTTTCTAATAAAAATTCCAGCACTTTTAGCGCTTAATTTGATTAGCATCTACTCAGCTGCCACATTACATAGAACGCGGTTACCACTTCTTAGAAAAAAGCTTCTCGCCGTTTACTTAGGGGTGGATATCTTCTTTCTGGTCTGTCTTCACAATGTAATCTATTTTGCCCATGCCCCAGAGTCTACGAAATTAGTCTTGGTTTCAAATTTCTGCGTCTCATTTATCCTCTTAGCCTTCCTCTCCGTACCACTGGCTACATGGATCACGATGAAGAGTGATCGTCCGGTTGAGTTATCAGAAATTGCTAAGCGATCCTCCAAACGCACAATAGTGTTCGCCCTGCTCGTAATTGCGGCTGGCTGGCTCACTATCTTTCCTTACATATTCTTTGGTCTTCCATTTGCCCAATTACTAATAATCGGTAGTACTAGGAGAGTGCAATTATGAACGAGTACAGGTTGCTTCCCGGCGAAGTAATTATTAACGAGGAGCGCGTACTTGAGGATGATGACCCGATTTTTGATCCGAGAGAGCGGCCAGATCTCGATACGGCAATATCTATGATCATCGGACAACAAGCGGGTTACAACATTCCCTTCGCATCGGTCACCATTCCTCGGCACAAATCTCTTCCGGGTCAGAATTTATTCGAGTGCTTATTTGGAAGAGATTCGCTCTTGGTCGCGGATCTTCTTAAATTCAAACGTCCAGAGTTGCAGTTAGAGGTCGTTAAAGCTCTCGCCTCTGTCCAAGGCGAGAAATTTGATCGACTGAGTGAAGAAGAGCCTGGTCGAATGGCTCATGAGGTTCGTGAGGAAAATGACCCGGTTGCGCTAAAAATATCGGCGGATGCTAATTGGAAATTTCCATATTACGGCGCAGTTGATACGACACTCATCTGGTTGAAAACTTTGGGTGATCTGGCAAAGCAAGATCCTGCCGTTTTAGAGATCGATGTTGCAGGTCGCCCATTAAAGGTACGTGCAATCGAGGCTCTCAAGTGGATTATCTTTCGCTTGCAAACTCCATCTGGTCTTATCGAATCAAATAGAAGCAATCCCAAAGGTATAACAAATCAGGTTTGGAAGGACTCAGGGGACAGCTATCTGCATGCTGATGGTCGAATCGCCTCAATCACCTCCACCGCCTCTATAGAGACAGTGGGCGAAACTTTTGATGCGCTACGGGCCTGCATTTCACTAGCAAAGTTAACTCCGGAGTTGGATTGGCCTCTGCAGGAAGATCAAATTAACGCTATATGTTCATCCCTCCAAGAGTTGCTAATTGAATATATGTGGGTGGGCGATCATTTCGCTATTGGTACGGATAGAGATCCGCTCGGAGCGCAACAACCTATTGACTCACAGGCAAGTAATCAGGGTCGACTCCTTGACTCAGAAATATTTAGGGATGAGAAATTTAAGGTCTATAGAGATGCAATAGCCGCGGCGGTCACCAGCCCTGGACTTCTTGGCGAGACTGGTCTTCGTACGCTCTCTTCGAATCACCCTATGTATCGTGCTGGTGGTTATCACACAGGCACCGCATGGCCTATGGACGGGGTATTTGCAGCTCGCGGACTAGCGAAGTTTGGTTACGCCACGGAGGCTACCGAGATTTCCATACGCATCAAGAGATCAATTGAAGCAATCGGTGGGTATCCAGAATATCTCAGAGGGGATTACCCCGAAGGACCACTTATCTCTCACTACATTGTCGATGTGAAGGCGCCTGGGCTTCCTAATTCATTGCACTCCAATCGCATCATCCAACCACCGCAACTCATTCAAGGTTGGACGATTGGCGCTTATGCTTGGCTAGTGGAGAACTATCCGGATCAATCCAGTTAATCGCTGTGGCATCAACTAATTCCAAGATCTCGATCCGAGAGGTAGCTGCCGCTGCCCAAGTCTCGCTTCAGACTGTATCCAATGTTCTCAACTCCCCTGAAAAGGTCAAACCCGAGACGCAGGAAAAAGTTTTGGCTGCAATTAAGAAACTCAAATATTCGCCAAACCTTTCCGCGCGCAGATTGCGCACAAACAAGTCCTCAACGGTAGCAATTCGTATGGATTCAAGCGCCGCTGTTGAAAATCTGCAACAGGGCTTCTTGCCTGGTTATATTCAAGATGAATTTGCTTTCAACATCGTGAGGGCTGCACACAACCGACAAATTAAAGTCGTTACATATGCGGCATCTACTCTTGAAGAAGAGATAGAGATGGTGAAAAGTTACATCGATTCCAATGAGATGGATGGCTTAATACTGACTTCAACCGCGGTGGGAGATCCCCGCATTAAGTTCTTGTACTCCAATCGAATTCCTTACTTGACCTTCGGACGCCCATGGGGCTCCCCTGATATGTACTCCACTAAACATCCGTGGGTGGATGTTGATGGCTCAAAGGGAACTGAACTTGCAACCAAAATGTTTTGGGAGCAAGGCTCACGGAAAATTGGATTTATTGGATGGAAGCCACTTCCCTTTGATAAATCAGTGCCGTTAAGCACCGGTGATGATCGCTACTTGGGGTGGAAGCAGAGCCTTTCAAAATTAGCTAGCCGCGCCCCCATCAAACAACTCTCGGTCTTCGGCGAGGAGTCGATTGCTAGCGGTAGAAAATGCCTTCTTGAACTTTTTAGGCGCAATCCCGATCTCGAGGCAGTTATTTGCGCCTCCGATACATTGGCCCTAGGCACCTTCCTAGAACTACAAACCTTGGGGCATTACACCGTACGAGTCTGCGGCTTTGATAACAGCCCTGTCTCCAAAGAGTTTGGCTTCTCTAGCGTGGACCAAAATCTGAGCCAAGTCGCCTCGAAAGCCTTCGAAATCCTGATGGGCGAAAATGGCAATCAGATACGCCATGTAAATTTCCAAAAAGAATCAGCTCAAGCTCACGTCTTGCTCAAACCGAAATTAATCGTTAGATAGTAAAGAAAATGGTAACCAGCGCACTCAACATTATTGCGCCGGCTTGACCCGCGTTTAGAACGTGGTTTTCACTTCCTAGCGTTACAGCAGCAGCGGGAATTCCTAACTGAGCACTTGCAAGGAAGATATTTCGCTTAGGTTGCCCAAAGAGCGCTGATGGTAGATGAGCAAGCAGAGCGCCAATACAGAGCAAGAGCGCCAAGATGATGGTGTCGCGAGAGTGAAATGTCTGGCGAATATTTATTGAAGCTCCAAGCCAGACAAAATAGATGGGTGCGAATAGCCCTTCGCTTATGCCAAATATTTGGCGGGATAACCGGTGGGGAACTCCAATGCTGGCAAATGCAACACCAAGGGTGAAACCAGCGATCATAACTGAGGCATGAAAATGTAGGGCTGCGGCTGCAACAAGTAGCAAGATTGCCAAACTTATGCGGAGCTCTAGACCCAGGTGATCCAACTTTGATACTCCGTGGGCAATGTCGAGCCAGCCTTTGCCCTTGGCGTAGCGAAGCAAGAAATAGATAAGAACGGAGTGCACCAGAACTAGCAGCGCTCCTTCAGTTGCCACCACTCGATTCGATTTTTGGGTAAAGAAAGGCAGAGCCACAAAGGCGATCGCATCCGCCAACGTCACTTGAGTAATCAAAATGCTGAGCGATAGTGAGGGGGCCAGACTGTCTACAAGCGGGATAACTAGAGCCGCCGAGCTCGAGAAAGAGAGTACCGCTGCCAATTTCCAATTATGGAAGTTAGCGAACCGGCACAAAATAGAATTGTCAGGGGGAAACTCCCGTGAGTTCGAATTTAGAAATAATAAATAAAAATTTCAGTACATGGGCTTAATGGCTACTGTCTAACTCCTAAAATCCTTACCTGTTCGTAAGCCCTGTTGAATGAATTTAATACAGGTGCCTTAACCCTGGGGGTCATTTTTGTATTCTTTTTGTATTCTTTTTGTATTCTTTAGGTGACTAAAGGTGCTCAAAAGAGCACTAGTAAATGTCAGTGATGAATGGCAAAATACCTTCAAGATAAAACTAAATAAGGAAATTTACGCTCAGATTTAGTCATCTGATGCACTTGCTAAGTGCCCCGAGTGGGGGTCGAACCCACACTTGGAGGATTTTAAGTCCTCTGCCTCTGCCATTGGGCTATCGGGGCCAATCAAGTATCTGATGAAGTGCAGAGTCTACTAGGCAAAA
>Ga0164297_10002799_pt1 | contig 16882 bp, 9 predicted proteins | sample GEODES058metaG_FD_113539 | JGI IMG/M metagenome (GOLD analysis project Ga0164297, IMG submission 113539) | Dystrophic lake water microbial communities from Trout Bog Lake, Wisconsin, USA - GEODES058 metaG | ecosystem: Environmental > Aquatic > Freshwater > Lake | place: USA: Trout Bog Lake...
CCCGTCGTGAACGTGCCGGTCAGATCATTGGTGAGGCTGTTCTGCCCCCCACCGCCCAGTGGACGGAACCCGACGGCGGTAAAGCCTGACAGCGGGTTAGAGCGCGCGTCGCTCAACGTATAGGTCAGTTGCCCGACACCGTAATCGCCGATCTCCTTCGTCAGCCGTGGCCTGATGGTGAAGGCGGAGGTCTGCGCCTCATTTTGTCGGTTCGTCTCTTGGCCGCCGGCGCCATTGCCGTAGAAACCATAGAGATTATTGGCCGAGGCACCGACATTGCCGATGCCGCCATATCCGCCATAGATGCTGTTGACGCCGGAGAACGCCGACAGATCGACAAACAGCAGATCAGGCTCCAGCGTCACGGTGGCGAGCGCATTCAGTTGATCTGTCAATGCGTTCAGCGAACTCGTGTTGGCATAAAGGGTAAAGGCCGGTGCGAAGGTTGCCGTGAGTTGCAGGCGCGGCATATCCGCCGCGGTCTGAAATCCAGGCGCAATAAAGCTGATCAAATCTGCTCTGCGCGGTGAGCGGACTTGGTAGACGTTGTCGGTCGCTTCTTCGCCGACGGTGATCATCGGCACGAAAACCCAACCACCGCCAACCGGTGCCTGAACACCATTCGCCAATTGCAACTGATGCAAGAGATCACGTGTCTCGGTCGTGGTCAGATCGCGGAGCGGCGTGATGTCATTGGCACCGCTTGCTGGCGACAGGCTCCCGCCACCACTGGTCCCCCCACCACCGCCACCACCCCCACTGCTCCCACTGGCACTGCTCCCGCCGCCGGGCGCGTCCGAACCAAAATCGCTGTCGGCGAGGGCCGGCACGGCGGACGCCATCAGCATCACCGTGGCAAAGACCGCCGGGACACCCCAGCGCGGCATGCGCGAGCGGGCGGCGGAACGGCCGAAAACGACCGCAGAGCGGAATGATTGGTGGAAGGTCCGCCCGACGCGCTTCATGCTGTCCGCCGGTTCCGCCTCAGGACGAGTAGTAGGACGAATACGCACCAAACGTGTAGCGCGAGGAGATCTGCTGCTTGTTCAGCACCAGCGTGATGGTGGGACACGCCTGGATCAGATCCAAAGAAGCCTCGATTTCATCGCGCTGGGTGCGTTCAGCCTCCACCACGAACATGATCTGACCGACGACTTGCGACAACACCGCGGGGTCGGAGGTCGACAGGCAGGGCGGCGCATCCAGGATCAACAAACGGTCGGCATAGCGGCGGCCGAGGCTTTGGATCAGGCGCGACATCTCCTTGGTTGAAAACAATTCCGCGCTGCGCTCTCGCTCCCGCCCGATGGGCAGGATCGACAGACGTTCGATCGGGGTTTTTACGATCATCGGTGCCGGGTCGAGCTTTGGATTGGCCGCCAGATCGAGCAGGCCGCGCGACTGCGCCAGACCCAGGCTATAGCAGATGGAGTCGCGCTTGCTATCGGCGTCCATCAGCAACACGTGGTGATCGCCCTGTCGCGCAATACTGCCCGCCAGGTTGGTGGACATGAAGCTTTTGCCCTCGCCGGGGCGCGCGCTGGTCACCAGCAGGAGATTTGAGAAGCCAGGCTCTGCCCCCGGCCCGAAGGCGGAGCGGAGGATCTGGCGTTGCACCAGACGGAATTCCTCGGAAATGCGCGTGCGGGTGCGGGACCAATCGACCATCCCCGCGCGTTCCAGCGCCACGGCGTCCACCGTGTCGATCGCGCGTTGCGCCGCCCCCTGAAGCACCGTTTCCGCTGCATTGGGCGTGGTATTGATGGCCGGGGCCGGCAATGCGGACGCGGTGATCCCTGGCACGGGATTGACGATGGGGGACGATTGCGCGCCGGCTGCCGCGGGCGACGGCGCGAACAATGAGGACCGGCGCTCTTTTGCAGATGTGCCAGCCGCGCCGTCGCTGGCGAGGCCATCACCCGGCACCGTCTGCGCCATATCGGGCGTCCCAGGGGGCGTCCCAGGGGGCGTCTCAGGGGGCGTCTCAGGGGGCGTCCCAGGGGGGGGCACGGCGGGCATCGCCGCCGACGCACTGGTGGACGCGGCACTTTGCGCTGGTGCGGCTGCCGCGGCGCCCGCGCTTGCAGCGGCAGTCGCGGGCGGTTGCAGCTTATCGTCGGCGGTTGCCGGCTGCGCGTCGCCAGGTTGCAGCAATTGTGCCGCGGCGCCATCCAATGCACCGGACTTCAGCAGCCGTTCGGCCGCCCGCTCGATCAAATGGGATGCCTTGGGGATCAACATGCGGGGCGTGCTTTCCAAACCCGCTCCGCGACGGCGCTGGCGAATCGCCCGGGCCACGGGATGTGGCGCGGGCAGCTTCCTGCGGTTGGGCTGCGGGGGGTCTCAAGCGAGGCTGAGACGAGATTGCTAATCGGGGGGCGATTGGCGCGCACTAGATTAGCGCCGCCGAGCGCAAGACATGGACCAGCAAGCCGCCGTAAATGAAGACCAGCACGGCGACGGCGGCGCCAAACCTGAGGACCGCCAACAACCGATCCCGCAGCGGCGTCATGCCCAGAACCGAGATGCCACCCAGAACCGGCAATCCGAGCGAGCGCAGGTCATCGACGGTGGTGAAGGAGCGGTCGAGTTGGCCGACCAGAATTGTCACCGCGAGACCGGCGGCGAAGCCGGCGAATAGCACGCCGCTGATCAGCAAGATGCGATTCGGCGCCACCGGCAGACGGGGCACTTCCGGCGGGTCGATAATCTGTAGCTTCACCTTGTCCGCCTGGGTATCCGCGGCCTGGGCGATGTTGGCCGCCTGCAAGCGGCCCAGCAACTCTTCATAGTTACGCCGCAGCACGGTGTAGTCGCGGTCCATGTTCTGGTATTCGGCGATCAGCCCGGGTTGCTCGCGCTGCACCTTCTCCAGCCGCTGCAGATAGCGCACTGCGTCATCTTTCTGGCGCTGCAGCGATATCATGGCAGTCTCTGCTTCCACCAGCTTGACATTCAACTGCTCATAAACCGGATTGGGAACAGAGCGGCGGGGAGACCCGCCCTGATCGGTCGCCGGCTTGCCGTCAGCAGCCTTGCCGTCCGCGCTCGGCTTAGCCGGCACCGCGGGCGCCGCCGGCAGGTCGCGTGGCGCGTTCTTCAGGGATTCGATCAATTTTCTCTGGGCCACGACATCCGGATGCGCATCGGTATCCTTCAGCAACAAAAGGCGCAACTGGTCCTCGGCCTCTTGCAGGCGCGTGCGAACCGGCTGGCCGTTGATCGTGCCGTTCAGCGAGCCGGATTCTGCCACCAGCATCGGCGGCGTGTTGTCGACTTCCTGCTTCAGCGCGTCGCGCGCGATCGTTGCGTCTTGCAGCCGTCCTTCCACCTGAGACACCGCCTGCCGAGCGCCTTCGAGTGCGGGGACGTTTGGGTTGTTGTCCGCCGGCAAAATCTCGAGATAGCGGGAGCGGAAATCCGCGCGCCGCTTTTCCGCCGCGCGCAACTGCTGCTCGTAGGATTGGATCTGTCGCTCGAGGAAGCGACGGGCGTTTTCCATATCGGTGCGAGAGCCACCGGTCGCGCTTTCGACGAAGATGGTCAGCAATGTCTGCACCACGTCATGCGCCATCCTGGGATCGGTATCGCGATAGGAGATGGTGAACAGGTTGCGCGTTTGCGGCGTGACGTGAATTTCGTTCGTCAGGCGTGTCAGCAGGCGTTCGCGGTCGGTCGGGCCGTTCAGTGTCAGGTCCAGGTCGGTCTTGGAGACCAGCTTTTCCATATTCGGGCGGCTTAGCAACGTGCGTTGCAGGATCTCCAACTGTGTGGCGGGCGCCGTATCGGCGGCCAGACCGCGCAGCAGCGGGGTCAGCACCGCGTCGGCATCGACGAAGAGGCGGGCGCTGGATTCATACTGGTTCCGCACGACATAGACGCCGGCCCAGCCGACACCGCAGACGAGCCACGCCACCACCAAGCCCAGCCAGCGGCGACGCCAGGCAGCGCGAAGATATTGAGAAACCAGCAGCCGGACAGCATCCATGGCCTACGGTCCTCAGAACCAGGATTGCGGGATGATCAGCGTATCGCCTGGGCTCATGGGGATGTTCTGTGAAATGTCACCGTCTTTGATCAGATCTCTGAGGTGGACATGGATCGTCTCCGAACCGCCTCGCGGATCGGTGCGGACGATGATGGCACGATTGCCGGCGGCATATTTCGTCAGCCCTTTGGTGGCGATCATGACGTCGAGCAGGGTCATGTGATCGCGGTATGGGATGGCGATCGGATCCGTGGCTTCGCCGATGACGCGGACTTGCCGGTCGGCTGGACCGATAAAGTTACGCACGATGACGGTGACGTTGGGTTCCTGGATGTATTTCGCCAGTTTCTCCTCGATCTCCCGCGCCAGTTGCGTCGGCGTTTTGCCGGACGCGACGATATCTTCGATCAGCGGCGTGGAGATCCGCCCATCCGGGCGCACAGCGACACCGCCCTCGCTAAGGTCCGGATTACGGTAGACGAAGATGGACAGGCTATCGCCTGCGCCGATGACATAGTCGTCCGCGACGGCCGGCGGCTGATGCTCCACCACCGGCGGGGTGCCATGGCCGCTATTGCAGGCGGCCAGGGGGAGGAGAGCGGCCAGCAGAATCGCGGTGCGCGTCAGTGACAGTGACGCCACGACGGCTCGATAAAAGCTGAAACGGGGAAGGTCGCGGCGTGGCGCGCGCCCACCGGATCGGTCCAGGCTGGTGGCGGATAGATGGGACACGTTTCGAACATTCTCGGTCACGGAAACCCCTGGTAACTCTAATAGGCCCGATGATGCAAACGCCGCCGCTGCCGGCGGTGAAGCGGCACGATACAATCTCCTAACCAGCGCAGCCCCGTCCCGCGGCCCGCACCGTAGCTGCCCCCTTTGGTCGCCCCTCGGCTGCCACCTTGGGCCGCCCCTTTGGGCCGCCCCCTTTGGGCCGCAGTTCCCCAGGACACCCCGAAGGCTAGGACGCCAAACCTGGATCACGCCGTCGAAGCCACGCAATCGCGACAGCAAGATCGGAAAAGCATGAGCCACCGACGAACGAGAAACGAGCGCACCGAAGCTCATTTTCCGACGGCTTTATATTCCGTCATATTTCGACATGCACCTCGACTCAACCAAAATTATCATAGACACGTAAACAAGCAATTTCAATAAGAAGCTTGGGTTTTTACACGCATCGGATGCGCAACCACCGATAACACGACTGAAAATTGCCCCTCGCCCGCTGGACGCGTTCACATTATCGGGAATCGTATCGTATTTGTTCGATTTTATCATTAAATCGACTTTAACGATTACAATACTGGAAAACACGACAATGTCTTATTTTGCAAAAAGCATTGACCGCTATGGCATTTTCTGAACATAGGCTACACAACGATACATGGAATGCGCGCCCATGGACCGCTGCAATCCCCGCAGCAATCGCCCTCGTATCGCGATTAGGGCGCGGCTTAAGGCGGCCGACACCGTGATGAAAGCCAGTATTTGATGGCGCATGACGAAACCATCGCCACGGCCAACGGTCAGACGCCAGAAATCCAGACCGGAACAGCCGCCAAAGGCACAGCCGCCCTCCTGCGGCTCAGCGAAGTCGCGCTGTCGGCCAGCGTCATCTTCGGACTGTTCCAGACCCCCGGCATCGAGGATCATCTTCCGGACTTGTTGCCATCCCTCACCCAGGCCGTGGCACTCTCCCCATCCGACTTGGCTGTCCTCCTGGCCGTCCTCCTCGCCGCCGCCATGACCCTATTGCTGACCGCAACCTTAACCCTGATCGACCGAGGCATCGCCCGACGACTGCAACCAGGGCGAGACACCTCATCCGGCATGAACCGCACCAGCACCCGGCATGCACCCGGGCGCCTGATCAGCGCGGTCGTGCTGACCGGCTTGATCGCCATCAGCGCCATACTGCTTGTGGATGGGGAAACGACCTCTCGCGCACGGGCGGCCGCGCTGGCCGCGACCATCGGCGCATGGGGCGTGACCATCGCCACGCTGCGCCTCGCGCTCGCACCGCCACACGCCGATCGCCGCATCCTTCTGCTCGGCACGCACCCGCAGCAAGAGCGTATGCGCGATCAGTTGCAGTCGCGGCGGGGCCGGCGTTTCGACGTCGTCACGGCCACGACCAAGACGGCTCCCGCCGCGCTGGCCTGGGATTCGCTCCGGCGGCAGAATATCTGGGCCATCGTGCTGATGCCGAGCGCTGACGCGCACGCAACGGGCACCTTGCTCGATGCAAAAATGCGCGGCCTGCGCGTTGTCAATGGCAGCACGTTCCTCGAACAGGCACTTGGGCGTATCGACCTCGACAGCCTGACCCCGCAGACCCTGCTCACCGCCGACGGATTTGCCGTCTCGGGCTCGTCGGATCGGCTCAAGAGGGTATGCGATGTTTTGATCGCCAGCCTGTTGCTGCTGCTGACCGCACCGTTGATGGCCCTGACGGCCCTGTTGATCACGGCCGACAGCAAGGGGGGCGTCATCTACCGGCAAGATCGGACGGGCGCGTTCGGCCGAACCTTCACCGTCTTCAAGTTCCGCAGCATGCGCGCCGATGCCGAAATTGGCGACAACCCACGCTGGGCGCAGGTCGGCGATCCACGAATCACCCGCGTCGGCCGCTTCATCCGCGCCACGCGGATCGACGAATTGCCGCAATTGGCGAACATTCTGCTTGGCGACATGAGCCTGGTTGGCCCACGCCCCGAACGGCCGCATTTCGTCCAGCAACTCAGCCAGGCGATCCCGTTCTACGACCAGCGCAGCTACGTCAAACCGGGCCTGACCGGCTGGGCGCAGGTCAACTACCCCTATGGCGCTTCAATCCAGGATGCGCGCGAAAAACTCGCTTATGATCTCTATTACCTGAAGCACCGCTCGTTCTGGCTCGATCTGCGGATCCTGCTCGCCACCGTGCGCGTCGTCTTGTCGCGGGAAGGGGCGCGGTGATCCGCCGCCCGGGTATCGGCCGGTGATGCTCGGCCGCCGCAAAACGCGCTGGATAAAATATCCCCTGGCTGACGATCGCGCTGATCCCCCGCTTTTGCGCGACGTGGCCGAACCTGTCGACGCAGCGACATTTTTGGCCGGTTCGGATGAATGTGTCATTTCGCTGGACCTTTACTGCCCGCGGATGCGATTGCCGGTCTGGTAACGCACCATGCTGACCGGCACAGACCCTTCCACCCTTTTCATCCTGCACGGGCTTTGCGCCGCCATTTATCTGGTCTTGGCCGGCTTGGTGCTGACGCGCCGGCCAGTCAGCCGTCCGGGCGTGCTGCTGGTGATTGCCTGCGGGCTGACGTCGCTATGGGCTGGCAGTTTCATGCTGTTGTGGCGCACGCCAGTCAGCGGCATCGCCGCCTGGCTGGAAATCGCTCGGTCCGGGGCCTGGTATGCCTTCATCCTGCACCTGTATCGGCGCACGGTAAGCGACAGCAATCACATGGCGACCGCGTTCCGCACGATGGGGTTGCTGGCGCTGATCGTCGTCTTCGGCACCCCGGCATTGGATATCTTGGCCGGCCAGGGGGGCTTTGCCGTGGCTTCACTGGCCACGGCGACGCGCTTGGGATTCGCGGTGTGCAACATCCTGCTGCTGGAAAACCTCTATTTTAATACGCCGCCCGAATCGCGCTGGAACATCAACCTTCTGTGTGTCGCACTCGGCGGCGTGTTTCTGTACGACATCGTATTGTATGCTGACGGTGTCCTGTTCCACCGCCTCTCTTTGTCGCTGCTGGCGGCGCGGGCGCCGGCGATGATCCTGGCCGCGCCGCTGATCGCCCTGGCGGTGGTGCGCAACCGGCGCTTGGCAATCGATATCCATGTCTCCCGCGACGTGGTGTTTCACAGTTTCACGCTGATCGGCTCCGGCGTGTTCCTGCTGGCGGTGGCTTTGATCGGCGAGGTGTTTCGTCGTGGCGGCTCGGAATGGGGGCGGGTGGCGGAAACCTCGATGCTGTTCGCCGCGGTGTTGGCGGTGGCCGTGGTCATCACCTCCGGCAGTGCGCGCTCACGCATCCGCTCCCTGTTGGTGGATAACTTCTTCAGCCACCGCTACGACTACCGCCGTGAATGGCTGCGCTGTATCGACACGCTGACCGCGCCGGAAGCCTTCATCCCGCTGCACAAGCGTGCCATCCGCGCCGCGGCCGAGGTGGTGGATAGTCCGGCGGGTGCGTTGTTCATGCGCCCGCCCCAGGATGTCGCCTTCCAATGGGCGGGGTCATGGAACCTGCCGGCGGTTACCGCGCCGATCCCCCCGGGCCACCCATTGGTCGCCCTGTTGGGGGAGACTGACAGTGCCGTGCGCGTTGATAGCCATCATGAACTGACGGACTGGCTACCGGAATTACAGCGCATTTGGCTGGCACTGCCGCTGCGGCAGGGCGACAAGACAATCGGTTTCGTCCTGCTGGCCAAGCCACGCGCGCAGTTCGAACTAGACCGCGAGGCGTTCGATTTGCTACGCGTCGTCGGGCACGAGATCGCCAGCCGGGTGGCGGAACAGCGCGCCGAACAGGTGCTGACACAAACGCAGCAATTGCGCGAATACAGCCAGAGATTTGCCTTCGTCATCCATGATATCAAAAATGTTTCCGGACAGCTTTCCATGCTTCTGACGAACGCCGAGGTGCATGCCGATAATCCGGCGTTTCAGCGCGACATGCTGGCGACCGTGCGCGCCTCGGTGGGCAAGATCACCCGCCTGCTAGGCCGCCTGGAAGCCGAACGGCAAGAGCGTGACCACGCCCTGATCACGCCGGCAGAGCGTTTGCGCCCGCTGATCGAGGCGCGGCGGCGGACCGCAGAACCGGACATCGTCCTCGGTGACCACAGCGCCGGCGCGGGCGCTGCCATCGACCCGGATGCTTTCGATACGGTGGTGACGCATATTTTGAACAACGCCATCGAAGCCTCCCCGGCCGAGGAAGCGGTGCGGGTGACCCTGCGCAACGATGCCAGCGGCATCATCATCGACGTGATCGATCGCGGCCCCGGCATGACGGCGGAATTCCTCCGGGACTCCTTGTTCAGCCCGCTGCGGAGCAGCAAGCCGGGCGGGCATGGCATTGGCGTGTATCAAGCGCGGGAATTGCTCCGCAACGCCGGCGGTGATCTGTTGGCGATCAGCCGCCCCGGCGACGGCACCACCATGCGCATGATCCTGCCCGCGGTGCGGCCCGCTCTGGCAGAAACCGCGCCAGCCGAAAGGACTGCGTTCCGAGCATGAGCGGCCAGACAGCAGAGCGCAGCACCCGGGCCAGCGCCAAACCGAAACTCCTCGTCGTCGAGGACGATGAGGGGTTGTGCTCACAATACCGGTGGGCTTTTCCGGCCTGCGAGGTGATGGTCGCGCATGCCCGACCGCAAGCAGTGAGCATGGCAACCCGGGAAATGCCGCCGGTCGTGCTGATGGATCTGGGTCTACCGCCCGACCCCGACGGCGTTTCCGAAGGCTTCGCCACACTCGGCGAGATCCTGCGCATCGCGCCGCAGACCAAGGTGATCGTTGTCACCGGCAATGGCGAGCGCAAGAACGCACTGCGCGCCGTCGCCTCCGGCGCTTACGATTTCTGCGAAAAACCGGTGGAAATCGAGGTACTGCGGACGATCATCGAGCGTGGTCTGAGCCTGTATCGGCTGGAGGAGGAAAACCGCCGCCTATCCGCCCTGCCCCGCCGCTCACCGATCGAGCGGATCATCACCGCCGATCCCGGCATGCTCAAGATCTGCCGCGACGTCGAACGCATCGCGCCTACCAATCTGCCGGTTCTACTTTTGGGCGAGAGCGGCACCGGCAAGGAGGCTTTGGCGGCGGCGGTGCACGCGATGGGCCCACGGGCGAAGCAGCCGTTCGTCGCCTTGAATTGCGGCGCCATTCCGGAAAACCTGCTGGAAAGCGAGTTGTTCGGGCATGAGCGCGGTGCCTTCACCGGCGCCGTGAAACAGACCATCGGCAAGTTGGAACAGGCGCACAAAGGCACGCTGTTCCTGGATGAAATCGGCGATCTACCACATCCGCTGCAGGTAAAACTGCTGCGCTTCCTACAGGACCAGATCGTCGAGCGCATCGGTGGACGGCAGAAAATCCAGGTCGATGTGCGCATCGTGTCGGCCACCAACGCCAATCTGGACGAGCGGATCGCCCAAGGTGTCTTCCGCGGTGATTTGCTCTACCGCATGAACGCCCTGACCCTCCGCGTGCCGCCTCTGCGTGATCGTGCCGGCGACGTGCCGTTGCTGGCGACGTATTTCCTGAACCGCTTCAACCAGGAATTCCGCCGCGGTATCCGTGGTTTCACCGAACACGCCACGATGGCAATGACCAATCACGATTGGCCGGGAAACGTGCGGGAATTGGAAAACCGCATGAAGCGTGCGGTGGTGATGACCGAGGGAAAGTTGATCGACGCGACGGACCTGGAACTGGCGGCGCCCGAGGACGCGGCACCGAACCTGGACCTTCGCGCCGCCCGCATGCGCGCAGAAAAAAGCGTGTTGCTGGAAGCGCTGGCGCGCAGCAACAACACGCTGGCGGTCGCCGCACGCCTACTGGGCGTCAGTCGTCCAACGCTTTATGGATTGATGGAAGCACACGGTATTTCGCCCGATGCTGGCCGCAGCCAGGATGGCGGCCGGAATGGCGGTTTGGTGCAAGACGAACAAGGGTAACAGCGATGCGATACAGGTCTCTCGGCTGGATCATGATGGGTGCCTGGCTGGGCGCTTGGCCGCTGGCTGCCCATGCCGCGGACTATCTGGCGAATGCCCAGGCATCGTTGAAGAAAGGCGATCTGAAAAGTGCGCAGATCGACCTGCGCAACGCTGTCCGCAGCGACCCGCAGAACGCCGAGGCGCATTACCTGTTGGGCCGCATTTCGTTCGAACTGGGCGATCCGATTGCCGCGGAGCGTGAAGCGCAGGCCGCGCGCGATCGCGGCTATGACCCGCATAAGACAGTGCCATTGCTGACACAGGCACTGCTGAGCCAGAACAAGTTCGATGACCTGCTGGATAGGGTTAAGCCCGAGGGCAAGGACGCGACGCTGGACGCGTCTATCCTGGTCTCGCGCGGCTATGCGCAGATCGGCCTGAAACACTCGGAAGAAGCGCAGAAATCGTTTGCTGAAGCCGAGCAGATTGCGCCGAATTCGGTGGAACCGCTGCTGGCGGATTCGCGCTTGGCGGTCGCCCGCGGCGACCTGAATGCCGCGCAGGACAGGATAGACCGCGCCATCGCCGCACAGCCGAAATCCGCCGAGGCGCTGCTGGCGAAGGCGCAGTTGCTGCGTTTGAAGGGCGATGTGCCGGCGGCACTGGCGGTGTTGGACGCCCTGATCGTCGACCAGCCCAGTATCATCCAAGCGCGGCTCGACCGGGCCAACCTGGAAATCGCCGCCGGCAAGACGGATGCGGCCCAAAACGACATCGCCATGGTGCTGAAGGCAACCCCCGGCAATGTGCAGGCGATCTACCTGACCGCCGTGCTGGAAGCGCAGAACCGCAACTATAAGGCCGCCGACGCCGATCTGGACCGGATCTCGGGCTATATCCCGCGCATTCAGCGCGGGTATTACCTACAGGCCGTGGTGAAGGAACAACTGGGTCAATATGCCCAGGCCGAGGATGCCGCGCGCAAATATCTTGCCCGATCGCCCAACGACCTGGCCGCTTACAAGGTCCTGGCGCGGATCCAATTCGCCAACCACCGCCCTGATCAAGTCATCGATACGCTGGCCAAGGTGACCGAATCAGGGCGCGCCGACGCCGAGGCGTATGACCTGATCGGTCGAGGCTATGCGGCCGTCGGCCGGGGCCCCGATGCCATCGAGGCGTTCCAGAAAGCGCAGGCGCTGGCGCCCAATGACGTCGGTGTGCAAACCCGCCTCGCGTCGGTGCGCATGGGCATGGGTGATGCGGAAACCGCCGTCGGCAACCTGGAGCATACGCTGCAACTGGCGCCGAAACTGCCCGCTGTGGGCGAGGCGCTGTTCTTTGCCGCCCTTGCCACCGGCGACACGAGCAAAGCCGCCGACGCGCTGGACAAAATCCGCGCCGCGCAGGGCGATAACGAGATCGTCGGCAACCTGAACGGCCTGTTGAAGATGGCCAACCTGGACTTCGACGGCGCCAAGACGACGTTTGCCGACTTGATGAAAAAATACCCCGACTTTTTGCCCGCGAAGATCAATCTGGCGCGGGTCTACCTGATGGAAGGCAACCGCACAGAGGCCGAGGCGCTGCTGCAACAAGTTCTATCGAAGCAGCCGGCAGCCGATCCGGCGCTGACGATCATGGTGAATTCCTACGTCGCGGCGAACAATCTGGATCAGGCCATCGCCTTGACGGAAAAGGCGCATGCGAGCAATCCGGATCTGGTTCGCGTCATCGTCTCGCTGGGTGACCTCTATATCCGGGCCGGACAGCCGCAAAAGGCCCTGGATCTGGCGAACGGCGAAAAGGGCGCCAATGCGACCAACAACGACATACTCAGCCTAAAAGCCGCCGCCTTGCTGGCATTAGGCCAGCGCAAGGAAGCGCGCGAGGTCTATGCCATTATCATGAAGCAAGACCCCTTCGTCGTCGGTGCCCGCCGGCAGCTTGTGGCACTGCTGATCGAGGCGGGCGAGTTCGAAAACGCCCGCGCCGTGCTGCAAACCGGTATCGCCGCCGATCCGCGCAACTATACGCTGTATCAGGATTTGGCGCTGGTCGACCTGAAGTCCACCGGTGTGGACGCCGCGCTGGCCACCGCTGATCGCCTGCAATCCCAGGATCGAGAATTTCCGGCCGTTCGCGCCTTGCGCGGCGACGTCTATATGGCCGTCAACCGCCCCGGGGATGGCGCCGCCGCGTACAAGGAAGCCTTCAACAAGGCACCTTCCAGCCTGTTGGTAGCGCGTCTCGGCAACGCCCTGCTGCGCTCGGGTCAGCCGCAAGAAGCCAGCCGCCAGTTGCTGGAGTGGCTTGGTCAGCACCCCGAGGATATGACCGTGACCGAACAGGTGGCGGAGATTGCCATCAACCAGCACAACCTGGACGAAGCGGAACGCTTCCTGCAAGCGGTGCTGAAGCAGAAGCCGCATGACCCGGTGGCGCTGAACAACTTGGCCTGGGTATTCCAGCAGCAAGGCAAAGAGAAAGAGGCGCTGGTGCTGGCCCGCCAAGCCTATATCCTGTCGCCGACCCCGCAGACCGCCGATACGCTGGGCTGGATACTGACCACGTCCGGGCAGCCACTTGCGGCCGTGCCCGTGCTGCGCCAAGCGGTCGGGTCGGCCGCGAGCGCCGATCCACGCATTGTGTTCCACTATGCAATCGCGCTGCGCAACACAGGCAATGCCCAAGAGGCTAAGAAGGCGCTGGAAATCGTCGCCAATAGCAAAGGGGACTTCAGCGAAAAGCTGGATGCACAAAAATTGCTCGACGGCATGACGAAGGGCGGCTGAGACCGGATCGACGGGGCGCGGATCGGTACGGCGGAGCAGCGGATGGCACAGCCTCCATCCCCCCCCTTGCGCCTTCTCACCTTCTCCACCCTGTTCCCCAACGCCGCTCGGCCGAACCACGGCATCTTCGTTGAAAACCGGCTGCGTCAGGTGCTGGAAACGGGCGAGGCGATCAGCACCGTGCTGGCGCCGGTGCCATGGTTTCCCAGCCAATCCGCCGTGTTCGGCGCCTGGGCGGCGCATGCGAAAGCGCCACGGCAAGAGGTGCGACACGGTATCACCGTGCTGCATCCGCGCTATCCGGTCATCCCCAAGATCGGCATGACCATCGCACCGTGGCTGTTGTACCGGGCGATGGTGCCGGTGATCGGGCGGATGCTGGCGCAAGGGCAGAGCTTCGACGCCATCGATGCGCATTACCTCTATCCCGATGGCGTTGCCGCAACCTGGATCGGCCGGCGCTTCGGCCTGCCGGTGGCGATCACCGCGCGCGGCACGGATGTGACCCTGATCCCACACTACGCACGCCCGCGCCGCCTGATCCAAAAGGCCATCGGCGATGCCGGTGCGCTGATCGCCGTCAGTGCCGCGCTGAAACAGGCGCTGGTGGCGCTCGGGGCGCCCGCGGACCACATCACCGTGCTGCGCAACGGCGTCGATACCACCCTGTTTCGTCCGCCCGAAGACCGCGCGGCGCTGCGTCAAAATTTGCGGCTGACGGGTCCGACACTGATCTCGGTCGGCGGGTTAATTCCGCGCAAAGGGCATGACCGCACGATTGCGGCGATGCGGCTATTGCCCGGCTTTACCCTGCTGATCGTTGGAGAGGGGCCGGAACAGGCGCGCTTACAAGCGATGATCGGAGCCTACGGGCTAACCGACCGGGTACGGCTGCTGGGGCCACGGCCGCATGCCGCCTTGCCGGACCTCTACGGTGCGGCGGATGCATCCGTGCTGGCATCCTCGCGGGAAGGCTGGGCGAACGTGCTGCTGGAATCGATGGCCTGCGGCACGCCGGCGGTGGCGGCCGATATCTGGGGCAACGCCGAGGTTGTGCGCGAACCGGCTGCTGGTCTGATCTACCGGCCGAACACGGCGGACGCCCTGGCCATCGCCGTGCGCGATCTATTTGCCACCATGCCCGCGCGGACAGCGACCCGCACCTATGCCGAAGCCTTCAGTTGGCGAGCAACGACCGAGGGCCAACTGGCCATCTTCCGCCGCCTAGCTGGGCGCTGACCGCTCGCAACGCTTTTTCCCCAACACCGTCTCCATGGCACCAACACCCGGCGGCTGCCGTGGGGCCAGACAGGGCGGCACCGGAACATGCGACACGGTTTAGGCTGGGCGTTCGACAGGACCCGCCACTGGATCGGCGTTTAACGCCAGGGCTGCCCCTGGGTTTAGCAGGAACCGGGCCGCATCCACCGGCAGGGCGTTACAGCGCCGCCAGTTTCTCGCCCAAAATGATCGGATCGCCTTTGATCATCAGGCGTTTTTCGCGGGCGGCAGCGCCGGCGGCCACCGCCACCGTCCCGCGTGGCACGTTCAGCGCGTCAGCCAAGATTATGCAGACGGCGCGGTTGGCTTTGCCATCCTCTGGCGGATCATTCACCGCGATGCGCAACCGCGGCCCATCTGCGCTGTCCACCACATCCTGCACACCGGCGCGTTTAGCACGCGGTTGCACCTTCACCGCGACGCTGACGCCATCCGGCAGGCCGCGCCAGAATCGCGGTTGCGCCGCAGGCTGATCCGCGTTTTCGGCCGCCGCCAAAGGCCGATCCTGTTTCATGGCCGCCCCGAGAGGTCAGACGAGGCGGGCTTGGCGGACAGCGGCGGCAATGAAATGGGCGAAGAGCGGATGCGGCTCGAACGGTTTTGACTTCAGTTCCGGGTGGTATTGCACGCCGATGAACCAGGGATGGTTCGGAAATTCGACGATTTCGGGCAGCACGCCGTCCGGGGACATACCCGAGAAGCGCATCCCGGTCGCCTCCAGCGCCTCCCGGTAATTGACATTCACCTCGTAGCGATGGCGATGGCGTTCCTGGATCTGCGGTCGGTCGCCATAGACGCGACGGACCAGGCTGTTTTCAGCCAGCACGGCAGGATAGGCACCCAGGCGCATGGTGCCGCCTTTATCGTCGGCTTCCGATCGCGTTTCGATCTGATTGCCGCGCGACCATTCCGTTAACAGGCCCACAACCGGCGTCTCGCATGGGCCAAACTCGGTGGAAGACGCGTCAGCCATCCCCGCAAGATTACGCGCCGCCTCGATCACCGCCATCTGCATACCGAAGCAAATGCCGAAAAACGGCACGTTGCGTTCGCGGGCGAAGCGCACCGCCTCGATCTTGCCGGAGGTGCCGCGTTCGCCGAAGCCGCCAGGCACCAGGATGCCATGGACGTCTTCCAGGCGCTGCACCGCGTCGGGTTTTTCGAAGATTTCGCTATCCACCCAATCCAGCCGGACTCTTACGCGATTGGCGATGCCGCCATGCATCAGCGCCTCGGCGAGCGATTTATAGCTGTCCAGCAGATTGGTATATTTGCCGACGACAGCGATCCGCACCTCCCCTTCCGGGTTGCGAATGGTATCGACGATATGGCGCCAGCGCGACAAATCGGGCGGCGTGTCGTGCGGCAGGGCGAAATGGCGCAGCACTTCGCGGTCCATGCCTTCTTCGTGATAGGCGATCGGCACCTGATAGATGCTGTCGGCGTCCAGCGCCGGGATCACCGCCTGGGCGCGGACGTTGCAGAAAAGGGCGATCTTGCGCCGCTCATTCTCCGGGATCGGGCGGTCGCAGCGGCACAGCAGCATATGCGGCTGGATGCCGACGTTCAGCAATTCCTTCACCGAATGCTGGGTCGGCTTGGTTTTCAACTCGCCGGCCGAGGGGATGTAGGGCACCAAGGTCAGATGCACGAACATCGACTGCTCGGGGCCGAGTTCGTTGCCCATCTGGCGAATGGCTTCCAGGAACGGCAGGGATTCGATGTCACCGACGGTGCCGCCGATTTCCACCAGCACGAAATCGAAGGCGCCGGTTTCGCGCTGCACGGCTTCCTTGATGGCATCCGTGATATGCGGGATCACCTGAACGGTGGCACCCAGATAATCGCCGCGGCGCTCTTTGGCGATCACGTCGCGATAGATGCGGCCGGTGGTGGCATTATCCAGTTGGGTCGCGTGCACGCCCGTGAACCGCTCATAATGCCCGAGGTCCAGATCGGTTTCCGCCCCGTCATCGGTGACGAAGACCTCGCCGTGCTGATAGGGGCTCATGGTGCCCGGATCGACGTTCAGATAGGGGTCGAGCTTGCGCAACTTCACGGCATAGCCGCGGGCTTGCAGCAGGGAGGCCAGCGCCGCGGCGGCGATACCTTTTCCCAAGGAGGAGACCACGCCGCCGGTGATAAA
>Ga0164297_10002804_pt1 | contig 16855 bp, 16 predicted proteins | sample GEODES058metaG_FD_113539 | JGI IMG/M metagenome (GOLD analysis project Ga0164297, IMG submission 113539) | Dystrophic lake water microbial communities from Trout Bog Lake, Wisconsin, USA - GEODES058 metaG | ecosystem: Environmental > Aquatic > Freshwater > Lake | place: USA: Trout Bog Lake...
ATCCCGATTCCGTGGTGATGACTTAAGGCGACATGGCGCTCATTCAACAGGGTACTGACGCGATCCCAGCACGTGCGGTAGTAGTTCTCTTCGGCGTCGAGTGAGCCGTAGGACTCGCCGCGCTCAGAGACCCGGCCGGCAAAGGTGAAGTAGAGACACGCTCCGTCGCTGTAGGCATGACTTTGATGGACCGAGGCAACCATGGTCCCGTCAACGGACCGTAACGCAGCGAGAATCTCATCGGTGAGATCACTCAGTGATCCCCAAGGTGCGGCCATCTCGATCGTGTCAACCACGACCTTGGCGTTCCACAGTGGGGTCAAGGCTGAAACATCGTTTCGGTGGGCCAGCCAGATGTCGACTAAAGAGCTTTCGAGCGACGTCGCGCCCTGGGTCTCTTCATTCACTATGGCCATGGTGGCATCGACGATGTGGGCGTCGGCTTCGTCGAGCACGATCAAGACATTGGTGTCGACGTCGAACGTGCGCTTCGATTCGATGGTGTCATAGAGCCGAAGGACTGCGGGCGTGGCTCCTCGACGGAGGATGCGACGACAAGCGTCGAGTCCTTCATCAAACGAGGCGAATCCCCACGCCCCGCGTTGCTCACACGGCGCCGTGGGGTGGATGGCCAAGATGGCCTCGGTGATGACGCCAAGGGTACCCTCGGCACCAACAAAGAGTTGTGTGAGGTTCGGGCCCATCGCCGAGCGTGGCCCGTGGTTGTCGGTCTCGATCACGGTGCCGTCGGCCAACACCACGACCAACCCGCGGACCATGTCTTCGATCTTGCCGTAACGAGTTGAGTACTGACCAGCCCCGCGACACGCTAACCAGCCACCCACGGTTGAAAGATCAAATGACTGTGGCCAGTGACCCAAGGTGTAGCCCGATCCCACTGACGCCAAGTGTGCTTCAAGTTCTGGTCCAAACACGCCCGCTTCGACGCGCAACGTGAGCGACGTTTCGTCGACGTCGAGAATGCGGTTCAGTCCCGTGAGGTCGAGCGCTACCCCGCCGTGAAGGGGCACTGATCCTCCGCACACCCCACTTCGCCCCGCAGTTGGGGTGACCGGGATGCCTTCATCGTTGCAGTGGCGCAGAACCATTGCCACCTGTTCGGTGCTTGTCACCGAGATCACGACGTCGGCCAAGGCCGGAACGTTTCCCTGGGCGGCCCATCCGATCGAGACGGGCCACCAGTCTCGTGAGTGCTCAGCCCGGACGGCCTCATCAATGCTGACCACAGCGCCGCTCTTTCGAATCGATTCAAGAGCATTTAACGAAAGCGCTACCGCATCATGGGGAAAGCGAGCTCCCAGTGACGCACCGTCGGCGAGGGGAGATGGTGGCGTTGGTGTCGTCATGAGGCCACCACACTGGCCAAGCCGGCAGCGTCGAGTTCCCGGTCAACGAGGTCGATAAATGCCGAGATCTCCTCTTGCGTTTTCTTTTTCTTCCACCCCAACTCGGTCGCCATGATCGCAGCAGCGATCGGGGCGGCTTCTTTCGCGGCGTAGGCGTTTTGGAGTTGAGCTCTGGTTCGCCGGCTCAGAACATCAATGAGGCTTTGGGCCATTTCGCACCGGACCCCGTAAAGCACATCGGCTTTGATGTAGGGGAGTCCCTCAACCAAAGGGTCGCCAAGCGATGGATCATCAGCAATGAGTTCTGCCACCGCGACAGCGTCCGTGCCGTAGCGATGAACCAAGTGGTCGACCAACGATGCAGGGAGACCCGGGAGGGAGATGGCCTGCTTTTTGGCTGGTGCCCCATGGAGACGAAGTGATCGAGTCGGGCACTTTGGAATCCCAGGAATTTGACGAGCGACTTCATTCAGCGTGTCTTCAGCCATTTGGCGATAGGTGGTCCACTTCCCACCGGTGACGAGGACGATGCCCTCACTTGACGTTTCAACTTTGTGACGACGAGAGAGATCTGCAGTTCGTTCAGACATCTTCTTGCCAGACTCAGGCTGAAGGAGTGGACGAAGTCCAGCCCAGACGCCGGTCACGTCAGTACGGGTGAGTTGTGCTGACGTCAGTGTGTTGACGGCGTTGAGTAAGTAGTCAACATCCTCAGCGGTGGCTAGTGGATTATCGAGCGGTCCCTCATAAGCGGTATCAGTGGTGCCGATATAGATGTAGTCGCCTTCTTCCCACGGGACCACGAAGACACTGCGCTTGTCTTTCGGGACAGGGATGACCGATGCCACATCACAGTTCAGCCGATCTTTGCGAACACTGATGTGGACACCCTTTGCTGGTGTCAAGGTCCTGCGGTGTTGGTGTTCTTCCAAACGGGAGACTTCGTCGGCGTAGACGCCTGCAGCATTCACGACGACGCGTGCTTTGATCTCGATCGTCTTTTCCGTTTCGCCAGGAGCACAGGTCGAGACGGAGGCGCCAATGACGCGCCCGGATGCATCGTGGGTAAATGCCGTGACTTGGGTATAGTTCGCCAACACTGCACCAAGATCACTGGCGGTGCGCGCCAAGGTGAGCGCGACGCGTGCATCGTCGCCACGAGCGTCGTAGTAGAGATAGCCTGCGACCAAATGGGCGACATCCAAACTCGGAAAGTGTTCAACAACTTGTGCTCTTGTGATCTCTTTGTGGCGCTTACCGATCCTCAGACCTCCGGTGATGTCGTAGAGCCACAACGCCACGCGATAGCTACGTGCGACGGTCTTTGAGACGATCCCGTCTTTACCGAAGAGGGGAATCAAAAAGGGGAGTGGCTCGATCAAATTTGGCGCATTGTTTAAGAGACGCTGGCGCTCATGGAGGTTTTCGTAAACCAAGCGGATCTCTCGCTGTTGGAGGTAGCGCAAACCACCGTGGACCATCTTGGAGGACTTCGATGAGGTGCCAGAGGCAAAGTCGCCTTTTTCGACAAGGGCGACCTTCAATCCTCGGGCGGCTGCGTCAACGGCAACCCCGGCCCCGGTCATCCCTCCGCCGATCACGAGGAGGTCAAAGGTGCCCTTTCCGAGGGACTCAAGAGACGAAGATCGGGAAAAGTTAGGCACATTCCTAGCCTGCCACAGGGAAAAGTGAAAGTTTTCACCGAAAGCCCTTTACACGGTCGAAGCGGCGTGGGATTATAGGAGGCCCTCCCCTTTGGGGATTCGAAAGAATATCCAGAGTGGGGACCCTCCAATACAGAAGGAATCCATTATGAATGCCACGTGGCGCGATCGAGCAGCCTGCACAGGAATCGACTCGGACATCTTTTATCCAGCCAGCGAAGACGATGCGGACGCCGTTGAGGCGAAAGCCATCTGCGCGGTCTGTCCAGTCCAAGCGGGATGTCTCGAGCACGCCCTCTCGGTGCGTGAGCGTGAAGGTATCTGGGGCGGAACCACGGAGCGTGAGCGTCGTCGTATTCTGCGCCAGCGCCGCAAGACGGCCTAGGCGCCCTTTGGGTTGATGACCCAGTGCTCAAGCGGGAAGCAAACGAGTAGGTTAGAAGTATGAACTTTGACCTCCCTGAGGAGCTCCTAGCGCTCCAAGACAGTGTTCGCCGTCTCTCACAAGACAAGATCAAACCTCGGGCTCGAGAGATCGACTCGTCCTCGGAGTACCCCGAAGACATCTTCCAGGCGTTCAAGGACGCGGGCCTTCTCGGGCTCTGTATCCCCGAAGCCTACGGAGGAGCTGGAGCCGGAATCCTCGGGTTAACCGTTGCCATCGAAGAGGTGACGAAGTACTCCAACGTCACCGGGTTGATGTTGTTGCTGACGAGGCTCCCGACCGGGCCGATCATGATCTCCGGAACCGAAGAGCAAAAGCAGAAGTATCTGCCAGGAATCGCTGAGGGCACGCAACGCTGCGGGTTTGGACTTTCTGAGCCACAAGCCGGTAGTGACGTCGCAGGCATGCGCACGCGCGCCACGCCAGACCCCGACGTGAAGGACGGCTGGATTCTGAATGGCCAGAAGTGCTGGATGTCAGGCGTCGTGCAAGCCGACTGGTACACGATTTTCGCCAAAACCGGAGATCCTGCTTCACGAGCACACGACTCCATCACCTGTTTTGTTCTCGATCGCACGACGCCAGGTGTTTCTGTCCCACGCACGGACAAGAAGATGGGCGTGCGCGGTGTTGACACGGGAGAGCTGCTCTTAGAAGACGTGCACCTTGGCCCGGAAAACGTGGTCGGTGGCGTTGGCGGGTTCCGCTTAGCCATGTTTGGGCTCAACGCAATGCGCCCGATTGTGGCCGCCCGAGGGATCGGCTTGGCCGAAGGGGCGATTATGTATGCCACCGAGTACGTCAAAGAACGCCAAGCATTCGGGCAAACGATTGCTGACTTCCAAGGCATCCAATGGAAACTGGCCGAGATTGCCACCGAGATCGAAGCGGCAAGGCTCTTGACCTATCGAGCAGCGTGGCTCGCTGATCAAGGCAAGTTCACGAAGGAGTTCGTGCCACAGCTTTCGATGGCCAAGATGTACGCCACTGAAGTAGCGGTAAAGGCATCAGGAATTGCCGTGCAATTACTCGGGGCTGCGGGCTATATGGAAGATCACCCCACGGAGCTTTGGTATCGAGACGCAAAGCAATTGACCATTGTCGAAGGCACCTCGCAAGTGCAACTTGGCCTGATTGCTCGTGGACTTTTGAACCACGACCTGTGGTGGGATTAGAGCCCACGAGTTCCGAACGGGCCGCCGATTTTCTCGGACTGGTCCATGAAGGACATTCACTCACCACGGAACAATCTGCGGCGTTAATGGATGCCATATTCGCTGGCGAGGTCAGCGACGACCAACTTGCAGCCTTGCTGACATCGTGGCATGACCACGGCGAAACTGCCGATGAGATTACGGGACTTGCGCAGTCGATGCTGGCGCATGCAACGCGCGTGTCTGCCCCTGACGGATCAATCGATATCGTCGGCACTGGTGGTGACGCAAAGAACGCGGTCAATATCTCAACCATGGCGGCATTTGTTGTGGCGGGGGCTGGCGTCTCAGTCATCAAACACGGGAGCCGTGCCTCGTCGTCAAGCGTGGGTTCAGCTGATGTTCTTGAAGCCCTCGGCATCAAGATTGACTGTGCGCCGGTATTGGTGGAGCGATCGGTGCAACATGCCGGTTGGGGATTCTGTTTCGCTCAGGCTTTTCACCCGGCGATGAAAGCGGTCGCTCCTGTTCGCAAGGCTCTCGGGTTTCGTACGGTCTTTAATGTGCTCGGCCCCTTAGTGAACCCCGCTCAGCCCCCATACCTTTTGCTCGGGGTCGCAGAGCCTTCCTTGATCGAGCCCATGGCCACAGCGCTTTGGCGAAGTAGAGTGCGCCGCGCCTGGGTCGTTCACAGCCGTGATGGCTTTGACGAGTTCTCGCTGTCCGCACAAAGCGATGTCTGTGAAGTTCTTGGAGGGAGCGATGGAGCACCGACGTTGCGCCACTTCGTCATTGATCCTGTCACGCACGGCTTCTCGCCCATTGATGACGACGCCCTTGATGGAAGCGATGCACAAGGGAACGCTACGGTACTGCGAGATGTCCTCGAAGGCGCAAGCGGTCCCGTGGCCGATACGGTCGTGTTCAACGCCGCTGCGGCATTGGTGATTGCTGGCGTCGCCCAGGATCTCGACGATGGCGTCATCCAGGCACGCCAAGCGATCGAAAGCGGTGCTGCTGTGAGTGTGTTGGATCGTGTGATTCAACTCACCAATGCTGAGGCGAACTAATTACCAGTTCATGGCCACGCCACCGTTGGGGTGGATCGTTTGGCCGGTGACAAACTTGGCGGCGTCCGAGGCCAAATACAACACGGCGTATGCCATATCGTCGGCTTCACCCATAATGCGCAAGGGAGCCATCGTGCTCATGTGGCTCCGGATGGCGTTGCGCTTCTCGTCATTGATCGAACCATCAGCTTCCGTGTAGTGCCGAGCAGTGATGCGGGTGTCGACGAAGCCAGGAGCAATGGCGTTGACTCGGACACCTGAGGGAGCGATTTCAATGGCCAAGGTCTTCGTCATCTGACTCACCGCTGCTTTCGCCATGGCGTAAGCGCCGATATTCGGCGCAGGTACCGCAACGGCACCCGATGAGGTGTTGATAATGACCCCACTGCCACGGGCAACCATGACCCTGGCCGCAGCTTGGGCGCCATAAAAGACCCCTTTGAAGTTCACGGCAAAGATACGATCGAGATCGGCTTCATCGAGGTCGACAATAGAACTGTCCGTCATGATTCCAGCGTTGTTACACATGATGGCTAGGTCACGCACGCCGTTGACAAGCTTTGTGACATCGTCTTTCTTCGTGACATCAACGACCGCGATACTCGCTGATCCGCCTTCTGCGTCAATGATCCCCTTGGTCTCGTTTGCTCGCTCTTCGTTAATGTCGGCGCAGGTGACATTGGCACCCGCTCCGGCTAAGCGGATGGCGATTGCCTGGCCGATGCCACTTCCTGAGCCGGTGACGATGGCGTTGCGGCCATCAAGACGAAATCGTTCTTCAGAACCCATGATGCTCCTTGTTCTCAACTGGCGTCTTACGCAACGACGATGGGGTTAATCGGACTACCTGACGCTCCAATGAATTGCAGGGGAGCAATGGTGACAAAACACTCACCGACGTTGTCGGCCGCCAGGTCGTTCAAGTTCAGGTGTTCAAGAAGGTGAACACCAAGTTTGACGAGCAATTCGATGTGCACGCAAAGGAACTTGTTGTTGTCAAAGGGGATCGATTCAATGGCTGAGTTGTCCATCCCCACCAAGGCCACATCGTGATCACGGATGAAATTGACAGCATCCATGCCCAAGCCTGCTTGGCCAATGGGTTCAGGCGTGTCACCCATGGAGTGCCAGTAGTCAAGGAAGCCAACGCGAATCAAAAGAATGTCCCCGGCTTTCACGGTGACGCCTTGCGACGATGCGGCCCCTTCAAGGTCTGCGCTGGTGATGATGTAGCCCGGCTCGACAAAGTCAACGCCGAAGTGCTTGGCCATATCGAGGAAGACTCCTCGAGAGGCGATGCCGCCAATCTTGTCGATGCCACAGCGTTGCGCACCTTCGGTTGTGCGGATGGTGTCAGTTGAGAAGCCGTTGTAGAGCGAGCCTTGTGCGAAGACGTGGCTCAATGCGTCCATGTGGCTCAGACCGTGAGAATCGAGAACGAGGACATCTTCGTTGGAGCCAACGCCGGGGTCAGCACCGTAGAGAAGAAACGCATCGACGTCCGCTGGGTTGGTCGTCGTCAAGCGCTGTGGCTTGTTACGAAAGTCAAAGATGGGAGCGCTGCCTTGGCGAGCGATGGGAAGACCAAGGTTGTACACCTTTCCGGTTTTGATCTCTTGGACACCACCGAGGACGACGTCTGGAGTGATGAGATTCAGTGCTCCGCGCTCGTCGTCGGCACCCCAACGCCCCCAGTTTGATCCTTCTTGCAACGATGATGTTTCGCTCACGGCGCCCCCTCGGTGTGTCTAATAGAACGATATGGTGGTCAAGTTAGCACCCGAACAGCGTTCGGGCTTGAGCAGAAGATCTGCCGGGCTAAGAGGGGAGAGGTGGGGACCGTGAGCAATGAATCGCCAAATATCCTTGGCATCGCTGGGCTGAATGCGCTGGTGGTCGGGGGAGCATCAGGGATTGGGCGTGCCACCGTGCACCTGCTCGCCAAAGCTGGCACCCACGTGGTCGTTGGCGATCTCGACGGGGCCGCCGCTGAAGCGGTGGCAGAAGAAGCTCGAGCGCTTGGAACCTCGGCCACGGCGCTCTCCGCCGATGTCACCCTTGAAGAGAGCGCCATTGACCTCATTGCGCAAGCCGCAGCGTTTGGTGGGAACAAACTCGACATCGTGATCAACATTGTGGGCATGGCTGGGTGGAAGACGCTCTTTGAGTTTGATGCCGAATCGTGGGAGCTTGACCTTCGTCGAAACCTGACGCAGCATTTTTATGTTGGACGAGCTGCCGCCCATCAAATGATCGCCCAAGGAACAGGCGGGCGCATGGCGCTGGTGGCCTCAGTCAGTGGCATCTACGGTGCGCCAAACCATGGAGCCTATGGGGCGGCAAAGGCCGGGGTGATGGATCTGGCGCGCACGATGAGCCAAGAATGGGCGGGCTACAACATCAGAGTCAACGCCGTTGCCCCTGACTGCATTGCCACTCCTCGCGTCCAGGCGACCTATGACGCGCAAGGGATTGACACCACGCAACAAGCCATGGATCAAGGCGTCCCGATGGGGCGCTTCGGCTACCCCGAGGAGATCGCCGGGCCGCTGGTTTATCTCGTGTCTGATCTCGCAAGCTTCACAACGGGACAGTCGTTAATTATTGACGGGGGAACGCATGCGGCGTTTCCTCACGTCAAGGTAACGACAAAGTTCGAGTAGCCCGGGAAGCGTCATCGTTGACAAGAACTCCCGTCCGTGTCATTATCACTTAGACATTTCATTGTGTGATTTGATATATCAAATTACAGAAACATCAAACGAGGGGGAACAAGATGAAACTCGACCTGCTGTATGAAGTCGATGCACCGAAGCCTTGGAGCAAAGCGCATCCCTACGGCCAGCGCGAAGCGGAACAGCGTGCCTATCGCGAAGCTATCGAGCAGATCTGTCTGGCCGACAAGTTGGGCTTCAATACCATCTGGGCCGTTGAGCACCACTTCCGTGAAGGCCGCTCGCACTGCCCGGCACCCGAGGTGCTGCTCGGCGCACTGAGCCAGATCACTGAGAACATCAACTTGGGCTTCGGTGTCACGTTGACGCCGTTTGGCTTTACGCCGCCGCAACGGATCGCTGAGAAAGTCGCCACCACGGATATCTTGTCGAACGGTCGCGTGCAGTGGGGGACCGGACGATCAACGCCAATGGAGCAGACAGCGTTCGGTGTTGACCGTGAGATGTCCCGTCTGGACTGGGAAGAAGCGATTCGCATCATCGTTGGCATGTGGCGAGAAGAGTACTTCGAATACGAATCAGAGCGTTTTACCTTTCCTCGCCGAATGGTAACGCCGAAGCCCTACCAAGACCCCCACCCACCATGTTGGATGGCGGCCACCTCAAGTGGCTCGGCCAAGGTGGCTGGTGAAAATGGTCTCGGGATGTTGTCCTTCTCAATCATGCAACCCTTAGAGGTGTTGGCCCAAGTCATCAAGGACTATCGAGAAGCAGCAATGAACCCCACGCCATTGACGGAAGTGACGACCAACAAGGTCGCTGCCTACACCTTGGTTCACTGCGCCGACACCATGGCCGAAGCAGAAGCCAATGGTATCTGGGAGTCCGTCGCCTGGTGGTATCAGAACCTGGCACAGTTCACCTTGGAGTGGGAACTTCCTCACCTCTCGGATGCAGAAAAGGAACAGTCGTTCCCGTTGTTGAACCCGCTGATCGCCGGCGAGATCCCTCTCGATGCGTTTCACGAAGCGGACATGTTGGTTGTTGGCGACCCTGATCAGTGCTTGAAGAAGATGAAGCACTATGCGGACCTCGGCGTTGATGAACTGATTTGTTATGTCCAGTTCGGCTATAACTCCCACGAATCGGTCATGAAGACCATCGAACTGTTGGGCAAGGAAGTCCGTCCTGAGATCGAGAACTATAAGCCCAGCCTCTAATGGCAACAAAAGAGACGCCGTATTCGGTTCTTCCCGGCGTTGGACCCTATGAGGTCGCCATAGGCACAGGCCTGATCACCATGGTTGAACCCCATGAGGGCTTTGACCGCGCCTATAACCGTTGGTATGAGGACGACCACTTCATTTCCGGCGCACTCGCGATGCCATGGATGTTTGCTGGGCGGCGTTTTGTGGCCACCAAAGAACTTCAGGCCTTGCGATTTCCCCACGATTCAGCGGTGCTCGATAAGCTCGATGACGGAAAATATTTTTCGCTTTACTGGATCACCAAAGATCGCCACGAGGATCATGAACGATGGTCGGTGTCGACGAATAAGCGACTCTTTCGTGACGGGCGTATCCATGGAGAGCGCAGCCACGTCTTTACCGCTTTTCAGGACTATCACGGCGCTGCCTATCGTGACGGGTCGGTTCCTCGGGATATCCACACGCTGAACTACCCCTATGGAGGCGTTGTCCTGCAGGTAGTGGACATTGACGATCCAGCGCAGCGTCCCACCATGCTCAACTGGCTGAAGGACGAATACGCGCCTGCGGTGATGCTTGGAACTGAGGTTGAAAGCTGCCTCTTCTTTTCTCCTCGGCCGCTCCCGGACGACAAGATGGACTACGCACCCGAGGTACCAGCAGTGGACCACCGCATCACGATGATTTGGCTGACCAGCGGCGATCCCCGTGAAAACTGGCAGGACGTGTTTATCCCGTCTCAAGAGGCGATTAACGCTCAAGGGAAGGGACGCGTGGAGCTCGTTGCTCCGTTTATTCCAACCTTTCCTGGCACTGATCGCTACGTCGATCAACTGCGATAGGACAGCTTATGACGCGTCCCGCCCCCGCTGTTGTTCGATCGACCGCGATCTTGGACTTTCTCTCGTCAAATCCGAGCGAGCGCTACACCTTGTCAGAGATTTCGCAGGCACTTGATATCAACATGGCATCGGCGCTGGCAATCTTGACCGCCCTCGGTGATGCCGGGTACGTCCATCGTCACCCCACCCACAAGACCTACGCCCTTGGCCCAGCCCTTGTCGCATTGGGCACGGCAGCGATGACGCAGCATCGCGCTATTGGAGCAGCGAGTGAGATCATGCAGAAACTCGCCCTTGAGTGTGAGACCGAGTGTGTGGCCAGTGTGGTCGTTGGCGGTGACATTGTCATTGTGTTATCTGCTGGGCGGCCAAGAGCAACGGGCAATGACGTGCGTGTCGGCCAACATATCCCCATGATTCCGCCCTTGGGGGGCATCTTTATGGCTTGGGCTGATGAGGCAATGCGTGCACGGTGGTTCGATGGCCTGGGCGTCGAGAGTTCAGCCGATGAGCGAAGGTATTACGAGGCAGCCCTGGCGGGCATCCGTGAGCGGGGATTTTCGATGGGCTTGGAATCAGGAGCGCGCGCGCAAGTCGGCAGTACCTTGCACGATCACGTGCTGTCATCTGCCAATGACCGTCTGCGAGGCGAAGCCGTGGATCTCATTGCAGCGCTCCGTCATGACTATGAGGTCGTCGACATGAAAAAAGCAGCGAATCATCCCGTGAGCAACATCGCTGCCCCCGTTTTTGGCCCAGAAGGCGATGTGGTGCTCGGTCTGACGCTGCAGGGTTTTGGGACCACCCTGTCGGCACGTGACGTTGCCACACTTTCGGACGCACTGATGTCATCGGCGTTGCAAGTCACGCGCCTCGTTGGTGGTCGCAAGTTTTAACTGTTAATCGGTGGCACAATGGGATCAAAAGGGGAAGCAACGATGGAACTTTGGGAACTGAGTGCGCGTGAATCGATCCGAGAACTCATTGCCGGTTACGCCACCAATGTGGACTCGGGCAGATTTGAAGACGTGGTCCAACTCTTTGCCGCAGACGGCACGCTCGAACCAGGGGGTCGGCCCTACACGGGACATGAGAAAATCCGTGCCATGTTTGCTCGTGCGGGAGATTCATTAGCCAACTGGCCAGAGCCAGTGGTCTTGCGCCACATGACGGGAAGCGTGACGATCAGCATCGAAAGCCCTGAGCGGGCGTCAGGGCGGCTTTACTACGCCGTCTTTATGGGACATGGCCTTGATCACTGGGGCCACTACAACGACACCTACTGCACGGTCGACGGCCAGTGGCGCTTTGAGCATCGCAAAGAGTTCCGTGATGGCGTCCTGCCAGGCGGATGGGCCGACAGTATGGCGCAGCAGATCTCAGGGAGTTAAGAGAAGCGAAGCAGAAAGTCGATGATTTCGTCGACGGCGATCTTCGATTCGTCTAAATCAGGAAAGAGCGTTGGCCAGACGTGTTGCATGCCGTCGGGGAAATAGGCAGTGACGTCGATGCCGTGTTCTTCGAGCGACGCGCGCAGCCGAAGGCCATCGTCAAGCAAGGTCTCATCGCCTCCGGCAAAGATGAGCGCAGGTGGGAAGAGTGAAAGGTCGCCATAGATCGGCGAGACGAGCGGGTCAGCCGGATTCGCTCCTTGAAGATAGGACTCAGCGGCTTCCTCTGCCGAGAGAAGCGGGAAGAACTGATCACGTTCGGCGTTGGTGAGGAAACTCGCCGAACTCAAGGTGAGGTCCACCCAGGGAGAGAGCAAGATCACGCCATTGGGCTGTTGGTGCGCCAAGGAAGCGCTGGCATTGGCCAGACTCGCGGCGAGTCCTCCACCTGCTGAGTCGCCGCCAAGAAAGAGCGGAAGAGAGTCACCCTCGATCACGGCGAGGTAGACCGCCGCAGCATCATGCAGGGCAGCAGGGAAGGGATGCTCAGGAGCCAAGGCATAGTCGACGATGACGATGCGGACGTTGGCGCGCTCCGCGATGGCAAGACAAAAGCTTGACCACGACGCGGCCCGACCCAATCGGTAGCCACCGCCGTGGAAATAGATCAAGGTTGCGATTGGTTCAGTCACATCCAGTATCACGCAGGCCACATCGCCGAGTGTGGTCTCGGTGAACGTGACGCGGTTGCTGTCGGGGAAGCCCTGGAAGAGATTGTTCGCCCCTTGGCGGCGTGCATGAAGAGGCCCTGAAGCTTCATGTCCAGAACGGAGGGCGGGAAAGGGCCACTGCATAGTCGTAACTTATGCGCTGGCGAGAAGCCGTGCACCTTGCGAGGGGCTGACGCTCCACGAGTCGCCGAATCGGCTCAGATCAAGCGCCGCCTCAGAGAGCACGACGAGACAGCCACCGAAGCCTCCTCCGCTCATGCGCACCCCAGCCACTCCCGGCAGGGAAGCAAGGGAAGATGCCAAGGTATCAATTTCAGGGAGGGAGACATCAAAATCTTTTGAGAGCGAAGCGTAACTTTCATTCATGAGTCTTCCCGCGTGCGCTAAATCCTGATCCGCCAACGCAGAAATAAAAAGATCGACCCGCGCGGACTCTGTCGCCACATGGCGTGCCCGCCTGCGCAAGGTCGCATCGGAAAGTGAGCGGATATCGGCGTCGCTCGCCGAGGCCAAGGGGCCGATTAACTCGGCAGCTTGTGCGCACTCTTGCTGGCGCTGCGCATAGGCACTCGTCACAAGGGAGCGCGTGACACCGGTGTGCAGCGCGGTGACGATCCATGGGTTCGTCATGTCGACAAGCGTCGTCGAGTGATCGGCAAAGTCCAAGCGGAGGGCGTGGTGTTCTTGGCCCATGAGAATGGTGAGTTGATCAAGGAGGCCAACTGACGCCCCAGCGTGCGCTTCCGCGCGCTGGCAGTCTTTAGCGAGCGTCATGACGTCCTCAGGGAACCCCACGCTCATGGCGACGGCAATGAGCAGGGACGCACTTGACGACAAGCCCACACCGATGGGCAAGGTGGTCGACAAGCTCACCGTGCCGCCGGAAGAATATCCTGTTCTCTCGGCCAGCAATCCAGCAAGCAGCGCCTCACTGAGGCTCCCGGAATGATCATGGTCGCTCCCGAGCAAGGGAAGCGTGACGTCAAGCACAGGTTCTGAAGAGGAAAAGCGCAGCGTGTCGCTGTCGTCGGCAGAAAACACAGCGGTCGTGCCCAGTTGAATGGCCATGGCCAGAGAGCGTCCACCGCAGTAGTCCGTATGGTCACCCATCAAGGTGATGCGCCCTGGAGCAAACGCCGTCACCATGAATCAACTCCTAGGAAAAGACGCCATTGTTGCCCGAGCGAATTCCATCGATGATCCGTCGATAGGCGCCACCAGCGTCGTCGCCGAGGGAGTCGGTGGAGCGAATCTCTAAGCCACGCTCACGCTCCATGCCAAAGATGCCAAAGCGGGGCTCGTAACTGCCCCATTCATAGTTATCGATCAAGGTCCAGTGCCAATAGCCCGCCACGTCAACGCCCCGGGCGTGGGCGGCCACGACTTCCTTGAGATGGTCGTTCAGATAGGTCGGCCGTTGGAGACCGTCCATCCGGGCGAAACTTCGCCCTCGGCGCACGCGATTGGCCATTCCGTTTTCTAAGACCCACACCGGCTTGTTGTAGGCACCCGCCTCATCAAGGACTCGGCCAAAGAATGCAGGATCTGCTTGGTCGTCCCAAAGTGCACGGCCTGGTTCATACCACCGACCCCCCGCACTTTGTCGACCCGGTACGACGAGATGGGACGCAGCGATGGGGGCGTAGTGGTCAACGGCGACGACATCGAGAAACGATGTGCGATCAAGCCTGGCCATCGTTGCTCGGGTATTCTTGAACATCTCAGCGACGGGAAACTGAGCGGCACAGATCCGCCGCAGAAAGCGTTCGACCACACCTTGGACGCCATTGCCACCATTGCCGATCTGTTTGTAGTGGACCCGGCGCTGTTCGAGGAGATAGCTCACAACATCAGCGTCGCTGATGCCTCGTTCTTTGGCCATCAAGAGATCGGTGGCCAGTTGATCGAGTTCAAAGAGCGACAAGGTATATGGATTCGTTGTCACCACGGCAGTGGCCTGTCGTTCTTTGATGGCGTCAACGCCTAAGAGGTGGGCATTGATCAAGGTATCGAAACTGCTGGCGAGCGCGGGAGCATCAAAACGTTTACCTGGCGGGAAGATTCCGGTGAAGAACGTATTGAGGCATAGAGCATTGGGTTCATTGATGGTCACCCACTGCGTGACGAGATCGCCGAAGCGTTCAACGGCGGTGCGCATCCACTGGGCGAGGACTTGTGCATTGGCGGGGTCGGCCCAGGGCTCTGCGCCAAGCCAAGCGGGGTGGGTGAAGTGGTGCAGGGTCACGATCGGTTCGAGATGGCGGCGACGCATCGCTTCAAGGATGGAGCGGTAACGCTGCACCGCAGCGTCATCGATGACGCCACGCGTGGGTTCAACGCGGGTCCATTCGATGGAGAGGCGAAAGGAGTTGAGACCGAGCTCTTGGGCGAGATCGAGGTGGGTTTCGTAGTTGTCGTAAAAATGAATCGCCGAACCTGATTGCTCGACGGTTCCAGAGTGTTCCCACTGGGCCCAGTTGTTTTGGGGTTCGCCGTCGCCGTTGTAGCCGCCTTCGATCTGAAAGCCGGCAGTGGCCACGCCAAAGAGGAAGGAATCGGGCAGAAGTGGGCTGTTCGGCACGATCTTTATCCTGCCACGCTCGCTCTACTTGACCGCACCGTTGTCTTCGGGCCACGATCAGTGGCGTGGTCCCGCTCTGGGTCACTGAGGAAATCACAAGGAGTCGACGTGGCTGGACCGCTCAAGGGCATCAAACTTATCGAACTTGCGGGTATCGGACCCTCTCCCTACGGCTGCATGCTCCTGGCTGATGCCGGAGCGGACATCTTGCGTCTTGAGCGTCCCGGGGGCCCTGCCCCTGAAGGCGTCCCGAATTGGGACCTGATGAATCGCTCGCGTCAAAGTGTCGGGATCGATCTGAAGAACCCTGAAGCGATCGCCTTGGTACTCGAACTTCTCGGTGACGCTGATGGACTCATTGAGGGATTTCGTCCCGGCGTCGCCGAGCGCTTGGGCCTTGGGCCTGATGCAGCGCTGAAGGCGAATCCTGCCCTCGTTTATGGACGGATGACCGGGTGGGGACAAGACGGACCTCTGGGAGATCGTGCGGGACATGACATTAACTACATCTCTATAGCGGGAGCACTCTGGCCCATCGGTCGCAAAGGCGACGTGCCCGTTCCGCCGTTGAACCTCGTTGGAGACTTTGGCGGCGGAGGAATGATGCTGGCCTTCGGTATGGTGGCTGCGCTTCTTGAGGCGAAGAATTCAGGCAAAGGACAAGTAGTAGATGTGGCGATGGTTGACGGGGCGGCGTCGCTGATGACGATGACGCACGCGTTTAAGGTGGCGGGACTTTGGAAAGAAGAGCGAGGCGTGAACATGCTTGACTCGGGTGCACACTTCTATGAGGTCTATGAGACCAAAGATGGCGGCTTCATGGCTGTGGGCGCGATCGAGCGGAAGTTCTACGATGAGCTCCTGGACGGACTCGGCCTCAACCTGGCAGACCTTCCCGATCAGATGGATCGAGAAAAATGGGCTGAGACCAAGGAGACGTTCAAAAAGATTTTCAAAACGAAGACCCGTGACGAGTGGACGACGATCTTTGAAGATCGAGACGCCTGCACCACCCCGGTGATGGCTCCGTTTGAAGCACCTGAGCACCGCCACGCAACGGCCAGAGATATTTTTGTCGAGGTCGACGGCGTGACGCAACCAGCACCAGTCCCGAGGTTCTCCGTCACCCCCGCAGAGATCTCTAAGCCAGCGTCGTATCCCGGACAAGACACGGTGGATGCATTAGCCCGCTGGGGCGTGGACGCAGGGCGCATCGCGGCGCTTCAAGCATCGGGAGCGGTGCAGTAGCGGCTCGCTAGATCGCAATGATGGGACAGGTAATGGTGCGCGTCACGCCATCAAGGAGTTGCAGCTCAGCGACGACGAGTCGTCCGAGATCATTCATGGTCTCAGCTGTTGCTCGAGCGATGATGTCATAGGGTCCGGTGACATCGTGGGCTTCGTCAAAACCGTCAATGCTTCGCAACGCCGCAGTCACGTCTGAGGCTTTGCCCACCTGCGTTTGGATCAGGACGTAGGCGCTGACGCTCATAGGGATTCGGGGGTCTCAGGCTCAAAAACGCCTGGCTTAGGCCAACACCTTTGCTGAGGGCGTGAACGAGACCGGAATGTGCTTGATTCCATTGATGAAGGGACTCTGGAGCCGTTGCGTGGGTCCCGCCTGGGTGATGTCAGGCATGCGGTCCAAGAGGTGTTCGAACATGACCATAATCTCCATGCGTGCCAAGTTGGCACCGAGACAGAAGTGCGGTCCACCGCCACCGAAG